>Ga0180009_10001503_pt1 | contig 28469 bp, 21 predicted proteins | sample OS_PC_MetaG_FD_123537 | JGI IMG/M metagenome (GOLD analysis project Ga0180009, IMG submission 123537) | Groundwater microbial communities from the Aspo Hard Rock Laboratory (HRL) deep subsurface site, Sweden - OS_PC_MetaG | ecosystem: Environmental > Aquatic > Deep subsurface > Groundwater... | reverse complement strand
TTTGGGCTACACCTTCGTGGCATTACGCTAAAGTACGTGTAGTACGTGTCGCTTCATGCCACTTCGGCGTAGCCCAAAATCGGCCAGTCAAATGTAAAGCTATTTGCGGGACGCTACACTAGCCTATGGCTGTGCCGTATCAAGGGCTATGCCCATTAGACGGCCAATTAACACTTTACCGGCCATTTAGAGCCGGTTATGACTATGCCCGAAGAGATGTCGCTTAAAGCGGCCCTTTTTAAAATTTTCGCCAGTATAATTCTGCTGGGCGGCATGCTGTTTTTTCTGGGCGGCAGGTTTAACTGGCCCCAGGCCTGGGTCTATATGTTTTTTTACGCCGCGTGGGCTTTGGGGACCGTGCCGTGGCTCAAAAAACATAATCCCGAACTGCTGCGTAAAAGGCTGCTTGTGACGCTTAAGGCCAAAGCGCTGTGGGACAGGATATTTATCGAAGTAAATCTGTTCCTCTATGTGAGCATGATGGTGACGACTTCCCTTGACGCGGGTCTTAAGCGGCCGGAAGTGCCTGTGTACATAAATATTCTCGCGTTTGCCGGCCTGTTTGCGGGCTATGCGCTCATTTTCTATACTTTCAAAGTGAATAAATACGCGATAAAGATTGTGAAAGTGGTTGAGGGCCAGCAGGTTGTCAGCGCGGGCCCTTATGCCGTCGTGCGCCACCCCATGTACGCGGCGGTCAGCCTGCTTTATCTCTCAACCCCGCCGGCCCTGGGCTCCTGGTACGGGCTTATCCCGGCCGCGCTGATGGTCCTTTCGGTGCTGTTCCGCGCGCATTTTGAAGAAAAGACTTTAACAAAAGAACTCCCCGGTTATAGTGAGTACGCGCAAAAAGTGAAATACCGCCTCATACCCGGCGTGTGGTAAGCAGGGAAAATTAAATATCAAAAATTAAAAATCAAAAATACGGATACGACTTTAAAATTTTCATCCGGGAGAAAATATGGCTCGAAAATCACCTGTGGCGCTGGTTCTGGTCATAGACGCGGTGGGTGTTTCCACTATGGAGCATCTGCTGAAGAATTACGATAAAAAAGTGAAACTGCCCAATCTCTCCCGTCTGGGATTCGGCGAAATAATTTCTCCGGAATTTAAAAAACGGTTCGGGCCATGCGCTAAAAAAGCGTACGCCGCCGCGGTAACGCAGGTCTCGGCCACGGCCGACAGCATGATCGGCCACCGCGAGATGATGGGCGTGATAGATAACAGGACTTATAACCTGTTCGAAAACGGCTTTTCCAAAGAATATATCGGCGCGCTTGAGAAAAGGATAGGCCGCGGGACCTTCTACAACAAAATGGCCGCCGGCATGGAGGCCATAGAAATAAACGCAGCCGAGCATGAAAAGACCGGCAAGCCTATAGTTTACGCCAGCAAATGCGACCCGGTCATCCAGCTGGCCATGAACGAGAAGATCATCCCGGTGAGAGAACAGCACAGGATAGCCGATACCGCTTTCGCGCTGGCCATGGAGCTGGGCCTCCCCCTCACCCGCGCCATAGCCCGGTCCTATGTTAAGACCGCAGGCGGCGGAATAGTGCGCACTTCAAACCGGCACGACGCCGTCCTGCCCATAGGCCAAAAGACCCTGGTGGACATACTCCATGACAACGACGTCTGGACGGTGGCCGTGGGAAAGACCAGCGACGTGGTAAATACGGCCTATCACGCCAAAATAAAACTCAACCGCGAAAGTTTTATAGACCCGGAACTGGGCCTCCGGTTCGTCCATCCCGGGAAAAAAGACACCAACCCCTACTGCGTGCAGGGCACGATAAACGCTCTGGCCGGGGCCAGGCACAGCTACCGGCCCAGGGGCACGTTCATCTTCGCCAACCTGGTGGACACCGACAGCGTCTACGGCCATGCCCGCGACATCCGGGGAGCCGTGAGCGCCATTGAGGAAATAGACCGCGTCATCCCGCTTTTTGAAAGCCGGCTCGACAAGGGCGACCTGTTCATAATCACTGCCGACCACGGCATGGAGTATAAAGAGGATTACGGCTACCATTCGAACGAGCCTCTGCCTTTTATCGCCGCGCGCAAGGGCTTTGATGCGCGGCTTGGCGGCCTTAAAACGAATGTCTGCCCCGGCCTGACCGATATAGGCAATGTCGCGGCCCAGCTCTTCGGCCTGCAGAAGGAATATTTTGAGATAGTAAGGGGGCAAGGCGCAAAGGGGCAAAGGCACATAGGCGCAAAGTAACGACTTTCTTTTTGATCGCAACTCTGAAACTTTGTGCCTTCGCCGCTTTGAACCTTTGTGCCCGGCTATTTATGGAAAATCCGAGAAAGTACGGACGTCCGCCGTTTACCGCCGCGCTGATACACGGCGGCCCCGGCGCGGCCGGCGAGATGGCTCCTGTCGCCCTCGTCCTTGCGCCCGGACTCGGGGTGCTGGAACCGCTCCAGACCTCGGCCTCGATAGACGGGCAGATAGAAGAACTGAAAGCACTCCTTGCGCTGAACGCCGGCGGCCCGGTCGCCCTGGCGGGCTTTTCGTGGGGCGCCTGGTTAAGCGTTATGTTCGCCGCCAGGTATCCCGACATGGTTAAAAAACTTATACTTATCTCAAGCGGCCCTTTTGAGGAAAAATACGCGGCCGGCCTGGGTTCGGCCCGGCTGAAAAGTCTCGGCAAAAGGGACAGAAAGCTGTTCGCCGAACTTACGGAAGCGCTGGAGAACCCTGCGGCGGAAGATAAGAACGGAACGCTGGCCCGGCTCGGCGCGCTGATCTCAAAAGCGGATTCATACGCTCCGAAGCCGCAAGTCCCCGGAGAAAAGGAAGCGATAGAGTGCGATTTTAATATTTACCGCGGCGTGTGGAATGAGGCCGTGGAACTGAGGCGCGGCGGGAAACTGCTTGCCTGCGCTAAAGCCGTCCGGTGTCCGGTGGCGGCTATCGACGGCGATCATGACCCGCATCCGGCTGAAGGCGTTGCCCAACCGCTGTCGGCCGTACTGAAGGATTTCCGCTTTATGCTGCTGAAGCGCTGTGGCCACAAGCCCTGGATAGAGGCGCTCGCGAAAGACGAATTTTATAAAATTCTGAAAGCGGAATTATCTTTCCCCTGAACTTTCCTTTGAACCCTGCCCGCCGCCGTATTCCGGATCCACGAACGCCCTGTAGGACTGCGGGGTTAAGGCGGCCCAGGTGTACCGGTTGCCCGGGTTCCACAGTACCCAGCTTTCAAGCAAATTCTTCCTGGCGGCCATTATCTGGGCGCGCACTTCATGCGGGCCGTAATGCTTTCCCATGCTGAAGTCCTGCAGAAAAGGCCTGAGTTTTGTGTAATCGTCGCCCAGGCGTTTTAACGCGTCCCGGAGCCCCCGGTCTATAACCTTATAAGGCTGGCTGTTGGGGTTCTTGAGGTTATACGTGCCGCTATAGTAATGCGAGGGATACATCATCGGGTACACATAATCCACATGTTTGGCTATGGTCCTGAGATCCTGGCCTATGCCCAGATCGTCCTTCGCGGTGGTGGTAAGCCCGAACACGTCCACCGAAAGCTTGATGTTATAGGGCTTAAGCCGGCCCCCGGCGTAAATAAGGAATTCTTTGAGATTTGCGATCGCGTTTTTGGCGTTGTGCGGTTTTGAATAGCGGCAAAGGGAGATTTTTCCTTCCGAAGGATGGCGCAGGTAATCGAACTGTATCTCGTCAAAGCCGAGCTTCGCGGCGTGTTCCGCCACGTCCAGGGCATACGCCCACACTTCCTTATTGTACGGGTCCAGCCAGGTGGCCCCGTTATTGCTTCGCCATAAGTTCCCGTCCGGCGCGCGCACGGCCAGGTCCCTGCGCTGCCGGGGCAGGATCTGGTCCTTAAATACCACTATGCGGGCCACGGTGTAGAGGCGCGCTTCCTTGAAGTCCCTGAGCATTTCTTCCGGTTCCGCTATTGCCGGGGTATAGGTCCCGTACCTGTGCGCCTTTTCAACGCCGGGTATATACACTTTCCCGTCCGTTTCTTTAACAGCCACGACCACCGTGTTGATGACGGAATTTTTTATTTTGCCGATAAGGCCGGCCCGCAGCTTTTTTGAACCGGCGCCCCAGCTGGTAAGGTGGATGCCCCGGACGGGTTTTTCGGAAAGTATTTTTTCCCTTATGGCGGTTGTTGAAACAGCGACGGAAGCGGCGGCGCCGGCCTGGAATTGGGCGGAAACAACGGCGGTGCTGAGCGGGGCTTGGGCGGAAACAATGGCGGTGCTGAGCGGGGCTTGGGCGGAAACAGCAGCGGTGCTGAGCGAAGACTGGGCTGAGGAAGCAGTGACGGCGCCAAGAAGTAGAAAAAACAATGTCTTAAGCATAAGTAAATGGCATTTAATAGTATAGCATTTAATAGTATATTCTACAACAAAAACCGCGGTTATTTTTTTTTGTATACTAGGTGTAACTGCTCAGGTGAAGGTTTAGGTAAAGGTAAAGTGAGAATTCGGAAAGAATGCGGCGATCCTCTTCCTTCCACCTCCGCCTTTACCTCTACCTGAACTGTTACTACTAGAATTTATATGAAACGTTTCACACTAATGCTGTTTTCGGGAGTGATAACTATGACTGCCAATCTTCACGCGCAATCCCAGGAAAGCGCCGTATCGGCGGCGCATAGTTTTCGAACGGCCGCCGGGCGGCAAAACGGCCGAAGTGAACTGATCGTGCATTACAACCGCCTTAACGGCGATTATGACCGCTGGACGCTCTGGGTCTGGAACGAGGAAGCCAAAAAAGACGGATTTGAGGTCGTGTCGGCGGGAAGGGACTCTTTCGGCCTGGTGTTCAAGCTGGACCTCAACGCCTCCGCCCTGCTGAATATGACCGCGGGATTCCTGCCGAAATACGCCGGCTGGGAATCCAAAGACGGGCCTGAGCGGTTCTTGGAAAAATCCAAAGCGGGAGATATATACATAACGGAAGGCGATCCGGCGCTTTACGGCGCGCCGCCCGAAATTTCAACGGAAATAGCGTCCGCGCGCCTTGAAACCCCGAATGAGATAAAAATAATTTTCAACCGGTTCGTGGATTCGGCTTTCGTCGAACGGCAGGGTTTTTACGCCGCCGACGGGGAAGCCGTCTTCCAGCCGCGCAAGGCCGGACTTTCCGATAATAAAAAATACGGCAGGGCCGCCATCCTTGCGTTTGATACCCTGGGCGGGATAAACTACCGCGCCCTTAACGCGGGGAGCTGGCAGGTGCGCTCCCGGGACATGAAACCGGCGAGCTTGAGCCTGGGCGGCGCGGTTTACGGAGATTATTTTAAAAGCGACAAGGAGATGGGGCTGCGCGTAAAAGACGGGAAGGCTTTTATACGGATATTCGCGCCGTCGGCCTCAAAAGCGGAGGCGCTTGTTTACGCTTCCACCTCCGCCGAACCCGCGGCGTATCCCCTGGCCTGGAAGGAAAACGGCCTTTGGGAAACCGAAATCGATATGGACCTCGCCGGCAAATACTGGAAACTGCGGACCGCGCAGGGCGGCCGGACTTTTGAAGGGCTTGACCCTTACGCCGGAGCGGTCACAGCGCATGACGGGCTCGCCCTTATAACGGACGACAAGACCAAGGTCGCCCCGGGCCCCGTCTTTGATCTTTCAGAGGCCGTGATCTATGAGATGCATATACGGGATTTCACCATCGACGGACTTTCAGGCGTCAGGGCCAGGGGCAAATACCTCGGCCTTACCGAAGCCGGGACTTCGCTGAAAGGTTCCCCGGACATAAAGACCGGGCTGGATCACCTGTCGGAACTGGGCGTGAACGCCGTGCATCTAATGCCTTTCCAGGACTTCGAGAACGACGAAAGTTCGCCGACGTATAACTGGGGCTATATGCCCGTCAATTTCAATTCGCCCGAAGGCTGGTACGCCTCCGGTCTCTGCGACGATTCCAAGGTCCGGGAAGCCAAGGCCATGATAAGCGCCCTGCATAAAAAAGGCATCAAGGTCATAATGGACGTGGTCTATAACCATACGGCCGAAACCCCGGGCAGGGCGTTAAATTTCAACGCGCTGGCGAAAGATTACTATTACCGGGTCAAAGAGGACGGCACGTACTGGAACGGCTCGGGCTGCGGCAATGAATTCAAATCGGAATCGCCGATGGGCCGCAAGTTCATCATAGACAGCCTGCTCTACTGGGTGAACGAATACAAAGTGGACGGTTTCAGGTTCGACCTGATGGGGCTTATAGACAAGGATACGGTGTTCGAACTGGTCAGGCGGCTTAAAGAGGTGAAGCCGGATATCATCATCTACGGCGAGCCCTGGACTTCGGGCCCGACGCCGGTCAGCGGAGTGGGAAAAGGAACGCAGAGGTCCAAAGGCTTTTCGGTGTTCAACGATAACCTGCGCGACGCGCTGAAGGGCAGCGTCTTTAACGTAAAAGACCTCGGGTATGTGCAGAACGCTTCAAAACGCGAAACGGTCATGCGCGGCATAACCGGCGCCATAGACGAGTTCACGGATTCTCCGCTTGAAGCCCTGAATTATGTGAGCTGCCACGACAATCACACGCTTTGGGACAGGCTGACGCTTTCGGCCGGCGGCGAGCCGCCGGGAAACAGGGTGAAGATGGATAAGCTGGCCCAGGCCGTGGTATTCACGTCCCAGGGCGTTCCGTTCCTGCACTCGGGCGAGGAATTCCTGCGCTCCAAGAAAGGGGAGGAAAATTCTTATAATCTGCCGGACGAAATAAATAAAATAGCTTGGACGCTTAAAAAGGAGAATAAAGGCGTTTTCGCTTTTTACCGCGACCTTATCGCTTTGCGCAAAGCCCATCCCGCTTTCAGGATGAAGACGGCACGGGAGGTGCGCGACAACCTCAAATTCTACGAAGAACTCGGCCTGAGCGTGAGCGCGCCCGGTATCGCTTACATGCTTAAAGCGGCCGAGGCGGGCGATTCCTGGACGCGGATAGCGGTGCTGATAAACCCGGCTAAAACGGCGCAGAAATTCGCCCTGCCCGCTGGCGAATATCAAAAGGCCTTTGACGAGAACGGCCTTTGCGCCGGGGGGAGAAAATTTTCCGGTTCTGTCGAAGTGCCGCCCATCTCTCTGATGGTCCTTTATAAATAACTTGCTACTAAAAGGAATTTCCTTTTGGGTTGTTGTAGCGGCTTTTCCGCTTGGTATTCTAACAAATCCCAAAACTATAGGAATTTCCTTTTGGGTTGTTGTAGCGGCGGGATTACTATCCCGCAATTCAGCTCCGACTTCAAGCGGATAAAAACAGTCGCATAGTAATACGACCGCTACATTAAGAATTTTAAAAAGCCCCTGTCCGCCTCAGGCGGACGCCCGAAGGGCGTTAATTTGGTCATTTGCAGCGGGTCTTTTGGCCTATCTGCGACCGGGCCTAATGCCTCTGTGCAAATATGGAGAATTAGTATTACACTATAAGGGTAGTCATATTTTACAGGAGGAGCCATATAATGAAAAAAGCGGTATCTCTTCTGTCGTTGTTCGCGTTCTCGGTCACGGCTGCCTACGCCGGCGGCTTTTCAAAACTGGAAAACCTGCGGGCGGCGGATTTTGAAATAGGCCCGGCTGCCGCTATTGAAGTGCCGGTTCCCGCCGCCCCGGTCAAAGAAGACCCCGTGCCGCAGGACCTCGTCTATAAATTCAATAATGCCGCCGGTGAACTCAGAAATCTGAGAAACGGCCTCACCTGGGTCAGGAACGATATCGACAGCCTTGAAAGAAAGGCCAGGCGGATAATACAGACGAACAGCCAGGATTCTTTTTTCCAGTTCGATCTCAGGCGGATGTCCTCGGATATGTCCAGGCGCGTCAACGATATGCGGCGCATATCTTATGACGTGAAGAACCTGCTGAATCTTGCGCAGAAATCAAAGCAGCTCAACGACATTGCCAGGAACATGGATTGGGACGCCAGGGATATTATGAACGACGCCTGGCCGGGCATGGAAAACTCTTCCCAGCGCCTGGAGCGGACGGTACGTTCGGGCAAGCCGGAGATTATAGGCTCTAACTCGCAGTGGACCGCGAGGGATATTTCCCGGAACTGCAGGGATTTCTCCTACCAGGCGCGGAATACCTATTACGACGTGCAGAGCCTGGTTAATAAGACCCAGCCGTAAAGTATCCAGCGGATAGAATTTAAAAGGGCGTCCACCTAAGGCGGACGCCCTTTTTTCTGTAATACCCCCCTTTTAGCAAAGGGGGGTAAGGGGGGATTTGAATAATTCTATTTCAGCTCAGTATCCCAACTCCTCATTTATCAGCACCACCTCGTACTCCGTCGGGCGGGTTTTTTTCCAGAGCATCGTCACCGTGTTGCAGATGCGCTCCGGCGAAGAGCAGTCCTCGCATTTGCCGGTCTTCACGCACGGGTTGTTCCGCTTAAGCCTGATATTGTTGGCTATCGCGGCCACGTTCCGCATGCGCCACATCCCCTCATCCAGGTCCTTTACCAGCTTGTTCACGCCCGCCAAAAGCACCACCTTTCCGGGCCCGAAAACGACCGAGGAAGCCCGGTTGCCCAGCCCGTCTACAAATATCATCTCGCCCCTGGCCGTTATTGCCTGGGGGGAGGCCAGGTAGAAATCCGCGGCCTGCGCCTTCAGCCAGGTCTGCCGCCTTTCCTGGGGGGACATCTCCGGCGTATGGGTTATTATTTCGTTGTCGGCTTTTTTCAAATCCTCGGGCAGCCCCAGGCCCTGTACAGTCATGCTGCCGCCCATCCCCACCTTCTTCCCGGAGCCGATAAGCTTTAGCACATAGCTCGCCGCCGCCGGCGCGTCTTGGAAGACTATGGCCCCAAAACCGTTCTTTTTCAGCGCTTCCGCAGTGTTCTCAAGCAGCTTAAGCTTAAAAGTCCTTTTGTTCGCATCTTCCATAAAGTCCCTCCTTGTTCGGATTATTCTACCAAACTTCCCCCGCGCTTGTAACCCCTCCCAAAATCTGCTAAAATAACTTTACATTTTAGTTAATAACAAAAGTGTAAAGTTAGGCGAAAATATGGATATTTTAAAGCTTATCCAAGAAGGGAAGATTAAACGGGTTTTCCGGGCTAAAGGGAAGATCGCTTATCCGGGGGCCTGCTGCCATGTGACCCAGAGAGCGCCCGGGCGCGAAATGCTTTTTCTTGAAAATTCCGATTACCTTTTCATGCTGAAGCTGCTAAAAGAAAAGAGCAAGCGGTTCCTGTTCGATGTTTACAGTTTCGTCCTGATGCCGAACCATGTGCACCTCCAGCTACGGCTTAAGGAGGGGAACCTGTCGGAGTCGATGAAGAGCCTGTTCCAGGAATACGCGCGGTTCTTCAACGCCAAGTACGAACGCAAGGGGCACGTCTTCTGCGGAGCTTACCGCGAGGCCCTTTGCCTGGATGACGGCTATGCCCTGGCGACCTCTGTATATATACACCTGAACCCCGTCCGGGCCGCTTTGGCCGGCGACCCTTACAGGTACCGCTGGTCGTCGTGCGGCTTATATGCCGCAGGCAATAAGGTCGCAAGTTTTGTGGATGAAAAGTTCATACTTGGCCTGCTTAGCAAGGACCAGGCTGTGGCGCGGGAAAATTACCGTCAGCTTCTGGCGCGGGCGGCTTTTATCAGGACGAGCGAGGTTTGGGAAAAACCCGGTATCTTAAATTCTTTTAAAGCGGAACTTATAAGCCTGCTGTCCGGACTGCCGGCATTAAAAAAGCAAAACGATATTCTTGATGAGAACGCGCTTGATAAAAAAATCGCAGAACTGAAGGAAAAGGGCCGCCTGCGGCTGCCGCAGGATCTGAAAGCCCGGAAATATCTGATAGAGCAGTTAAAGGCGCGCGGTTTCGGGCTCACCGAAATTGCCGGAAAATTAAAAATTTCCAGACAAACAGTGTACACTACTCTCTCCTCCCCAGACACCAAATCCAGCCATCCCTCACACCCCTAACTTTACATTTTAGTTATTGACAAAAATGTAAAGTTAGAGAGGGGGGAATGTAACATTGGTCACAGTGATTAATTATGCATTGAACTGCGCCGCGCGGACGTGGTAGACTTTAGCTGTTATATATAAATGCGCACGCGCAGTTATTGTAAAGGCTTGGCATCTAACACCGCCTATGAAACGAGAAAAGACCTTTTGCGGTCTTTTACCACTGTTCTTGTTCCGCATTATTGCGATTATAATTTCCGCTTCAGCTATTATTGCAGGCTGCGCTCTTTTTCCCCGAAACGCTTTTACACAGACCCAAATCGGGAATCCCGAGCCGGTGGCGGTCGTTTCCGGCGGTGTGGTGAGCCAGCAGGATATTCCGGACTGGCAGGCGGCGCAGGGCTGCTACGGACCGGACGCGCTCACTTCGCGGAAAGCCGGCTTCATGCGGATGTTCGAGGCGACTATCCTGGATGAGGTGCTGCAAAAAGCGTCGCGCCCTATAACCGCCGGGGAGTACCAGGCAGAAGTAGCCCGCATTGACGCCGAAACCCGCGCGCCGGAGATCCTTGCCTGCATAAAGAAATACTTCGGCGACGACACGGTCCGCTACCAAAGAATATTCATCAGGCCCATCCTGGCGCAGCGGTTCATCCGCGAATTTGTGAAGTTCGATCCCAGGGTACAGGAGAAAGCCTACGGCCTGCGCGACAAAATTTCAACGGACGTAGTAAAGGGGATTCCTTTCAATAAAATCGCCTCGACGCCGGATATTGTCTATTCCTCAGCGGCATATTCGCTGGAGGCGGATACCGCCACCCAGAACGCGTTCATGCCGCACGGCGGCTGGTCGCCTTTTGAGGCAGCGTTCATAGAGGAACACCTGAAAGGTTTGAAGCCGGGGCAAGTTAAAGAAAAACCGATCGAGGACGAGACAAATATAAAGTTTATCAGGCTGATAAGCGTGACCGGAAAAAAATATTATTTTGAGCTGTTGACGGTCCACAAGCTTTCCACGGAAGAATATCTGAAGGCGATACCGAAGCTGCCGTCCAAAATAAACGACAAGGAACTGCACGACTGGGTGGCGCCTATAAAGGGCAACCCCCTTATCGCCCCTGCGGAGATAGCGCAGTAGAAGAACCTGAAAGGAGTAACGGAAAATATATGGCCGCGCGCATCTTGAAACTGGACAAGCACGACGACGACAGGGAAATTGACTTCGAGCTGAAATATCTCGCTTCACTCACGACCAGGCAGCGCTTCGAAATGATGTTCAGAAAAACGCGGGAAATGCTGGCATTACTGGGGAAAAATGGACACGGAAAAACTACTGAGATCATTAAAAGAGCATAGGGCCGATTTTGTGATAATCGGCGCCACTGCTTTCCCGGTGCACGGTTATGCGCGGGCGACGCTGGATATAGACATTTTCATCCGCCCTTCGCCGGAGAACGCGGCGAGGGTCCGGAAAGCCTTAAGCGAATTCGGTTACGACCTGAGCGATGTCAAAATATCCGACCTCCTTGGAAAAAAGCTGCTTATCCGCCAATATATCGTGGAAACCGATGTCCACCCGTTCGTCGCGGGCGTTACGTTTGAAAGGGTCTGGAAAAACAAGGTGAGGGCGAAATACGGAGAGACCTTCGCATATTTCGCCTCCCTGGCCGACCTCATAAAAATGAAGCAGGCGGCCGGCAGACCCAAAGATCTTGAGGATTTAAAATATCTGCGGAAACTGAAAAAACATGGTTGAAATTCAAAGAAAGGCGCCAGGCGCCTTTTATGACGCAAGCTGCAATGCCGGATATTCGGCAAGGAACTGCGCGACTGGGCCGCCCCGATAGAGGGCGCCCCCCTTATAACGCCGGAGGAGATAGAGCCGTAATAAGTTGGAGGAAGCGGGTGAATGTGCAAGAGTCATGCGGGATGTGAGAAAAGTTCTAAGGAGTTATTTCAGTCTTTAAACGGCGCCTGGCGCCTTTTTATGGAGAGAATATGAAAAAAAATACACTGGTGAGGATGTTTTTGGGGATGGGCCTGGTTTTAAGCGCGGCGAGTTATGCGTTCGCGGAGGACGCGGAGGTAAAACTGAATTCAAATGACGGCACGACGAAATTTATAGTGCAGGACAAGGACGCCGCCACGGTCTTCGCCACCGATTCCGCCGGGAATACCGTGATAAACGGCACCGCCGCTGTTGCCGGTTCGGGATTTTCAGTGGGCGGTTCCACGTTTGTCGTGAAAGCCGGCAACGTCGGCATCGGGACGACGGCGCCGGGGGCGAAATTAGAGACTGTGGGAGAAGTTAGAACTTCCACATCAACAACAAGCACTTTAGGACTCTGTCTTGCAGGCGCTTTTCAAGATTTACCAACTTCAGGTTACAAAAAAGGTTGTATAGCTTATCAGATAAGTAACGAAACTTTATATGTTTCAACTGAAACTGTTGCAACAACTTATTCTTGGAAACCAGTATGGTAGTAACATCTGCGGGCAACGTCGGCATCGGAACGGACACACCGAAGGGGCTGTTACACGTGGGAGCAGGGGCAATACCGGGGCTGTTGGTAACAAGTGCGGGCAATGTCGGCATCGGGACGACGGGTCCTGGATACACTTTAACGGTTAATGGAACAGGGAAATGGGGGTCAGGTCTTGCCTTTTGACATGGAGAAGAAGAAGCAGAAGGCCGGGAAGCAGGGACGCAGGTGGAATACGGAGACGCGCAGATACGGGGTCAGGTCTTGAAATTTGGCATGAGAACAGCGGAAAGTTTGCAGCGGCGGGCGTCGGATAAATCCGACTGCTGCACGAGTTACATGCTTGTTTTTATAGATGAATCGGGGGATACAGGGAGAAAAATTGAGCTTGGCTCAAGCCGTTATTTTATTATTTCACTTGCGGCTTTTGAAGTTCACGAAGATGCCGTAGATTGCGACCAGCGGATAGGTCTATTACGCAAGGAGTTGAAGCTGCCCGACAATTATGAATTTCATTTTTCGGTCAATTCGCATAATGTCCGCTTGGCCTTTTTGCATGCGATACAGCCATACAAATTTATGTATTTTTCCGTTGCCATAGATAAATCTCCGGAGAAGCTTTGGGGCCCTGGGTTCCAGACAAAAGAGTCATTTTACAAATATGCCTGCCAGATGGCTTTTACAAACGCGCTGCCGTATCTTGATAGCGCAACGGTTGTCCTGGATCAGTCCGGTTCGCCTGATTTTCGCAACCGGCTTTCAAAGTATCTGAAAAACCGGATAAATGCCGCCGGGGATAAAAGGATTCTGAAAATAAAGCAGCAGCGTTCATCCTCGAATAATCTGCTGCAGCTTGCGGACTATATTTCGGGCATTATAAACCGGAAAATGCAGGGGAAGAAGGATTGGCCGGATTATTACAGGTTCATCAATGACAAGGAAATGTGGGTGCAATCATGGCCGAAATAGCGATACCGCCTCTTACCCTTGCGGGACGCCCCGATGAACGGGACTATTTGAGGCGGTATCATTTCCGCATATATTATAGCAGATAGCCGCCTTTGCGGCAAGAGAAAAAAGTATGGGGAAATGGGGTCAGGTTTTGACTTTTGACATGGAGAAGAAGAAGCAGAGAGGCCGGGAAGCAAGGATGCAGGGAAAATAACGGGAGACGGCGAAAAAGGCGCCAGGCGCCTTTGCCTTGAGCGCAAGCGCCAGGGAGGCGAAAGATGAATTCCAGGGAATTTTTCAACAGCGTCGCTAACGGGAAAAGCGATTTCCTGCAGATTTTCCTGTCGCTTCTTGAAAAGGAAGCCGTCGGTTACTGCGCGATAGGCGGACTGGCCGTAAACGCCTATGCCGAACCGGTGGTAAGCCTTGATCTGGATGTCGTCATTGCCGCGGAGCGCGTGGGCGGCCTGCTTTCCGTTTTTAAGAGCAAATACTCCGTCGTTGAATATCCAAACAGTATAAATGTTTCCGACAGTTCATCCGATCTCCGCGTCCAGATACAAACCGACCCGAGATATCAGCCGTTTATCAAACGCGCGTCCATGCGGAAGGTGCTGGGATATGATATTTGCGTCGCCGCCGTTGAGGATGTGCTGCAGGGCAAGATCTGGGCCGCCCTGGACGGCGCGAGACGCGCGAGCAAGCGGCAGAAGGATCTGGCGGATATTATGCGCCTTATAGAAACAAAGCGGGAGTTGCTCCCCCTGCTGCCTGAGGCTATAAAAAAGGAGCTGCATTTGTGACAGGGCTCTGAAAGGGGCTTAAATCTTAACAGTTTTGGGGCCGGGCGGAGCGGGATCGTGAAGTTGGAAAAGAAGCGCGGGAAGCTGTTGAACGATTAAGTATGGCTATACGGGTTCGGAAAATATTAGCCGTGGTTTTGCCGGCGGCGGCGCTTTTGCTGCTGCCGGCCGGCCGCGCTTTTGCCGGATTTACCGTTAACGGCGGAACCGTCACTTTCAACAATAACGCGGAGTTCAGGACTTCAACCATAACCATAAACAGCGGCGGCGTGCTGGCCGCCGGCGAGGCGAAGATAAGCGTTTCCGCCGACTGGATAAATGCCGGCTTGTTCGAGGCCGGGACCTCGACGGTGGCGTTCGAGAACGGCGTTACGACTTCCGCGCTCACCGGGGACACCACCTTCTATTCCTTCGCCTGCGAAGCGGCGGGGAAAAATCTGATTTTTGCCGCCGGCTCCACCCAGGCCGTAAACGGCTCTTTCCTGCTGACCGGCGCGGGCGGAGACCTCATTAAATTAAGGTCCTCCATTGACGCCGATAAGTGGTACCTGAGTTTCCCGAACGGCGCGCAAACCGTAAGCTATGTTGACGTTAAAGACTCCGACGCCCTTTTAAATACCGTAACCGCCGATAATTCCCTTAATTCCGGCAATAATAACGCAAATTGGGCTTTCGGCAGTATGCCGAACGGATGCGGCGCTGGTTTCAACGTGGCCAAAGACGGTTCCGGAGACCATACATCCATACAGGCAGCAGTAAATGGATTATCTGTAAATCTAAGCACGACAACCTGCGTGGTTATACGGGACACTGAAACCTATTCCGAGCAGGTTACGGTACAGGGGTTTGCGAACAACGGCTATCAGTTAAAAATCATGGCGGACCCGGCATTTATAAGTTCCGCGCCGGTGGTCAACCCGCCGGTCGCTTCAACGGCGGCGTTCCAGCTCATGAACGACAGCGTGACCGTGCAGGGGATAGACATAATTTCCACGAACACGGTAGCTTACGGCATTAAGGCTTCATCAGCGAGCATTGCTATTTCAAGCGTCAACGTGGACGGCGGGGCTAAGATAAATACGGCGGGCATCGCGCTTGCGAGCTACAACACGCTGTCTTATTCCAGCATCACGGTCCAGGACGCCTACGCCCTTTACCTGCCCGGGAGCATCGGCGCGCAGGTTTCCTACAGCACGGCGCAGGCCGACAGCGCGGGAAAATACGCCCTTTACCTGGACGGGGCGTCCAGCAATACCTTTACCATTTTTACGGCCAGCAACACCGCTCATCGCGGCGCCTCCCTTCGCAATAACTCTAATTTCAACGACATAACCCTGAGCACCATGACCGGTGTTAATGCGGGGTTGGAACTCTATGGCGCTTCGTCCAATACCATAAGCAGCAGCCTTATGACCAGCCCATCGGGCCTCGGGCTGGCTATCGGCGGCGGCGCCAACTTCAATTTTGTAACCCAGAGCATCATGGCCGGCGGGGGGGGCGGGGTTTCCGGGCTTAACCTCTCCGACTCCGAATTCAACACCATAAGCCAGAGCTATATGTACGCGGCTGCGGGATATGGCGCGTATTTCAATTCCAACTCGGACAATAACTCCATTCTCCAGAGCACTATGACCGGCTACGGCGGCAGCAGTTCGGGCCTTTCTCTAAATTGGACCTCATCCAACACTATTGACAGCTGCTACCTGCAGGGGGTTGACGGCGCTGAAGTTTTTGGTTCAACCGGGACCGTCGTCAAATTAAGCGCGCTGGTTGCGACGGACTCCGCCGGCATCGCGCTGCGGGCGGCGAACGGCAATCTGAACCTGACGCTGTCTTCCAGCACACTCAGCGGCGGGGCGCAGGGGGCCGGCGTTTATCTGGACTCTTACAATTCCGGCGCGATAAATTTTTCTTCAAACACCATATCCGGCGGGCAATACGGTCTCAACATCGCTACGCAGTCGGCGGGGGCGACGCTTTCCATCGCCAGCATGACTTTTAATTCCCTGACGGCGGGCGCGACTGCCGTTAATTTCCTGGGCGGGCAGTTTGTTTCCACTTTCACCGGCGTCAATTTCGCCGACGCCGATATCGTAGTCAATGTGAACGGCAGCCTCCTGGCGGCGGGCTCCCGTATTACCATCCATAAATCCACCGGGATTAGGAACGGTCCCGCTTATGAAACCGACCCCGGCGGTTATGTGGACTGGCCGAGTCCCGCGGCAGTCGGCGATTTTGCGGCCTCGGCGGATTCCACCACTTATATCAACCTTTCCTGGACCGCGCCCGGGGCCGACGGGGATGAAGAGCCGCTGAATGATTCCACGTTTACCGTTCACTACACTTCCTCGGCGGCGGACGCGCAGGATCCGCTGTTCTGGTCAACTTCAACTGCGCAAATTAATATTTCCACCACGGGAATAAATCCCGGTACGGCAATAAATTACGCCGCCGGCAATCTCCAGGCCAATACGACTTATTACTTCAGGCTCTGGACGAAAAACAGTATAGGCAATTACAGCCCGCTTTCAAACGGCGCTACCGCCGTCACGTTGGTAAACCAGGTTACCGGTGTCCAGGTTGCCAGTGTGTATTTCACTAGCGTGACGGTTTCCTGGACCGCGCTGCCGGCTTCGCCTTCCAGCGCGACTTGCGAGGGGTATATGGTCCAGGCGTCAACGGCGGCGAACTTCAGCGGAGTGGTGTTGTCTTCGGCTAGCGGCATAAATGCCATCGCTGCATTAATAGTATCGGAACTTGAATCCGACGCGACTTATTATTTCCGCGTCGGGTCGCTGAACTGGGGGGGCAAAGCAAGCTTTGCTACTACAATATCTACCGTAACTATGGATAATATCCCGCCCGGCGCGGTCAGCGATCTGGCGGCGGGCGTGGTATCCAGCGATACGGTCGCTTTGACCTGGACTTCGGCGGGGGATAACGACGCTGCCGGGCAGCTGCCGGGTGGCAGCGCCTACAAGATACAGTACTCCACTTATACGGCGTCCTGGTCAACCGCCTCGGCGCAGGTGACCATTTCCACCTCGGGGGTACAGCCGGGTTCAACGCAGTATTACGCCGTCGCGGGTTTATTGGGCAACACCACCTATTACTTGCGGCTCTGGACTAACGATGAGGCCGGCAATTTCAGCGCGCTTTCAAACGGGGCCACGGCCCTTACGCTTCCCCAGCCTGTCTCCAGCCCGCAGATCTCGGCGGTTTACGTTAGCAGCTTCACCATCGCCTGGGACCCCACAGGCAATCTGCCGGGCACTTTCTATTTAGCAGAGACGTCCAATGATACGGCTTTCACTTTAAACACGGTTTCCACCGTGACAGTGTTCTCAACCTACACTTTCACGGGGCTTGCGCCGAACAACGTTTATTTCGCCAGGGTGAAAACGCTGGGCTTGGCCGGAGTTGACTCCGATTTCGTCAGTTTCGGTTCCACACCGACGCTGGCGAACCAACCGGCAGGTGTCCAGACCGCCAGTGTCCAGGTCACCAGTATAACAGCAAGCTGGGACGCCAATTCCAACCCGGACGGGACTTTATACGAGGTGATGGTTTCTTCCGACAATTTCGCCACGGTTTTGCAGTCCGCCTCAACCTCAACCTTAACCTTAACCTTTTCTTCCCTTACGCCTAACTCCACTTATTACTTTAAAGCCGCGGCCATAAACAGCGGCGGCATAAAAACCGCATATACGGTATTTCCGGGCACGTATACTTACGCTTCGGCTCCCGCCAAGCACGCGACCTCTTTCCCCGAGGTCAGCGCGTCCAGCGTAACGGCGCAGTGGCTGGCCAACGGCAATCCCGCTTACACAAGCTACTATGTCGGCGTGACCACCGCCGCTGATTTTACAGGGCTGGACTACGGGCCCGCCTCCTGGGGAACCGCCACAAGCATCGTGGTCTCGCCGCTTGACCCGTACACCACTTATTATTTCCGGGCGAAGGCGAAGGATTTCCTGGGCAGGGAAATGGCTTATACCGGGCTGGGAAGCACAAAGACCTTGGCCGGCACGGATATCATCTCGCCGTCGGTGACGGACCTGCAGTCCGGCGACGACGCCTGGCGCGGGAGCGCGAGCGGCGCCTATAAGGTCTATTTCGCCGATTATGGCTCCGGGCTGTCCAAGTTCCAGGTGAGGATAACCACCGCTTCCGATGCCGGCGGCACTTTGATAGCCGACTGGACCGACGTGGTCACGAATATCGCCGCCCAGACCTACGGCTCCGACTGGCAATTGCCGGGTTCCGCGTTCGGAGGCATCCCGGAGAACACCACCTGCTATGTCTCGGTCAGAGTTTACGACAACAGCGCAAATGTAACCGTATCCACCGATGTGTTCTATGTTCTGCGCGATATTACTGCGCCTACGATCGACAACAAGACGGTTTCCACCGCAACCTGGGTAGCGACCGACCAGCAAACCTTATATGACGTGGACTTCGCCGATTCGCTCTCGGGGCTCAGGTATATCCAGTACAGCGCAAGCTCCCAGCAGGGGACGGCAAGCGCCAATATCCTGGGTTGGCTGGATATTGATGTCGTGGTTTCTTCAATAACCTACACCACCGACTGGGGCGTGAACTTCGCCGGACTGCTGGATTCGGCCACCAATTATATAAGCGCGTGGGCAATAGACGTAGCGGGCAATATCACCACGGTCACGGACGCGTTCAGGATATTGAAGAACACCAAGGGGCCGACGGTTTCAATAACCTCGCCCAACGCGCTGTATATTTCCACGATAACGGCCGTTTCGGGCTCGGCCACAAAGCGCATAGATATCGCGCCTGTGGAGGGCAGCGAGCTGGCTTTCATGCGAACCGCCGACGCGAAATACTGGGACGGCGCGGGATTTAATTCGGCGGCCCAGTTCTGGCTGACGGCTTCCGGCATAGATACCTGGAGCGTTGACGTTTCCACTTTCGGCCTTGTCGAGAATTCTTCCTATACCGCGGTTGCCCGGGCGCGGGACATAAACGGCAAATATTCCGCCGTGTACGCCACTTTCACTTTCACCATAGACGCAACGGCGCCGACGGTGTTTCTGTCCACGCCGGCAGCCGGCGCGACACTTTACGCTTTTGAAGTGGTGGAGGGCACGGCCGCCGACACGCTGCCGGGCGCAGGCCTGTCAGCCGTTGAGATAAGTCTTAAGCGGGTTATAGACGGCAAATGGTGGAACTTTATGACCGCCTCCTGGGGTGATATCATAGTATCCTCGCGCGCGGCCGGCGGAACCAACTGGCAGTTCTATCCCGACGCCGCCCTGAAAGGCAATGTAACCAACGGCCTGGATTATTTCGTAACCGCCCAGGCCAAAGACGGCGCATATCCCGCCAACGCCTCGCCTTTCGGCCAGGCCGGCTCCACGTTCACCATTATAGATACCGTGCCGCCGGGCCAGGTTACGCAGATCTCGGCTTCAAGCGGGACCTCGCCGGGCAGGATAGTCCTTGAATGGACGGCCTCGGGCGACGACGGCCCGGATGTCATGCTGGGTTCCGGGCAGTTCGCCATACAGTACGCTACCTGGTCCTCTGTATCTTTAAGCACCTCCGCCGCCCAGGTCCTTATTTCAACCGCCGGCGTCATGCCGGGAAACGCGCAGTCTTACACCGTGACGGGGCTTACACCGTCCACCACCTATTACCTGGCCCTGTGGGTCAAGGACGACGCGGACCTGTGGTCGGATCCCTCGCCGCTGGCCTCATCGGTTTCAGGCGAGAGCCTGAACGACCAGATTTCGGGCCATGTCAGGATGCCTTCGGGGCAGGGTATTACCGGCGTGTTCGTGGAGGCGGTGAATATAATCGGGCTGGCGGCCCGGACCGCCTATACCGTCGACGACGGCCTTGGCACTTTCACGTTCAGCATGCTTGAAGACGGGATATACAGGCTCCAGGCCACCTGGGTCGCCAATAATATCGCGAGTTCGGTTTCAAAGGACCAGATACCGATGGGCTACGCCGATGTGGATTTCATTCTTTCGACGGAGTATGAACTCGCGAGCATCTCCGGGACCATCCCGCAGGCGATGAAAAGGTCACCAGTTGCCAGTCACCAGTCACCAGTAACGGCGGCGACACAGTCTTTTGAGACAGTGGAGCTGTACCAGGGCTCGCGCCGGATAGCGGTCACCCGGCCGGACGCGCTGGGCAATTTTGCCATAAGAAACCTGCTGCCTGGGACCTACACCGTGCGGTTCCCGCAGAATCCCGGTTTAAAAGACATTACCGTCACGCTGAAAAACGGGGAGAACGCGGTATTGTCGCCGCTGGGAGAACTGCTTAAGAAAGACTCGGTTTACGCGTATCCCAACCCGGCCCGAAATTCGATAACTTTCCATTTGCAATCCGGCATAAACACGGCGCTCAGAAAGATTATTTCGATCTTCGGCATTGACGGGCGTCTGGTGGGGGAAATAAAAGAGGACGATACCGGCTGGCAGACTGTCGCCGACGGCGAGTGGAAATTTGAGATGAACACGAAGAATCTGGCCTCCGGCGTCTATATTTACGCGGTCAAAGTGCAGGACGGCGCCACCGGCAGCGCAAAGAAGATAATAGGCAAGTTTGCGATAGTGAAATAGAGGAAGGGTTTAAGGGTTTGAGGTGTTAAGGGTCTAAGGGTGGAGAGGGGAGGGGAAGGGTCTAAGGGTGAAGGGTTTAAGGGGTGAAGGGGCTAAGGGTTTAAGGGTAACAATATTTTTTACCCTAAAACCCTTCGGTTCACAAGAAGAAATTATGCTGAAGAGTTATAGAGATTTAATAGCTTGGCAGAAAGCTTATGACTTGTGCCTGAAGATATATACGCTTACAAATAGTTTTCCGAAGGAGGAGAAATACTGCCTGACTTCCCAGATGAGAAGAGCCGCGATCTCCATTCCGTCAAATATCGCGGAAGGCTACGGCAGGAAAACCCTTCCGGACTATGTGAGGTTGCTGTATATCGCTTTCGGGTCGTATTGCGAGCTTGAAACCCAGATGTCCGTGGCGGCAGATTTGAAGTATCTTGATGAGGCTGATAAGAAGTCTGTGGGCCAAATGATGATTGAGGTGGGACTTGTTTTGAAGTCATTGATAAGGGCTTTGGAGAAGAAGTTAAAAGGGGAGGGTCTGAGGGTCTAAGGTGTTAAGGGTAAAGCATTTTTTACCCTTAAACCCTCAAACCCTCAAACCCTTAAACCCTTAGACCCTAAGACCCTTAGACCCTGATTGCGAAGTGTAACTAAAAGGCATTGCTAAAAGGCGGGCTCTTATTATAATCTTTACATTGATATTATTAGGGGAATAACCATGACCATGAATTCGCTGATAGGCGCAAAACTTGTAGCTGGGGGCGCGGCGAGGTTGCGCCGTTTCCTTGCTTCCTTGCTTCTTTGCCTCATTACCTCTTTATTGCTTTCCCCGGGACGCGCTTCCGCCGCCAACCTGACGGCGGCCGGCATCGCCGTGCTGGATGTAACCGGCAGCGCAAGAAACAGCTTTTCAAACACCGAATATGTCATCCTGCGCCAGCAGGTCAGAAATGACGCCGCCAGCGCCAAGATGATATATTTCAAATTTTACATTCTCAACCCGTCCGGAGCCGTGGTCTTCACGCACGAAGGGAACGCCGCTCCCGGCACCCCGGGCCTAAGCCAGACCCAGCTCTCCGGCATGAACATCTCCCGGTTCTATGCCATACCCGGCGAGTATACTTTCAGGGGTGTGGCCACGCTTGATCCTGAGCCAGCCGTCACGCAGGAAGTGAAGTTCGCCGTGTCTTCGCCCAACATCACGCTTATCTACCCGCCGCTCGGCGCGCGGGGCCTGGCGGACACCCCGCTTATTTTCAGATGGTCGGCCAGCGGCGCCTCAAAATACCGGCTCACGGTAAGCGACAGCGCGAGTTTATATAATCCGGTCCATACCGCCATCAACAGCGGCGGGAGTTCCTACGCCTACCCCCAGAATCCCACCCAGCCCAGGGAGAAGCTTGCGCCCGGGCAGGTCTATTACTGGAAAGTGGAAGGGCTTGACGCCTATAACAACAAGATTTCGGACAGCAATATCTACAATTTCTCCATGCAGGCCCAGGGCCCCAAAACAAGGGACGTGGCGGTAACCCAGCTTGAGGTCCAGCATCCGGAAAAGCTGGACTTTACGAAACAGCTTGAATTCAAGGTAACTCTTACGAACCTGGGCAGCGCCAGCGAGAGCAATATAAACGTTAAACTGACCGTGGGCGGCATGCCGGCCGACGGTTCCCCGAAACAGGTGCAAAATCTGGATGCCGGGCATCACCATCAGGCGCCGTTCAAGGGTTATGTGCCCCAGGACCAGAACCAGAGCCTTGTGGTGGCCTGCATAGACCTGTTTGACGACAATATACCGAATAACTGCAAGACGCTGCTGCTGTCCAAGCCCGCGGCCCAGCCGCCGGAGACGCCTAAAGAATATAAAAAAATGACGTACGACGAGATGTGGGACGCTTTAAAAAAACGCCTCGGCCCCGACGCGCTTAAGGCGCTTGAGGGATACGACCTTGATTCCCTCACCTGCCCGGACTGCACCGGCGACGAACTTAACAGTATTTTAGCCGCGCTGCTGGCCGGCGACGCCACTATAACCGGTACTTCCGTGACGGACACGACGCCGATAGTCCTGCAATTGGGAGGCGGCGGGGGCGGGGGGACGGATGACCAGAAGCAGGACACAACCGGGGAGTTGGGCGAGGGGCCGGAGTTTGACTTCGACCTGGGGGAGCAGGACGACGAGCTGCCGGCTGAACAATTGACAACCGCGGAGATGTGGGAAATACTAAAAAAAAGCCTGAGCCCCGAAGATCTCAAGGCGCTTGAGGGGTATAACCTTAGCTCGCTAGTCTGCCCGAACTGCACCGGCGACGAGCTTAACAATATTTTTGCGGCCCTGCAGTCCGGGGACGCCACGATAACCGGCGTTTCCATTGCGGACGCCGGGGGCATAGTCCTGCAGTTGGGCGGCGCGGGCGGGGAACAGGAGCAGGAGATGGAGGAGTATGCCCTTGAACCGGAGCCGAAGAAAACGAGTCCGGACGAATGGACCGGCTATACGAACGCGTTCAATAACGATGAGGTGGAAACGTATGTGATAAAGAGCAAAGACGACTGGAAGAAAATATGGAAGATACTTTCCAACGAAAAGGCGCCGGGCCTGAAGTTCGGCGCGAAAATGGTTATCGGCATAGCGTCCGGCAGGGAGGATAACGCCGATACGGTGCGGATCCTGAGCCAGCGGCCCGGCGAGGACGGGCTGAAAGTGGATTATTACATGATCAGGGCCGAAGAAGGCAAGACCATGCCTTTCTGCGCCTATATTTTCAAAGTCGTGGATAAAGTGGACGGCAAAGTTGAGTACAAGCGGCTGGATGTGGGGAAGTGAGCAGGGGAAGGGTTTAAGGGTTTTAGGGTTTAAGGGTCGAAGGTATACACCCTCCCCCCGTTGCGGGGGAGGGCGAGGGTGGGGGGTAAATCGGCGGTCGGAGTAAAAACGGATTCGGAAGCTGAAATGAAAAATGGAGGATGTATGAATAACAGGCTGGCAAAAATCGGGGCGGCGGCGGTTGCATTGATGTTTCTCGGTTCCATAGTGAAACCGAATTACGCGTTCGCGGCGGGGAAAGTGAACGCCATAGTTATTTTTGTAAAAGGGCCGGTGGAGGTGAAACGCCGGCGCGTGAGGAATTTCACTGAGCTTAAGCTCAATGATATGCTCTATGCCGGCGATACGGTGAAGACCGGGAAGCGGGGCCAGGCTTCTCTGGCCACCAAGGGCGGCGCCGAAGTGCGGCTTAATCAGAATTCCTCCTTTGAGATCACTTCCCGCGGCCGCGTGAGGGAACTGCGCCTTAAAGTGGGCCAGCTTTGGACCAGGATGCTGCATAGGATGGCCAGGCTTAATGTCAGAACGCCTTCCGCCGTATGCGCGATCCGGGGCACCGAGGCGGACATAGAGCAGGGGGACCTGCTGACGGTGAAGGTTTACGAGGGCCATGTGGACGTGTCGAACGTCGGGGGCAGGCAGTCGCTGAAAGCCGGCCAGATGAGCACGGTAAGCGGCGCCGCATCCGCTCCCGCGGCGCCGAAGAAGATGGGCGCCGGAGACCTGGGCAAGTGGCAGGAAGACGCAAATGTGGACCTTAAGGACATACAGCAATCCATGGACAAACTGACCACCGCTGCGGGTGATAAGAAGATGAAAATTCAGATACAAGGTAAAGACGGCAAGACCAAGAATGTGGAAATAAATCTGAAGAAGAAGTAAAAGGACAGTAACCGGTGGCCGGTAATCAGTAACCGGTAATCAGTAACCGGTGGCCGGTGACCAGTGGCCGGTAGCGGGCGAATTACCATTCGCCATTGTAGTCGCAGAGCTTGCTCTGCCTGTAGCGGCGGGAATTATCCCGTTTCCCTCCCCCCATTGCGGGGGAGGGCGAGGGTGGGGGGAGAGAAATGGTGGGGGGAACAGAAGGAAGGCATTTTATGAAACTTTCTAAAATCTTATGGCCGGCGATCCTGGCTTCGGGCATGTTCGCTTTATTCTGTCCGCCTAAGGCGGACGCGGCTTCAAGTTCCGCCGCGCAATTCCTGAAACTGGGCTTCGGCGCGCGCGCTTTGGGCATGGGCGAGAGCTTTGTCGCCGTCCAGGACGATATCTCAAACCTTTATTACAACCCGGCGGGCCTTGCCGGACGCGGGGAATCAGGCCGCGAGATCCTGGTTTCTCATTCCTGGCATATACAGGATATGGGGCTTTCCCAGCTCGGTTTCGCCAATAAGCGCTTTGCCGCGTCCTTCATCTATTTCTCGGCCGGAGACCTGGAGGGCAGGGACGACGCCGGCAATCTTACCTCCAATTTCACGGCTGAGGATTACGCCCTTTCCGCCGGCTACGGCTTTAAATTGCTGGGGCTGGACGCCGGCGCCAACGCCAGGGTTATCAGGCAGAGGATAAAGACCAGCGCCGCCAACGCGGTCGCGGCCGATTTCGGCGTCATGCACACTTTCGGCGATTCTCCTTTTAAATTCGGCGCGTCGGTGTCCAACCTCGGCACGAAGATAAAATTTGAGGATGAAAGCTATCCGCTGCCGCTAATCTCCCGGGTGGGGCTGTCCGCGAATTTTAAAAACACGCTTCCGCTTATAGCCTGCGCCGGCGTGGATTTCCCCAACGATTCGCGCGGGATTTTAAGGCTGGGCCTGGAGTACGGCGGGTTTGAGAACCTCGCGCTGCGGGCCGGCTATAAAACCGTTTCTTCGTCGAACCGAGACGCAGCGCTGGGCAGGGACCTGGGCGGCGGCTCTTCCGGCGTTTCCAGTTTTTACGGATTTTTCATGGGCATAGGTTTTAAATTCAGGAACGTGAACCTCGACTACGCGCTGCTCCCCTACGGCGAGCTGGGCAACTCGCACAGATTCTCGGTCGGGATGAAGTTCTAGTCGTCGGTAATTTGTCGGACCTCCTCCCCCCTTGTGGGGGAGGAAAGAGGTGGGGGGCGGCAAGCGGAGGTTATATGACTCAGGAGCAAAAAACAGGCATATACGGGGAAATAAAGCGGCGTTTGGTTGCGGCGCTGAATCCCGACGCCATATATATTTTCGGCTCTTTTGCCCGGGACATGGAAACAACAAACAGCGATATTGATGTGCTTGTTGAAAAAGAAACAACGCTAAGTATTCAAAAAAGAATCAGCGAGGCGGGGAAATTATTAAAAGGGCTCCCTTTTCCGTTCGATGTTCTGGTTTATACGCCGCGGGAAATAAGGGAAAAGTTGAACGACAAATATTCGGTGGTTTATCAGGCGGTGTCGGAAGGGGTCAAGATCTATGAAAAACACGTTTGAGATCCTCCTTGAAAAAGCGGAAGAAGACCGCAGAGCGGCGGCTGCGCTTCTCGCCGCGAAGGATTCCCCGGAGGGCATTATTGTTTTTCATGTCCAGCAGCTGGCGGAGAAACTTCTTAAAGCTTTTCTCATCTTCCGGAAAACGGAATGCAAGCCCACCCATAACATGATATTTCTGCTGGAAAAAGCCGTGGCCGCGGATGCGTCATTTTCCGAATTTTCCGATCTGGCCGACGAGCTGGCCCCGTTCGCCGTCCTTATCCGGTATGAGGAAGGGTATGAGGTGACAATTGAAGAAGCGCGGTCCCTTTTTGAAAGGACCCTGCGGTTGCGGAATAGAATTCTTGCTGAAATAGGGGAAGGGAAGGGTTTTAGGGTTTAAGGGCTGACTTCCTCCCCCCTTGCGGGCCAGGATTGAGGTGGGGGTGAGAATGGTCTGGCCTCCTCCCCCCCTTGCGGGGGAGGATTGAGGTGGGTGAGAATGGTCAGGCTTCCTCCCCCCTTGTGGGGGAGGATTGAGGTGGGGGGAATGTTAGCGGTGGTATAAAGCTGCGGAATAGATTTGCAGTTGTTGATTTTTGGAGGAACTATATGAAACGCATATTCTCATTTTTATTCGCGGGGCTGGTATTCGCCGTCGCCGTCGTCTGGGCCGAAGCGCCAAACCTCATCACCTACCAGGGACGGCTGAAGGAAAGCAATCTGCCGGTGACCGGCAACCGGAGCATCGAGATCGTCTTCTGCGACGCCCTGACCGGCGGGACCTGCTATCCGACCCCGGGCGTCAGCGCGCAGTCCGTTACGGTTTCGAACGGCCTCTTCAAGTCCACGGTGACGGTGCCTGTGGGCGTGGACCTTTCCGCCGGGCCGTGGTACCTTGCCGTCTATGTGGGCGGCACCGAGCTCACCCCCCGCGAACAGTTCACCAGCGTCCCGTACGCCCTTTACGCCGCTACTGCGGCGTATTCCACCGGCCTGACTGCCGCGGCCGGCGCCGCGGGCGTAACGGCGTCAACAAACGTCTTCATTACAGGTAATCTCGGCATCGGGACGACGGGGCCGGGGGCGGATTTACATTTATATTCTACAACAGCCACAGATAACAAGCCCCAGTTGATTTTACAGAATTATATTGGAGGCAGATATTTACCGAGCATACTTTTCAAGGCTGATGATGGCTTTGATGGAACACCGGCAAGTAATAACGCTTCAAGAATTGTCGGGGGGTTTGAAGGAGGCCCAAATTGGAGCGATACCATAATTGGTTTTGAAACAACGCAAACAGGCTTGTCTCTGATAAGGGCGATGACAATAAAAAACGGCAACGTCGGAATCGGGACCATAACTCCGGCTTACCGGCTGGATGTTTCAAGCGGAGCGGGGGAAGCGGGGCGGATATTCGCGGTCTCAACAGGCGCGACCAACGTGTTCTACGTGGCCGGCGACGGCGCGCACGCGCTGAAATATTACGGCGACGGGTCCGCCTTGACCGGCGTTACCGCTTCCGGCGCGGTGTCGAAGACAGGCGACACGATGACCGGCTCGCTTGCCCTGCTTAACGCTTCAACCCTGACCGTAACCGGCAACGCCTTCTCCGTGGGCGGTTCCACCTTTGTCGTAACCGGCGGCAACGTCGGCATCGGGACGACGGGGCCGGTAAGCAGGCTTGAGGTTGTAGGAGGCTCTATTACCATAAGCGGCTCAGATGCGAATCTTGTGGTCGGCGGGAACGCGAGCCGCTATGTCTATGACGATTCAGCCAGCTTCAGGACAGCATTTTCTTCCAACGTGTATATAGTAGGTTATTCCTCCGCCGCCAGATATTACGGCGACGGCTCGGCGCTTACCGGCATTACGGCCAGCGGCTATAGCGGAGTTCTGCCCGCAGCCAACGGCGGCACCGGACTGGCGAACATAGCGCAGGACAACATCCTCTATGCTTCCGCCGCTGACACGTTCGCGGCTGCGCCGATAAGTGTGTTCGGGCGGTCGCTGATAGACGACGCAAACGCGGGCGCTGCGCTGGCCACTTTGGGCGCGGCTGCTGCCGCTGATGTAGCCGCCGACACCGACACGTTGCGGACCGATGTAGACCTGAAAGCGCCCTTGGCGGACCCCACATTCACCGGCACGGTGTCCGGCATCACGAAAGCGATGGTGGGCCTGACCAATGTTGACGACACCTCCGACGCCGGCAAGCCGGTCTCTACGGCTCAGCAGGCGGCGTTGGATCTGAAGGCCGTGGCCGCTGATGTCTCTGCGGACACTGACACATTGAAAGGGCTGGTGGATATTAAGGTGAGCAGCGCCTTGGCGTCGGGCAATATATTCGTAGGCAGCGCGGCCGGCGAGGCGGCCGGGGTGGTGATGAGCGGCGACGCGGCGATAAGCAACACGGGCGCGCTGACCATAGCCAACGACGCGGTCACCACGGCGAAGATCCTG
>Ga0180009_10001502_pt1 | contig 28477 bp, 24 predicted proteins | sample OS_PC_MetaG_FD_123537 | JGI IMG/M metagenome (GOLD analysis project Ga0180009, IMG submission 123537) | Groundwater microbial communities from the Aspo Hard Rock Laboratory (HRL) deep subsurface site, Sweden - OS_PC_MetaG | ecosystem: Environmental > Aquatic > Deep subsurface > Groundwater... | reverse complement strand
TCAGAAGGTCAGTGGTGACCTCCACAGTCTCAAAATTCGCCATAGTTCCTTACCTCCTAAACCTTCGCGCCCCCTACAGGGTGGGCAGCGTGTCCTGGCCCGTGGAGGCCGGCTCGGTCATCAGGTTAGCGCTGTTGATGTCGCCGTCGCCCTCGTCGAATCCGCCCAAGGGAGCAGCCGAACCCTCAGCGGTGGTCCGGATGGGGAACTTGAAGCGTTTTACCGCGCCGTCACGGAATTTGACGGTCCACATAATGTTGTCCGAGCCGCGTAGCGGCACGACGCTGGCACCCATGGGCACGAAGTCGGCATAACCGCGAACGTCAACGGCCTGCTGGGGGCAGATCTTGACGCAGTTGTAGCACTCCCAGCACATGCTGGGGTCGCGGTTGAAGGCCTTCATCTCGCCGTAGCCAAGCGACCCGTCCTTGTCCAGGAGCATAAGGTCGTTGGGGCAGATGTACATACAAGCGGTCTTATCCTGACCCTTGCAGCCATCGCACTTTTCAACAATGACAAAACTTGGCATTCAGTTCCTCCGTAGTGTTGACGGGCTGACCTATTGCAACCCACCTGAACGACTACCAAATTAGCCCAACCCGACCTGGGCGGGGCTAGTTCACCTCTCTATTTTCCCAACACCTCCTTCGAGCTATTTACTCGAGTTTGGTTTCTGCCTAATCTTTGGTCCGGGCAATCCGCCCCAAAGCCCTGGTCCCCGAGGCGGCAACCCGCGATTGTGCGCTTTGGAACAAACTGTCTCGCAAAAGCACCCCGTTTGTCAAGCTATTTCGCCTCTTAGTTGCGGAACGGCCTATGGCCCTTGGGCTACCCTTCCGCCGCAAAAGGCTCGGTCAACTTTTTTCCATTGGGGTCGGCCTTTTCTAACGCAGCCTCAACTTGGTTGTCAAGAAAAATGTGTTAATAGTCACAAGCTACCCCCAGCAAAGTCCCGGGGATTTTCCGCCCGCGCCACCCGGGATAACTTGTTTTGTTTTTCCAATGCGATAAGCAGAGTCTTTAATTGGAGGAAAGGCCGGCCTGGTGGGGCGGCCGGGCGGCGTGGTAAGCTTGGCTCACCATGGCGGTCAGGGTGGAAATAAGCTCCTCGCTCCGGCGTTATGTAGTGTCCTATGACCCTCTCCAGGGCTTGCTTTTGGACGATGCCGCCGGCTTGTCGGCCGAGCAACTCATCGCCCGGGTGGGCATCCCCGCCCCGGAGGTGAATCTGGTCTTGGTCAACCGAAAACCAGCCGCCGCCGGCCAGGTGCTGGCCGACGGCGACTTGGTGGGTATATTTCCAGTGATGGGCGGCGGTTAGGCCATATCTACAGGGATGCCCATCTCGTCCCAGCCCCGGGCGGCGTAATACTCGGCAATCATCTGCTCCATTTGGCCCTCGCCCAGGCTCTGGCCGGTCTCGGGCAGGGGCTCGCTGTAAAACCTCCTGGGCAGCCGGTCGTCGGCCGGGGTCAGCCCCTCGCGCAAATTGAATCGCCGCAGGTTGTCGGTGGCCAGGCGACCGATGTCGCGCATGTCCTGCTCGCTCAACTCAAGGCCGGTGACCGCCGAAACCATCCTGCCCAATTGGTCCCATTGATAGAGGTCGCGGTAGAAGCGGCACAGCACCAGGGTGTCGAAGAAGCTCAGGCGGTCCTCCCATTCCACGTACACCGCCGCCTTGCCGGGAATCTCCTCCGAATCCACCATGCCAACCAGTTCGGGCTTGTAAAAAGTGGCCCGCAGGTGGCAGGCGCCGCGCGGGGTGGTGCCGTAGGCCAGGGTCATGCCCTTGAGCACCCGGGGGTCGTAGCCCGCCGGCTCCAGGCCCTTGACGTGAATGGCTTGGTCGGCCATGCCCAGTTCGGCCGAGGCCTTTTTGATGCCTTGGGCCAGCACCGCCCCCAGGCCGCGTTTGTAGGCGATATCCTCTAAAAGAAGCGCGATCTTGTCCACCGCCCCGTATTCGATGTCATAGCCGGTCTTGCCCTGGGCCTTGGCCTCGATGGCCAGGGCGCAGAGGTTGCCCGCGCTGATGGTGTCCAGGCCCAGGCGGTCGCAGATGTCGTTGAGGTGGATGATCTCCTCGATGCTGTCCACCTCGCACAGGCCGCCGAAGGCGTAGAGGGTCTCGTACTCCGGGCCCTCCATCTTCATGCCCTTGTGGCGGCCGTGGAGCACGGTGGACATGCGGCCGCAGGCGATGAAGCACTTGAGGCAGGCGTTGGGGGTCACCTCGCAGCGTTCGTGCAGGGCGGCGGCGTTGATCTGCTCGCGGTGGGCCACCTGCCCCTCATGCCAATAGCGGCTGGGGAAGGAGCCCACGTGACTCATGACATCCACCATCATGGGAGTGCCCATGGACTTGTAGGCGGCCACCCCCTTGTCCTGTTTGCCCACGGCGGCGATCTCCTTGGCGAAGGCCTTGGCCGCCTCGGGATCGGCCACCGACTTTTTGGCCTTGCCCCAGAAGGCCGCCGCCTTGAGCCGCTTGGAGCCCATCACCGCGCCCACCCCGGTGCGCCCGGCCGAGCGCCAGTAGTCGTTTTCCACCACCGAGAGCACCACCTGGTTCTCACCGGCCGGCCCGATGACCACCACCCCGGCCCGGCCCGCCTCGGGGCGGTTGTCCTTGACCCAGGCCTTTATCTGGTCCTCGCTGGCGTAGGTGTCCTGGCCCCACACCCCGGCGGCGTCGTGGAAGGCCGCCCCCTCGGGGGTGATCTCCAGCCAAAGGGGATCGGCGGCCTGGCCGCTGACCACCACAGCGTCCCAGCCCGTGGCGGCCATGGGCTCGGCCACGGTGCCCCCGGAATAGGACTCGGCCACGAAGCCGGTCTGGGGCGACTTGCTGTAGATGCCGTGGCGGCAGGAACCCCAAACGCTGGTGCCGGTCAGGGGGCCGGTGGCGAAGATGAGCCGGTTTTCCGGCCCCAGGGGGTCCACCCCGGCTGGGTTGAGCTCCAACAGCAGATGGGCGGCCAGACCCCGTCCTCCCATGGTGCGGGCCAGCAGATCATCGCTTAATTCCATGGTTCCCTGGCTTTGGTCGCTCAGGTTCACCAACAAGGCTCGGTTGTAAAATCCGTGCATGGTCCTCTCCTCCTGGAACCGCCGGCCTAGAGGGCCTGGCGGTATATCTTCTCGGCGTCGGCCGCGGTGATGGTCCGCGGGTTGTTGGCCAGCAGGCGCGTGACTTTCATCACCCCCTGGGCCAGTGCGGGCAGGTGCTCTTCGGTGACGCCGAACTGCTTCAAGCTTTTGGGCACCCCCAGGTCGTCGGCCAGCTCCCAGACCGCCTCCACGGCCATCTCCGCCGCCTCGCGCAGGCTAAGTCCCTCCACCGGCTGGCCCATGAACTCGGCCACCTCGGCGAATTTTATCAGGTTGCCCACCAGGTTGAAACGCATAACCGGGGCCAGCATGAGGGTGTTGGCCACCCCGTGGGGGATGTGGAACTCGGCGCCGATGGGATAGGCGAAGGCATGCACCGCGGTGACCCCCGCGTTGGCAAAGGCGATACCGGCCAGCAGGCTGCCTTCCAGCATGGCCTCCCGGGCCTGGAGGTCATGGCCCCGGGCGTAGGCGGTGCGCAGGTTGTCGCCGATCAACTCGATGGCCCGCGCGGCCAGCATGTCGGTCATGCCGGTGGCGCCCACGCTGGTGTAGGCCTCGATGGCGTGGATCAGGGCGTCCATGCCCGTGGCGGCGGTGATGGCCGGAGGCAGGCCCACGGTTAGTTCCGGGTCCAGGACGGCCACCCGGGGCATAAGGTGGGGGCTCACCACGCCCTTTTTCAGCTTCTCCTGCTCGTCGCTGAGGATGGCGATGGGCGTCACTTCGCTGCCAGTGCCAGCGGTGGTGGGGATTATGATGGTGGGGGCTCCGGCCTTGGGCACCAGGTCCACCCCGCAGTAGTCGCTGATGTCCCCGGCGTTGTTCAGCATCACCGCCACCGTCTTGGCGATGTCTATGGGGCTGCCCCCGCCCAGGCCGATGACGCAGTCGGGCTTGTCGCCTTCCAGGACGCCCAGGCAGGTTTTCACCGTTTGGTAGCGGGGGTCGGGGGCCACCTCGCTGAACAGGCTGAACTCCAAGCCCGCCGCCTCCAGCGACTGGCGCACCGGGTCCAGCAGCCCCGCGTCCACTATGCCCGGGTCGGTAACCACCAGCACCCGCCGGGCGCCCAGGTCCAGGGCCTCTTTGCCCACCCCGGCCACCGAGCCGGGACCCATGACGATTCGGGGAGTGGTGCGGAATATGCTAATGCGCGCGCTCATCGGTCACTCTCCTTTTATTGCCCTAGCGGCCCACGATCAGGGTCAGCTTTTCATCGGCCATTATCTGCTCTGGCGTGCCCTGGAACAGGATCTCGCCCCGCTCCACCACATAGGCCCGGTCCACCACCTTGGAGGCGTTGCCCAGGTTGGAGGCGGCCAGGATGATGGAGATGCCCATGCCCCGGATGCGGCGCATGGCGTCCATGAAGTGGCGCACCACCAGGGGAGCCAGGCCCTCGAAAGACTCGTCGAGCAACAGCAGCTTGGGGCTCAGGGCCAGCGCCCGGGTCACGGCCACCATCTTTTTCTCGCCGCCGGAAAGGGTGCCGCCCTTGCGGTCCCATAGCTGCTGGAGCTTGGGGAAGATCTCAAAGCCCTGCTCGTGGTGGAAGTCGGCGCCTTGGGGGCGGTCCGAGCTCACCCACACGCCCAGGTTTATGTTCTCGGCCACGGTGAGCTCGGGGAAAACCCGCGAGTCCTCGGGCGCGTAGGCCAGGCCGGACAAGACCCGGGAGCGGGTGCTGTCCTTGGTGACATCCCGGTCCAGGAAGGTGATGCTGCCGTTCTTGGGCTGGTACAGGCCCATGACGCTCTTCATGATGGAGCTCTTGCCCGCCCCGTTGCGGCCCAGCAGGCCCACGATCTCGCCCGGCGTCACCTCCAGGGAGACCGAGCGCAGGATTTGGGTCTTCTTCACGAAGAAATCGACTTTATCCATTTTTAGCAGCATGGCTACTCACTAACTCCAAACAGGGTCTCCTGCGCCCGGGGGTCGTCCATGACCTCCTGGGGCGTGCCCCGGGCCAGGATGGTGCCCTCGGCCAGCACCAGGACCCGCTGGCAGTAGTCGCTGACGATGTCCATGTCGTGCTCGATTATCAAGGTGGCGGTCCCCCGCTTGCCGATGGCATCGATGATGGTGTCCATCACCTTGAACTTGTCGGCGGTGGCCACTCCGCTGGTGGGCTCGTCCAACAGCAGGAAGTCCGGCTTCAGGGCGAAGGTCATGGCCGTGTCCAACACCTTTTTGTCGCCCTCGGAAAGCTCCGACCCCGGCTGATCCGAGAACTGTTCCAGATTGAAGATGCCCAGGATGGCCCGGGCCTCCTCGGTGGCTTCCTTGTAGCCCGAGGCCGGCTTGAAAAAGCGCCCCAGTTGGTTCCTGTTGCTGAGTACGCAGGTGCGCACGTTGTCCAAAACGCTCAGGTCCTCGAACAGGTGGGTGATCTGGAAGTTGCGGGCGATGCCCTTTTTGATGCGCTGGTAGGGGGAGGCGTTGGTGATGTCCTCGCCGTTCAGCAGGATCTTGCCCGAGGTGGGCTGCAAATGGCCCGATATCAGGTTGACCATGGTGGTCTTGCCCGCGCCGTTGGGACCCAGCAGGGCCACCACCTCGTTCTCGGCGATGGAAAAGCTGACCCCGTTGATGACCAGGGACTTGTCGAAGGCCTTGACTACGTCTTTTACTTCCAGCATGACTCAGCCCCTCCCCCCGCCTCGCCCGGGCCGCAGGCGGGCCGCCAGGCCGGCTATGCCCCCGGTGACTCCGCCGGGCAGCAGAAGCACCAGCAGCACCAGGGTGCCGCCCACGATGAGCATCCAGTACTCCGTCCAGGCCACCGCGTAGAGCCTCAGGTAGGTGAACAGCATGGCCCCCACTATGGGCCCCTCGAAGATCATGAAGCCTCCCAGGAGCACCATGTAGACGATTTCTCCGGAGAAGACCCAGCCTGATATCTCGGGGGTAATGTGACCGTTGACAAAGCTCCAAACCCCTCCGGACAAGCCGCAGAAAGTGCCGGAAATGACAAAGGCGTACCAGCGGAAGCGCTTCACCCTGATGCCCACCATCTCCGCCCGCACCTCGTTGTCCCGGGTGGCCTGGAGGGCCTTGCCGAAGGGCGAGTTGACCACGGCCAGCATGACCAGGGTGGCCGCCGCGAAGATGCCCACCACGATGTAGTAGTAGGGCCCGACCAGGAACTGGAAGCGGCGCATACCGGTTAGTTCGATGCCGAAGAAGGTGGGCAGGGGGATGCGGATGCCGTCGGAGCCGCCGGTGAAGTGGTAGGCCTTCTCCAATATCGCGAACATGAGCATGGCCAGGGCCAGGGTGAGGATGGAGAAAAAGATGCGGGTGTGCCGCACGCACACGAAGCCGAAGAGAGCCGAAACCAGGGCGGACACGCCCAGGGAGGCCAGCATGGCCAGCTCGAAGCTGAAATTGTCCGGGAAATACATGTTGAGCAGGCCCACCGCATAGGCGCCCGCCGCGAAGTAGGCCCCATGGCCGAAGGAGAGCACTCCGGCGTAACGCAAGAGCAGGTTGAGCCCCAGGGCCATGATGGCCAGCGACAGCCCGGTCTCCACCAGGGTCAGGTGGTAGGGGCTCAACACCTGGGGCAGCAGCAGCAGGACGATGAGCGCCAGGAGGTAGCCCAGGGCGCGGGAGCTGAACAGGTAGTTAGTCATGGCGCCACCTCACTTCTGCCCAAAGAGGCCTTCGGGCTTCACCACCAGGATGAGCACCGCGATCATGAACAACAGCGGCATCTCCAACTCGGCGTAGAAGGCCACGGTGAAAGAGCGGGTGAGCCCCACGAGGAGCGAGCCCACCAGGGTGCCCTTGAGGCTGCCCAGCCCCCCGATGACCACCACGATGAAGGCCATGATGAGAACGTCCATGCCCATGCCCAGCACCGCCGGCGTGGTGGGCACCACCAGCGCCCCGCCCAGGCCGGCCAGGGCCGCGCCCAACACGAAGGCCACCACGGTGAGCCGCCGCATGGGGATGCCCATGGCCTGGGCCATGTCGCGGTCCATCTCGATGGCCCGGAGCATGATGCCCAGCTTGGTCTTGGCCATTAGCCACCAGATGAACAGCCCGGCCAGGGCGGTTATGCCCATGACGAACAAAAAGTACACGGGATAGGTGTGCCCGGTGATCTCGATGCTGCCCATGGCGTCGAAGGGCGCGCTGGCATAGCGGCTTTCGCCTCCGAAGACCAGCTTGATAAGGTCCTCGATGAGCATCAGGATGCCGAAGGTGATCAAAAGTTGGTATTCCAGGGGGCGCTTGTACATGGGCTTGAGGAGGGTGGTTTCCATGACCAGCCCCACCGCCCCAGCCAGGACCATGGCCGCGGCCGCGGCGGTCACGAGCATGAGCACCGCCGGGGAGCCGGTCATCATGCCGATGAAGTACGCGGCGACGAACCCCCCGATGGCGTACAGCGAGCCGTGGGCCAGGTTCAAGATGCCCATCACCCCCAGGATGATGCTGAGTCCCAGGGAGGTGAGGAACAAAAAGGCCGCGAAGTATAGTCCGTTGAGGGCGTAGATCAGCCCCATGGTATGAACTCTCCTTAAACCGCCGCCCGGACGTGGGCAAGGGCGCCGCGGGCCAAGGGTTGGAGGAGCCGCCGCCGGGCGCGTGGCCCGGCGGCGGCGGGCAACAAGCGGGGAGTTCTAGGACTTCCAGCCCGCGATCCATTCCTCGGTGGTCAAGCCGGCGGGGGCGTTGACCTGGAAGGAGGGGAACACCTCCAACCGCTGCGGGTCCAGGATGGGGAACGGGTAGTCCTTGGTCATCTTGGAAATGCCCACCAGGCAGTCCTCGCGGGCGTTGTGGTCCTTGTTGATCACGCAGTAGCCGCTGGGCGTCTCGAAGCTCAGGTTGCCCATGGCCTTGGCGGTCTGCTCCATGGTGGGCCAGCCGCCCACCAGCGACGAAGCCTTCTCCACCGCGGTCTTGTAGGCGGTGATGGCCTGGTAGGCGTGGTAGCTGGGATAGGTGGGGTACTTGCCGTAGCGCTTCTTGAACTCACTCACGAACCACTTGTTCAGCGGCCACTTGTCCCAGGCGGGATAGAGGAAGTAGTGCGCGCCGGCGCAGCAGAGGAACTGCCCCTCGGGGAACTCGGCGCCCAGTTCCTGCGGGTAGGGCTCGCCCCGGCTCATGGCCATCTTGGCCTGCTTGAACAACCCGGCGGCCTTGGCCTGCTTGATGAAGGTCACCGCGTCGCCGCCCCACAGGGAGCTGTGGATGATCTGGGCGCCGGAGCCTTGCAGGGCGCTGATGTGGGCGGTGTAGTCGGTGGTGAATATCTTGGGCCACAGGGTCTTTACGATCTCGACCTGGGGCAGCAGCTTTTTGATGGCCAATTCGAAGATGTGCCAGGAGTCGCGGCCCCAGGCGTAGTCCTGGTTGATGCCCGCGATCTTCTTCACGTCCGGCATGTACTTTTTGATGGCCAGGGCCAGGGCGATGTTGTCCTGGCCCAGGTGGGCGCTAGTCCTGAAGCCCAACTGGAACTTGGGGGTCTTGTAGGGGGACTTCTTGCCCTCCATCAGCACGTGGGTCCCGCAGTCATAGGCCAGCATCAGCCCGCCCAACTCGTCGGACAGGGGCAAGACCGCCTTGCAGTCGCCGGAGGAGATGTAACCCAGGATGACGTCTACCTTGTCCTCCAGGATCAGCTTGCGGGCCAACTCCACCTGGGTCTTGGCGCCGCCGGCCTCGTCCAGGCTGATGAGGTCTATCTTGCGGCCCAGTATGCCGCCCTGCTTGTTGTAGACGTCGGCCATCATCTTGTAGGCGTTGTCGCCCGGGATGCCGAAGGGGCCGGCCGCCGGGCCGCTAAGGAAGCTGATGGCGGCCACCTTGATCGGGGTTTTGGGGATGGATTTTTTGGCGGCCAGGGCTTTGGTGCCCATCACGCTCACCGCGCCGGCCCCCAGACCGGCCGCGCCGGCCATTTTCAAAAACTGCCTCCGATTGGTCTTCTGGGCCATATCTCCCTCCATTTGATCGGGTTTGACGGCTTATAAATACAATTGCGGCGACACGGTGCTTCCGGCTCCCCTAGCCGGACCGCGAGGCTGCTTTTTGCTCGTCTGACCCTAGCCTCCCTAACTTTCTAGCAATTTGCGTGCCGGGAGGCCGTATTATTAATTTGTTGATTTTATTAATATTGTAAGGCGATGACTCTCCTTGGTCCCCGACCTTGTATTGCAAAAATGCAATACAAGGCCCGCCCTGCCTAAAAAGACATGCCTAATTGCCCTTAATTAATGAACTTTATGGTGCATTGCATTGTTGCAACATTAATGCAGTTGTGCATGGTCCCTGAGACCATACCTCACCATCTTGCGCCACAAGGTGGTGGGGTGAATCCCCAGGGCCTTGGCCGCCTTTGCCAGGGTCTGGTGGTTCTCGAGGGCGCTCTGGATAATGGAGGCCTCCGACGCCTCCACCGACTCCTTGAGCCCCAGGCCGCTGGCAAGGGCGCCGCCGGCTCCCTGCCTGAGTTCGGCCGGCAGATCGGCCGCGCCGATGACCTCTCCCTCGCTCATGATGGCCATGCGCTCCAGGACGTTCATCAGTTCGCGCACATTGCCCGGGAAGCCGTAGCCCATCAAGGCGTCCACCACCTCCGGGGCCAGGCGCTTTTTCAATCCTTGGCTCTGCTGGAACCTCTCCAGAAAACGCATGCAGAGAAGGGGGATGTCCTCGCGCCGCTGCCTGAGGGGTGGAATCTCTATGGGCACCACGTTGAGCCGGTAGAAAAAGTCTTGGCGGAAGCGTCCCTGGGCCACCTCCCGCTTCAGGTCGCGGTTGGTGGCGGCGATGACGCGCACGTCAACCTCGGTGGGTACGGTGTCCCCCACCCGCGTGAAAATGTGCTCCTCTATCACCTGCAACAGTTTCACCTGCATGGCCGGGGTCAGCTCGGCCACCTCATCAAGGAACACCGTTCCCTGGTTGGCCGCTTCCATCAGCCCCGCCTTGCCCGCCGGGTCGGCCCCGGTAAAGGCGCCCTTCTTGTAGCCGAACAGCTCGCTTTCCATCAGCGAGGCCGGGATGGCGCCGCAGTTGATCTTGACCAGGGGACGGCCCCGGCGGCTGCTCATCTGGTGGATGGTGCGGGCAAACAGGCTCTTGCCCACCCCGGACTCGCCGGTGATAAGCACCACCGCGTCCACCGCGGCCACCTTCACCGCCTTGGCCAACACCCTCTCCATGGCGCTGGATTTGACCACCATGTCGGTCAGGGCGGCCTCGTATTGCTCCTGTTCGATGAGCGATTGGTAATAACGCGAGGATAAGAGGCGGGTTTGCTCCAACTGGCCCCGCAGTTGGTTAAGGCTGGTCATGTCGCGCACGTTGGTCACCACCAGCGCGACCTTTCCCTCGTCGTCCAAGACGGGGGTGCCGGTGACCATGACCAGCTTGGCCCCTCTGATGTTTTGCATGATGGTCACCGAGCGGCCCTTTTTCAAAACATCCAGGGTCACCGAGTGATCGAAGACCTTCTCCCTGACCAGGTCGCGCATGTTGCGCCTCAGCACGGCCTCGCGTTTGAGGCCGGTGATCTTTTCGTAGGCGCTGTTGACCCGGACGGTGACCGCGTTGCCGTCGGTGATGTAGAGCCCGTCGTGGGAGGTCTCGAAAATCGCCTCCAGCTCGCGGTGAAGTTCCTTGTAGCCCCGCAGTTCGCTGATAAGGGCCTCGTAATTGGAGATGTCCTGAAAGACGCTGATCACCCCGGCTATCTTGCCGTCAAGGACTATGGGATTGCGATTGGCCACGATGGTGGCGCCCACGAGCTTCAGGCGCCGCCCGATCTGGGGCTGGCCCCCGGCCAGGATCTTGTGCATGTCCGGCCAGGCCTCCGGGCTCACTTCCTTGAAAGGCCGGCCCACCGGGTGGTCGTTAAGACGGCCCAGCATGGCCCTGGCGGCCTGGTTGAAGATGAGCACCTTGCCTTCTGCGTCGATGATCACCACTCCGTTGTGGGTGGCGTCGAGCAGCGGACCCAGGGGGGCAAGCAGGCTGTCCAGGCTATGGGTTTGGTTGGGGGGCATCGCTCTCCCGCGGAACCGGCGCCGGCGGGCGGCCCGGCCGAGGCGCAAACCGTTTGGTTTTGCTTGACCTCCTTGCTGCCCCCCATTATGTTCAATATATTGAACCCAGGCAAGCGTTATGTAGGAGCTGAAAAATGGAGTCTTTGGGGGCCAAACTCAGGCAGCTGCGCAAGGGCCAAAAGCTGTCGCTCAAGCAAGTGGCCGAGCGCGTCGGCTGCGCCCCTTCCTATTTGTCCATGGTGGAAAACGACAAGGTCGATCCCTCCATCAGCCGCCTGAAAAAGATCGCCGAGGGCCTGGGCAGCACCATCATCAAGCTGTTCGACGACAACGGCGCCGAAGAGGTGGTGATGCGCCAGGCCAAGCGCCCCCGCGCCTCCTTCCACCGCTCCAAGCTGTTCATCGAAGTGCTTGTGCCACCAGGGCCCGAGCGGGCCATGGACGCCCGCCTGGCCATCGTGGGCCCCGGCGGCGGCAGCCAGGGCGACTATCAGCACGAGGGCGAGGAGTTCGGCCTTATCCTGGAGGGCACCCTGGAGTTGAGCATCAACGGGGCCGACTACACCCTGGGCCAAGGCGACAGCTTCTATTTCAAATCCGACACAAAGCACAGTTTCACCAATCCCGGCGACAGGGACTGCCGCATTCTGTGGGTCAACCACCCCCCCAGTTGGTAAACGGCGCGGGCCTCATGCGAGCGGCGCGTTTTCACGGGATGGGCCGCCCCCTGGCCCTGCCCCTGGCGCGGGGCAACGACGCCCTGAACATCCTGCACGACAAGCAGGGCGACCCGGTGCGCATCGTGGTGGAGCCGTAGGCACCGCCGAACTTGAGCCTGGCCCTACCCCGCCACTCCCTGGCCCCCTTGCAACCGCCAATAAAAAAGGGACGGGGATGAACCCCGCCCCCAGGTTTGCTTGCCGTGGATGCGCCAGCCTACGGCTCGATCTTGGCCAGCTTGGCCGCCCACTTCTTCTTCATGTCCAGCTTGCCCAGGCGGCCGTACATGACCTTCTGGGTCTGGGGCGAGCCGGCCCCGTGCATGGACTCCACCAGGGCGGTGCCGCCGGTCATGTTTTCGATGAGCCTGAGGATGCGCATGCGGTTCTCGGTGGACACCCCCTCCACCCCGGCCAGGTACTTGCGCACGTATTTGCCGATCTCCGGATGCCTCAGGTCGGCCTCGGAGGGCATGGTGGCCAGGATGCCCCCGGCCACGTCGTGGGCCAGGCGGGCTATCTCGTAGACGTGCCGGGTCACGTTGTGCTTGGTGCAGTTGGCCAGCAGGGGGTCCGGGTAATAGGCCCCGCTGGCGGTCTTGAAGCCCATGGCCGAGCAGGAGATGGAGCCGGCGTAAAGCGTCTCGGTCAGGTGCATCATCTCGGCCAGTTTCTCCTTCACGTGGCCGGCCTTGGCCGTGCCCTGCATCTCGGTGGCCAGGGCGCAGGCCCCCACCAGCACGTCGGACACCCCGCCCTTGCAGCCGCCGTAGTTTTGCCGGTGCATGGTGGCGAAGCGCTCCACCAGCAGGCCGGAGAACCCGTGCTCCCCGCACATGAACACCCGCTCCCAGGGCACGAATACGTCCTCGAAGACGATGAGCGTCTCGCCGCCCACCAGGCCGTATTCGGAGTTGCCGGCGTCCAGGGGGCTGCTCATGCGCCGCTCGTCGTTGGTCTGACGGCCGAAAATCTGCGTCACCCCAGGCGCGTTCAAGGGCACCGCGCACACCAGGGCGAAGTCGGCGTCCTCCTCGCGCATGAACTGGGTGGGCATTATTAGGATCTCGTGGCTGTTGGCCCCGCCGGTCTGGTGTGCCTTGTTGCCCCGGATGACGATGCCGTCATCGCGCCGCTGGGCCACGTGGGTGAACAGGTCCTTGTCCTTTTGCTGGTGGGGCGCCAGGGACCGGTCGCCCTTGGTGTCGGTCATGCCGCCCACCACCATCCTGTTGGTTTTCTGGATGTAGCCCAGGTACTCGATGAAGCGCTGGTGATAGTCGGTGCCGTGCTTTTGATCTATGTCGTAGGTGGTCATGTAGGTGGCGTTGAGGGCGTCCCAGCCCACGCAGCGCTGGAAGCAGGAGCCGGTCTCATGGGCGATGGCCCGTAAGAGCTGCACCTTCTTTATCAGGTCCTCCACCGATTGGTGGATGTGGGTGAAGCGGTTGATGCGTTCGCCGGTGAGGTGGCTGGTGGCGTTGGCCAAGTCCTCGTACTCGGGCATCAGGGCCATCTCGTAGGTCTTGGCCGCCGCGTTGACGTGGGGCACAAAGGCGGGGTGGCTGGTCACGTCCTGGACCCGCTCGCCGTTGAAGTAGACCAGGTGCCCCTGCTCCCGGAGGCTGGCCAGGTAATCGTCCTTGGTTACGATGCGCTCCATTTCAACTCCCTTGGCCCAGCAGGCGGGCCACCACCCCGGCCGGAGCCTGGCGGTTGTTTTTAACGATGACCACTGGCCTGCCCGCAGGCAGGTCTTCCAGGGGGCAAGCCCTCTCGCAGCCGCAGATGAGCAGCAAAACCTCGCCCCCGCCCTGGCCGGTGGTTTGCCAGCTTATGCGCTCCCCGGCCGCCTCTCGGATGGCCTCCCAATATTCTACGCGCTCATAGGCGGGGTCGCAGCCCCCGCAAAACTTGAACGCCACTCTCATGAAATATTCACCAAGCTAGCGCCTCGGCGGATCACCGGGGGGCACCTGCTCCACGAGCCGATTCTTGAGCACCTTGCCTCCCGGATTGCGGGGCAGCGCGGCGACGAAGCTCACCGAGGCCGGCACCTTGTAATCGGCGATGAGCCCGGCGCAGTGGACCATGATCTCCTCTTCGCCGGGCGCGGCTCCCGGGGCGCAGACCACGAAGGCATGCACCACCTCGCCGAAGATGCTGTGGGGGCGGGGGACCACCGCCGCTTCCAGCACCCCGGGGTGGGCCACCAGAGCCGACTCCACCTCGATGGAGTACACGTTTTCCCCGCCCCTGATTATCATGTCTTTCTTGCGGTCGGCGATGTAGACGAAACCCTCCGGGTCGATGCGGGCGTAATCGCCGGTGTGCATCCAGCCGCCCCTGAGAGCCGCAGTGGTGGCATCAGGCTTGTTCCAATAGCCCTGCATCAGCATGGGCCCCTTTACCAGCAGCTCGCCCACCGCGTCGGGCGGCAACTCCACGCCGTCCTCGCCCACCACCTTGAGCCGGTTGCCGGAGCTGGGCAGGCCGACGGAGCCGCCCTTCCTGAGCGCCTCGCAGGGCGCCAGGGTGATGACCAGGCTGGTGGACTCGGTGAGGCCGTAGACGTTGACAAGATCCACCCCCAGGCGCTGCTGCAGCTGCATGATGGTCTCCGGGGCCATGGGAGCCCCGCCGTAGCAGGCCAGGCGCAGGGCGCTCAGGTCGCTGGACGCCAGCGCCTCGTTGACCAGCATCAGGGTGTACATGGTGGGCACCTTGAAGGTCACCGTCACCCGGTGCTCGGCCATGAGCCTTATCATGTCGGCGGTCTTGTAGGAGCGCATGATGGCGCAGGTGCCGCCCACGTAACAGAAGGCCACCAGCTGGGTGTGCAGGCCGGTGACGTGGAACAGGGGCACCACGATAAGGGTGGTGTCGCTTTCCTTGTAATGCAGATGGGCCCCGCAGTTGCGCGCGTTGGCGGCCACGTTGCCGTGGGTGAGAACGGCCCCCTTGGGCTGGCCGGTGGTGCCCGAGGTGTACATGATGGCCGCCGGGCTGTGGCGGTTCAACCCGGGCGCGCCCCCCGGCTCGCCGCCGGCGGCCAGCAGGTCGTCCAGTTGCTCCACGCCTTGGAGCTTGCCAGCGCCCGCCTGGATCACCCGGGGGGGCAGGCCGGTCAGTTCGCCCACCGCCTGGGCCGCGGACCAGAACTGATCCTCCACGATCAGGACCTTGGGGTCCGAATCCATCAGCACGTAGGCCATCTCGGGAGGGGCCAGGCGGTTGTTCACGGGCACCACCACCGCCCCCAGCATCAGCGCCCCGAAGTAGCACAAGCAATAGTCGATGCAGTTGGGGAACAGCAGGGCCACCCGGTCGCCGGGACCCACCCCGCCCTTTTGCAACTGGGCGGCCACGGCCGAGGCGCCGGCCAGGGTCTCGGCGTAGCTCAAACGGCGCCCACCCTCGACCAGGAAGGGCTTGTCCGGCAGGCGGCCGGCGGAATAGGCCAATATTTCGTGGATCAGCAAGGCTCCCTCCCACTACCAGGCGGTCCAGCCGCCGTCGATATAGATGGTCTGCCCGGTGATGAAGTCGCTGCCCGGCGAGGCCAGGAAAATCACGATGCCCTCCAACTCGGGCGGGTAGCCCCAGCGGCCCATGGGGGTGCGCTCGTTGATGAAGTTGAAGCGCTCGGGATCGTTTCTGATTTGGGTGACCAGCTCCGTCTCGAAATAGGTGGGGGCGATGGCGTTGACCCTGACGCCCTGCTTGGCCCACTCCAGGGCCATGACCTTGGTCATCTGGTCCACCCCGCCCTTGGAGGAGGCGTAGGCCAGCTGGTTCATCATGCCCACCCCGCCGAAGATGGAGCTCATGTTGATGACCTTGCCGTAGCCGCGCTCCAGCATGCCCGGGGCCACCGCCTGGGCCACCAGGAAATAGCCCTTGAGGTTGGTGTCGATGATGCGGTTCCATTGTTCTTCCGGGAACTCCACCACCGGCACTCGGTGATTGACCCCGGCGTTGTTCACCAGGATGTCGATGGGGCCCATCTCGGCGGTTATCTTCTCCACCGCCGCCTCCACCTTGGCCTTGGACAAAACGTCCAGTTCAAAGCCCTGGGCCCGCACCCCCAACTCCCGAAGGGCGGCGCTGACCCGCTCCAGGTCGGGCCGGCTGCGGCCGCAAACGGCCACGTCGGCCCCGGCCTTGGCCAGGGCCCCGGCGGCCACCTCGCCCAGGCCCCGGGTGGCCCCGGTGACCAGGGCGGTCTTGCCGCCTAGGTCGAAATGCTGCAATGGCTTCGCGCTCACATTTGCTCCAGGCGTCTTAAAGGGCCAGGTATTTGTTCACCACTTCCTGGTCTTGCCAAATCTCTTCCATGCCGCCTTCGTGCACTATCTGGCCTTTCTCGATTATGTACCCCCGGTCGCAGACCCGGCGGCAAAACTTCAAGTTCTGGTCCGCCAAGAGGATGGTCATGCCGTGGGAGCGGATCGTGCCGATGGCCTCGGCCAGGGAGCGCACGATCATGGGGGCCAAGCCCTCGCTGGCTTCGTCCAGCAGCACAACCGAAGGGTTTGACATAAGGGCCCGGGCCAGGGAGAGCATCTTCTTCTCGCCGCCGGACATGTTCAGTCCCTTTTGGCCGCGCCGCTCGGCCAACACCGGGAACAGGTCCATCACCTTCTTCTTGTCCCAATACCCCTTGCGCTTGACCAGATAGGCGGCGATGTCCAGGTTTTCCTCGCAGGTCAGATCCGAGAAGATGCGCAGGTCGTCGGGCATGTAGGCCAGGCCCATCTTGGCCTTGTTCCAGGGCGGCTCGGCCCGCACCTCCCGGCCATTGAACAGGATGCCCCCAGTGGCAGGCGGGGTCAGGCCCATGATGGTCCTGAGGGTGGTGGTCTTGCCCACCCCGTTGCGCCCCAACAGAGCCACCACGTCTCCCTGGGCCACGCCCAGGGAGACGTCCTGCAGGACATGAGAGGTGCCGTAATAGGTGTTGACTTCAACCAGCGAGAGAATCATGCGACCACCTCCTCTCCCAGGTAGCACTCGCGCACCTGCCTGTCTCCCTTGACGTGATCCGGGCCACCATCGCAGATGATGTCGCCCCGGTTGAGCACCATCACCCGGTCCGAAAGGGAGAACACGATGTCCATGTCGTGCTCGACGATGACAAAGGTGGTCTCGCCGCTGGCCGAGAGGCGGCGGATGTGCCTGAGGATGTCCACTCGCTCCACCGGGTTCATCCCGGCGGTGGGCTCGTCCAGGAACAAGAGGCTGGGCTTGGCCGCCAGGGCGATGCCCACCTCCAGCAGGCGCTGGTCCCCGTGGCTCAGGGCCGAGGCGGTTCCGTTGGCTTGACCGGCCAGGTTGGTGCGCTCCAGCACCTCCATGACCCGCTGGCCAACCGCCTTTTCCCGGGCCACCGGCCGGAACAGGTGGGCGGCCTTGCGCATCTGGGCCAGCACGGGAATCTCCACGTTTTCAAACACCGTGAGGTGGGGAAAGACGTTGACCACCTGGAAGGAGCGGCACAGCCCCAGGCGCACCCGCCGGTGGGTGGGCAGGTGGGTGATCTCCTCGCCCTGGAAGTAGACGTGGCCGCTGTCGGCCGGCAGCAGACCGCTGAGCACGTTGATCAGGGTGGACTTGCCCGCCCCGTTGGGCCCGATGATGGAGGTGAGCACCCCCGCCTCGACGGTGAAGTTCAGGTCCCGGGCGGTGACCACCTTTCCGAAGGCCTTGTTCAGGTTCTCCACTCTCAACAAGGGTGAGCTCATGATCCCTCTCCCTTGCCGGCGGGGGCCGGCCCCCGTTTCAGGCGCTTCTCCAGGCCCCCCATGACCCCGCCGCGCATCCCCATGATGATGGCCAGCAGTATGACGCCGAACCAGAGCATCCAGTTCTGGGTGAAGCGCTGGATGATCTCGCGCAGCACCACGAAGATCACGCTGCCCACCAGGGGCCCACTGAAGGTCTGCAGTCCGCCGATCAGGCTGACCAGGATCGGCTCGGCCGAGTGGCTCCAATGGGCCGAGAAGGGGTCGGTGTTGGACTCCAGCATGGCTCCCAGGCTGCCGGCCAGGCCCGCGAAGACCCCGCTGATAACAAAGGCGGCCAAGCGGTAGCTTTTCACCGGGATGCCCGCGAAGGAAGTGCGCTGATTGTTCTCCCGGATGCCGGCCAATATCAGGCCGAAGGCCGAGCCCCGCAGCCGGTGGATTAGCCACAGGGTCAGGGCGAAGAAGAACAACACCAGGAAATAGAACTGCCCGTCCTTGGCGATGGGCAGGCCCAGGACGCTGCCCCGGCTGATGCCCACCAGGCCGTCATCGCCGCCGGTGAGCTCCCGCAGGTTCCAGATGAGCGAAAAGATCATCATGCCGAAGGCCAGGGTGAGCATGGCGAAATAGATTTCGGTGTGGCGAACGCAAAAAAAGCCCACGATCAGGGAGCAGGCGGTGGCCAGGGCCACCCCGGCCAGGATGCCGAGAAGGGGGTCGGGGGTGAGGTGCAGGTTAACCAAGGCCATGCCGTAGGCCCCGGTGGCGTAGAGGGCGCCGTGACCGAAAGAGAGCAGGCCGGTGCGCCCCAGCAGCAGGTTGTAGCCCATGGCGAATATGGCCAGCAGCATCACCCTCATGCCCATATAGAGCACGAAACGGTCGGCCACCAGCCCCAGGACGGCCAGGCCCAGGATAATCGCCAGATAGATGGCGTGGGTGCCTTTGGAGTTCATCGCGATGCCTCCCCAAAGAAGCCCTGGGGGCGCCAGAGCAGGACCAGCGCCATGAGGATGAAGGTGAGGAACATGTCAAAAGTCGGCAAGAAGCGAGTGCCGAAGGAGCTAAGCAGGCCGATGATCAGCGCGCCCAGGAAGGCCCCCTTGAGGCTGCCCAGGCCGCCGATTACCGCCACTACGAAGGCCTCTATGATAACCGCCTCGCCCATGCCCGGGGTCAACAGCCCCACATAGGGCACGGCCAGGCCGCCGCCCAAAGCCCCCAGCCAGGTGCCGAAGACGAAAACTCCGGTGAAGATAAGGGGCACCTTGGCCCCCAGGGCCGCGGCCATCTCCCGGTCCGAGGAGGCGGCCCGGATGACGCGCCCGGCCCAGGTGCGCTCCAGGGCCGCCCACAAACCCAGGGCCACCAGGGGCCCCACCGCTATGATGAACAGACTGTAGGTGGGGAACATGCGCCCCAAAATGGAAACGCTGCCCCCCAGGCCGGGCACGGTGGGGGACCCGATGGAGCCGGCTCCCCAGACGATCTTGACCAAGTCGTCAAAGATGAGCACGAAGGCGAAGGTCAAAAGCAGCTGGTAGGGCAGGTCCAGGTGGTATACGTAGCGCAGGAAGTAGCGCTCCACGAAATAACCCACCGCGCAGACGAACAGGGGGCCAAAGATGAGCCCCAGCCAGAAATTGTCCCCCAGGCTGGCCAGGACGGTGTAGCAGAAATAGGCCCCCAGCATGTAAAAGGCGCCGTGGGCGAAGTTGAGCACTCCCAACACCCCGAAGATGAGGGTCAGGCCGCTGGCCACCAGCCAGATGAACATACCTTGGGACAATCCGGCCAGGCAGACGTGGACGATGGATTGAAGCATCTAGGCCCTCCCCCCCGCGCCGGGGCGCGCCGGCGCCTGGATGGAAATAACGGCCCCGGCCGCCGGCAGTGCGGCGGCCGGGGTGCTTGGCGTTACCCCTTGAAGGGAGGATGGGTGTTCGGGCCCTCGAAGGGCGGCCGGTTGAAGAACTCCGAAGGCGGAATGATCACCTGCTTGCCCATGACCTTGAAGGGGTACTTGGGATTGGTGGTGGTCAGCCCCCAGGGCACCTCATACATGGCCTGGTGATCCTGTTTACGGAACACCCGCTCGCCGGCGGGGCTGCCCATCTTCATGCCTTCCAGAGCGCCGATGACCGCATTAGACTCCTTGGAGCCGGCCGCCTCCACCGCCTGCTTATAGGCGTACATGGCCGAGTAGCCGGTCTCGGAGACATAGGCCGGGTAGTGGTTCCAGCGCTTCCGGAAGCGGGCCACCCAATCGATGTTGCGCTGATCGTTAGGGAACATGAAGAAGTAGCGGCCCGAGATCCACACCCCGTCGGGCATCTCGGCCCCCAAGCCTTCCAAGACGTCCATGGCCGCGCCCACCGGCAGCATGATGTGCTTTATCTTCTTGAACAGCCCGGCCTGGTTGGCCTGTTTGATCATGGTGATCAGTTCGCCGGCCCACTCCACCGAGTACAGGCCGTCGGGTTTGGCGTCGAGGATGGTGTTGATGTGGGGCCTGAAGTCGGTGGTGCCAAAGGGCGCCCAGGACTCGGCGACGAACTCCACGCCGGGCTTGAGCTTGCCCAGGGTGTCCTTGAACATGTTCCAGCAGGTGTAGCCGTATTCATACTTGGGGCTGATGGTGGCCCATTTTTTGGCCGGCAGTCCCTGGGCCACGAAGGCCGCCGCGTTGCCGTCCTGGTAGGTGGGGGTGCAGATGCGGAATATCTCTTTGATGCCCTTCTTGTACACCTCGATCTCGGTGAGCTTCTCGGTGGCCGCGTGAGTGACCATCAGAGGTTTGCCCAGTTGGGCCATGACCGGAGCCAGGGCCAAGGCCTGGCCCGAGGAGTCAACCCCGGCCAGGAAGTCGGCGCCCCAAGAGTCCACGAAGTAGCGGGCGTTCTGGATGGCTTGAGGTTTCTTCAGGGTGGAGTCGCGGAACTCAACCTCCAAGGGCACCCCGGCGATGCCGCCGGCCTTGTTGATCTCTTCCATGGCCATGACCACGCCCATCTTGTGGAATTCCCCGTAGCCGGCCAGGGTTCCCGACATGATGGCCTGGTAGCCGACCTTCACCGGCCCCTTGATCTTGGCAGGGGCGGCCCACAATCCGGTGGGTTTGAGAACGCCCACCCCCAAGGCCGCGCCGGTGCCGGTCAACAGACCCGCCTTGACGAATTGTCTCCTGGTCAAACCTTTTTTGGACATCTTTATCTCCCCTCCTGCCTATGTTGTGATTCGAACGTCCCCCACCGCCAGCAAGGACCCGGCGGCCTATATATGGTCCAAACTGTCAACGCATGAGAAGAAATGACCTATAATCATAGATCATTTGCAAAATAATAAGTATTTAGAACGCCAGTCAAGTCATATTTCTTATATCTTGAATTCTTGGGCAGGTTGACAAGCCCGGCCTCGGGGCGGGATCATGACCCCTCAAGCTACAAACGGAAGGACTGACATGGATCTGGACCAGCGTTACCGCGAAATAGCCTCGCGCATCGGCCTGGGGCCGTCCACGCGCATCGGCCGCCTGTTTCAGATGCTCGCCGGCCCCGACGAGGCCGACCTTTTGCTGGCCCTGCCGGCGGACGTGCCCACGGCGGCGCGGAAGTTGGGGCGCGAGCCCGATCAGGTGCGGCGAATGATGGACGCGCTGTTCGTCAAGGGCGTGGTGTTTCCCTCCCGGAAAACCGACCCTCCCACCTGGCGCATGTGCCGGGACCTGGTGCAGTTCCACGATGCCAGCATCCTCTGGCCCGAGGCGCCCCCGGAGTTCCTGGACCTGTGGCGCGAATTCATGGACCAGGAGTGGTTCTCCATCGCCAAGACCATGAGCGCCGCAGTTACCAAGCCCTTCACCCGGGTGATCCCGGTGGGGGTGTCCATCGAGGCCCGCACCTCGGTCCTGGATTTCGACAGCGTGGCCAAGATGATCGAAAAGGCCAAGAGCCTGGCGGTGACCAAATGCACCTGCCGCCTGAGCATGCGCAAATGCGACCGGCCCCTGGAGGTGTGCCTGCAACTGGACGGCGCGGCCGACTACAGCCTCGCCCGGGGCACCGGCCGGGCGGTGACCGCCAAGCAAGCCATGGAAATCCTGCGCCAGTCCGAGGAGGCTGGCCTGCTGCACGTGACCATAAACCGGCACGAGGGCAACAATTTCATCTGCAACTGCTGCCCCTGCTGCTGCCAGACCATGCCCGTACTCATCGAGGGCGGCATCCGGGTGATAGACCCCAGCCGCTTCGTGGCCGTGGTGGACCCCCAACTGTGCACCGGCTGCGAAACCTGCCTTGAGCGCTGCTATTTCTCGGCCATCTCCCTGGGCGAGGCGGAAGGGGCCACGGCGGTGGTGGACCCGGAGCGTTGCATGGGCTGCGGCCTGTGCCTGACAACCTGTCCCAGCGAGGCGCTGAACCTGGGAGAGGCCCGCCAGCCGGGCTTCGTGCCCGGGGCGGCTTAACCCGCACATTTCATGAAGGTCGGGCGGCATCGAACAGCTACTTATTATTTATGGGATTCTTATGAAAATAGCGTTCGTCTTGTTGGGGTATGGTTTGTATCCGGGCCCGGCACAGCCAGCCGGACGCACGGCCCTCATGAAATGCGCGGCTTAGGAGGTGGACATGGAGCGAGCTCTTAACGGAGTCAAGGTGCTGGATCTTTCCATGAACCTGCCGGGGCCCTATCTCACCTGGCTTTTGGCCTGCCTGGGCGCCCAGGTGCTAAAGGTGGAAAACCCGGACGGAGGAGACTACAGCCGCGCCATCGGCAGCATGGACGGGAACGATTCGCCCTATTTCCTAGCGGTGAACCGGGGCAAGAAGAGCCTGGCCCTCAACCTCAAGGACCCGGCGGGCAGAGAAATTTTCCTGCGCCTGCTAAAGGATTACGACGTGTTGGTGGAGGGGTTCCGTCCGGGGGTCATGGCCCGCCTGGGCCTGGATTTCCCCCTTCTCAGCCAGGCCCAGCCCCGCCTGATCCAGGTGGCCGTCTCCGGCTACGGCCAAGAGGGCTCCCTGGCCCAGAGGGCCGGGCACGATGTCAACTACCTGGCCCTGGCCGGGGTGCTCGACATGACCGGCAGCCGGGAGGGAGGCCTGGCCATCCCCGGGGTGCAGGTGGCCGACTTGGCCGGGGGCTCCCTCATGGGCCTGGCCGGGCTGCTGGCCGCCCTTTACCAGCGTGAGCGAACCGGCGCGGGGCAATACGTGGACGCGGCCATGTTCGACGGCTCCATGTCCATGGCCACCATGGTCTGGTCCGGAGCCCAGGCCGGCCTGGACGATCCCCGCCCGGCGGGCATGACCCTCAACGGGGCCCGGCCATGCTACAACCTATACCGCACCGCTGAAGGCGGATGGTTCTCCTTGGGAGCCCTGGAGCCCAAGTTCTGGCTCAACTTCTGCGAGGCCCTGGAGCGCCCGGACCTGTTGGACAAGCAGCTCGCGGGGCGGGAGGTGGTGGAAGAGGTGGCGGCCATCTTCGCCGGGCGCACCCGTGATGAATGGACGGAGTTTTGGGCCGGTTACGACGCCTGTTGTGAGCCGGTGCTGTCGCTGCCCGAGGCGATGGAATCGTCCCTGGCCCGGCAGCGGGGCATGGTGGAGCAGGCCCCCCAGGGGGTCCAGTTGGCTTGCCCCCTGAAGATGTCCGGCTCGCCCCCGGCTCCGGCCGCGCCGCCCCCGGCCCTGGGCCAGGACACCCGGCAGGTAATGGCCGGACTGGGCTATAGCCAAGCGGAAATTGATGACATGGCGGCGCGGGGGGTGTTGGCCACCGCTTAGGCGGCCGGTTCCTCCCCCTCGCTCTTGGGCTTGTTGGCCTTGGCCCGGGCCCGGCGCTGGGCGCCCGAGGGCCGGCGGCGGCGGCGCTTCTTGGGAGCGGGCGGGGAATCGGCATCCTGGCCGGCGGGCTGGCCGTTGTTCGCCTCGGCCGCCGGTTTTTCGGCTGGCGGGCCGGCCGAAGCTTGGGGCGTTGCCGGTGGGGCCTCGGGCTGGGGCTGGGCCTCGGCGGCTGATTGCCCTTCGGCGGGGGCGGCGGGTTTTTTGCGGCTGCGGCGGCGCTTGCGGCCGCTGGCCGCCGGCTTGGGCGGAACGGCATCCGCCGCCGCCGGCTCCGGGGCCCCCGGCTTGAGGGCGGGCGCGGGCGCCGGGGAAACCGTATGGGATAGCCGTTCTTGTCCACCACCTTGGCGGGCGGGCGCGGGCGCCGGGGAAACCGTGGGCGCCGGGGGAGCCGCCGGCTCCGGATGCGGCGCCGGGGCGGCCACGGACCAGGGCTCTCCGCAGGCTTCGGTCTTGAAATCGTCCAGGGCCACTCCGGAGTCGATCACCAACTCCAGGCACACCCCGCTGTTGTCTTCCAGGCGGGACAACTCGGCCCTTTTCACGTTTTGCAGGTAGTGGGCCGTCTCCGGGGCCAGGCGAACCTTCAGCCCCTTTCCGCCGTACCCTCTCAGCTTCAACTCCAGCCCCCGCAGCACCCTGCGGCCCAGGGTCTCGGTGGTGAGCAGCAGGCCTCGGCCCTGGCACACCGGACAGGTGCGGGTGGAGCCGAAGTCGATGGCCGGACGGATGCGCTGGCGGCTCATTTCCAACAGGCCGAAGCGGCTTATGTGGCCCACCGTGGTCTTGGCTTTGTCTCCCTTGAGGGCGTCCATCAGGGCCTTGCGCACATTGCGCTGGTTGGCGCGGTCGCGCATGTCGATGAAATCGATGACAATAAGCCCGCCCAGGTCCCGCAGGCGCAACTGGCGGGCGATCTCGGCGGCCGCCTCGTTGTTCACCGCCAGGGCGGTGTCTTCCAGTTGCTTGCCCCCGGCGGTCTTGCCCGAGTTCACATCCACCGCCACCAGGGCCTCGGTGGGGGAGATGACGATGCTGCCCCCGGAGGGCAGGCGCACCGCCGGCTGGTATACGCTGGAGATCTGCTCCTCCAGGTCGTACTTGGCGAAGATGGGGCGCTGCTGCTGGTAGAGCTTGACGATCTTCTTGCGCCGGGGGTTCACCGTGCCCACGAAGGTGCTCACCCGCTCGAGCACCTCGGGGTCGTCCACCAAAATCTCGCTGAGGTCCGAGGTGAACAGGTCGCGCACCGTGCGCACCGCCAGTTCCTCTTCCTTGTGGATGAGGCTGCGTGGCTTGGCCGCCTTGCCCCGTGCCTCCAGGTCCTCCCACAGGCGCAAAAGCTGTTTCAAATTGGTGGTCAGGTCGCGCTTGCTGCGACCCTCGGCGGCGGTGCGGGCGATAACCCCCAGATCCCCGGGCCGCTCCAGGGATTCCAGCACCTCCTTGATGCGGCTGCGCTCCTTTTCGTCGGCGATCTGGCGGGAAACCCCCACGTGGGAGTGCCCCGGGGTAAGCACCAAATATTGGCCGGGTATGGACAGGTGGGTGGTCAGGGCCGCTCCCTTGTTGCCGGTTTCTTCCTTGACCACCTGCACCAGGAGCTGGCGGCCCTTTTTGAGCACCTCCTGCAGGGGCGGAAGGCCCTTGGACGGAGCCTGGTGGTCGTCCCAAAGGTCATTGCGCAGGTCGGCTATCTGCAAAAAACCGTGTTTGGGCCGTCCGTAATCTATAAAGGCGGCCTGGAGACTGGGCTCCACGTTGGCCACCACGCCTTTGTAAATGTTGCCTCGGGTCTGGGCCTGGGCGGCGGTCTCCACATAAAAGGCCTCTAAGCGGCCCTCCTCGACCACCGCCACCCGCAGCTCCTCCACCCCGGTGGCGTTTATTAGCATCTTGCGTGACATGTAGGCCAGCTTACCCGAATGCTTGAATTTTTGCTATGAGGTCGTGACAAAGTTTTTCATATGAGACAGCCCCCATCCCAGCCGGGCGCCGCCTTGGCGGAAGCGGGCCGGCCCCGGCGATCCCAGGGCCGGCCCGCGCTTGCGACTATCGAAAACGGCCAGGGGTCAGTTCTCGCGGGCCTGTTGGAACTGGCGCACTTGGTGCATGAAAGCCTCCAGGCGGATGCGGCTGCCGCTCTGCTCCTGGCCGTCCATGGCCATGGGCAGAAAAGGCAGGTTGCCGTGGTCCTCGCGGAAGCGCTTCATGAGGGCGTTGACGATGGTGCCGGGCATGCAGGTGAAGGGGATCACGTTGACAACCCCACAAGCCCCCCGGTTGAGCATGTCCCGGCTCTTGCCCAGGGAGAGGATGGCCTCGCCCTCGAAGCTGGGCTCCAGATAGGGATGGGCCATCCTCAGCACCTGTTTGACCTCGGGCTCGTGCAGGGTCTTCAGCGCCCCTGCCCAGGGCTGGGCCAGGGTGCGCTCGTCCTTGTGCTGGAAGTAGTTCTCCAGCAGGGTGCTGATAAGGGCCTGGCGCCTCTTGAGCTTCTTGGCCCGCAACGCGGAGGTGTGGTTGGTGTAGAGCACCCACTCGCCGATGGTGGGGGTCCAGGCCTCGCCGCCCAACTCCTCGATGGTGCGAACTATGTCCTCGTTGGCGAAACGGTTGGCCCGGGTGTAGATCTCGCCCACCACCCCCACCAGGGGCCGGTGGTTCTCCCCGGAGCGCACCAGCGCCTCGAACTCGGCCCGGGCCTCGGCCATCACCGGTTTGAGGTCGCCCTTGCGCCCCATGGTTGCGGCCACTTTTTGCAGAAAGTGGCCGTAGAGTTCATCGCTGTCGCCGGGGTGGGCCTCGTAGGGCCGGGTTTCGTGCATTGCCTTCTTGAGCAGGTCCACCGCCACCAGGCCTTGCCAGGCCAGGCGGGTGAAATCGCTGCCCCCCACCATGCCCAGTTCCTTGTAGAACACCTCCGACTGGTCCGGCGAATAGATGCGGGCCTCCTCGTAGCCCAACTCGTCCAAGATCAGGCGGTGATAGCGATGGTACTGCCCGAAGCGGCAGGGGCCGGTGCCCCCGGGCATGAAAAAGGCCACCTCCCGGGGGGGAACCCCCCTGTCCATGAGCAGCTTCAAGAGGTCGCCGGCGGTCAGGGCGCAGGGGTAGCACTCCTTGCCCGAGGTGTAGCGCCGGCCCAACTCCAGGGTGCGCTGGTCGCTTTCGGGCAGCACCTCGGCATGGCCCCCGCAGGCGACGAACGCCGCGGCCACCGCCACCGAATGGTCGGTCATGGGGGGTATGTAGATGGTGCGCTTGCCGGGCTTGATGTCCCGGCGGCGGGACGGCTTGGCCTGGGGCGCGGCGGTGGTCACGTTGCCCAGGGAGTCCAGGAAGGCCTCCAGGCGGGTGATGGCCCCCACGTCGGCCGAGTGCTCGTCGATCTCGATCTCCAGGAAGGGCTTGCCCTCCATGATGCGCCTAAAGAAATGGCCGATGAAGCTGTCGGGCCCGCAGCCGAAGTTGGTGATGTACACCGCGTGCAGGCGGGGATCCTGGCGCACCTGAAGGGCCGAGGCCAGAATCTTCTGGCCGTAGCGCCAGTACATCTCGGCCAGTTCGGGGTGGCCCATGTGCTGGTCCAGATCCAGGAAGTCCATGGGTATGGGAAACACCCCCAGGTGGCGCATCTTCTGAGGGATGCCCAGGTTCAGCCCCGGATCGGCCCCGTTGTAGGGCCGGCTGACCACCACCATGGCCCGATCCCCGGGCTTCATGGAGGCCAAGACCTCACGGCCCCGCTCCACCAGGCGGCGGTTGAAGTCGCGCTGGGCCTCCCAGCCGGCGGCGATGGCCTGGCCCAGCCCCCGGGAACCGGCCCCCAGACGCTTGGCCAGGGCCTTGAGGTCGCCGCGCATGGTGTCGGCGTCGTAGCCGAAACGCAGGGGGGTGTCGATGAGTTCGCTCTGGCCGAAGTCCAGGGCCGCCGGGGCGGTGTAGCACAGGGTCTGGGCGTAGGGGCACACTTGGCCGTAGGTCAGCTCGTTGCCCGGAGCGGGCACGTTGATCAGGGAGGGCAAAAGAATCTTATCCAAGCCGGCCTCGATAAGCTCGGCCAGGTGGCCGTGGGCCACCTTCACCGGGAAGCAGGGCTCGTTGACCACCGCCTCCACCCCTTTGTGGATCAGGCGCTTGGTGCTGGGGCCCGAGACCCGCACCTCAAAGCCCAGGCGGTTCAAAAAGGCGCTGAAAAATGGCAACCACTCCCTAAAGAACATGGTGCGGGGAATGCCCACCACGCCTTTTTTGCGCCCCGGTTCCACCGGCCCCGCGTAGGACAGCAATAACTCCTCGCGCTCGGCGAACAGGTCGGGGATGTCCTCGCGCACCTTGCTGTCGCGGTCCACGTCGTATTTTTCACAGCGTGAGCCGTAGAACAAGGGCTTGGCCAGGCCCTCCACCTTCACCTTGCGGATGGAGCAGGTGTTGGGGCAGCCGGAGCACTCGAAGGTGGTGATCTCGTAGCCGGTCTTGCTCACCGCGAAGCCCTTGAAGGAGCTCTCTTTCCAGGTGCGCTCGCGCATGGACAGCAGGGCCGCCCCGATGGCCCCGGTGACGTCGTGGTGGGGCGGCACGATGATGGGCCGGCCGGTCACCGCCTCGAAGGCGGCCACTATGCCCTGGTTGGCCGCCGTGGCCCCCTGGTAGAAGATGCGATTGCCGATCCTGCGGTCCTCAACCACCTTGTTCAAGTAGTTATGCACGATGGAGTAGCTCAGTCCGCCCACCAGGTCGTCTATCTCGGCCCCGGAGGCCTGGTGCGACACCAGGTCCGACTCCATGAACACGGTGCAGCGCTCGCCCATGCGCACCGGGTTGGGCGCGCCCAGGGCCCTGGCCCCGAACTCGTCCTTGATCTGAATGCCCAGCTTTTCCGCCTGCTCTTCCAGAAAGCTGCCGGTGCCCGCCGCGCAGACCTTGTTCATCATGAAATCGACGATGGCCCCGTTTTCCAGGGAGATGTACTTGGAGTCCTGGCCGCCGATCTCGAAGATGGTGTCCACCTC
>Ga0180009_10001501_pt1 | contig 28490 bp, 21 predicted proteins | sample OS_PC_MetaG_FD_123537 | JGI IMG/M metagenome (GOLD analysis project Ga0180009, IMG submission 123537) | Groundwater microbial communities from the Aspo Hard Rock Laboratory (HRL) deep subsurface site, Sweden - OS_PC_MetaG | ecosystem: Environmental > Aquatic > Deep subsurface > Groundwater... | reverse complement strand
TATTGCTGCTCCAGCCTGCTGTTTTATGTAATTGTTAGCATATTTGCCATACATCTTCTCTGTCTGTTTTTTATCAGAACATACCACTATCAAATAAGGTGCTTTTGCAATGAAAGTTTGTCCAAGGCACGCCTCAGCAATCTTATTCTTCTTTTCATTGTCATTTACAATTATCGTTCTCACAGAAAACAATCCTCCTGCACAGGGAGCATTCAAAGAACATGAGATTATATCCAACATCTCCTTCTCACTAACATCTTTATTTTTGAACTTTCTGACGCATCTTCTTTTTTCGAGGGCATCTATCAATTGCATAAGAGTTATAGCCCCCCTCGATATAAAAACCTTTTTAACATAGTGTTGATTGATAATATTAGGAAGGGGAAAATGAAATTTAGCCAATTTACAGAATATCTTGAGAAGCTAGAGAAAACATCGAAAAGGCTTGAAATGTTCGAGATTCTTTCTGAAATGTTCAAGAAAGTAGACAAGAATGAGGTCAAACCAATAGTTTACTTCACTCAGGAACAGCTCCTTCCCCCATTCTATGGACTTGAGATTGGAATGGCAGAAAGCATGATTAAAAAGGCCCTTATGAAGATATCTAAAGAAAGTGAAAAGGACCTTCAAGCATTGTATAAAAAGATTGGAGATATGGGACTTGTTGCAGAGCAAACCAATCAAAATAATCCATCTAAAGGACTTACAATAGGGGAAATATATGACTGTCTTTACAATACTGTAAAAATTTCTGGAGAGGGAAGCGTTGAGAAAAAAACTGATCACATTGCAGAACTTCTCAAAAAATGCGATTCAAAAGAATCGAAGTATGTTGTGAGATTTATTTTGGGAAGATTAAGACTTGGAATAGGCGATCCAACAATAATGGACTCTATGAGCAAAGCCATTTCAGGAGATAGAATGGCTCTAAGAAAAGATATTGAGAAAGCCTACAACCTCTGTTCAGATCTCGGATGGGTTGGAGAGGAATTATTTAAGAAGGGAATTGATGGTTTAAGGAGTTTCAAGGCAAAGGTTGGAAATCCCATAAGAATGGCTGCTGCAGAAAGATTGCCTTCAGCAAAGGAAATTATTGGAAAAATGGGGAAATGTGCCGTAGAAAAAAAATATGACGGCTTGAGATTGCAATGTAGTAAAGACTGTGATAAAGTAGAAATCTTCTCAAGAAATCTTGAAAGAATGACTCCTATGTTCCCCGACATTGTTGAAGGGATAAAAAAACAGATAAATGCAAATACTGCAATCCTTGAAGGAGAAGCGGTCGCATATAATGAAGAAACCGGGGAGCTATTCCCCTTCCAAGTAACCATAACAAGAAAGAGAAAATATGACATTGAAGAAAAGGCAAAGGAAAAACCACTGGTCCTATTCGCCTTTGATCTACTGTATATTGATGGAAAGGACATAACAAGAGAAGCCTATGAAGATAGAAGAAAGAAACTTGTGAGTATAATCAAAAAAGGATTTACAATAAGAGAATCTGAAAGAATAGTTACAGACAGTCCAAAGGAGCTTGATGAATACTTTGAAGAGTCTATTGCACTTGGAAGCGAGGGGATAATGGCAAAGAGGCTTGATGCCCCCTACGAAGCTGGAATGAGGAATTTCAATTGGATAAAATTGAAAAGAAGCTACAAGGGAGAGCTTAATGACACTATTGACATTGTTCCCATAGGGTACTTCAAGGGAAGAGGAATGAGAGCTAAATTCGGCATAGGAGCCTTGCTGGCAGCAGTATATGATGAGAAAACTGATTCATTCAAGAGCATTGCAAAGATAGGCTCTGGCCTCACAGAAGACCAATGGGTTGAAATAAGAAAATTGTTAGACAAGAACAAAGTTGAAAAGAAACCTGCAAGAGTTGACACGGAAATAGTTCCCGATGTCTGGACAACTCCAAAATACATATTCACAGTCATGGCCGATGAAATCACTCTCTCACCAATGCACAATGCAGGAAAAGTAGGAGAAAAACCAGGCTTTGCTTTAAGATTCCCAAGAATTCAGGGATGGATAAGAAAAGACAAGAAGCCAGAAGATGCAACAACTGTAAAAGAAATATCACAAATGTTCAAGATGCAGAAGAGAGTTAAGGCTGTTTCTTTCGGAAGATAATTATTTAGAAGTTCTCTTAAAAATTAAAAACGCCGCAAAAAGAACTATTAGGAACAATCCCATTGAAATTAATACTGCGCCCGTTTTGCAATCTCCATCTTTCATTTCTCCGAACATTGGACAATCAGGATCACATATTCCATCCTGGTATGGAAGGCAGATATTATCCTTTTCAGCCATGCTACAATCCGATTTGCATTCTAGATAGTTCTCTTGGGATTGGCAAACATCATCCCCGCAAGTTTCTGCAAATGGTGCGAGGCTCATGGAAGAAAGTTTGTTTTCTTCAAGGTCATAGACTTCGAGCGTTTCCCCTTCCTTGAAGTATGGGAAGTTCAATGTGTAGTTCAAATTAAAAGGGATTGCAAGATTATTTGAGGTGGTTTTTTCTAGACCTGAAGAAATATGCCATTCAGTTGGAAGTTTAAAATTGAATATGCTGAGAATCTTTCCATCGAAAGAGATTATTTTTCCGAGATATTTTTTTCCCTCCTTGATTTCTTCAGAAGATGAATTGGTTACAAACAATTTTTCAACAGCAATATTCCCGCCATTGTAATCTAACGTTACAACATAGCTCCTTTCAAGCTGTACAACTTTTTTTGTTTCTTTAACTGATTCTTCAGAATCATAAAATGAAAGGGTTTTTGTGAGCAGGAGTGTATCTAATGGTCCAAAATCTGGAATATAAACATTCATAAGACTTCCATTCTCAGTGGATCGGTAAAGATTTGTATAGCCGCATGTCTTGAAACATCCTGTACCCGGAATGTTCCCCCACTTTCTACATTTATTATTATCACAGTTAGGAGCATTAGTATTCCCGGTTGTCCCATAACTGTACTCATCCCCCAATTCCCCAAAGGTGTGTCCAAATTCATGAACTAAAACAAGTCCTGCCCTTGGATCATCTATGGTACACACTGCAGAATAATCCTTTGATGCTCCGCAGAATTTTTTAGTGTCTATCAAAACAGAGATCTGATCATGAGGGCATACTGAGGCGATCCTCTTTACTTTTTCATCATCGCAGCAAACCAATCTGTCCATTCCAAAACATCCCAGTTCGCATCCCAAATCAGAAGTCCCATTTACAAAATAAAAATTAAACTTTCCTCCATTTGATTTGAAGGGTTCTACCCCAAGGAGACCATTGTTTTCCCCATTAATATCAGCATAGTACAAAACATCCGAATAAAATTTGTTGAGATCAGAATAATTTTCTGCAAGGAATACCATATCTACTTTTTCCTCCGGATTCCCGGAATAAAATACGCTGAAGCAATTTGGAGAATATAGTGTAAAATTTGCAACATTATTGAATTTCTTAATTTCCATTTGAGGCATCTTCTTCAAATCTATGGTTGGTTTGATTTGTGGATTTTGAATGCTCTCTGATGATCTAATTTTAAATACTACAATATTCTCCGTGAACTCTCCCTCTCCCAAATTTGTTGTATCTAGAATATTTGCATAAAGATAATCATTCTCTTCCCCATCAGAATGTTTTCCATCATCATAAAGTGGAAGAGACCTTAAAACCCTTCCATCCTTTTCTATCTCAATCTCCACCAAATGGGTTGGAACATTCATCCTTGCAGAAAAGATTATCTTTGAGCCTGTTTGGGCTTCTGAAGGATAAATCTTGATATTTTCAGAGAATGCTTTTTTTGAAGCAATCTCTTCCATTGAAAGGGCAGAAGAGATTTCCTGTTGAATACTCTTTTCACCCTGGGCACAAACCCCAACTAGGATAATTGGAACAGTTAGGATGATAAATAGGAAAATGATAAAAAACTTTCCAGGAGTTTTAGTCACATAATGGAACCTGATTCCCGGTGTGCCAGAAGCTCTGCTTTTTAGCATGCCAAAAACCTTTGGGTTTTTTAGCGCGAAAACTCCTTTTTTTAATGAGAGGTTCATTGTTTAATAAAGAAAGAACGGGCTTTAAATATTTCCTTGCTTTTTAACTGTAGAAATAAATTCTTTCTTCTTGCATTTCGCAATTTTATTGCATCTAACCATCTCCAAATAAGACGTGATCAATGAAATTAGCACCAGTATAAAGATGATTATCAAAATCCACCACCAGTTTACAAATGCTGAAAATTGTATGTTCCTTATCCATTGGAAGCTTATTTTTTCATTGCAATATCCAAAAATTTCAGTCCCCTCACATTCCAAGACCGGGGCAGGAAGTGATTGTGAATTGGAACTGGCTGTTCCTCCAATTGACCCTGAAGAATTATTCATAGCAGGAGTTTTTGATGCAGAAGATCCTCCGCCCCCGCCACTTCCGCCAGAACCTGCGGGCTGTTGATCTTCATTATTATATAAAGAAGAATTGTCTGTTAAGTTTGTAGAATTTTCGTTGTTTGTTTCATTAAATGTAGTTTCATTTGACGATTCGGACACAGCCATAATTAAAGCATTGTATAAATTATTTGAAAGATTGCAGTCATTTGCAACATCCGCAGATATTCTGAAATGATATTCTTTGGACTCATTTGCAATAAATAATATGCTAACATCTGCTTTTTGATTGGTACTCAATGGCCCTATATCTCCTCTAGCCAGTTCCGCCTCCTTGCTGCCTGAAATTTCATAGAACACCACACTCACATTAGAAGCATTTCCCTCCCCAATATTTTCGATATTTGCAGTAATATTTGAGTCCACCCCCACAGTTAGCCGCTGATTTGATTCCAAATAAGAAGCAACATCTGGTTGGGGGGTGGCAGGAAGAGAGCCATCTTCATCAGTAAAATTACTATCAATTGTTTCATTAAAATCAGCCGTGTCATTTATCAAATCTGAAAAATCATCAGTTTCATTTGTTAAATTGTCTGTTTCATTGAGTTCTTCACATTCTCCACAGTCCTGTGGATAGGTAGAACAATTCTCAGCAAGAATTGTTTCTTCCAGAGTAAATTTAAATCTTCCAAAAATAGGATCAGTCCAATATTCCTTTTCCCTTATCTGAAGGATTGAAGTAGGAATATAGGTTATGGAGATGCTTTTCAACCGATTTTCCTTCTTTTCGTCGTAAGCTTCAATTTCCACAATGCTTCCTGCAATCAATCTCTCTCTTCCAATAAGTTTGCTCCATTCTTCCACTCCTTTTCCATTTTCCAAAACAATTTTTCTTGCTCCAAAAGAAAATAGCATGCTGTCATTGGCAATCTCCTCAACACCTGCTGTGATATTATCAGACAATTCAATGATATCCCCCACATTTACTGAAAAATTATTTCCACCTATAGAAACTTCAGAAGATTTTTTCTTATCATCAAAATTAACAAAGATGGAATACTCTTTCCCATTATAATTAATTATAGACTCTTTTCCAAAAGAAACTTTTTGGCTCTTCTCGTTATTCATTAAAATAATCTTCTTGAGATTATTGCCTTCGGAATGCATCATCCTCCATTCTTCTCCAAATATTTTGAGAATGGGATGTTTGAAATCCCCGGTAATTGGTGACGATTCATTTGAAAAGTTTATAATGTATCTGTAAGCAGGAGTATTATTTGAAAGTTCGAGGCGGGATGAATTTTCTCCTATTAAAAATTTATTCCCATTTTCAAAAAATTCTATTCTCTGTTCGCATGGAACATCATCAAAACCATTTCCAAATTTATCCACATATCCGCATTGTTCCAACAACGGGAAATCAAAGCGATTTACAAAGGTTTTTTTATGATATATGTCTTGTTCATCCTCCAAATAAAATCCATAACATTTTTCAGAAAGAGAGCATATCCTTACATCCCCATTATCCTTGTCTTGGCATATCCCGTCTCCCTGTCCTCTTTGAGGTTCAAGCAGGCCCGCGATTGTCAAAGCTTTTGTGAATGCATGTTTCATGGCCATTCCAACCCGACATAGGGCAGTATTACACTCTGGAGCATTTTCTTGGATAGCATTATCCTGCTCCAACAGGATTTTCTCTTCAAATTCCAAGCCTATGGGGGGTGCTGGAAGTTGATCTATAGATGATGCCTCTTGACCCAGAGATGCAATAGAAAGTGGTTGAATCACTGGAGCTTCTTGGCCCATTGCAAAAGACGCCGGAAGAAAGAAAAGACCAATAAGAATGCTCAAAAACAAACAAAATTTCCACCCCATTTTTATGAGATAATAAGATAGGAAGAGATTATAAATCTTATTTATCATCGATCATTCAAAATTTTTCACCTCGTGGCATTTAAAAAGCTTTAAAAAGGGGGTTTATTTATAAATAGCATGGGTTCAGATCTCAAGGTACAAAATATCGTTGCTACTGCTTCTCTAGGTAAAGAAGTTTCACTTGTTAAATTAGCAAGAACAGAAGCCAACACTGAATATAATCCTGAGCAGTTTCCAGGGCTTGTCCTAAGAATAAAGAAGCCAAAATCAGCAGTCTTAGTATTCTCTTCTGGAAATCTGGTATGTACTGGAACAAAGAGTGTCGCCCAGGTAAAGGAAGTGATAGTGCATGTAATCAAAATCCTAAGAAAAATAGGTGTAAAGGTCACAGAAAAGCCGAAAATTAATGTTCAAAACATTGTTGCATCTGGAAGCGTCAATCTAACTTTAAATCTTAATCTCCTTGCTCTTGAACTTGAAAACACAGAATATGAGCCCGAGCAATTCCCAGGACTAGTATATAAGCTTGGAGAGCCAAATGCGACATTCCTTCTCTTTAGTAATGGGAAGCTTGTATGTACTGGAACAAGAAACAGAAAAGAGCTTGAGACAGCAAGAGAGAAGCTTCTTAAGAATTTGAAAAAAGCCATAAAGAACATAAAGAAATAAGTTCTTTGGGCACCAAAAATTTTCTCAATTTTTTAGTGCAATCAGAAACATCAAGAAATAAGCTTTTAGTGCTTAGAAAGTCAAACTTTCTGCAGGGCGGGAACATTTCATGTCCCTTGCCATTTCTTATCTAATAGGGGTTACGAAGACTTTTTTAACCTATTTTGTGAATAGTCAATATTATAGCACCATAACTTGAAACAATAGTATATTTTGCAATATATTTGGTTTTTGTGCATAAAGTATTTAAGAGCTGAAAATCAGCTTTTTTTATGATAAAATCAAAATGATTTTGTCATGCCAGAAACTTCCGTTTCTGAGCATATAAGAGAGGAACATGGATAATAAAAAGAATTTCATGATGGGATGCGGGATTCATAAAAACCCGCAGGAGGTTTTTATATGGCAACATCTGAAGAATTAATAAATGACGCGAAGGAATTTTTTCAATCATATAAGCAAGAGATGGGAAAATTTGCCAAGGAAGGAAACAAAACAATCCAAATATCTTTCCAGGATCTTTCTGCCCATTCCCATGAACTGTCCGAATTGCTGATGCAGCAGCCAGAAGAGACAATAAGGCTTCTTGAGCTTGCCCTGGAAGAGACCGGACTAATTTCAAACGGCAGAATAAGACTTCTTGATCTTCCACAGACACAAACAATAAAGGTCAGAGATATAAGAGCGAGACATCTTGGCCAAATGATTATGATGGAAGGGCTCATAAGACAGGCATCTGATGTCAGACCACAAGTTGTAAATGCTAAATTTGAATGTCCCAATTGCGGATCAGTCATTTCAGTTCTCCAGATAGATAAAAACTTTAGAGAACCTACGAGATGCTCGTGTGGGAGAAAGGGCGGATTCAAACTTTTGAGCAAGGACATGGTGGATGCTCAAAGAATAGTAATAGAAGAACCTGCAGACCAACTTACTGGATCAGAACAACCTCGAAGATTGAGTATTTTTCTAAAAGAAGATCTCGTAGAGCCAAAGATGGCAGAAAAAACCACCCCTGGAAGCAGGGTAAAAATAATCGGGGTCTTGAAAGAAGTACCCGTTCCATTGAACACTGGAGCAATCTCAACAAGATTTGACATTGCAGTGGAAGCAAATAACATTATCCCTCTTGAAGAAACATACTCAGAAATAAAAATCACAGATGAAGATGAAAAACAGATAAAAGAACTTGCATCTGATCCACAATTATTCATGAAACTGAGAAACAGTATTGCTCCTTCAGTACTTGGAATGGATGAGGTAAAGGAGGCTTTGATCTTACAGCTATTTGGGGGAGTAAGAAGAATAAAGAGCGATGGGGGATTCACAAGGGGAGACATGCACGTGCTTCTTGTAGGGGATCCTGGCGTGGCCAAATCTATTCTCCTGAAATTCATTTCTCAGATTGCTCCAAAAGGAAGGTATGTTTCTGGAAAGTCTGTAAGTGCGGCCGGTATGACTGCCACAGTTGTCAAAGATGAATTTTTGAAAGGATGGAGCCTTGAGGCAGGGGCAATGGTCTTAGCGCATAAAGGACTTTGTGCAATTGATGAAATTGCCCAGATGAGTGAGGAAGACAGATCCGCAATGCATGAGGCCATGGAGCAGCAATGTTATCACTATGACACTCTAATCTCATTGGCAGATGGTTCCGAAAGAAAAATCGGAGAAATAGTTGAGGACCTTCTGCTGCAAAATCAGAGCGAGATTATTCAGGGAAAGGATTGTTTGATTCTACCAGTGAAGGATTTAGAAGTAATGACTACGGATTGGACTAAAACATTCAAAACTAAAGTAGCTAGAATAAGTAAGCATAAAGCATTTGATAAATTCATAAAGATAAAATTTGGAAATGGTCGAAAGATAACAGTCACCCCAGAGCACCCAGTTTTCTGCGCAGAGAATGGAACTATAGTCACAAAAAGAGCAGATAAAATCAAGATTGGAGAAAATGTCCCGATTCCATTGTCCATGCCAATAGAAGGAGAAGAGCAGAAATTTATTTTCCATCAAACCAATCAACGAGCCAAGGCGCACATAAAAATTCCTGAAAAAAATGGTGAAGATATTTTTAAGATTGCAGGGTATTTGATCTCAGAAGGATCACGAGAGATCAATCGTGGAAAGCTTATAGGCCTGAATTTCACAAATAAGGATCAAAGAGTTCTTGATGATTTTGAAAAGTGCATGGAAAATAAATTTGGAGTACGTCCATATAAACAATTAAGAATAGATGAGCATGAGGGGAGGTATTCCTACAGATACACTTCGACAGAGTTGGCAGAATTCTTCAGATTGAACATGCCAGAGATTCTTAGACTTTCTGATAAGAAAGAAATTCCAAGGATATTAATGAAAGGAAAAAAAGCTGATATTGCAAAAATGCTTTCTACACTATTTGAGGGGGACGGTCATGTGTCTGTAAAAACGAGAACCATAAGGATTGGCTATAAGACTAAAAGTAGAAGATTGGCCGAGCAAATCCAAGATTTATTATTAAGATTCAAAATAAGAAGTAATATCACCGCAGATAGAGAATATTTTGAAATTGGAATAACTTCCTATGAGAATATTCAAAGATTTATGGAAGACATAGGATTTATTACCATTGAAAAGAATGAAATAATCAAAAAATATCTTCTGGAAAAAACAATAAAAAGAACAGTTAAGGACATAATCCCAAAGAGTTTTAATGAAAGAATCATTGGGATTATGAAAGATGAAAATATTGAAAAAGTGAAAGAGTATAAAATTTATGACATTGCATACGACCATCTGAAAAGAAAAGATATATTTTCTTTTTCAGCCAATTTCTTAAAAAATCTCCTGCTGCTGGTTAAAAAGGATGATAATCGAAAATTCTTGCAAACATTGACTGGGGAGATAGGTTGGGAAAGAGTAACGGGCATAGAAGTTTTAGATAATGAGAATGAAAAATGGGTTTATGATATAACAATCGAGCCAAATCACGCATTTATTTCTCAAGCAGCCATTTTGCATAATACGGTCTCCATAAGTAAGGCAAATGTCCAGGCCACACTTCGTTGCGAGACTTCTGTTCTTGCTGCAGGAAATCCCAAGTTTGGAAGATTTGACCTTTATCAGCCAATAGGCCAGCAGATAAATATAGACGCCCCATTATTGACAAGATTCGATCTTATTTTTATTTTGAAAGATCTTCCTGAAAGAGTGAGGGATGAGGCTATTGCAACTCATGTGCTGAATGAAAGAAGGCCGGACAATGACATCTCTGGAAGAAAAGTCATAGAGCCCGAGCTTCTCAGGAAATATATGGCATACGCCAAGCAGAATGTGATCCCGGAACTCACAGACAAGGCAGTGGAAGAGATAAAAAGATTCTATGTTGATCTTAGAAATATGCCAAGTGTAAGCAGCGATCTTGTAAAGCCTATCCCGGTTACTGCAAGACAATTGGAAGCACTTATCAGACTTTCAGAGGCGCATGCAAGAGCCAGACTTAGTAAAAGAATAACAAGGGATGATGCCATGAGAGCAATTGAAATCTTGAAATATTGTTTAATGCAGATAGGATTTGATCAGGAAACAAAGCAATTCGACATTGATAAAATTTCAGGAGTTACTGCTTCGCAAAAGAATAAAATCCTCCTTGTCAAAGAAGCAATAGTAAGATTAGAATCCAGACTTGGTAAACTGATTCCAACGGAAGAATTGTCGAAAGAGCTAGGGGATAAGATGGATATGGACATGGTAGAAGAGATGGTGGAAAAGCTTGCAATCGCTGGAGACATTTTTAAACCTAAAAGAGGATTCATACAAAGGATGTAATGAAATGATAACAAAAAGACCGCAAAATAAATTCAAAAAAATTGAAAATGGGAAATTGATAAAGTTAACTGTAGAAAATCTCGTGCATGCACAACATAGTCGTCCTCCAAAACTTAATGATCCAAGGGTGAAATTTTAAACATGGTGGACAAATTTCAAAGACAAACAGCATACAAGATGCAGATCGCAGATATTCTAAAGGGAAAAATAAACTTTGAAGCAGACAGACTCAATAATGTTGACATAGGTGGAAAACTTGTACTTCGGGTAAATGTCATAGCAAATGTTGTTGAAAAATATACCAATCCTGAAAAGCAATTTGCTTCCCTGACATTGGATGATGGATCTGGACAGATAAGGATGAAGGGTTTTAGTGATTCCTTCGAACTTTTGAATTCTCCCCTCATTGGAGAAACAGTATATGTGGTGGGTACCTTAAAATTTTACAATGATGAACTCTACATTCTTCCAGAAATAATAAACAATGTGGAGACAAAATGGCTTATGCTTAGAAGATTGGAATTGGGAATAAAGGAATCTCTTGAAATGCCTGAAATTTCAACCCTGAATGAGAAAGCCTCTGAAAATAAAGAATTTGAGAAGCATATTGTTACAGAACAAAAAATTGACATGTCTCCCAAACCCTCTCCTGCCCCCGAACCACTCTCAAGTCCAAAACTTAAGGTTCTTAATCAGATAAGGAAAGATGTGGAACTGGATGTGGAACAGCTCATTGTTCCATTGAATATTCCACTTGCAGATTTAAATGTCATTGTCAAAGAACTCATCCAGGAAGGAGAAATTTATGAATCCCGGCCTGGCCATTTGTGCGCAATGATTTAAGAAATAGACTTTAATGTATCCAAGGCGATCTTTAATTCTCCGCTGCAGTTTTCAGTTCCTACTAAAACCGTTGTGATAAGATTATCATCAAAGTTTCCTTGATTATATGGGCAGACCATGCTTCTAGATTGTAATAATGCTACAACTGAAGAAGGCTCTGTTGCACTCATTGTCTTTGCCGTCTTTGTAAGAATACAGTCTTTTTCAGAGAAGCGGTATATGCTTCCAGCGATTACTTTTTCCATGTTTACAGTTTGGCATTCATTTGCCTTCTGTATGAAGCATTCATCTGTCCTGCAGGTGGAAGAGGTCAGAGAGATTATTGAAACCACAATTAATATTGCTGCCACAATTGCAGAGAAGACGAGGGCATATTTTTTAATAGTTTTATTCCTGGAAGATTCTCTGAGAGCATTATCAATCATATCTGGCATGTACCCCTTTCCTCGCATTTCCTTTCGTATTTGCTCATCAGAAAAGCCTTTCTTTTTGGCAGTACCCACCCATGATTCAATGGTTTTTTCTATGTCCGAAGTCATATATAATTCAATAAATTAGCATTTATATGAATGCTTTGTCACTTTGGGGTGGTTAAAAACCAAAAGTATAAATACTTCCAAAACCCTCAATTTTCATGACTTTAGATAGCATGATCCGTATGAGTATGAACGATATTGAAAGATTGAAGAGTCCAAATCTTCGTCTTAATAATGGATATATTCTATCCCAGGGAACAGTAGACCACAATGCATTTGCAGTATTGGAAGCCACAAAGGAGAATAATGTTGCTCTCTATGCTCTTCTTCATCCTATGCAAAAAGAGATAGAGGCTATGAAGGAAACATTCATGTTTTCAAATACTAAAATCACCCCCTATAGTCGATGTGATCTCAATTCCCTAGGCAAGTTTAAGGAAGCATTTGATAGCCTTGGAAGCTATGGTCTAGAAAATGTTGGAAGATTGATAAAAATATCTCCTGGAGAACTTACATTGTATGAATATGGTTCCTTGAAGGGTTTCGATAAAAAAGTATTAACAAAAATGTATCCCTCTTCAATAGATTTTCTCTCCGATAGCTCTTTCTATATGGATTGTGATAAGGAATTGAAGGCAGGATTTGATAAGTTTTGCAGTTATGTTAACCATGAATCAAAAAATATAATAATAGAGGGTGCCAAGGCATTGATCAAAGAAGATATGCCCTTTTATGAAATAGTTTCACTCTCAAAAAAATGTTAGAAGCAATAATTAATGGCCAGAATTGTGATTTTAATAGTCTCAAGGAGAGAATAATGCTCCTCGTTACTGAAGACATAATCTATGACTTTGCCCAGGGAAATAAAAGTAAATGGTTGACATCTGAAAACCAGATTGAAAAATTTATAGGAAATGTTCTAGCGGGAGCCTATGAAAAAACATTGAATGAAATGGAATTACGATGGATTGAAAATCTCAAGACCCTGTCAAATGAAATAAAATCGTTTGATAAAAAACAATATGACTCTTTGAAAAAAGATGATCAAGTAAAATATGGATTTCAGGTTGGTTTGAAATTTGCAGACCTTCTCGCCCCTCTGTTGGAGGGATATGTCTCCAAGGACAGCCCGCACTGCCCTGCCTGTCCCGATGCAAAGGAAGGAGTTACATGGGAAAGTTGGAATAACATGCTTAATCCAAGAAGATATTTCAAAATCGCAAACATGCTTCCATTCACTGAAAATGATGGGGGGATAGTTCCCTATACAAAATACAAGGAAAAATAGGAAATAAAAAATGAAAAATAATATACTAAAACAAGATGAAAAAGCAGTATATGCTGTCTTTTCTGACATTCAGGGAAATTATCCTCTCCTCCATTCCTTTGAAAAAGATGTACTGACAGAGAAGGCAGATAAATTAATTTGTCTAGGAGATATTGTACAAAAAGGCATTAAATTTGATGATAACAGATGCATCGAACTTACAAGAAAGATTAGTGATATTTGTGTTAGTGGGAATCATGAAAGGAAAATATTGAAAAAGAAGGAAGAATGCATCAAGAAAATCTATTCTGAAAATCTGGATTTTATTGAGAAAATGCCTTCGGAGTATGTTCTAGATAAAAAATATCTTTTTACCCACAGGGGCCTATCTTCCCATCTTGATGGAAGAATTTTCTCAGTAAAGGATGCAACAAAGGAATTTGAATTAATGGACAAGCTCTATCCGAATATAAAAATTCATTTTGTTGGCCACTCACACAAAGCATCACTATTTGAATATAATCCTATGAGCAAAGACAATCAGGTTTTGGAACATCTGGACTTTTACAATAAAATCATTAGACTTGATCCTAAAAAGAAATATATTGCAAATCCGGGAGGAGTGGGACTATACTTCGGTCTTTCAAACTCCTATCTTGTGTTTGATAAGGATAAATATTCAATAAATTTCAAATTGATAAAATAAAATGTTAAAAATAAAAATAAATGGCAATGGGTATGATCTGAATGGCCTAAAGGGATATCTCAAGGGATTTTCAGAGTTATATCTCCTGGAACCTCTTGGAAGAGGAAATATGAGTTATTTTTTAATGCACAAAAAAAATCAAAGATATGATCTCAGCTACATCATTAAAAAGATTAAATCCCTTAATATGGATTCATGTGAAAAAGAATGGCTTAGAAATTTAATGAAACTACAGGATCGTCTCAATTCTTTTGATGAGAAAGAATATTTCTCCTTAAAGAAAGAGAAAAGACCGGTATACTCCACCAAATATGCATTTGAATGTGCCAAGGTGCTTGAACAATTAGTTGAGGGATATGTAAACCCTGATGATGAGCTTTGTCCTGCCTCCCGTCGGGCATCAAAACAGGCCACCTGGGAAAGATGGAAAGATATCATAAGTCCCATAAATTATCTAGTCCGCTGCAGCAGAACAATTCTAGCAAAAAATAAATTAGGAATAAGAACTCCCCTGGATCTAAATATCCTATCCGAATAATTTATTTGACAATGTTTAATCCTGGACGAATGTTTATCAGAGGTGTGTCCGACAATAAAAGCTGTTCCAAAAGGCTTTCATCTATGCTATCCAACAGTGCCTCATCCAGGGAATCTATCATTGACTGTCTCAGGAGGGTTTGTCTTCCCCTCTGGCTTGAAGTAATATGTGAATCCATGTCTATTCCAACTATCTGTCCTGTTTTTCTGTTATATTGTATTTGATATCCTGCGCTTCTTGTAAGAACATCTTCGGGATAGGTTAACATACTGTCTATTTGTTTACCCTTGTCTCCTCCAACCAACATCCCGATCAGATGAGGGTGATGCACTGCTTCTGTTTCAGTCAGGAAACCTAGAGAAAATGATCCATAGTCATTAAAATAAACTGCTGCCTTTGTCCCATATACATCGGGACCATAATCTTTTTCCAGGTTAGTTTGAAATAGTTCATCAACATTTTCAAGTACAATATTTCTATACACCTTGCTTGTTGTTTCTTCTTTAGTAATTGGATGAATCTTAGTAATTTCTCCTAGCAAGATTGGGGGTTCTTTTATTGGTGGCGCTTCAACCAACATTTTAGCAGCCGTCTCAGATTCTTGAATACCTTCTTCAATGGGCAGTCGGGATACGACATCTGCTTCAATGGTGCCTATCCCAAAAAGTCTCTTGAAAAACTCGAATATCTTTACAAATGGATCCGTCAGCATTCCAATGGTTATGAATCCTGGTCTACCCGGTGGAGGAATTGATTTTTGAGATATTTTTTCAAAGGCAAGAGCCGACATTATTTGAGATTTTCGGTTGATGGCATTTTCTGGATCCTGATATAATTCTTTATAATACTCTGCCTCAGGAATTATTCTTTGATTTAGGGCGTTTATCAAAAGATCAAAATTCATCCTGTCCTGGATATTGCTCGATTTATAGAACAGATCAAAATAATCTTTTCTTTCCATATTTCTAGAATTGAGTTCCAGTGCCAGATAACCTTCTCCATATTCTGGATTTTCTTTGGATGTTGCAAGTCTTTCCAAAAGATTATTAAAATAAAAATAATCAAAATCTGCTGCAAGATTATAATCACTTGCAACATTAGCATATCCTTTTTCTGCAAAGCCTTTCTTTTGGTTTAATAAATAGTCAAAAGCTGCTTTTGTGGCTGCTCCTTCATTTAAAAACTTGTCTCTTTTTTCTTCAAGGTCATATTTTTTATCTAATATCTCCTTTCTAGAATCAATTTGACCTGTTCCCGAGGTATACTCTGAAGAGGTTATTTCTCCATTATCCATTTTTTGCTCTAAGGTTTGTAGTTCAATCTGAAGAGTGGTTAACTCTTTACCATAGGCAGTCTCTCTGGAGATTTTCATAATTGAATGGTCCATTTCATGGATAATTGTCTCAGTCATAGAGACAATGTCGGTTCCCTTACTTTTTATCATTACAAAAGATCCTACGATGTTTTCTTTGTTTAAGAAATGGATATTCTCTCCAGCAGCATCCAACCGGTCCCCAGGAACAATGTCTGAGGCAAAAAATACAGAATCATAATTTATATCACCATAGCCAGTTCTTACAATAGATATTTGTTGTTCTCCCTTGAGCAGGTAATTGAATGCATCTAAATCTTCAAGAAATTCTTTCTCTATGCCATACTTTCCAGCATTTTTTGTGGCTGTTTGCAAATCAAATTTGCCTTCCAATAATAGACTGAACAATGCAGCCTCAATAATGCCTGTTTCTGGTCCCCTCTTATCCTTAAGAAGATTGGTCATGATTATATCTTGAAATTTCAGATCGAGATTATTGAATGATTGAGTATTTACCTTGATAGTTACTCCCAGCTCTTTGTAATAATCTTCCAGATATTCCTCAAAATTTGACAGCTCCCCTTTTGAATTGTAAAGAATCTTCGTAGAAGGATCAATAATTCCAGAAATTAGACCTTGAGCATTTTCTGAGGAAAAGTCATTAACATAGCGTTCTATTTTTTCCTGAAGAACGGGAGACTCTTTTCCTATGAAGCTCATATAGTATCCATCATTTCTTAGTCCAATGGACCTATCAATATTTGCCATGATATTTTCTCCCATTACTTTCTGGGCGAGAGGGTCATTAAGAAGTGCCTCTTTTCTTTGAGAATATTTATCCCAAAAGTTTTTTTCTAAATTAGTTCCAAGAAGGCCATCATTTTCCAATTGATTTATTTGTTTTTCAAATGTTCTCTTTACGAATATATCCTTAACAAAATTATATGCATCCAAAATCATCGTGGCAGGATTGATTATGAATCCTGGTCTACCCGGTGGAGGAAGATTTTCATTATTTCCAGGAAGATTATCCATTGTTTGAGAATTAAGATCCTCAAAGGTCATCTCGGCATATACTCTCAATCCTGCAAAGAAAGTATTGAATGGGCTTTTTACATCATGGGTAGGATCTCCCTCAAGATTTGCCTTTAATTTTCTTTCATCATTGGAAAGCTTGAAAACTTCTGGAGAATATGCTGCAGCAATACCAAGAGACCTTTTTTGTATTTCCAGTTTGATTCCATCCGCAAAGGCATAGAATGCTTCTTCCGTTTCCCTGGTTTGTGTTTTGTATCTCTTAACCGCTTGGCTTATCTGGTCTGGCTGGGTTTTATCCGATCGCCTTTCATTGAAAATTAAATCCGCAATTATCTTTTGCCCTGCAGTCAGCTCATTTCCATTAAAAATTTCTTTTCCATTTTCATTAATTGTGAGAATATCTTCCCTGAGTATCTTTTTAATCTGAATATTGAGATCTTCATGGGCATAGGCTATGTCCACATCCCTCATGAGATTTTCCATCCGATCCAGCATTTCTGGACTTGGATTTTCATTTTTCTCTTTCATTTGGATTATTTGATTTTCCAAAAGGTTCAATTCGTTTTTGAGAGATACTCCTCGTATTTCCAAGTTGTTTTGTCTTGACAATTCCTTTCCTCTCGCAATCAATGCAGGATCCAAAGTGATGGAAGCATCCTTTTCCGCTTTCGCTATCTTCTCATTAATTAAATACAATTCAGCATTCCTTTTTTGATATTCCGATTCGGATATGGCCTTTTTCACACTTCCCAAAAGTTCATTCATCGGTTCAAAATCTCTTGAAGAAATTATCCTTGGATCCGAATCTGGGGAAAGAACTGAAGAGGAAAGGCCTGCCAAAAGTGCATCATTCATTTTTTTCATGTTCTCATCGCCTGGGAAAATTCCCTTATCTGCCTGGGTTCCAGTTATCTGAGAATTTGCAGCAATATCTCCAGTCAAAGTATATTTTCCTGATCTTTTGATGAATTCCATCTGGAATCCCGAAGCTTTTTTATAATCTTCCAGAGTAGGTGTTCTTCCAAGAGCCTTTTCCCAAACCTGGGCATGTTCTCCACTCCATTGTCCCCTGAAGAATAGGACATTGGCATTTCCGAAATCATCTATGAAAGTTACGGCCTTTATACCTGTGGAAACTCCACCGGACAATGATTCCGAATTAAGAGTGGCCTGGCTCACTATGGAAAATAAAGTATCAGTCATTCCTGCCTCAGAAATTTTTCCCGCAGTAACATCCCTCAATTCCTTTTTGTCATTTTCTGCCTGGATTGCCTTTATTCCTTTTTCTTTTATGAGAAGTTCCTGTACCTTTCCTCTCAGACCAGCTGTTTGGGTTATGAGATTAATATTTGCAGGAGTTCTTCTTACTCCATTGATAAGTTCAATTAGATTTTCTGGAGAATATGTTTTTGAGCTTCCTGCCAGTGGACCCTTCAAGGGAAGAATATCATATAATTCAGTAAATGATCGGGCATCTGAAATTTGTACTATAAGGAAAGATTCATCCGATGTTGCAGCAAGTGTCCTAGATTTTTGTTTATCCTGATCAGAAACTTTCCCTGCTTCCTCTGCCACCATAAGCTCTGCCACCTTCTGTCTCAGGCCACCTGTCCTTGTTACAATGTCAATTGACTCGCCATTTTTAACTCGAGTTATAATTGCCTTTAAATCATTGGCAGAATATCTCCTAGTTGTTCCCTGGATGAATCCCTTTGAATCTAAAATTTGGAATAATCCTACAAAGTCCTTGGCATCTGAAATTTGAGGATTTAATATTTCATTATTTATTCTTTGAACATTGAACCCTTCCACCCCTGCCCCGGCATAATTCATCATTTGAGTTATGGTTTTTGAAAGATCTACTTCTCCATATATCTTGGCGAGAACCCTTGGATCCGAAGAAGAGAATAATGTCAAAAGTCTGTCTCCAAAAAGAGTATTTCCTGCCTGGCCAGGATTATGTGCCCTTAGCATAATATTTGCTCCAACATCATTCATAAATTTGTCAAAGACATCCGGTCCAAACTCCTTGGCAAATCCTCCCCTTGGACTTTGAATAAATCCTTTTACATCTTCAGAAGGATCATCCCATAGCATCTGATTCAATCTTGGATCAGAACCAGAAAGCCCAACCAAATCCTGTAGGGAATTTATGCCCTGGGGAACTCCACCATGGACAACAATTACGCCTTTTTCAGTTACAAGGGCATTTGGAAGAGAATCAAATACTGAATTATATTTTCTCCAGAGCTCCATCCCTTTTTCATTACCATAGAGATTAATGAAATCATTAAGGAAACCATAGCGGTTATTAACAGTAGGATTTTCATGATTACCTTTCAGAAGGAAAATATTATTTGAAAATTTCTGCTGAAGCTCCAGAAGCATTTCAAGATTCTTTATGGATTCTGCTCCCCTATCCACATAGTCTCCCATGAAGACAAGATAAACATCCTCTCCAGCAGCTAGTCTTTCAAGGAATCTTGTTTGTTTGAGTATGGCCAATACCGAATCTGCCTCTCCATGGGTATCCCCTATGAATATTGCTGTCCCCTTTCCAGGAAGATATGCCACTCCCCTGTCAACAAATGGCAGGGCAGATTTTATTTGACTTATTTTAGAGATTCCATTAAGTTTTCCCTCTCCCTTTCTAGCTTCCGCGTCCAAACTTTCAATTGCCCTGTCAGCAAATCTAATCATTTCATCCGGGCTTCTTTTTCCAGCCTTTGAAAGAACAGAATTAAGTTGATTTTGTGCAGTGGATGGAGCATTTTGTTTTGCCAGATTATTGAGCTCTGTCTGCATTTCCACAAGTTTACTCTCTCTCGCAGCTCCCTGGGAATTCATGAATTCCTTGGAAAGTTTTCTCATTGTCGATTCCTTTGTTATTTCCGCAGCAAAGATTTCAGAGTATAATCTTACCCACTTGCCCTCATTTTCCTTCCCATAGATTCCAGCATATTTTCCTATGAGTGCAGTTTCAACTGCTTGTTTTGTTTCAAAGGATTTTGAATATAGTTGATCATATGCTGCCTGGAGCATGGCCACATCCACCCCTGATTTTTTAAGTGAATCTATTTTATTCTTCACAATCGCAAAATCACCATTGGAAAGAACATTATTGTCTACCATTCCTTTTTCGAATAGGGAGAATATTTCCCTTGCCTTTGCCTTTTCAATCTGGAATTCCGTTGGAATCTCCATTTGCAGATTTCTTTCCTTGCCCATGAATAAATCTCCCCTCATGGTCACATAATCCAAAAATCCTCTGCTTCTTGCAATAAAGTTTGCAGGATCCGGATAGTATGTAGTTATCCAGCCATTTGCACTTTGCAATGTGGCTATGGCGTTATCATTTAATCCAGAACTCCTAAGTTTGTCAACACTCTTCAAAGTATTTCCTTCATAGAATCTAGATTTAATTTCTGAAATAAGTTTAACAAGCGCCTGGGGATCATTCTTTATTTCGGATGAAAATGTTACTCCCTGACTTCTAAGAATATTTGCTGTCCTGAAAATATCATCTCCGAATTCTCTGAAAAGTTCAGCAGATTTTTCAACATCGGCCTGTCCACCATAATAGGTATCTGAAACCCCAAGGGCCTTTGCCCCAATGGTTGCGGAGAAAAGTGATTTTATTTTTTGTTTTTCTAAATCACTAAGAGAATCAAATGTCTTTCCATTATAATTTGGAGAGTAGCTTGAAAGTTCTCCCTTTGATTTAAATAGAGACAGATAAAGATCTACCCTTTCTCCAGATTGTGTTCCTTGCATGTATCCATAGAGTGCAGAAGCAAAACTTGCATAGTCTGCAGGAGTTGAGGCCATTCTTGTTGCCCCGATCATGAATCTCATTGAATCCCTTTCTTCAGAAAGCATGTTTGAAGTGAACTTGTCAAGCTCATCCGCACTCCTCACTTCATGGCCTGCTGCCAAGGTTGTTCCATCTGTTCTTTCGGATAAATATCCAAGATCATGGGCCATTGCGGCAAGAACAGCAAGATCAGTTTTTCTGGAAGCCTCTTCCTGTGTCAGTGTTCCCTCTTCCACCATTCGATTATAAAATAGTTTGGCCATCTGCTGTGTCTGAGAAACGACAGCCTGGATGTGATAAAGATCATGATATCTTATTTCCCTCCCCTCTCCCTTCTGCATGTCTGCCTCATAACCTTTCTTCATGGAATCCAAAACATTATTTGCAGAAGTTTGAATATCATAATTTGTTATTTTACCAACAACTTCATCAAGAATCTGGGAAGGAGTTTTTGTCGAATCATATTTTGCAGGCATTCCTCCCATGGCTAATCTAAAATCAAGTTGAGGATATCCCCCAAGTATCTGATCCATTATTGAGGGTTGTGAAACTGCCCTCTGAGCATCATTCTCAGAAACTCCCAAGGCCAAAAGATTTGCAAATACAAATTCTTTTCCGGATTCACCACTTTGTGCACTATCCGTCAAATAGGAAATTGCTGTCTGCCTATTGACTTCAAATGTATCTGCTTTCTGATATGAAGATAATGCTCCAAGATCTTTTGTATTTTCATCTAATCTTTCCGTGAGAGATTTTTGAGAGAATTGGAGAGAATTTTTCAGATTAAATCCTTGGTTTTGATATGCTTCAACCAATTTTATGGCAGACATCTGATCCGAAGTAGCAGTGGTCTTTATGTCTTCAAATGAAATTCCCTGATCTATTTGTTTCTGCACCGATTCAAGGAAATTCTTATCATTTGAGAGTTTGGTATTTTCATAGGCAAGCTTTGCCTGAAGAGTTCCAGCATTTGCCTTAAGTTCATCCACTCTACTTTTCAAGAAATCATTTTCAAATCCTTCCCTTATGTTAAGGTTATCATCCAGCACCCCATATTTTTGCAATGATGCAATTGCTTGAATTGGACTATTACTCTTCAATCCTTCGGAGATTTCATTTGCAATTTCATTTATCACTCCGGCTTGAGTTGAAATTGGCCTATTCCAAGTAAATGGCTCTAACCCTGCCCTCCTGCCATCAATATCATTTTGTAGGGCAGGTTCTTGAGAAGCTTTTCTTAGTAATTCATTTATTTCTACCTGGGTATTAACCTTCTGTAAATTTTCATTGTTCTGCTTATTCCAATTCTGAACTGCTTCATCCATTTTTTGAAGGTCATTGGCCACTATGAGCTGATTTCCATTTGGAGAAATCACTCTGAAAACCCCCATATCAAGAGTTTCAACTTTTCCTAGCTGTTGTAATTTAGAAAGATCTATTTTGTCCTGTTGAATGAAAGGAGTTATTACTCCAACATCTGTTTTGAAGAATCCAGTCATGAGCGTATGACCTCTTCCAGTTGTCAATGATTCGAGAACATCCGCAGTTGATCCTCCAACTTTCTGTCCCACCTCTCCTGCAATTCCTCCCCCTACCTTTCCTCCCAATCCGCCAATTGCCCATCCAAATACCCCCTCTTCAATGGCCAATTCAGTTATTGGGAAGGTTATAATATTCGCAAAACTTTCTGTGACTGCATTCTTTCCTATCTTGTTTGTAATAAATACTTCTATTCTTTTTTCAATTTTATTTGAGATTATGAATGGATTATATTGTGCTTTGGAAGCGGCATTTACAGCAGAATCAATCCATGGGACCTTTTCTGCAAGTTTCACAACTCCTTTTTGAATGCCAGCACTCATGCCTTCCATGGCAATAATGTCTACCGCACTCATATCCAGAACCCCCAATGCGAATCCATAATCCATCGAAGCAAAATCTTTTGCAGAACCCATCAAAGCAGCATTGTTATTTTCATTTTTAATGTGAATTTTATATCCCTCTGCCCCTTGATCAATTGAAACTTTGCCATAGCCCTCGCTGTTTCTGAATGTGTTAATGGCATTGGAGAAAGCTTTTGCAATTTCTTTGTTTCCCGCAGCCGCCTGCAGAAGTTTTGAATTTATTGAAGGATCTGACAAATCAAGACTTTTGAGATTTGAAATATCTTCAAAGCTGAGAATCCCTCGACCATACAAACTTTCAACAACTTTTCCAGAATCTACTTCCTTTTGAGATTTTGAATACTGGTAACCATATTCATCCGACGCTCCTTCAGTGAAACCCAACAAAAGAAGGTCAAGAGATTTCACAGCACCTGTTGTGGCTCTGTTTGAAATCCATTTCACTACTCCCTCATCAGAATATTCCTTTCCAACATCTTCCAGGGATGCCTGGGCCTGCCTCAAGACATCTCCCTGATTTTTTGTTCTTGAAAATATTTCCTGAAGATATCTTTTCTTGGCATTCTCTTCATCTTTAAAAGTGATATCATAATCTTGTCCCTGGAAATAAAGCTTCTTGCTGTTTTGCTCTTGAAGCTTGCTAATAAATCCTAAAATATTCCTGTTATCTTTATTCTGATCCGCCAGCCTGCTTAATATTGATTCAGATTGAGATTCCTTTCCACATATGGAATATGTTTGAGCTTTGAATATTTGGAAAGATAAATCCACACTAGTACTACTCAAATAATTAAATTCCAATTCTTTGCACTTATTGTCAAGTTTCTCTTTGGCTTTCTCCCCCGTGGTTTTATATCCTGGAATCCATCCAAATTTATTAGAAATTAAATCTCCTGATGATAACGCCCTATACTCATTGAATGTTGCGATAAGATCTTCAAGTTCTAAATTTAATTTTAATGCATTGAGTTGTTTTTGTAATTCTGGAAGTACGCTACTTTTAGGATTAATTGATTTGATTTGGGAAATAGCTTCCCTGAGATACTTGAACTGATTGGCCACATTCCCGCTAAGAACTGCTTCCCGATACAACTCAATTGCCTTGTTGAATTGGGCCTTTGGAAGAGTTTCAAGATTAATACTATCTACTGTTTTATAACATGATGGGCCTTCTTTTTTAATTTCACAATCAAGCCCAATAACACTTCCCTTCAAAAATGCATGATTTATGATTATGTCCTGACCTATGGTGCTCTGGGTCTTTTCATCCTTATAATTTTTAAGTTGATCATATAAATTTATTATTTCAAAACCATAGTGTCTGAAACTTTTAGTTCCATGCACAGTTACAATCCCCTTATTGTAAGAAAGTTTTACTCCGCTTTGGAAAAAAATGTTAAGATTATCATCAAATTTGCATGTTGCATTTCCAATGGTCGTAAGTTCTGCAGTTACATATCCTCCATTTTTAATTCTAGAAGATTTAGTAAATTTAGTATTAGTGCAATTTATCTTTCCGCCCTTGGTTGTAATAATACTTATGACTGACTGACTCAATCCCCCATCAGTGTTTGTTCCAGTTGTTGTTTCAGGCACAACTTCTACATTCTCTTCCTTTTTTGGTTCTGTAACAAGACTTGGAGAAAGATCATTTTCATTAAATGAAGAAATTAAAGGAGGATTTGGCATCGAAGTAGCAGTGGTTGGAGGAACTGATCCTGGAATTGCTCCAGCACTCTGAACTCCAAATGCCATAATCTCCACAAGAAGCAAAGAAATTAGTAAGAATGCAACAAGTCTATTCTTCATTTTATTTTGCATCATTTTTCTTCACCCCTTAACAGAGGAATTATGGATTTGATGACTGTCTCATTTTTTTCATTTAATTTGAATAGAAGCAATTTTCCGCTTCTTTTTATTTCAATAATCTCTTTTTTCTCAAATTCTTTTATGAGTCGGCTCAACGTTCCTTTGTCAAGACCTATTTTTTTAGAAATCTCAGAAAGATTAAATTGCCAATCGTTATTGTGAGATAGAAATCTAAGGAGGGTAATCTTGTTCTTGCTTCCTAAAACCTGTTCTAATGGTTGCATTTTTACAACATTGTTGTTATTAATAACATTAAGTATTAATTAAAACAACCTTATAAATCTTATCCCCTAACTGTTCAATATATTTAGCAAGGTTTTAAAAGAGGATTTTGTTCATGTTTCCTATGGAATATGATAAGATGCTGGACAAGCTCTACAATGAAGTTAAGCCCCTGGAGGCCTCTTCAGAAAGGTTTGAAATTCCAAAAGTAAAAGGACACATAGAAGGATATAAGACAATTATAGCAAATTTTGGTCAAATATTAAGCGTTCTAAGAAGAAATCCTGAACATATGACTAAATTCCTATTCAAGGAACTTGCAACCCCTGGAACCATTGATGGAGACAGATTAATACTAAATAGAAAATTGGGAAGTAAATTAATTAATGAGAAGATAGAAGCCTATGCAAATGAATTTGTAATATGCAAGGAATGCAAGAAACCTGATACTGAACTTATAAGGGAAGATAGGATATCATCCATACAATGCCTGGCCTGTGGAGCAAAACATCCTGTCAGGAGCAAAATATGAGGGAAGTTGATTGTCAAGAAACCGGAGGTGTCTTGCAATGGCCATAATGATAAGACTTCATGAATCCTATAGGAAAATCATAGCTGCCTGTGATTCTGATCTCATAGGAAAGAAATTTGTTGAAGGAAAACTACAATTAGATTTGAGAGACACCTTCTATGGAGGAAAGGAATACTCAGAAGAAAAGGCAATAGAAATATTTAGAGATGGGGCATTTGACGATGCGACATTTAATATAGTTGGAAAGGAATGTATTGCCGCTGCAATCAAGGCAGGAATGGTGGAAAAGGAGGGAGTTATAACAATTCAAGGAATCCCCCACGCACTGTCATTCATGTAATAATCAAAAAATGGAAAAAATATTTTCACAAAGTAGGACGCTGGACATTAAAAGGAAAGTTGATTGTCAAGAAAACCTTAGTTTTCTTACAGCAGGAGGTCTTTTCTAATGGAAGAAAGCGAAGAATTTGGAAATTTTGACAAAAAATCTAGTCATACCCCCATGGTGGAAGGAGAAGTTGAATCAATAGGGAGAGTAAGAATGCCGAGAGGAAAAGAAGTTATGGGGATATTGGAACAGAGACTTGGAGCCTCAAGAATACTAATCAAATGTTTTGATGGGAAAACCAGAACATGCAGGGTACCAGGAAGACTGAAAAGAGAACTCTGGCTTAGGGAAGGAGATGTTGTAATTGTTGAACCCTGGGAACACCAATGTGATGACAAGGGAGATGTAATCTACAAATATAGCAAGGCAGCCGTGCAATGGCTCAAGAGCAAGGGATATATCAAGATCGAAGAGGAATTCTAATTAATTATGACGATGTCATTTTACAAAGTCGGATGCAGGACATTAAAAACCCGCTCACGAAGTGGGTCCCTGGAATGTATGAAAACCCGGAGGAGGTTTTTATAAATGAGCGAAGAGCTTTTTAAGACATATAAGGATATTTTTGATAGGTTTACAATAAATGCTCTGTGGGAATTAATAACCCAAAAGAAACTTGAGGGACTCGAAAGTCCAATAAAAATTGGAAAGGAATCAAATGTCTTCTCTGCTCTCACAAAATACAACGAAAGAGTTGCAGTGAAAGTTTATAGACTGAATTCTGTGGATTTCTTTCAAATGTCAAAATATCTAGAAATGGATCCCAAGTTCAGACCAATAAAACAGAGAGTAAGAATTGTTGCTGCCTGGGCCAAAAGAGAATTTTTCAATATCAAAAAAGCCTATGAGGCAGGAGTTTCCGTACCCCAGCCAATAGCCATAAAAAATAACGTTCTGATAATTGAATTCATAGGAACTAAATTTCCTGAACACCCAACGGATTTTCCTAAAATAAAAGATTCCTGTGCCGACCCAGAAGAAATGTATAATCTGCTCATAAAAGATATAAAAAAATTATATCAAAAGGCAAAGCTTGTCCATGGAGATTTGAGTGAGTTTAATATTTTAGAAAGGGGAGGTGTTCCAGTTATAATCGACCTATCCCATTCTATCCCCTCGGATGCCCCCTCTGCCGATGAGTTATTAAAGAGAGATGTTGAAAAGATAGTTAAGTTTTTTAACAAAAAAGGACTAAAACTTAATGTTCCCGATGTATTGCATTACATCAAAAAAGCATAAAATGGAAAATAAAAAAATATTCGCGAAGCAATGTGCTGGACAAAGAAAGGAAGTTGATTGTCAAGAAACCTTGGTTTCTTACATCAGGAGGCTTTTATATGGCTGAAACAGTATTCATCAAAGAAATTTCTAGAATCAAGAGAGTAAGAAAAGAGCTAGAGAGAGCCCTAGATATAACTATCAATATAACCCGGGATGGAATTGAGATAGGTGGAAAGGAAGGATTTAATGATTATATCCCTATCCAGGTTCTCCATGCCATTGAAATGGGTTTTTTAGTACCTTCTGCATTGAAACTAAAGGATGAGGGATTTATGTTTGAAATTATGAGCATAAAACAGCACGCCCGTCCATCCAGACTAGCAACCATAAAAGGAAGACTTATAGGAAAACAGGGAAGAGCCCTTGAAACCCTTTCAGAATTGACTGGCTGTGATATTAAAATAAAAGACTATGAGGTTGGAATCATAGGAAGAACTTCTGATATAAAATTTGCAATCAATGCACTCACAAATCTCATGCATGGATCACCCCATTCTGCCGTATATGCCTACCTCGAAAGAAGTAGACATCTTCGGGAAATGAAAGAGGAAGAGGAAGAAAGTTTTAGTAAAAAATTGTAAAAGTTAATCAGCAAAAAGCTTTTTAACCCCTCCATTCTCTCAATAATTATGCTCCTCTAGCTCATTATGGAAGAATTTATAAGTTTGATTCGACGGTATTTATTATGTATATCCGACTGAAAAGAGGTATTCAAAAAAGGTTGATACAGCAAGCCATAGACTTTGCAGGATCACAGAAAAGATTGTCAGACATTATGGGCATTCCTGCTCAAAACATATTTAATTATCTTAATAGGAAATTAATGCCGGAAAATAGATTTGATAAACTTGTTGAAATCCTTAAGATTAAAAATAAGAATGATCTGATAATTGAAAAACTCCCAGATAATTGGAGACAGATTATCGGTGGAAAAAATTGTGTTATTTCTAAGAAAAGAAAAGGGACATTTCTCAGAGATATGAAAGTGATTCAGGCAACACAATCAATTCGATTAAAGAAATGGCATGCTTCAATGAAAAGAGATAGTCCTGAAAAATATTATCTGCTTCAATATTCTAGATTTAAAAAAGTAGGAAATTATAAGCTAAAAACATTGAAAGGTGAAAAAGTTAGAAATGCTCTTGAAAAAGAAACAGCAGATTTTCTATTCAAACGAAAAATTGACTACCAATATGAACCCCTCATAAAAATAGGAGATAAAGTCTTTTTCCCAGATTTTCTTATATATAATAGATATATCGTAGAATGTACTGCATGGAGAGGATTTGATAAAGCTATTAAATTGAAGGATAAAATAAAGGTTTTGAAGAAGAAATATCAAGTATTTGTCATAATCCCAAAAGCTTTAAATAAGTACTATCAGATACTTAATAATCATTTAATCCTAGGATTAGATGAATTTGCCCCGATAGCTCAGTCTTTTTTAGAGAAATCGAAAAAAGGAGCAACAGGTAGAGCAACTGACTGTTAAAAGTTGTAAATACTTTGGCAGACTTACTGAGATCAGTGGGTCAGAGGTTCGAGTCCTCTTCGGGGCGT
>Ga0180009_10001500_pt1 | contig 28496 bp, 20 predicted proteins | sample OS_PC_MetaG_FD_123537 | JGI IMG/M metagenome (GOLD analysis project Ga0180009, IMG submission 123537) | Groundwater microbial communities from the Aspo Hard Rock Laboratory (HRL) deep subsurface site, Sweden - OS_PC_MetaG | ecosystem: Environmental > Aquatic > Deep subsurface > Groundwater... | reverse complement strand
GAATCTCCTCGACCAGCTCCTGCCAGGCCTGGTCCAGATCCCCGGCTGATTTTACCGAGGAGAAATCTGCCGCTGCCAGATGGTGTCGCATTTCATCCCGGTGGGCAATTTTTTCTGCCAGGCTCTCCAGTTGTGCCGGAATACCCTGCAGTTTCTGGACCCGTTCTTCCAGCTGCCTGAATTCTTCACAGGTCTGGCGGGCCAGTTCTCCTGCGGTTTCAGGCTGTATGTCGGTTCCTGATATCTTCTGCAGCAGTTCCAGGTAGCGGCTGCGGTGCTGCCGGGTCAGGTTGGTTTCCTGCCATTCCCGGTAGGCTGCCTGATGGGCTGCCTTTGCTGCTGTCAGCTGTTGTTCCGCCTGGTCCGTCCAGGCCTCAATCGTATCCGGTTCGATCTCATCGTTTTTGAGGAGGGATCGGGTTTCCGCCAGTTGTTTTCTGGCCTGCTGGTACAGCCCCACCTGCCTGGAAAGGGTTTCCCAGGCCTCTCCCGCATTCGACAGTTTTTTGGCCAATTCCAGCTGGCGGTTCGTTAATTCCTGATTCTGCTGCCGGTGATCCTTCTCCTGCTGTTTCAGTAACCAGAACCGTTCCTGCTCGATCCGGGCGACCTGCTGCTGTTTTTCCCGCTCCGCCTGTTTGATGCTGATCTCCTGGGCAATGCTGCGGGCGGAATGGGCGGTGGTCAGTTCTTCCCTGGCGGCTTCCAGGGCGGTGATGGCGCTGCGGTAGATATCCTCCTGTCGGTACATCTCGCTGCGGGTGTCGATAATCGTCGTGGAGAGGCTGTCCCAGCGTGCCCGGTGGGTGCGTCGTTCCTGTCGGATTTCCAGGGTTTTCTGCAGGATCTGCTCTGCCGACAACCGGTTGGCGGAGAAGGCCGCTGAAAACATCTCCAGACCGGTCTGGTAAATCCCCTGGATAACGCCACGCACCGACTGATACCGCTGGATGGTTGCCCGGGTGCGGCGGCAGGCGAGCAGGTTCTGCTCCATGTCCTGGATGCTGGAAACCAGGGTATTGTCCTGGGGCAGCAGGTAATCCCGCAGGCTGGACTGCAGGGAGCGGGACAACCCGCCGTAAAGACTGGTGTGCAGCAGCTGGTTGTACTGCTTGCGCTCCTCGTTTTCCGCCAGCCGGACGGGTGTGATGCCGGCATCGAACAGAAAGCGGAAATAGTCCTTGGCATGACGGAAATGGATCAGCTCGCCGCCATATTTGGCCGCATTCTCGCCGATCTCGGCCAGTTCCGGAATTTCCTGCTGGTTCGTGTCCGCATGCTGAATCAGCAGGATCCGCTCCAGGTCGGTCTCGGGATCGAGGTTGCGAATGGCGAAATGCTTCAGGTGGACCTGGGGATAGGTTTTCTTGAGCAGCTGCACGCCTACCAGGTGCCGGTCGCCATCGGCGGTGACGATATCGAGCAGGCTGAAGACCGGATCGCCCTGTCCCAGGCGTCCGTAGAGCCCTTTATCCTCGTTTTTTCGTGCACTGACCGTGGAGACGTTCTGGAAATTGAGAAAATTCAGGTCCGGCATGAGGCAGGTGTAGGCCGCGATCATGATGGTGGTCTTACCGGTCCCGTTGGCGCCTTCCAGGATGGTCATGCCCGGATCGAGCTCGAAAGGCTGAAAAAACATGCCCTTCCAGTTGATCAGGATCACAGATCGGATGCGGCTCTTGTTATTCATCGTCTTCCTCGGAATCTTCAGCGGTATCGTCAATAAACGGATCCTCTCCCCGGACGATGCTCTCCAACGCCTTTTGTGGATCCTCCAGGTTGCGGACCGGGTCCATGAACCGGAAAATGGGTTTGCGGGGATAGATGCGGCTGAAATCAGGGTTGATGGTCACAAACCCCAGCCGCGCCAGCTCCCGCAGGGATTTCTTGATCGCCTGGTGAAAATTGGCGATATCGTGTTCTCCCACCATCTCCTTTTCCCGCTTCCGCTTGAGAAAGATACGGTTGATCTGGTTTTTGCCCAGCAGCAGCTCGATCTTCTCCAGCAGCTCCTGAAAATCGAAACTCCCCGAAGACTCGAGGTAGCGCGGATCCATCTTCATCAACGCCAGAAACTGGCTCACGATCATCGATTCGATCCCCAGGGTATAGGTCCGGATCAGTTTCGACACCGGTCGCAGGTAGTAATAACCCTCCGCCGCATAGACCAGTTCGCATCCGTAGAGGTCGTAGTAGATCGTCACCCAGTCCAGCGCCCGGGTGATAAAATCATACGCCTGGATCTCCTCCTCGTCACAATGCCACCCCGCCCGCAGCTTCACATCCACCTCCGGAAACAGCGGATCCATCATCAATTCATGCAGATCGTTATATTGGTTGTTCATGGTTTTTTAAATCTATAAAAATCAATAGGAAAAAATTCACCACAGAGGCACGAAGGTCACAGCGTTTTTGTTTGCAATGTGCACATAACGATTCAATTTAACACAGAAACACGAAGATTACAGAGTATTTTTTTCTTTGAGCGCATAGTAGTTTATTTCACCACAGAGGCACGAAGGTCACAGAGTTTTTTTTGCAGTATGCACATAACGATTCAATTTACCATTGAGACACTGAGAACACTGAGTTAAAAATCAGTCATTCAACAGTCTTCGGATTCCCTGTTTCATTACAGGGACATTGAAATTCATCAGGAGTCCAAATCTTTTCTTTGCCATTCGTAAATACGTCAAAAGTTGGGCTTCATGAATCTTTTCAAGCTGATTGACCGATTTCAATTCAACAATAACAAGTTGATCTACCAATAAGTCGATCCGAAAGCCAACATCCAGTTTCTTATCTTTATACAGGACCGGAAGCTCCAGTTGCCGTTCAACTTGAAGACCCTGTTCCAGCAATTCATAAGCCAGACATTCCTCATATACCGACTCCAACAATCCCGGACCGAGATGTCTGTGGACTTCGATCGCTGCGCCGATAATCTTTCCAGTTAACTCATTTTCTAAAAACATCTCCGTGTTCTCTGTGGCTCTGTGGTGAAAACAGTTTTTAATGCAATTCGATACGTCTGAATATTATTTGTCCAGCCCCACCTTCAAATTCTGGAGCTCCAGTGCGATATCTGCCAGGGGGCGATCCCATTTGGGGGTGGTTTCCGGTTTCTGGCCGCTCTCCTTGAGAATGAGATCGATGATGGTGCCGATGTGCGGATAGACGCTTTCCAGCGGGTATTGCTCAAGGTAGGGTGAAATGAGCTCAATCAGGTCGATGGATTCCTGGTTGTCCAGTCGCTGCTTGAGGTCGGCCATCATCCGGTCCAGGATGAGGTTTCCCTGCTCGTCGGCGTTTTCGGTGGCATCGGCATGATCCACCAGGGTGCGGGTGACCCGCGGTGTTTCAATGGCAAGGTTGATCTCCTTCAGGGTTTTGAACCGGTACGGCTTGATAATCCGGATAAACCACGGTTGCCGGGGATATGCCTGCAGCTGCTCGGTCAGCCTGCGGGAGAGCTCGCGATTGGGGTCGAAGCGGACGATGGACTGCAGAAAATCGTTCACGCGTCGGTAGTATTGCGACCACGAGGCGACCCGCTCCTTACCCCACTGCTCCAGTTGATCCAGGCGGTGAAAAATGGTGTCGATGGTGTCCAGCACCTTCAGCTGTCGATGATCGTCGGCCTGTTCGAAAATCTCGCTCAGCCCCTGCTTGATCGCGGTATTTTCGGAGAGGATGGTGCGATAGAGCTCCTGGAGGGTGTCGCTGGTGGTTGTCAGGAGCTGTTCGCAGGATTCCAGGGCCTCCAGCCAGTCTTTCTCCAGCAGCTGGCTGATCTGTGAGCGCACCGCGTTCTGCTCCAGGTCCAGTCCCCGCTGTCGTTTTTCGATGGCTTCCAGCAGCTCTCCCACAATGCACTCCAGCGGGATCTGCACCTTTTCGCTCCAGAAGGTTTCCGAACCGCTGGTTTCAAGGGATTTACGGATCTCGGACAGAAAAGCAATGATGCGCGAGGTGATGATCGTCAGGTTCTGGCGGGTGAGCTTCTCGGTCTCATGGAGAAATCTGACGATGGATTTTCCCAGCTGGGTCATATCATACAGCGGCCGCTGGCTGAGTCCGCCGCCGTCGATCCGCAGCAGGAGCTGATTTTTGTGCAGCCGCTCGGTGGCGCTGATCACCCGCTGGGAGATGGAGTCGGGGTTGCTGCGGGTGACGTCGGTCACGATCTGGTAGACCCGCTCCAGGTCGCTGGACTCCAGCGCGTAGATCTGCTGGATATCGAGATAGGTATGGATGCCGGCGATGAAAGCCATATCTTCGCGGCTGATGGTGATCTCCAGGCCGGAGTGATAGGCACGCGAGACGGCTTCGGGCACGCTGGTGGGCGCTTTGGAATCCGCCTGGCGCATCTAGTTTCCCCCCTCCGCTTTTTCGATCTTGGCCCAGGTATCGCGCAGGGTGACAGTGCGGTTGAAAACAAGCTTTTCCGGTCTGGAATCGACTGCGTCCACGCAGAAATAGCCCTGTCGTTCAAACTGAAACCGGCTCTCGGGAGCCGCGTCCCTTGCTGCGGGCTCCAGAAAACTGGATTCGAGCACCGTCATGGAGTCGGGGTTGAGATAGGTGGTGAAATCGGGACCCTCTTTCTCGGCGGTGGGTCGGGCCTTGGTGAAGAGCCGGTCGTAAAGGCGCACCTCCACCGGGATGGCCTGGGCAGCCGATACCCAGTGCAGGGTTCCCTTGACCTTGCGGGTGACGGTTTCGCTGCCGCTTTTGGTTTCGGGATCGTAGGTACAATGGATCTCCTTGATCTCGCCTGTGGCTTCATCCTTGACAATGGACTCGCACTTGATGATATAGGCATACCGCAACCGCACCTCTTTGCCCGGGCTCAGGCGAAAGAATTTTTTGGGGGGATCCTCCCGGAAATCCTCCTGCTCGATATATAGTTCCCGTGAGAATGGCATGTTGCGGGTTCCCATCCCGGGGTCGTTGGGATGATAGGCGGCTTCCAGCTCCTCGACCTGGTCTGCGGGATAGTTATCGATGATCAGCTTGACCGGATTGAGCACGCACATCACCCGGGGGGTCTGCCGGTCCAGCGCATCCCGCACGCAGGTTTCCAGCAGGCTCATTTCGATATAGTTTTCCTTTTTGGTAATCCCCACCCGTTCCGCAAAATCCCGGATTGCCTCAGGCGGATATCCCCGGCGTCGCATTCCCATCAGGGTCGGCAGGCGGGGGTCGTCCCAGCCACTGACCGTCTTCTTCTCAACCAGCTGATTGAGCATGCGTTTGCTGGTCACGGTGTAGTTCAGTGACAGTCGAGAGAATTCAATCTGCTGGGGGTGACACGGTGTCGGCAGGTTATCCAGCACCCAGTCGTACAGCGGCCGGTGATCCTCGAATTCCAGGGTACAGAGCGAATGGGTGATGCCCTCCAGGGCATCTGAAATACAGTGGGTGTAGTCGTACATGGGGTAGATGCACCACTTGTCACCGGTCCGGTAGTGGTGGGCCTTGAGAATCCGGTACAGCACCGGGTCCCGCATATTGATGTTCGGTGAGGCCATGTCGATCTTTGCCCGCAGCACATAGGTCCCCTCGTCGAACTCCCCGTTCCGCATCCGCTGAAAGAGATCCAGGTTTTCCTCGACCGGCCGGTCCCGGTCGGGGCTGTTTTTCCCGGGGGATGTCAGCGTGCCCCGGTATTCCCGGATTTCGTCGGCGGAGAGTCCGCAGACGTATGCCTTCCCGTCCTTTATCAACTGGATGGCGTAGTCATAGAGCTGATCAAAATAGTCGGACGCATAGGTCAGCCGCTCGCCCCAGTCGAAACCCAGCCAGCGGACGGAGGACTTGATCGACTCCATGTACTCTTCACTCTCCTTGCTGGGGTTGGTGTCGTCAAAGCGAAGAAAGCAGATGCCGTTTTCGTTCTCTTCCGCCATGCCGAAATTGAGACAGATGGATTTGGCATGTCCGATGTGAAGATACCCATTGGGTTCAGGTGGGAAGCGGGTCGCGACCCGGCCGCCGTGCTTGTTGCTCTTCAGGTCCTCGGCAATGATCACCCGGATAAAATGCATTGTTTTTTCCGGGCTCCCGGCTATCTGTTGATCGTTACTGGTTTTACTTGTATCACTCATGATTGTTTTTTTTTGGGGGGGGTCGGTTTGTTTAGCTATGCTCCTAATCTTACTCCTAATCTTACTCTTGCTCTTAATCCTAATCTTACTCCTAATCTTGCTCTTATTCCAGTCTACAGACACACCATGGGATTAAGATTAAGATTAAGACTATGGAACTGATTTATATTATACAATCACATTTTTCACCATGTGCAGGCATCTATCCTTGCCGAAGACATCCACCACCGAGGCCAGATCGGGACCCTCTTCCGCTAACGTGATGGCGATGCGCATCGGAATCCAGAGGTTCTTACCCTTGATCCCGGTCTCTTTCTGGACGCTTTTCATGACCTGACCGAAATTTTCCGCGTTCAGTGTCTCGATCTGTTCCAGCTGTGCCACGAAGCTTTTGTAAACCTGCTGGTAGGGGTCGCTCTTGACCTGGTTGATCAGGGTCTCGGACTGAAGTACGGGGTTGTTATGATAAAACAGATCCAGCCGGTTGGCAATATCTGGAAGCGTCACCAGGCTGTCCCGAACGATCTGGATGATTTTCTGCAGCTTTTCCGGAGTGGTCAGGTTTGTATATTCGGGCAGAAAGGGTTGCAGGAGGTCAAACAGTTCCTCCGCTGATTTCTGCTTGATATACTGCTGGTTCATCCAGTTCAGCTTGCTGGTATCGAAGACCGCACCGGATTTACCCACCCGCTCCAGCGAGAAGTTGGCGATCAGTTCGGCCATCGTATATATCTCCTGGTCGTCCTGGGTGTTCCAACCGAGCAACGCCACGAAATTGATCAGACATTCGGGTAAATACCCCTTGTTTCTGTAGTCCTCGGTGGCCACATCCCCCTGTCGTTTGCTGAGCTTGCTGCGGTCGGTGTTCAGCAGCAGCGGCAAGTGTGCAAACGCAGGAATCTCCCAGCCAAAATACTCATAGAGCTGAATATGCTTGGGGGTTGACGGGAGCCACTCTTCACCTCGAATGACATGACTGATTTTCATGAGATGATCGTCCACCACGTTGGCCAGGTGGTAGGTGGGAAAACCGTCGGATTTGATCAGCACCTGGTCATCAATCTGGTCCGGTGTGAAGTGAACCTCTCCCCGGATGAGGTCATTGACGATATAGGCCGGACGGGCGTGGTCGATCTTCATGCGGATGACGTGGGACGTGCCGGCGGCCAGTTTTGCCTTGACGTCGTCTGCTGCAAGATGACGACAGCGGCCGTCGTAGCGGGTGTCCTCCTTCCGTGCCAGCTGCTCCTCCCGCATCTGCTGCAGATCCGTTTCGGTACAGAAGCAGGGATAGGCGTCTTTCTGATCGAGCAGCTGCTGTGCGTATTTCCGGTAATGATCCAGTCGCTGGGATTGAATATAGGGGGCGTACTCCCCTTCAATCCCCGGTCCCTCGTCAAAATCCAGACCCGCCCAGCGAAGGGATTCCATCAGGTTTTCCACGGCGCCTTCCACCTTGCGGCTCTGGTCGGTATCCTCGATGCGCAGGATAAACCGGCCACCTGTGTGTCGGGCATAAAGATAGTTGAAAAGAGCGGTTCTCAATCCTCCGACGTGAAGAAATCCCGTCGGGCTGGGGGCAAATCTCAGTCTGGTTTCAGGCATATTGTTGGGTTGCTCGGGATCTATTCATCACAGAGACATGGCGGTTACAGAAATGAAAAGTGAATTCTGACAGGTCTGAAGACCGGTCCCCACGCCGATGGTAACAGAAAAGCAGTGAATCGGTTTAATTTTTTGAAACGATTCACCTAATGTCGTTCAGCAATGTCCGGTTAGGTTTTTGCAGTCCGTTAAAGACCATTTGTCAACCGTTCCGCCAAGGGGATACCGATTTAAAACACGCATGAAACCATCCCTGGTGCTCCGGGAAAACGTCCTGTTTTCCAGGGTTTCAAATCGCTATCCCCTTGACTCCACTGAAAACTGCGATTAACTGGTTCTGAAGTGCAAAATCCTAACCGGACAATAATGAATGTCGTTAACTTAAGGGGCTTTTCTCAATTGTCAGAGCACCATAGGGGTGTCATTTCAAGAACCTTGGAAGCCATGGATGGCTTCCAGGAGCTCCAGGATGGATTTATGCGTTTCTTGAAATGACATCCCTATGGTGCGGAACAGTCTTAAGTTAACGACATTGGGTGAATAGGCACAATTTTTTTAATTATGGTTTGATATTTGAATAACCTTTTTAGACGATTGTATTGTCTGCAGGATGAAAAAGAAACAGAAATATTACGATTTGTGAACCCTGAGAGGTCATATGCATCAATATATTGAAACCGTAAGAAACGAAGTCGAAGCAGCCGCAGGAGCGGAATCCTATCTTGCCAGTACTCTGTTTTTAAGGATGTTCAGAGATCTGGGCTACGAGGATGAAGGCGCCTGGAAAATCGCCACCAAGGAAGATTTCGAAAATGTTCAGCACAAAGTGATGAACTGTATCGGCAAAAATCGACAATTCAGTCTGAAAGATGAAATTCTTTCCTGGCAGATAGCCATCCTGCGGGATATCGGCAAGGAGTTCTACTACTGGTGGATCGACTATAAGGACGAACGGTTTCGAGCCGACGACTGCTTCCGGGACGGCGAATCCTGTATCGCCCTGGAGGCCTCCTGTGAAAAACTGGATGAAAACCCGACGGACGTTTTTACCGCCCTGCTGGAGGTTGAGTTTATTCTGACCCAACTGACAACATCGTGCAACACGGTAGTGATGCAGATCGACCGGTTCTGGCAGTTCAAGTACAACAACCGGAAAAAAGCGCCACAAAATAATTTCATGTTCAAGCGGATCGAAGCTGAAAGCAGGCAGACCTTGCTCTATAAAAGTGTCAAATCGCTGAAGAAAATCTCCAAAATGTGCAAAACCTTCGGCAAACAGCTGGCCGGAGCGGATCATCTGCTGTGGATGATCCCCCATCATATGCTGGAGTCATTGATCCACGCCCTGAACCAGTTCCTGGATTTCGAATACATCGAAGAAACCGACCTGGCGCTTCTGAAATGGCTGGACGATATTTTTCCGGAACGTCTGTCCGGTGGTCAACCGAATCCCACATACCAGAACGGGTTGCATCATAAAGTGATTGCCAACCTGACACAGGCCACCCAATGCATGGTGCAGCAGATGGTGAAAAAGAAAGATGTTTTTGCCCAGCGGGATGAGGTCATGAGACCCTATTTTCAGGAGATTCTGGAAAAGGTAAAACAGGTCGCCCTGCAGAACCTCAATGCCGATAAGGAACCGTTTCTCAAGGAACAACAGCAGCGCCATTAATCCCTTCCCCGCTCACCGTTCTGATGGGGTCCCGACGGCCCCACCGCATTTCCCTTGATTATTTCGAAAAAGGTCACTAAACTGACAAGCTGCATGATCCTCCCTGACAGTCGACCAGCCAAGTCAGTTGATCTCCAACCGAGCAACCTAGCAGAATCCGGGTCAAATGCAAAGTAAAACAGCAACCCTTTCAAAATAAAGCCATTTTCTATTTTTCCCCCGGCCATGGCTGCCAATGGGATTTCAAGTTGAGCAGCCCCCCTCCAAAACAGCTTTCCACCTGCATTGAAAAGCCTTTTTGATTTTCTTTTGACTGAGTGGTTTTTGTTTGGCTAGGATCATCTGGATAGAAATATCCACTGCAAAGACTGTCTGATAAAACCGGAATAACTTCTTCTCACAGCTGTTCGACTCATGCTTAAATTTTACGGAATTCGCTTTAACAAACAGGGCGCACCTGAACGGTTTACACTGACGTTTGCCCTCCGGGAGTCTCTGAATGCAGGGCTGCATATTCTGGACTATTACGAGGGAGACCTGAAGCAGACGCTGAAAGCCGTCGACGAGGAGATCAACAAACTGTTCCAGGGACCGGGGATCAAAGACCGGATCAGCGGTCCTTTCCGGCTGACCGTGGGGAAATGGTTTCGAACCCGGGACATGATCCGGTTCATCTGCCAGAATGAGGCTCTGACCTGTCACAAACTGGATGTCGCCCGATGGTTGAACACCCCGGAACCCATTGCGGAAAAATGGCTGCGGATCGAGCTGATTCTGCTGGAAATATTGTCGGGAATGGACCAGAAAGAGCGGGAAGAGGCACTGGGGCATCCGGATTCGGAACTGAATCTGATTCTGCAGATGGTGGTGCTGTTTTTCCTGGAGCAGGACGACGAATCGCCACCGGCCAACCTGGAGCTGCAGTTTATCCGCAACCAGTTTCCCCGGATCATCTGGAAGAAGAAGGAGGGGTTTAGTGCCGCCAGCAATCCATTCTGGCTACCTGAAAATGCATACTGCCGGATCTCTTATCTGGCCAGTCGCATTACCACGCGGGCTTCCCAACTGGCAGGTCTGCCTGTCCCGGCGGTTGAGTCGCCCCCTGCGCGATTGACGTTGAGGGAGACGGTTCCGGCCGCGCCGGCGGAACCGTTTTCGTATCACATGCTGCTGCCGGGTGAGTTGCCTGACGAATTGCGGCTGGAATTCGAAGGGGAGGCAAACCGCAGCACCCAGCTCTCGTTTCTCCCGGAAACGGCGGCAGAGACACTGCTGTCGCTGCAGAAGATGATACAGAAACGATTCTGGCACGACGGGGTCAAGCATTTGATGGCGATTTTCAGGCAGCTGGCCGAACGCGCTTCGGTTGGTCTGTGTGAGTTCGATATTGAAAAACATCTGCAGCTGATCACCAAAGTGAAACGAAACGGGGTCTATTCAGATAAGCAGCAGACCATTCTGAACGGTGTTTTCACAACCCTGCTGCAGCTGAGGGTCAAGCGCTGCTGGAAGCGTGACGGATCTCCCCGGGAAATTTCCAACCCGTTTTTACTGGAACTGTGCTGCGAATCGGCTCCCGATAAAAACGGCTTTCCGATCAAAAAACTGCTGCTCGACCCGATTTTCTGTCCGGGTCGGAACAACCCCTTTCGGCTGGGGGGGCACCTGTTGCTGATTCCCACCGCCCTTTTTCAGGAAAGTGTCCACAACCACGCACTCCTCGCCGGACTCGCTTCCTATATCGCAGGTGTCTGGCTGAACGATTTTCATAAGGATCTGGGGGTGATGGAAAAATCCACCCGGGAAATTATCGAGGGCGGGGCTTTCAATGTCACGCCAGGGAACAAATACCGCTTTATCCGCAAACTGAAATCCGAACTGGCCTATATGGAAGAAAAATGCTATATTACAAGGTACAGTGTGATAGAAGACAAGGCCGGCAATCCATGGGATGACCGGTATCGGTTTTCAGCCCCCGAAACGGTTGTTGCCGCCATCACCGAGAATATGAAATTATACCAGACCAACCCTTACCCGGAGAGACTCATTGCCTGATATCGTTTTTATGGGTACGCCGGAATTTGCTGTTCCCTCCATGGCGTATCTGTTAAAAGCGGGAATCCATATTTCCCTGCTGGTTTGCCAGCCGGACAGGAAAAAAGGGAGAGGCCAGAAGGTGCAGTTCCCACCCACCAAGCAGTTTGCTCTGGATCATCACATCGAAGTCTTCCAGCCCGTTTCCGTTCGAACCCCGGATGTCATTCAAAAACTGAAAGAGAAACAGCCGGCGTTCTGCGTCGTGATCGCTTATGGCAAAATACTGCCCAAAGAGATCCTGGCAGTGCCGGAAAAAGGATGTCTGAACGTCCATGCATCCCTGCTGCCACAATGGCGCGGGGCTGCCCCCATTCAATTCGCCCTCTTGAACGGAGACGAGCAGACCGGTGTCTGCACCATGCTCATCGACGAAGGGATGGACAGCGGTGATATTCTGCTGAGCCGAACAACACCGATTGACGCGGACGAATGTGCCGACACGCTATCCGAACGACTGTCGCTCATGGGTGCGGAACTGATTGTGGAAACCATCCAGCGATTTGACGGGATTCAGCCGCTTCGCCAGGAACATGATCAGGCAACCTATGCCCGGCTGCTGAAAAAAGAGGATCGCCGGATTTGCTGGGATGAGATCGCCCCGGCCGTCTATAATCGTTTCAGGGCATTGTCGCCCTCACCCGGGGTCTTCACCGAATTTCGCGGTCAGCGGCTGATGATCAAGTCGATGCGTCTGTCGACGGATCAGACCCTTCCGGAAAAACCGGGGACTATCACGGCGATATCCCCGGCAGGGGTGACGGTTGCCTGCAGCAAAGGCGCCGTTTCGATTCTAACCTGTCAGCCCGAAAACAAGAAACCGGTTTCAGCCGGAGACTGGATCAACGGGTATCAGGTCAAAAATGGTGAACTATTGGGAGGTAAAGCACTTTGATCGAATATACTGAGGAGAAGAAACGGGTTTTTCTGGTGGGGCTCCATCTCAAATCCAAAAAAATCGAAGAGACCCTGGATGGATTGCAGGAAATGGCATCCCTGGCGACAACCCTTGGTTTTGAAGTGACCGGTCAGGAGATTCAGTCCCGCTCCACACCTGACTCCCGAAGCTTTATCGGTGCGGGTAAGCTGGAGGAGATCAAAAAGCATGTCAGCCGTGAAGAGGTCGATATCGTGCTTTTCGATCATGAGCTCAGCCCCAACCAGGGCAAACATGTGGAGAGTCTGCTGGATTGCATGGTCTGGGATCGCACCCAGGTGATCCTGGAGATATTTGCCAACCATGCCCGGACACCGGAATCCAGGGACCAGGTGGAACTCGCCCAATTAAAGTACATGCTGCCCCGGCTGGTGGGTCTCTGGGCGCATCTGGACCGGGAAAAAGGAGGGATCAGCGCTTCACGGGGAACGGGTGAAAAGCAGATCAATATCGATCGTACATTGATCCGGACCCGGATCACCCGTCTCGAAAATGCCCTGAAAAAAGTGGCCAAAGAGCGCCAGGTGCAATCGAAAAAACGGCTGAACTGTTTTCAGATTGGGCTGGTGGGGTACACCAATGCCGGAAAAACGTCTCTCATCAATTGCCTGACCGGGTCGGACCTGCTGGCGGAAGATAAACTGTTTGCCACCCTGGAATCCACTACCCGGATTCTGCCGACGGACACCAAACCCGATCTGCTGATATCCGATACGGTTGGATTTATCCGCAACCTGCCGCATAATCTGATCGCCTCATTTCGCTCGACCCTGTCCGTTGTCAAGGAGGCGGACCTGCTCCTGCATGTGGTGGATGCTTCCAGCCCCAATATTGAGCAGCACATCGAGACCACCAGAAAGGTTCTGGTTGATATCGAGGCCGATAAAGTGCCGCAGCTGCTGGTGTTCAACAAGATGGACCGGTTGGAGGAGGCGATGGATCGGATGATCCTTGCAAAAACCTATCCCGACAGTATCGCCGTATCTGCCTTGGCGCCTGAAACGGTTGAGATACTGCGAGCCCGTATCATCGAACACTTTGCGAAGCGGTTTGTTCGTGAATGCACGGTCCTGCCCTATGACAAGGGGGAGCTGTTGTCACGGTTCTATCAGCTGGGAACGGTTGAAGAACTGGAATACGCGGAAGACGGGATCCACATCACCCACGCCGCCACCCTGACCAACAAAAATATCCTGGCAGATCTGCTGAAGGCCTGAACCCCTGTCGATAACGATCCGTGTCTGGTATAAACCTCTTTCAGACGGAGACTCGTTTCAAGATGATCTAGAACTCATTTCGCTGAAATCCCAAAACTCGGACTATGTCCTCAGACAGTTGGGATTTCAGACGCTCAATTTCGTTCAGATCATCTAAAAACTCGTCTGATCGTCTGAAACAGCTTCATACCAGACACTCTGCATGGACTATTATTCGCTATTCTCATACAAACCATCATTCCCCCTCATTTTTCTGATCCACGGAGGAGTTTTAATTGGGTGACATGGTCTGGTACCGTGTCACCTGATTAAAACGGGTACGAATCACTGACAATAAAAATAAAATACATTTCAGTTAAATGAACTCTTATTTATACAAACCATCATTCCCTTGTGTGAGGCACAACATAGGATGAGAAAGAGTCTGCGGTGCTGACCCGCGACTGATATGAACCCCTTTCAGTTGGGAGACTTATTTCAAGATGATCTAAGTTCGCTGCTGCAAGTTTCGCAGCTCGTTCCGCTGAAACCCCAACTCGCTTCGCTCAGACAGGCGGGGTTTCTGTCGCTCTATTTCGCCAAGATCATCTAGAAACGCGTCTAATCAACTGAAATGGCTTCACACCAGTCGCTTTCGTGCAGCTATTCTCATACAAACCATCATTCCCCTTCATTTTCCTCAATCAAATTTTTTTCTCCGTGTGCTCTGTGTCTCTGTGGTGAACCTTTTTCATACAAATCACAGTTCAGTCCGATCAGGCAGCCATTGATTCAAAGCGGCTTTCAGCGTCTCCCGGGTCAGGGGTTTCTGGATCATACCGGTCAGACCCATGGACTCCCCCTTTCTCCGGTTACATTCAGCTTTGTGGGAAGCCATGCCAAGTATGGGGATTGAGGGATCCATCACGCTGGATTCCGAGTGCCGGATACCCCGGGCGGTCTCCAGTCCGTCCAGTTCCGGCAGATAGATATTCATCAGCACCATGTCAAAGGGCAACAGCCCCAGGATGCGGATCGCTTTTTCTCCGGAATCGATGGATTCGACGTGGCAACCCAGCGCCTGCAGTGTCTTGACCGCAACCAACCGGTTGACCGGATCATGGTCGACAACCAGAATGCGGGATTGGGTGTCTGCCGCCTTTTCCAGGAGCTGGCTTTTGTCAGTTGCCCGGCTGCCTTTTGTGTTCAGTGTGTTCCGGGTCCGTCTATCCTGCTGCCGGTTCAGTGTGAGATCAAACCAGAAGGTTGACCCCTGGTCGACGACACTGTCAAAGCCGATCCGTCCTCCCATCAGCTCAACCAGTTGTTTGCAGATAGCCAGTCCCAGCCCGTTGCCGTCAAAGGCCTTCATGGTGGACATGTCCACCTGGGAAAATGACTTAAAAAGCCGGTCAAAATGTTCCTCAGAGATGCCAATTCCGGTATCCGTCACTGAGAAATAGAGCTTGACCACCTTTTCGGTTTCATCGATGAGGGAGATCTGAATGGTAACAGAACCCTCATGGGTGAATTTCAGGGCGTTACCCGTCAGATAGACCAGGATCTGATGCAAGCGCACAGGATCGCCCCTCAGGAGTCCGGGAACATCCGGATCGATGGTCCTGGTGAAACTGAGGCTTTTATTCTCTGCCAGCGATCGCATCTCAAGATCCAGCTTTTCCATCAATTGAAACAGATCGAAGGGCTCATTGATGATTTGGATGGCATCTCTTTCAATATCGGAAAAATTCAGGATATCATCAATGACGGCTTGCAGGTTATAGGCTGACTGCTGGGTAATCCGGGCATACATCTCCTGATCCGGGGTGAGTTCCGTATTCAGGAGCAGGTCGGTCATGCCGATCACCCCATGCATGGGTGTTCGGATTTCATGGCTGATATTGGTCAAAAAGCAGGATTTGGTATAGTTGGCATGTTTCGCGGTCTCGATGGCCTCCTGCAGATGCTTCCGGTTTTCTTCGAACTTCCCTGCCTTGGCCATGGTCAGAGCCAGTTTGTCAATCAACATGGCAGAGTAAAGACGGTTGAGCAGATTGATCAACTGCTCACTGTTGATGCCGGGATTGTCCAAAAGGTCGGTCATTTGCAGGCTGAACATCTCCACATCGGTTCTGGCCACCTCTGTAGCAAATTCCGGTTTGCTGGTAATCACGCTCATTTCGCCGCACATATCCCCCAACCGTTTCAGTGTCAGGATGAATTCCCCCCTGGAATATACTGAAACGCTGCCTTTGATCAGAAAAAAGATCTGGGAGTGGGTCTCCCCCTCTCTGATAATTTCATGGGACGCCGGGAATTGGTTGAATTTGAAAAGGGGCGATAATTTCCAGAGCAGATCATCTGACAATGAACTGAACAGTCTACTTTTCTTCAGGTAATCAACAGTGTGGCCAGGATCGGAAAACAGGTTCTCGGATGATATGTCAGGCATTGAGAGCATTTCCCTTGCTATGTTTTCTTGTTTTTGGTTTTGTCGGTTAAGTTAACTTTTCTGGTGCTGCGATCTGCTTCAATCGTATCTTTTAAGCAACAACCGGTCATTTTTCGGTTGTTGCTTGAGAATTGAGGCGGGCTGTAGGCCCGTTGGAAAGCTATTCAGCTGACTAACTGGGCAATCCTGTCCCAGTTAAATACAGTTACCCATACCGGGGGGAACAATTTCAAACTCGTATCCATACATGCCTGGTGCTACGTGGAAACGTCCCGTTTTCAAGGGTTTGAAATCCTTCCCCCTGGCACGTTTAACTTAAAAGTAACTATTCATCTGTATACGCCCCAAAGGTATTGTGTTTCAAGAAACGCATGAATCCTCCTGGAGCTCCAGGAAGCCATCCATGGCTTCCAAGGTTCTTGAAGCACAATACCTTCGGGGCTGAGCGGAAATTGAACTGAATAGATACACTTAAAAGGTTCAGCTTCTGCTCAGAAAACGGCGTGATTCGTTACCTTCAAGCTGAACTTGACAGATTGATTCGTGATATATGGTAACGGTTCCCGGTCAGGGTGATTTTATGAAAGCCGGACCAGGGACCATTGGTATATCGACAGCATCCACCGGCATTCAGGGATATGGTCCTGCCCTTGACTGGATCTGTCAGTTGCCAGGTATTGTGAATATGTCCGTGAAAATAGAGATCAATGTTGTTATCCAGCAAAAACTGCTGCAGGCGCTTTATATCCGCTAACTGATGCAGGAGTCCTTCTTTCTGGCCTTGTGGCAGAAAAGCAAGATAATGTCCTACCACCAGTTTGAGCCGGTCACGGTAGTTGTCGGCAATAAAAGCCCCCATGGCTTTCAGGTCACTCTGGATTTTGCCCCTGGCCGAAAGATAAAACCGGGGGCATGCCATATCGATTTCAAATAAAACCGCGGTGCTTCCCAGCTCCAGGTAACGAATGCCTTGATCCGGCGATGACCTCTGATTGTATGGAAAACAATCGGAGAAGGTCTGTGTCATTAAATCCGGATCAATCGCCCGTCTGACGTAACGATCGTGATTTCCGGCCGTCATGATCACCGGTCCCTTTTTGATCAGTGATTCAAACTGCTTTCTGGCTTCTCTGAACTCCTGTTCCAGGGCCAGCGTGGTCAGGTCGCCGGAAAATATCAGGTAGTCCCAGTCCGCCTGTTTCAGGTATTCGATGAGACGGGTCCGGGTTTCTGTCTGACAATGACCGCTGCGATTCATTTTGTTGTTTACCCAGCCGGCAATCCGTTTGGACAGAAGCCCCTCTTTTCGGATCAATTTCCGTAACAGCAGCGTTTCATCGGTAAAATGAAAATCTGAAACATGCAACAGGGTAATGGATTCAGGCATTGAGAGCACAATCGCGACTGTTGAAATAATGACCGAATGATCAATTAAAGACTCTGTCGTTTCCACGGATCAGGGAAAACAGGGTTGTCAATGCAAATTGCTTCCCAATTTTGCCCCGGGTCGATTTTTTTCCGCAGATCGACTCGACAATGATGAATTTTTATCTAAAATCATCATTGTCCGGGTGGGGTTTTGGACTTCAGGATCAGTCAATCGTGGATTTTAGTGGAGTCAAGGGGATAGCGATTTAAAACCCGGGAAAACAGGACGTTTTCCCGGAGCACCAGGGATGGTTTCAGTTCGGTGCTGCGAGCCTCGCACCTCATGTTTTAAATCGGTATCCCCTTGGCGGAACGGCTGACAAATGGTCTTTAACGGATTTATCGTTACCCATGAAATGCGAAATGTGTCCTAATCGCCAACAGATCGAAAATGGTTTTAAATAGTTAACTGAATGTATCACATAAGGGCACCTTGATTAATTCAAATTATCGACCTTACCGCACCAAAGGGTTGATCTTTCAAAAAACGCACGAGTCCACCCAACCCTTTGATGCTGACTGAGTTCCATTTATGCAAGGTGCCCTTAGTTGAATGTATGAAACAGCATGTGTTCTGCACAGGTTGCGATTCCCTCGGATCGGTGCAACTGGTGGATAGCTACTTTGTTTCCCGCCTGCTGGTTTCCGGTTTTCACTGGTCAAAACGAACCTGGTTTTGATAAATTAGTAGAAAAAGAAAGGTATTCATCAATCGAGAACGCTTCTCACCCTTTGCTGGTCCACCGTTGACCATCCCCTGATGGTGAGGGGTCCCGGGCAGGGTGTTGAAGTTGACGATTCTAACCCGGAAAGGGGAAAAATATTCCCGGGGTTATCAGATAAACTCAGAAAAAATAGAAAAATACAGTGACAACGACATTTGAAGAGAATCTGGCAGCACTCGAGCAGATCGTCCAATCTCTGGAAGAGGGGACGGTCACGCTGGATGAATCGCTGAAAGCTTTTGAAAAAGGCATCAAACTGAGTCGATCCTGCCAGAAAGAGTTGAACCGGGCAGAGAAGAAAGTGGAGGTTCTGGTTAAAGAAAACGATGAGATCAAAGGGAAAGAGACATTTGAAACGTAGGTTGATCTGCATCTGCCTTTCTTTGCTGTGGTTTTCAGGTTGCTACCTGATTCAACAGGGAAAGGGACAGCTTGAGTTGCGCTATGGCCAGATTCCCATCACAGAGGCAGAAAAGCAGGAGCCCAACCCGGCTTATCGTGCACTGTTCCGTGAAATACCCCGCATCAAAGCATTTGCTGAAGAGCGACTGCTGCTCAAAAAGAGCGAGAACTATACCGGCTATTATGAAACCGCTCAGGCCGGGGTCACATTTGTTGTGACCGCCAGTCCCCGGAACAATCTGAATCCTCATACCTGGTGGTTTCCCATCATTGGATCGGTGCCCTACAAGGGATATTTCGATGAGAAAGATGCCAGGGAATTGGAACGCGAACTCCAGGATCAGGGGTATGATACCTGGGTTTTTGCCGCCCCGACCTACTCCACCCTGGGCTGGTTTAAAGATCCGGTGGTCACCCCGATGCTGCGCAGGGGGCATTACTATCTGGCCAGCACCATTATTCATGAGATGACACACCAGACCCTGTTTGTTTCGGGTCAAAACGATTTCAATGAACGTCTGGCCGCATTTGTCGGCCAGACCGGAGCCCTGCAGTATTTCAGGGAGATTCAGCAGTTGAATCGGGAGCAGCTGCTGGTACTCGAGGAGAAGATCAAGAAGGTAAAACAGTTTGCTGATACTGTGCATCAGTATCTGCCCCGATTTCAGGAACTGTATGACCGGCAGCAGCCGTTGGTGGCGACCCTGAAGCAACGGGAAATCCTGTTTACGGAACTGAGTGGTGAAATCGGGCGTCTTTACCCCCATCTGCCAAAAAGCCGTCTGGTTTTCAATAATGCCCGACTGCTCCAATATCGGCGTTACACCCCGGATGCACCGGTCATCAGGAGAATGTGGCAGGACAGCGGGCATGACTGGAAACGGTTCTGGGAACTCGTCAGGGCCCACGTCGAGGTCCTTCAATCGGAAAAGAACAACCGAATGCAGACAATCACACAGCTAGTTGAAAATAATTCCGATTGGGAATAGAATTTTTGTATGAAAAAGATTCACCACAGAGACACGGATGGTTACAGTGTACGATTCTCATGATTGGTTGTGCCCCAACCTGGGGCATGTTGGTGAGTGACAAAGTGTTATTGCTTTTGACAGATACGTTGCTTTGGTTTATGTGGAGTATTCTGTCCTTGAAAAATCTGAGCCGGATTGGGTTGACCTGTTCATCTGCAACAGGTTCAATATCCGGAAACGACTTTTCCGGACAACAAAATGCTCAACCTGTTGATAATGTGAAATTGAAATAATGAGGGAATATGATTGGTGGACTGGGTATTGGCGAATTATCGATAATCCTGTGTATTGTTGTGGTCCTGTTTGGTGCGGGACGGCTGGCCGGAATTGGATCCGGACTGGGAAAGGGGATTCGCAATTTCAAAAAAGAGGTGAGTCCTGATGAGAAGAAAAAACTAGAGGAGAAAACTGACGAAAAATCCGAGGAAAACCCCGAGGAAACGGAAAAGTAGTCCGGGCTTAAACCCCCGCTGCCTGCAGCGGGGATCGGTTATTCCGGTTCCGCCAGTCGGATCTTGTATTTCCGCTGGCTGTTATTCCGCACTGTTTCCAATGTCACCAAGTCCCCCGGTTTGTATTCCTCCAGGACGCTGAACAGATCTCCCTGATTTCGAATCGGGTGCTCATCGATTTTGGTGATGATATCCCCCAGGCTGATGTTCCCCCGACTGTCCTGCCTGACCCCCATCAAGCCGGCTTTATCCGCATTCGATCCGGCGGGGACCTGATAGACAATGACCCCCTCAATCCGGTAGCGCCTGGCAATGGAATCGTGCACGGTTGTGATCCCGATAATGGGGCGCATAATCTTGCCATGGGTGATCAGCTGGGGAATGATTTCCTTGACCGTGTTGACCGGAATGGCAAATCCCACACCGGCACTGGCACCGCTGCTGCTGATGATGATGGTATTGACTCCGACCAGTTCGCCTTTTGAGTTGAGCAAGGGCCCGCCGGAGTTGCCAGGGTTGATGGCGGCATCGGTCTGAATCAGGTCCTTGATCCGTCTGCCCCCGGCTTCGATTTCACGTCCCAGTGCGCTGACAACACCGATGGTCAGGGTTGTGTCCAGTCCAAAGGGGTTCCCGATGGCCAGAACCTTACGTCCCACGTCCAGCTTATTGGAATCCCCGGTTGTGATGGGGAAGAGCTTATCGGCCGGGGCCTCGATTTTGATGACCGCCAGATCCTTGTGGGGGGCGGTGCCGACGACTTTGCCATCCCAGTTGCTCTGGTCCCAGAGCGTAATTTTTATCTTGCTGGCATTTTCGATGACGTGGTAGTTGGTGACGATCAGTCCACTTCGATCCCAGACAAAACCGGTTCCAGCGCCGGCCGGAATTTCATAGATATTCAGCGTAAAAAAATCCTTCTGAATCTGCGAATTGGTGACGTTAACCACGGACTTGTTGGTTTGCTGAAAAACAGAGATGTTGTTTTTTTCGTCCGGCGTCAGGTTGTCAAGACCGGTATCGGCGAATGCCACGGCTGTGGGCAGAAACAGCAGAAAGAAAACAGCCAGGATGAAGGAGACTCTTCTGGAGCGGGTCGCGGACGTTTTCATGATTCGTTCTCGTATGAGGCGGATGATTTAACCTGAAAAACGGTGTCGGTTCATGTGAATGATATGTACCCATTATATACCATTTTGTTTGACCCGACAATAGTCATGAAAATCAAGTGTTTTCCCTCACCCGCGCGGTTTTTTGCCGACTAGCGGCTTTTTTTCGACCCCCCATGCTGATGTCGTTTCTGGGCAGAGAGTATCCTCTTCCGAAGTCGGATCGACTTTGGGGTGACCTCCACCATTTCATCATCACTGATATAGTTTATGGCGGTCTCCAGAGTCATGGGCTTGATGGGTGAGAGAACGGCTGCCTCATCCTTGCCCGAAGCGCGGATGTTGGTCTGCTTCTTCTCTTTGGTCGGATTGACCCCGAGGTCGCCGTCTTTGTTATGTTCCCCGATAATCATCCCTTCATAGGTGGGTGTGCCCGGTTCGATAAAAAGCCTGCCCCGGGGTTCAAGATTGTAAAGCGCATAAGCGACGGCATGCCCCTGTCTATCTGAAACCAGGGAACCGGTGGACCGGGTCGGGAATTCCCCCCGAAAGGGTTCATAACCGGCCAGATAGGAGTTCATAATACCGGTACCCTTGGTATCGGTCAGAAACTCGTCACGGTAACCAATCAGTGAGCGTGAGGGAATACTGAATTCGATTCTGACCCTGCCCGTGCCATTGTTGGTCAGGTTGATCATCTTGCCTTTTTTGATCGACAGCTTCTCCGTGACAATCCCGATGAAGGGTTCGTCGCAATCAATGAACAGTCGCTCAATGGGTTCCATTTTCTGTCCGTTTTCATATTTGTAAATGACCTCCGGACGACCGACACAGAGCTCGAATCCCTCCCGTCTCATGGTTTCGATGATGATTGCCATCTGAAATTCACCCCGACCCTTAACAATAAAGGCATCTTTGTCGCTGGCCTCCTCCATGCGGATAGCAACATTTCTCAGGGTTTCCCGGGTCAGGCGTTCCCTGATTTTACTGGACTGAACATTTTTACCCTCCTGACCGGCATAGGGGGATTGATTCATGGCGAACCGCATGGCCACCGTCGGCTCATCAACGGTAATCCGTTTCAGGGCTTTGGGGTAGCTGCTGGTGCAGATGGTGTCGCCGATTTTGACATCATCAATGCCGGACAACACCGCGATCTCTCCGGCATCGGCTGCCGGGGTCTCCAACAGCTGCAGCCCGCTGTAAATCTGGAGTTTCGAAATTTTCAGCGGTCGATGGTGGTTCTCTTCATTGATGCAGACCAGTTTATCCTGGGCCTGGATGCGGCCGTTCACGATTTTCCCGATGGCCAGTCGACCCAGATAGTCCGAATATCCCAGGTCCGAGACAAGCATTTGAAAGGGTTCGTCCTCCCGGTAGCTCGGTCCGGGAATTTCGTCCAGGATTGTTTCGAAAAGAACGTGCAGGTTGTCAGCCGTATCCGTTAGTGCTTTCTTGACAATCCCGTCCCTGCCGATGGCATAGAGCAGGGGAAAATTCAGTTGTTCCTCGGAAGCATCCAGATCGATAAACAGGTCGTAAATCTCGTCGATGACTTCACTGATGCGGGCATCCTTACGATCAATCTTATTGACCACAACGATGATTTTCAGACCCAGCTTCAGCGTTTTTTCCAGGACAAAACGGGTCTGGGGCAGGGGTCCTTCGGAGGCATCCACCAGCAGCAGTGCCCCGTCAGCCATGCTCAGGGCCCGCTCCACCTCTCCCCCGAAGTCAGCATGCCCGGGGGTGTCGATGATGTTGATTTTGACGTTTTTCCAGACAGCAGAGCAGTTTTTGGCAGCAATGGTGATGCCCCGTTCCCTTTCCAGGTCCATGCTGTCCATAATCCGGTCATCGACGGCCTGACCTTCTCTGAATAGTCCACTCTGTCTGAACATGGCGTCGACCAGGGTTGTTTTTCCATGATCAACATGGGCGATAATAGCAATATTTCGTATAGAATCGTTTCGTGTCAGGTTTTTCATTAATATTTTGTTAAGATGTGTGGTACAGGTATGGCGGGTGGATCAATGGCGGAAAGCGTTCTAATGATCTATGATACAATTTTCGAATTCATCGGGATGGATGTTCTCTTCTGAAATGGCTTTGCCCCGTATGGAGATATCCTCCTGGTGGACGGTTTCGGGGTCATTGGAGATGAGCGGGTGCCACCAGAGGAGCTTTTTCCCCTCAGACAGTCTCCGATACGCACAGGTTTCTGGCAGGATCTGCATTCGATGAAAGCCGGTCGGCGTGATTCTCAGGCATTCGGCAACCTCATCCATCCGTTGGCTGTAATTGGTACAACGGCATTTTTCCAAATCCAGCAGGCGGCAGGCGATATATGTGTAATAAACCTCCCGGGTTGATTCGTCCTCGATTTTGTGCAGACAACACTGTCCACAACCATCGCAAAGCGCTTCCCACTCTTCATGGGTGAGTTCAGTCAGCGGTTTGTTTTCCCAGAATGGTTTTTTTCCCAACGTCATTTTGATATGTTACGCAGCTGCTTTTTCAGCTGAAAAATCGTTCAAACAGGTCATGATTCAGTACGCCAATAAATTAAACCCCATTTTCTCAAATCCTGCCTGTATTGAATAGCAAAAAGATACATAAAACAGGAATTCTGCTTTCTAAATCAGCCTTTCATGCTTACAATGAAAAAAAGTAATTGTGACGTTCAATGTCGTTCAGATTATCTAGAAACTGGTCTGATCGTGTGAAACAGCTTCAACCCAGACACTCTGTCCGGATTTTTAAGTGTTATTCTTATATAAACCATCATTCCGGCGGGCGGGGTACAACGAAACATGAGAATGATATCTCGGTGTCGACCCGCGACTGATATGAACCCCTTTCAGTTGGGAGCCTTATTTCAAGATGATCTAAGGCTCATGTCGCTGAAACCCCAACTCGCTTCGCTCAGACAGGCGGGGTTTCTGTCGCTCCATTTCGCCAAGATCATCTAGAAACGCGTCTAATCAACTGAAACGGCTCCACACCAGTCGCTTTTGTGCTGCCTTTCTCATATATACTTATACTCCCATGCCCCGGGTGGGGTGCACCGAAGATTGAGAAACGGCCATGCTCTGTATTGTAAAACGAAGCTGTATATAACCAACCATACAGGAAACCGGTTTGGATCTGTTTGACTACTCCCTGCAATCGCAGATTAAAAATGATGCGCCGTTGGCAGACCGATTGCGCCCCAGGACCCTGGAAGAGTTTGTGGGGCAGTCCCATATTCTTGCAGCGGGTCGGCTGCTGAACAGGGCCATTCAGGCGGACCAGCTCTCCAGTCTCATTTTTTTCGGCCCCCCCGGGACCGGAAAAACAACCCTGGCTCGCATCATTGCCAACACCACCAAAGCCCAGTTTCTATCACTGAATGCGGTTCTGTCCGGGGTAAAGGATATTCGTGACAGTATTGCCCAGGCGGAGAACTATCGCAAAGAGTACCAGCGGCGGACAATTCTGTTCATCGATGAGGTCCATCGTTTCAACAAGGCACAGCAGGATGCGCTGCTGCCCCATGTGGAAAACGGGACGGTCATCTTGATCGGCGCCACAACGGAAAATCCCTATTTTGAAGTCAACAAGGCCCTGGTCAGCCGGTCCCGGATCTTTCAACTGAACCCATTGACGGCTGAAGATCTGGGGCGGATTATTGATTTTGCCCTCAGTAATCGGGAGCGGGGGTACGGGAAATTGAATATCCGGCTGGCTGAAGATGCCAAAGATCATCTGACCCGCGTTGCGAATGGGGATGCCCGGGCGGTTTTGAACGCACTGGAACTGGCTGTGGTCACGAGTCAGCCGGATGTGGAGGGCTGGATTCATCTGAATCTGGATGTTGCCGAAGAGTCCATCCAGAAAAAGGCGATTCTTTACGATAAGGATGGGGATGTCCATTTTGATACGATTTCCGCTTTCATCAAATCCCTGAGAGGGTCTGATCCGGATGCAGCGCTCTACTGGATGGCGAAGATGGTTTATGGCGGCGAAGATCCCCGGTTTATCTTCCGTCGGATGATTATTTTTGCAGGGGAGGATATCGGGATGGCGGATCCCGGGGCCTTACCGCTGGTCATGAGCGCGGCCCAGGCGTTTGACTATGTCGGCATGCCGGAAGGCCGGTTTCATCTGGCGGAGGCCTGTCTTTACCTGGCCACCGCACCGAAAAGCAACTCCGGGTTTGCGTTCTTCGACGCCCTGCGGTCGGTCCAGGAGGAGAAAGATGGTGATGTCCCCAACCACCTGCGGGATGGCAACCGGGACAAGGAGGGATTTGGACACGGCAAGGGATATCTCTATCCCCATGCGTACAAGGATCATTGGGTCTCCCAGCAATATCTGCCGGACGTTATGCAGGGACGGGTTTTTTATGAGCCTACAAAACAGGGCTACGAAGCGACCGTCCGGGACCAGGTGGCCAGACGGAGAGAAGCACAGCTGGCAGCCATGCTCGAACTCACCGCATCCGAAGGACAGACATGGGAAGAGCAATGGAAGGGTCGCACGCTGGGGAATACAGGGGAGATTCTGGGCAGTATCCGGGATCACCTCTTTTCCTATCTCTCCCTTGACCGACACGGCATGGTTTTATGCCTCCAGACAGGCAGTGGTCTGCTTCTCGGAGAGGCCCTGAGACGGGTTCCTGAAGGCACCGTCTACGCACTGGCGGACAACCCCCGTGACGAAAAAACCTTGAAAAGCCGGTTTCTGGACCGGGATCCGTTGCTGAGACCGGTTATACAACTGTCACACAAGCGGGACGGCGTACTGGATCTCAGCCATCTGGTACAGGAGGGGATCCTTTTTGATGCCGTGATCGGACGGGCCGTCCTTTCCCGCTATCCTGACAAAACGACGATTCTGGAACAGATCGGCAGAGTCTTGTCTGACAATGGAGTTCTGGTGCTTGCAGAAAACATTCCCCAGGCGGGACAGCGTCTTTCGGCGTACATTCCGGAAAGCCGGATCAGTGCCCATCTCAGAAAAAAGCTGGTGGAGACTGAAGCAACCATCTATGCGGATGTGGATAACCCGCAGACCAACTGGCAGGGGGAAACACTGCTGAGCTGGGTTCGTTCTGCCGGATTTCATATTGAAAAACACACCCAGACCCGTTTTCTGAACGACGTGCTGATCTCTCCTCAAAAAATGGATTCGTGGTTTGTGCTGGATAAACCGGACAGGGCCTCCTATGCCGATCAATTGCGGGAAGGCCTGACATTGGCGGAAATTGAAAGTGTCAGGAAAGTGCTGTTCAGTGAACTGGCTGGAAAAGTGGTGTCATGGAAAACAACCTGGCTGTTCTTTAAAGCGGTCCGGAAAAGGTGAGGGTTGAAACCGGAAAACAATCCCGGATCTGAAGCGATCCCCGGATATGATTCCGGTTTCATGAGGGTTGACAGAGATGCCTGCTTTGAATCAGGCGTTAAAAACCAGACTGCCGATACTTCTTTTGACGCGTTCCTGAAATGACTCCTGCATGAGTTCATCCAGTCGCTGATCCAGGTTTTCCCTGGTAATCCGCTTCCACTCGCCAGCTTCTGACATCAGTGCGACAGTTCCTTCATCGATCTGCACCTCTCCGATGCCGTCGATCTCGACAGTATGGGTGCTGTGTGCAACTTCACCCAGCATCAAAGCAGTGTTTAAAGCTTCTTTGACCTTCATTGACTCCATATTCTTTGCTCGTGTGATGGAATCCCTGAAAAAAACAAACGTTCAAATCAGAAAAGCCATTCCAGGGAGATGGTGCACGGGACAAGACTCGTCCGTTTCTTTTTGAGACTGACTCAACAAACACGGCCCTCCATGGGAAATGGAAATCTGGATTGGTATCGATTTTTCAGATGTTCCGAGTTATGGGTTAATTGACAAAAATAAATAAACAATTAACCCTTTATCGGCAGATGGCAGGAAAACTTTAAAGCGGACGGTTCTGCAACAGGGCGAGCCATTTTTCGCGGGTTTTCAAAGCAATCAGTCCCTGTCCCAGGGCCTCTTCGTCGATACTGTCGCAGCTGGCCTTGACTGCAGCAGCCTCCGCCCACAATTGACTGGCTTCCTGAAAGGTAAGGGCAATTTCGTGCTGCCGCATCCAGATCTGGTGATAAAACTCCAGGCGGGCAATCTTCTCTTCGCCCCTGTAAACGAGATATTGCGAATCTTCTATGGCATCGACCGAGGAGATGTCGGTGACAAAGGCCAGAAATGGCAGTTCGCTCTTCTCATTTTCGTAGAGCAGCAGGAAACTCTGGTTACAATGGCTTTCGGGAATGATCGCGTATGACGTTTTCGGGTTCGGTTTATCCATCTGGCTGGAAGCACTGATCAGTCCAACCGCGCTGATCAGCTGCAGCCACTGCTGCTTGAGACCGGGAAATATCGTGGGTTGAATGTTCGGATGGTTGTTGTAGACACTCCTCAAAATAGGCAGCTCCTCTTCAGACAGGACATCATCCAGGTAGGACTGAAACTCGGTGTAATCGATGACTGAGTCAAAACCGGTGAAATTTAACTGTACATAACGCCGGGTTTTGCCAACCAGAGAAGCCTCCTGGATTTTGATCAGCTCAAAAGTAGGCTTGTTGAGTCGCTGGAGCTCCTTGATAGCCAGGTTGATCGCGCTTTTAACCGGATCCCCCTTCTCCTGAAGATGACTCCTGACAGTCAGAAAGTGCTCCCGCAACTGCTCTTCGGATACCTTCTCATACAGATTCTTATACAGGTATTCCAGCGCTTCATACTGAATTCCCCGGGTTCCCTGCCTGCGAGGCATCAATTCCCGAACCTGCTCCCACTCAGCGTCTTCAATGCGAGTTCTCTTTTTGGCCAGCCGTTTTGACATGCGAATTTTTGGGTACGTGTGACAAATTAACCACTCCTGTTAAACTGTTCTGTATAATAGGATATTTGAATTGGATAGGCAAATGCCCGTCGTCTCTTTTGCTGTTCCAGGTCGGGATTCCAATGACACAGATCTGTCTGTATGTCCTGAATCAACATTGTCCAGAAATAACTGGGTATGGATGATCATTGGCCGCTTGGTTTTTTGCAGCAAGAGTCACAACCGAAAAATACAGTGACCAGTAGTGTCCGGTATGAAGCGTTTGCAGGCGATTAGACGCGTCGTTAGATGATCTCAGAACATGGAGCGTCAAAAACCCCAACTGTTTGAAGGCGTTAGCCTGAGTTTTGGGGTTTTAGCGGAATGAGCGCTAGATCATCTTACGAGGTGTCTCTTGACTGCAAAGGGTTTATACCGG
>Ga0180009_10001499_pt1 | contig 28498 bp, 30 predicted proteins | sample OS_PC_MetaG_FD_123537 | JGI IMG/M metagenome (GOLD analysis project Ga0180009, IMG submission 123537) | Groundwater microbial communities from the Aspo Hard Rock Laboratory (HRL) deep subsurface site, Sweden - OS_PC_MetaG | ecosystem: Environmental > Aquatic > Deep subsurface > Groundwater... | reverse complement strand
TGGTATTTATCTCTAGGATTCCATTCAACCGAAACCCTCCATTTAATCATTTTGACACCTTGACTATAGATCCATATTCAATTTGTCAAAATATAATCACAAATCAAGGTTTGACCCCAAGCCCATTAACGGGATGGAGTTTCAATTACCACTTTTTGGCCACATTGATCACAAATTAAACTCCAATGAATCTTGTAAACAAATTCAGTACTTATGATCACTTTGAGATCCTTAGCACCAGGAGGCGGACGCTTATAGATTTCTAATTTGTAAAGATGAACAGTAGCACGACCATTAGCTCTTCCACTACAGTAGCTACAAATTAGATTTCCGTTAACATTCTCAAAATTTGCAGGTGGACGGTGTGGATCAAGCCCTAATGGAACATTCCCAGGCTTTTCGATCTTCTTTTTAATGAACTTCTTCACTTTGCGAATGTTAGATTTATCGAAGGAATATGACTCAAACCCATAAAAAATAAAGCGATGATAAAAATCAGTATCTCTGAGCATAATCGTTGAACCCATAGCATAAGGTTCAGACCTTGTTTCATCCTCATAAGACGTAAGCACGCCCTTTTCAACATAATCAATTTCAAATCCACTCATTTCTCTACAACCTTACACGTACTCCCCAACTGCCTAACGCCTGGATCAGCCGCGAGGGTAACGAGTCGGCTTCATCCGGTAGTTATGTGGTTTTTCAGTCCCCACCGGCCACTTTCTTGTAAGCTTTCTCAAATAGAGGCAGGTAGTCCTTTGTCTTGGTCTTACCAGGCTCGATAAAGTACACGGCCTGTTTCCATTGAGATTCATATCTGGTAATGGGGATGCCAATTTGCTTTGCATCTTCTTCGGAAATTTTGAAGAAGAAGGCGAATGTTTTTGAGCCAACCCAATTGACACCAAACGCATTGAAGAAACCTGCCTTAAAACCGCAGTAGGATTTATTGAATTTTCTCTCCAAGGCCCAGCCGTGAGTCTTCACAATGGCCTCCGCCTCCTTGACATACTTGAAGTACTGGATCACGCTCTGTTTGTTATAGTGGGCCATGTAGAAATCTTCGTCATAGGTTTGCAGCCCTTTGACTGTTTTCGGCCTTGTAGTCTTTTCCTCTGTTTCGAGTTTCGTTACGAGAAGAATGGTGTTTTTCCCCTCTACCCAACGGTTAACCTCGACAAGCTCCACGTCGTAGGTGATCTTCTCCTTGATATCCAAGGCTGACCGAAGAATTCTTGGTGCGATGATAAGGATTCTGACTTTGAACGAATCCCAGGCGATGGACAAATCCTCCGGTTTGTTGTCACACTCGTACCAAAGCGATTTTATTGAATCGGGATTGCTTTCAGCCCAAAAGGCATATTTCAGCACCTGTGGAATTATAGAGGCATCCACATCGACGTTTTTCATCTCAATGATACAGACGTTACTATCAGTATCGACGCCGATAATATCCGGAATGCCGGTTTTGTTCCCTCCGCGGATTTGCCGTTTCAGGAGGAATATGTCCCCCAACAGTTCGGGCGTATCAAAAACGGCCTTTTCAAATTCCTCTTCCGTCTTGAAAGGGGTTGCAAGTAGACTCTTCGTACCGTCGGGGTTCTTCCAAAACAGATTTGGTAAGCTCATGAACTATTCCTCCATTTTTCATTCACATAACGTAAAAATCAGCCGCCGCTGTAAGCGGTCGGCTGTATGATGTTGTTAAGGCTTCTTGTGTCCAGTTTTCGCCTCAATGTATGCCATGACCGTTCGTGCCAAATTAATGTAAAGCATTGCCTCTGGGTCATCCAACAATAGTTCATTCGGATGTGCCATTGTGCCTCGATTTCTGATGGTATTTAAGCTATCAAGCGCAGAAGCCATTGATCCGAGCACTCGTTTGGCTTCTGTATCATGAGGGAAAACTACAGAGAATTCAGGCAATTTCTCTCGGAGTACCTTAAATACAGCCGTAAGTGAAGGATCACTGGGCATTCCGATCCCCCTATCATGACATAGCCTCTTCAAGTATCCATGCAAAGCCGTGTGCGCTCTATCAACTGCGCTCTTAGGACCGCGGGTCTTCAGCAGCGCTTCAGCATCTTTGAGTGCTTCAAAGACGACTTCGATCGTATGCTGAATTACCGGCGTGTCGACTTGTCCGTCGGCCTCCAGCCTGGCCGCCACCGAGAGAAGTTCCTTGTGTACTTCAAGCCTCTTCCTGCTTTGATCATCTTCTGCCTTCATGGGAGGTGGGATCATGTCAAAGATTCCTCTGATGATCTTTGCCTGTGCCCTTGGTTTTGAGTCTTTCAGAATTTGAATAAAAGCTTTAAGTGTTGTGAGGCCTTTGGCGCGATATGCAGAAACATCAACATCGAGATCGCACCAATGGTGGTAGAAAGTATCGTGAATACTGTAGCTGAAGTGATTAAGGTAGCCGCCATTGGTCCCTATGTAATCTTCTACGAGCTTAATGATTTCCCGTTGTGTCATCATTGTCTTGCCTTAACATATATTGGACAGAAAAAATATATTACGAAAAAATTGACTCAACTAAATTATTCAATTATATAAAATACATAGCACATACGCACCACCTCCTTTTAAAAAAATATTCAACAATGTCAATATGTTGTGATAATGTTTTAAAAAATAATATAATAATTCTGTCTAGCATAACACCGTAAGTTGTAATTTAACTATTTGAAATGAGTAGTTTTTATGAATGAAGAAAGTCCAAAGCAATCTACAGCGGCTCAAAAATTTTGGGATGCTTTTAAGGCATGTGTGGAGGATAATCGGGTGCGGCCCGATCGTTCGGGCTTTTATGTCAAATGGGGACAGGCCTTTGTTGATTTTCTGCCTGGGAAGCGATTGCTCGATCGATCGCGTCAGGATATTGAGGCCTTTCTTGCCTATACGGTGCAAGAACTTCTGGGACATGCGGATGTCTCCACGACGATGATTTATACGCATGTTCTGAACAGGCCGGGACTTTCGGTCCGGAGCCCGGCTGATTTTGAATAGGAAGATAATATCCTATTGATATCCATATTTTTATTTTCTGTCAATATCTTAATCCTGCCTCCAGTAATTTCAGAACTCCTGACCTGTTTTGAAAAATCTCTTGTTAAGCCTTGAGCCATAAGGGCCTACAAAATATGTAGAAAAATGCCGCGTAAATTCGATTGCAACAGTCTGCGCCTGAAAAAGGGAACAAAATTCAGGGAAACTGGCCTATCTTGGACATCGTTAAAGTAATTATAAGCGAATTTGTTACATCAATTTTTACGCGACATCAGGAGTTCTGAATTTATGATTTCAATAATCCAGCAAACAACTTGCGCCATTTTCTCTTTTTTGGAAAATATCGATCGTTCCGTTTTAAGCGTTTAGACTGCCGAAAAGCCGTATTATAATACGACATTACTGCCGAATATCCGGGATATCCTGTGATTTTTCAATAGGGCGGAATTCATAATTCAGTGGATCGAGGAAGTGGAAACAATTTCGAAAATTAATCTATAATTTCAATATCATATACATAAAACAACTCAATTAGTCAATAGAATCGGCCTGTCAAGCCGAAGCTCTGAAGAGCGAAGGCTGAAGGAAATAGTAGTCGAACGCCTGGGGTAATTCCAGGGACATTCCGCCGGAGGATTCATGACCTGATTATGGTCCGGTTATCTCTGTGAACCGCCCCTTGCGGACGAGGGGTGGTGTGGGGGCTGGGGGTTAAAACCCTCAACTACCCGATTCGGCTTTTAATTTTGGTTCATTATTAAATTTGACAATTCCCTCTTTATGATATATGCTGCGGTATCTATCTTTTCTCAAGGAGGTTTAAAATGCAAACCGCTAAAATATTTATAAATGGCAGAAGCCAAGCCGTAAGGCTCCCCAAAGAATTCCGGTTCTCTGGAGATGATGTATTCATAAAAAAAATCGGCAATATGGTTGTACTTTTTCCAAAAGATGATCCTTGGGCACCATTGGTAAACAGTCTTGACCAGTTCACTGATGATTTTATGGAAACTAGAGATCAGCCTGTTCAGGGTTCGAGAGAAAATCTGTGATGAAATACATGCTCGACACAAATACCTGCATATACATTATCAAACGAAAACCAGTGGAGGTCATAGAACGCTTCAGAAAACTCCAGATTTCACAAGTAAATATCTCGTCAATAACGCTGAGTGAGCTTGAATACGGTGTGATAAAAAGCTCAAAGCCAGAACAGAATCATTTAGCGTTAGCCCAGTTTCTGGCCCCAATGGAGATAATGCCTTATAGTGATGAAGCCGCACAGCATTATGGGAAGCTTCGAGTCTATTTAGAAAAACACGGTACCCCTATCGGCTCACTCGATATGCTTATTGCCGCCCATGCGCTTTCAACGGGTTGCATCTTGATTACCAATAACGTAAAGGAATTTGAACGAGTTCCGAATCTTAAAATCAATAACTGGGTAAAATAATCTCCTGCCTATATTCTCTCCCGCTTCAACTCTATTGAGCCGAACGAAAGAGCTAAGGGGCACGGCAACTTCTTGCCGCGTCCCTCTTGAGCGGCTTGTTAGCGGAATGATCTATCCCTTTATAATTTCAATCACTTTTTCAACAACTTGGGTCAATTTCTCTTTCTTGATGCTGCCCACCCGGTATAGGAGAATGTTACTGTCTGCAGTAAATAGCCGGTTGGGCCTTATGTTGCCTGGCTGTCTGAGGCTTCCTTATGCGAAATCCGTATCATCAATTGAGATGGCGTAGCTGTCTTTGATGGTTTTACTTGTTATCTGGCAAAGAATGGCGTCGTTTCCTTCAGGCGGGGCAATAACAAGGGCAGGTTGTCGCTTAGATTGACTTAGGTCAGGGAAGGGGAAGGGTTTGCCACGCTACGTCCTCCTCGGGGCGCAACCAGTCCTTGCCAAGAGAAGATTCACTCACTATGGCGATATCCAGCTTTTCGCGGGCAATTTTCGCCTTTAGGAAATAGACAAAATCGAGCACTTCTGACAGAAGTGCCTCAGGAACATCTTCGATCTCGTTTATAAGTAATTCCTTTGTACTCATGATGCTATACCTCGTCACTTGAATTCTTTGATTCTTTCTTTCAAACACATTACTTTATGGGGCAATCCTTCCAATCGTGTTCCCAGCAGATGATCAGATCACATTGCTTCGGGTTCGGCAAAGCTCACCTGCCGGGATGGAGCGTAGCGGAATCCCGGTCATGTGCAGTCATTTGTTCGGCTTTGTCTTTTTTTTTCCGCCGTATAAGCCTTGAACCAAGTGTGGCTTGCCTCTTTCTCATGTCTTCAAAAATGGCGCCCACGTCAAAATTAAATTGGGCCGCAAGTTCCTCGCGGATACGCCTGACTTTTAAAACTATTGGATCTTCCCACATTATATTACCCTCCCATTAATTCCTCAGGAGTACAGATTACCGGCATGTTATATCCTTCCTTGTTACATATAACCGAAATTCTGCGAATTATCTGTGCATTCGCCAAGTGTGTACAGTTCCATGTCAATAGGTAGTCCACATCGTTAACCGCAGCGACTGCAATATGTGCTGCATCCCGAACAGCGTGTGGTGGAATAGCTCCACTTTCCAGGATCGACCTTGTTAAAAATTCAGCCTCATCGGTCACCTCAAGTACTGGAAACTCGCTGATTTTTTCCATCCTCTTCTTTGCTTCTTCAGGGTCACCAGCCGATGCTTCATCGATTACAACTTGCGAAACGTAACACTCAAAATCCTGACGTCGATTGGTCCACCATTCATGAGTTGTATGTTGATGGGCTGCAACCAGTAGATCTCTGCTAGGATGCGACACGAGATAGCTTATAAACATGGTTTCAAAATAAACCGATTCCATGCTGGAACCTTCTCCTCCTTTGAAAATTAATCTATAATTTCAATATAATACATCATCAATAGAATCAAATACACAAAAAAAGTGATTTTTCTTCGTTTTTATGTGAAAAAACAAAACCCCGTCTCTTTTTTTACAGAAACGGGGTCTTGATGGGTTCATGCCATGGTGCCCTCAGATTTAAGGTTGCAAAGGGTTGGTTAAAGATGAGAAATTTTATATAATAAAACTCAATTAGTCAATAGATTCATCCCGCCTTTGCCATTAAAGTGTCCTTTTTGGCAATTTTAAAAGAATAGGCGGCCATCCATTTTGATGGAAGGGCGGTTTCGTGGCGGTGAGAGATTAAAAACTTTAAAATTGTTTGGAAAAATGCTAATAGAAGGGCTGGTTACCCATGGTGAACAGGTGAAGGGCAAAAGAAGTGGGGGGTATTTAACCCCCCTGATTTTATACTGGTTATATATGGGGTGAGTGACGGGATTTGAACCCGCGACCGCTGGGGCCACAACCCAGTGCTCTACCGGCTGAGCTACACCCACCATTAATCACTAATTTAACATAATTTCCAGGTTTTGCAATAAAAATAACATCTAACCCAATAGTTCCGGCGGGAGTTTGATATGGTGGTTACGGATAAAAGTGAGATGTTCAGGAAGATACCAGGAGTGGACCGGTTGTTGAGCAGTCCTGGTATCATTAAGGTATCTTCCGGATATCCCCGTAGTCTCATTCTAAGGGCCATAAACCAGGTTCTGGGTGAGATCCGGAAAAAGATAGATACCGGCGATGGATTTGAAGATCCTTCCGATTTGAGTATTGAACTTGTTTCAAGCAGAGTGTTGGAATATCTGGAACTGCTGGCTCGTCCCAGTCTGAGGCCTGTCATTAACGCTACCGGTGTTGTGGTTCACACCAATCTGGGTAGATCCATCCTGGCCGAGAAGGCGCTTCGCAGGTTTAGACCTTTGAGTGGCGGATACAGTAATCTTGAATATGACCTGGATCAAGGTATAAGGGGGAGCAGATATAGCCATGTGGAAGGGATCCTCAAGGAACTCACCTCTGCAGAGGCGGCCATGGTTGTTAACAATAATGCCGCCGCTGTCCTCATCTCCCTTGAAACCCTGGCAAAGGAACGAGAGGTCGTGGTATCCCGGGGCCAGTTGGTTGAGATAGGGGGTTCTTTCCGCATCCCGGACGTTATGAAAAAGAGCGGGGCAAAAATGGTGGAGGTGGGCGCCACCAACAAGACCCATTTAAGGGACTATGAGGAAGTAATCGGCCCGGACACTGCCCTTTTATTAAAGGTGCACAGAAGCAACTTCCAGATTGTGGGTTTCACCGAGGACGTCGAGACAACCCAACTGGTGGCTCTCGGGAACAGATACGGCATACCTGTCATGGAAGATCTGGGTAGCGGATGTCTCGTTGATCTCTCAAAATACGGTCTCATGAAGGAACCCACCGTCCAGGAGGTTCTGGCAGAGGGCGTAGATCTGGTTACTTTCAGTGGTGACAAATTACTCGGAGGGCCCCAGGCAGGGATCATTCTGGGGAAGAGACATCTGGTGGAAGCCATTAAAAAGAACCAGCTAAATAGGGCACTGAGAATAGATAAATTGACCCTTCTTGCATTGGAGGAGACACTGAATATTTACAGGGATGAGAGAGTGGCCTTAAGGGAGATCCCCACACTGAAGATGATATCCCAGTCCTATAGAAGTCTAAAAACAAAGGCCCAACGACTTCTCAAGATGATCGGTAGGTTGAAAACCGAGAATTTTTCACTTAATCTGATGGATGGCAGTTCCAGGATAGGAGGCGGTGCATTGCCGCTTCAGGAGTTACAGAGTTGTCTGTTGTGTTTGATTCCTAAAAGACTCACAGCGCATTCTATGGAGGAAAGGTTGAGGGCTTATAATCCTCCCATTATTGTTAGGGTAGATAAGGATAGTGTCCTTATGGATGTCAGGACTATACAAGAAAAGGAACTAAAAACAGTAGCCCAGGCCATTAGAGATCTTGGGGAGTTGAGTTGACAATGGGCCAAAAAAGCCATAATTTTTATTGAGGTATCTTTATGGAAAAGATCATTGAGAAGGCCCTCAGTGAAAGCTTAGCGGTAAAAGAGAATTTTATAAGAGAGAATATTCCTAATCTTATCTTCTTTGCCCAGAAGATTGTATCTGCATTTACCAGTGATCGCAAACTCATGCTATGCGGAAACGGTGGGAGCGCTGCGGATGCCCAGCATATAGCGGGAGAATTTGTTAATCGTTTCGTTCTGGAACGCCCTCCGCTTCCAGCCATAGCCCTCACCACGGATACGTCAATTATTACCAGTATAGGGAATGATTACTCCTTTGATGAGATATTTTCAAAACAGGTAAAGGCCATCGGAATGGAAGGTGATATCCTTCTGGGAATAAGCACCAGCGGTGATTCCGCTGATGTGATTGAGGCTGCTAAAGCAGCAAGAAAACAAGGAATCTATATCGTTGGTCTTACGGGGGGTAACGGGGGCCGTCTTGCTGATCTCGTTGATCTGGCCCTGGTGGTTCAAAGTAACAGTACGCCCAGAATTCAAGAGACGCACATACTGGTGGGTCACATTATCTGCCAGCTTGTGGACTATATCCTCTTTCAGCAAGGCGTAGTGGATGAATAGGGTTTGCTCCTCAAGATGGTATTTTAACGGTTTTGTGTCCTTATGAAATATTAGGATCTTATAAGACCGGATGAGACGAGATCATTTATATGGTACAATGGAATCCCATATCGCTGGATAAGGTTAAATCCTATCCCTTAAAGGAGAGATCAAGTAAGGTAAAGATCGAGAATTTCGGGAAGCCGTGGAGGGCCGGTGGTGAAATGAGGCTCTGGATAAGATCTCTTCCTAAGATCCTTGGCGGGAATGATTTCAGAAGAGTGGTAGACTGTATAGTGCGCGCGGTCCGATCTGAGAAGGTAACTATTTTGGCAATGGGTGCCCACCCGATAAAGGTGGGACTCAATCCCATCATTTTGGATCTATTGGATCGAGGCATTATTACCGGGCTGGCAATGAATGGGGCCGGCATTATTCACGACACGGAACTGGCCATGACAGGCCACACATCAGAAGACGTCTCTGCCCAGCTGGGAGAGGGTAGATTCGGTATGGCCCACGAGACCGGAAAGTTTCTCAATGAGGCCATCATCGAGGGTGCTGAACGAGGGCACGGCCTCGGGAGGGCGGTTGGCGAGATGCTTGTAAGAGAGAAATTTCCCTATAACCGATTTAGTCTCTTGGCCAGGGCGTATGAACTGGATATACCCCTCACAGTCCATGTGGCAATTGGAACGGATACCATCCATTTTCATCCCAGTGTTGACGGATCATCCATAGGCGAAACATCCCATATTGACTTTCGTCTTTTTGCAAGCCTTGTTTCAAAACTAGAGGGTGGCGTCTTTATAAACCTGGGTTCCGCTGTCATTCTCCCAGAGGTCTTTTTAAAGGCTATCTCGCTGGTGAGAAACCTTGGTCATGAGGTTAGAAGATTTACCTCGGTAAATATGGATTTTATTCAACATTATAGACCTATGACAAATGTTGTGCGTCGCCCAACAGCTGACGGAGGAGAAGGTTATTCTCTCGTAGGTCATCATGAGATTATGTTCCCTCTATTGGCAGCCGCTGTCATTGAAGGTCTGGAAGAAAAAAACGTGGAAAAGGAGGGGTGAAAGAATGCCCATTTATGAATATAGATGCACCAAATGTGATAAAGAATTTGAATGTCTTATCCTGGGAAGTGACAACGATATTTCGTGCCCTGACTGCAATAACGAAATCGTCGAACGCCTGATGTCTTCATGCAGTTTTAAGAGTAGCGGGAGCTTTTCCCCGCCTACAGGTTCATCGGGCTGCTCCACCTGTTCAAGCAGCAACTGCAGCAGTTGTCACTGATTAGGAGAAAATTTGTTTCGAATAGGTTTTGGATACGATGTCCACCGCCTGGTTGAAGGCCGCTCGCTCATTATAGGTGGAATAAAAATTCCCCACCACCTTGGCCTTATGGGACATTCCGACGCAGATGTCCTAACACACGCCATAATAGATGGGATTCTTGGTGCGCTATCCCGGGGGGATATAGGTCAGTATTTTCCTGATAGTGATCCCATTTACAAAGACATGGACAGTCTGTTGATGTTAAAAAAGGTTATGGAATGGGTCAGACAAGACGGGTTTAGGATTAATAATCTGGATACCACCATCGTCGCTGAAAAGCCAAAATTAGCACCTTACCTGGACCCCATGAAAGAGAGATTGTCAGAGATCCTTGGCATCCAATCTGGTCAGATCAATATCAAGACCACCACCAATGAGGGGATGGGTTTTTGCGGACGCGAGGAGGGTATGGCGGCCTTTGCAATTGTCAGTATTGTTGGTGATTAGGAGAACGGATATGGCGATTAGGTTATATAATACAGCCACACGCAGAAAAGAGGAGTTTAAGCCTGTTCAAGAGGGTAAAGTAGGGATCTATGTCTGTGGTGTTACGGTCTATGATCTCTGTCATATTGGTCATGCCCGATCTTACATCGTTTTCGATGTTTTGGTGAGATACCTTAGGGCGAGGGGGTTTGATGTCACATACGTTCGTAATTTTACGGATGTGGATGATAAAATCATTGAAAGGGCACGGGAGACAGGGAAAGAATCGGCAGCCCTGGCCCAGGAGAATATTGATGCCTTTCATGAGGACATTGGAGGACTCGGGGTCCTGGAGGCGGATATAGAGCCTCGGGCCACCCAGCATATCGATGGCATGATCCATATGATAACGACCCTGTTAAACAAAGGGGTTGCCTATGTTGAAGGGGGTGATGTTTTTTTCTCAATCGAAAAGTTCCCGGACTACGGCAAACTCTCCAGAAGGAGGCTGGAGGATATGCAGGCGGGTAGCAGAATCGCCGTGGATGAGAAGAAACGACACCCCATGGATTTTGCCCTTTGGAAAGGCGCAAAGCCATGTGAACCCCAATGGCCAAGTCCGTGGGGACCGGGAAGACCCGGTTGGCACATTGAATGTTCGGTAATGAGTAGCAACTATCTGGGGCAGACCTTTGATATCCACGGAGGCGGCCAAGATCTTCTATTCCCCCACCACGAGAATGAGAGGGCCCAATCCATGGCAGCCAATGAGTGCGAGTTTGCCCGATATTGGGTTCACAATGGTTTTGTCACCCTCGAGTCAGAAAAGATGTCCAAATCCCTTGGTAATTTTTTAACAATACGTGATGCCCTGGAAAGCTACCACCCTGAAGTTTTGCGTCTTTTTCTCCTGACCAAGCACTACAGGAGTCCTCTTGATTTTTCAGAAAAAGACGTGCTCGATGTGCAGGCAGGTCTTGCCCGTATATACAGAACTCTTCAAAGGCTTGAGAGGTTAATGGGAGCATATCAGAAAGATAAGGATCTACCAATTTCCGGGTTTTTGTCAGGCGATGAAAAAGAACCGTTCCTGAAACAATTCATCAACTTCATGGACGATGACCTCAACACCCCGGGAGCCATAGGCCTCATTTTTGAGAAGGTTAAGGAGATGAATAAGCTTATGGATCTTTACGATGGGGAAAAAAAAGATGAACTTCGTGTAAGTAGATTGGAAAATGACAGGCGCCATCTATTCATGGTTACCCGTGTCTTGGGACTTTTAAATGAGCACCCGGAAGATTTTTTCAGAAAGCAATCGAGTTCTGCCGAGGATATCAAGGTGGATGAGATTGAGAGGTTAATAGAAGAGAGGTCAAGGGTGAGGATAAAAAAAGACTGGAAAGAGGCGGATGCCATAAGAGATCGTCTCCAACTCATGGGGATTGTTTTAGAAGACGAGCCCCAGGGGACCACCTGGAGATTTGATGTTTAAACTGGTTTCAGATCTTGCTCCATGTGGTGATCAGCCCAGGGCCATAGAATCCCTTTCCAAGGGAATTAACGATGGTCTTCGACACCAAGTTTTGCTGGGAGTGACGGGTTCCGGCAAGACCTTCACCATGGCCCATGTGATTGAACGTGTCCAGAAGTCCACCCTGATAATAGCACCCAATAAAACCTTAGCAGCTCAACTCTACGGGGAGTTAAAGAACCTCTTTCCACAAAACGCTGTGGAATATTTTGTCAGTTACTACGACTATTACCAGCCAGAAGCCTACATCCCACAGTCAGATACCTACATTCAAAAGGATGCCCATATCAATGATCAGATAGACAAGATGCGTCATTCTGCCACTCGCTCGCTGCTTGACAGAGACGATGTGATCATTGTGGCCAGTGTTTCGTGTATCTACGGTCTGGGATCTCCAGAAGCCTATCAGAATATGCTCCTTTATCTTGAAAAGGATCAAGAAATGCCCAGGGAGGATGCCTTAAAGAAACTGGTGGAGATCCATTACGAGAGGGGAGATTATGACTTTTCCCGAGGTCGTTTTCGCGTCCGGGGCGACGTGTTGGATGTCTACCCTGTGCATGAAGAGGACCGTGCTGTCCGAATAATTTTTTTTGGGGACATGGTGGAATCCATTCAGGAGATTGATCCATTGACGGGAAAGACGGTGAAGGCGTTGAATCGCATCACAATCTATCCCGCAACCCACTATGTTACCACAGTGGACATACGGGAGAGAGCCATCCGCCAAATCAAGGAAGAGCTTAAAGAACGAATAGAGTATTTCCGTTCACAGAACAAGCTTATCGAGGCCCAACGAATAGAGGAGCGCACACTGTTTGATCTGGAGATGATGATTGAGATGGGTTACTGCCACGGTATTGAAAACTATTCAAGGCATCTTACCGGAAGGGATCCTGGGCAACCCTCACCAACGCTCCTGGACTATTTTCCCGAAAACTACCTTGTGATGATTGATGAAAGCCATATCACGGTTCCCCAGTTGAATGGCATGTACAATGGAGATAGATCGAGGAAAAAGACACTTGTTGAGTATGGTTTTCGACTGCCATCGGCTCTCGATAACAGACCCCTTCAATTTCAAGAGTTTGAAAACAGGGTAAGGCAGGTTATCTATGTATCGGCCACGCCTGGCCCGTACGAACTTGAGAAGGGGGAGATGCTGGCCGAACAGATCATAAGACCCACCGGCCTTATAGACCCGGACATCATCGTACGTCCGGCCACAGATCAAGTGGATGATCTATTGGGATGGATCAGGGAACGGGTAAAAAACAATGAACGAGTTCTTGTTACGACCCTTACTAAAAATATGGCAGAAGATCTGACAGATTATTACTCTGAACTGGGTGTGAATGTGAGATATCTTCATTCTGATATTAAGACCATTGAGAGGATGTCGATCATCAAAGATCTGCGGTTGGGGGTTTTCGATGTCCTGATCGGTATCAATCTTTTAAGGGAAGGTCTTGATCTGCCCGAAGTATCCATGGTGGCCATACTCGATGCCGATAAGGAAGGATTTCTCCGTTCAGAAAGATCCCTTATCCAGACATGCGGCAGGGCTGCGAGAAATATTAATGGGATGGTTATCTTTTATGCCGATCAGATCACAGGTTCAATAGAAAGGGCCATAGATGAGAGCAACCGTCGTCGACTGATTCAATTAGAATATAACAGAGAGAATAATATAACGCCTGCATCCATACAAAAAAACATTGATGACATCCTTGGCTCAACCTATGAGGCCGATTATGTAACGATACCCACTATTTCTGAAGAGGATAAGGAATATATTACGCCGGAGATCATAAAGGATATCATCAATGAGCTTCAAAAAAAGATGAAAGACTGTGCCAAGAGACTGGAGTTTGAGAAAGCAGCACGCTTAAGGGATGAGATCAAGGAATTGCAGGAAAGGGAACTTGATGTAAGGGGGGGTTAATTAGTCTCCATCCAGAAATCAGCGATTTCTGGATGGAGCTTTAAGCGGTCGGCGATCAGCAGTCAGGCAACCATGTTATTGGTTTTAGCTGATAGCTGAATGCTGATGGCTGATAGCGCGAAATCCGAAAAATCGTAACATTTTAGCGCTTTGAAAGCCATTCAAGTCCGGTCGTGGAGGTCTCTTTCTAAAGCCGCCTCATAAAAATACTTCCGAAGCTCGCGCAACGCCCCCGGGCATTTAATAAAACTATGGAAAAGGCAGAGAGGCTGTGGGGAGCAAAGGAGGACGTCCTCTGGGGCTATTCCGGGAAGAATTTCAACACTAATCTGCCGTCCCATGGAATGAGGGAGGGTTAGGCGGCTTTTGAAAGAGACCTCCACGCCGGATCAAAGGCGGATTTTTTTCAAAGAGCTAAAATGTTACGAAAAAACTCATTTTCGGATGAGCACTACTTAGTTATCACATTCTCCGGTAGTCTCCTTGTAAGGATATCCACCGTTTCTTCAACCATCTCCTCAAGGACCTGGCGAGCGGGTTTGATCTCTTTAATGAGGCCTATAACCTGTCCGGCAAATGCACCCAGATAGTCCATCATACCTGCCTTATGGAAGCTCTCCACCAGGGCCGAAGCGAATACGATCTGTGTAGGGAAGGGGAGCGGTTCAAGTCCGGATTGTTCCCATAGATCATGGATTCGATTGTAGTTTGCCCTTGAAGTCTTTCCGGTATAGAGATAACTTCGCCTGGTGTCCTCATCCGTTGATTTGACCATTCGTTCTTTATGGACATCCAGTGCTCCTCCCTCGGTTGTGGCCAGAAAACGGGTCCCCACCCAGACTCCTACACATCCCATGGCCAGTGCCGCGGCAACGCCACGGCCATCACCGATGCCACCAGCGGCAAGAACCGGTACAGGTGCGGCCAGATCAATGGCCTGGGGCAGTAAAGCAAAGGTCCCGACTCTTCCGGTGTGTCCGCCCCCTTCATGCCCTTGAGCTACAAGGAGATCAACTCCGGACTCGGCTATGCGTTTTGCATTCTTGGAATTACCCGTGATCCCCAGTACCTTTATCCCATTAGCGTGGGCGTCCTTCACCATGAAGCCCGGATTTCCCAGTCCCGCACAGAAAAGGGGAACCTTCTCCTCGATGCAGACCTTCACCGCTGCATGGGGACGATAGATTGTTGTATCCAGCTTTACCATGGTATCGATATCAGGGAGCCCCATCTCTGCTTTGACTTTCTGGAACCAGTCATAGTGCTTCTTTGGGATCGTTTTTACCACCTCTAGGAGGGGAACCTCTGTAGGACCATCAATCTTGACGTCCCCCTGCACAACCGTCTGTTTCGGCAGGATTAAGTCCACGCCAAAGGGCTTATCCGTCTGAGATCTGATCTCACGGATGGCATCGCGCAACTCATCCACTCTGAAACCGGCTCCTCCAAGGACCCCCATCCCCCCGGCTTCTGAAACGGCCACCACCAGTTCCACCGTAGCGCCCGTTTTCTCCCCCACAAGACTGGGCCCCATCCCGGCGCTCAGGATGGGGTATTCAATCCCCAAAATATCACACAGTTTCGTTCTCAGTACCTTCTTAGCCATAATGCCTTTACTCCTCTTCTATAAAATTACGGATATTGTAACCGTTCAGCCGTGTGCTTCCGATAGGCTGTTTTATCTCTCACCGTAGAGACGCAAAGGGCGCAAAGGTTTAAGTCTTTTTGTTCTCTTTGGGTCCTTTGGGCCTCGGCGGTGCAATATTGCCCGATATTTTCAGGAAGGTTAACCCATGATGTCTTACGGTAGGATTCTCCCCTCACCCTCTCCCCTCAAAGAAGGGAAAGAGTGAGAGGGATCAACATAGGCCCGAAATTTATTGGGTAGTTACTATTAATCTTTTATGCCGGCGATACCCTTCACCAGCTGTTTCCTCTCTTCGATATCATATTGGGTGGTGATGGCGATGCTCTCCATGATGGGCGATCCACCGCCGTGAAAGGCCCCCAGGTTATGGATGCCCCCGCTGGCGGAGCATAGTATATCCCCCACATAACGCCAGAACTGAGCCTGGTTCTCCGGAGAGATCTCGGGGTTGCGCATAACGTACTTATGGAGAAGGTCTTTGGTCTCCGGGTTGACGAAATCGCCCTCATAGGGGAAGGTGGCCGGTATGCCACCCGAGATGTCGGCCAGTATCTCATTCTCGTGGTAGACAGCTTCACCGGTCAGGCACCGGCCCACGTTGCAGTAAATGGAATTTGGAATATAGCTTCCGGGACCATAAGGCACGAACCCGACACCCGGCATATAGACCTCCGGTTTTCCCATATCGGAGGCGGTATAACCGGCAGCATATCCCAGCTCGGTTACCATGATGATCTCTGCCAGTTTGTCCCTCACGTGGGGGGTTTTATGGATGCCGTTGTATTCTGCCGCGAGAGCCGCCGTACCCAGCAGGACATCCCCCAGGGCCGGCTTGCAGCCGGAGTAACTGTGACGGTGGAAGAGGGCAAAGAGAAGGGCCAACGTGCCGCCATGTTGATATTCACCACACAGGAACACCCTCTCCCAGGGTACAAACATATCGTCAAAGATCATATAGGAATCCGTCGATCCCGGCATAACGCCTCGGGGGAAGTGCTCTCGCTTACGGTAGTTATGTATGGTGACCACCTGCTTCAGGCCTTCCCAGTCGCCGGGGATGGCAAAGGCAACGGCATAGTCCTTGTCTTCGGACCTAAGGGCCCTGGTGGGCACCACAAGAACCTCATCAGCCACCGAAGCTTCCGAGATATGAAGCTTGCAGCCGCGAACCACGATGCCGTCACTCTTTTTCTCCACCACCCTGGTGTAGAGGTCCGGATCAACCTGGTCGGCAGGGCGTTTCATTCGATCACCTTTCACGTCTGTCTGGGCACAGCATCCCACAAGGTCTTCTGTCTGGAATCTTTCCAGCCATTTCTTGAAATTCTCATGGTACTCGGTGGCGCCATTGTTGGATTTATCCGCTTCATAGGAGACATTATAGACGGCGTTGGTGGCATCGATTCCCATGCAGCGCTGGATACACCCACCTACCCTCCGGCACATAAAACGGGTCATATCCTGCTTCTTATGGAGGTCTTCCGTATTCTGGTGGATATGGTTGAAACGATTGATGGTTTCACCGGTGAGATGCGACTTGGCCGTAACCAGACCTGCATTTTCCGGCTTTGCCGCCTCCTCGAACGTTGTTCCCATCACATTGAGGCAATCCATCTGAATCTCGTCGGCCCGATTTATCTTATGACCATCATGATAGATGTTATTGCGCATTTTCCTCAGACCTTCAATGTACTGTTCTTTGGTCCTCATTTTACATCCCTCCTTTAGTTTTGCACCCGCTAACGGGTGACTGGATTTTTATCAATGAAACTCCCCTTGTCATGATAGACAAGAAGATCCTCTTTTCATAACGGTTTTAATCATCCATTATGCCTTGACCGTTTTTTTGGACTACCATCTGATAATTGACATATCCCCCATGAAAAAGTCAAGTGGAATTTACCTGTAATGGGAAATGAGATTTTTTATTAAATTTTTTCTTGAAAGTGAATCATTATATGTGTTTTATGGAGATTTTAAAAAACAAACTTGATGGATTCGTAAAAAGTCGAAAAACACCATTTTTTGTCATTCCGGAGGAAGCCGGAATCCAGGTAATTCAACTACTTCTGGATGCCCCCGCATCGCGGTGCGGGGCAGGCTCCTCAAGTCCGGCATGACGGATTTCAGACTTTTTACGAGTTCATCAAACTTGGACAAGCTGGAAAAGTCTATTTAGAAATTCATTCGTAAATTCCACGTAGGAATTTATCCGTAAGGATTTTATAAAAGGCTTACGCCTAAACTCCAAAGCTTTTATTCAGATCCCGCTGGTAACTATAGTGTTTTTACATTTTCATAGCTTTTTATTAGATTAGCTCAGGGAAAATGGCTTCTAAAGCATCGTTACAGGCGAAGATGGAGAATAGTTCCTGAATATCCTTAATTTTTTCTTGACAGTTCTTATATCTAAGCTATAAAATTATGGTTACAAAATTTCCAGCCTTAGAAAATAACTAAAAATGGGAAATTTTTAGGTGTATTCTTTTTGTTAATTCTAAAACCATTTAATAAGATAAGGAGGGGAAAAGGAACAAAAAAATAATACTTGGTTCTCGTTTACTGGCTTAATAATTTAACCTTTAGCCATATAAAGGAGGAAAACATGAAATCCACAAAAAAGATCTACTCAATTTTAATCATTTTTAGTTGTCTGTGTTTAATAGCACTACCCCAGGTCATGGCCTTCGAGCCCCTCAAGGGGGACCTTTCCGATTTTGACCCCAATAACCAGAAATTTCCAACCTCAGGAGACACCATCAAAGTCGCCATATGGGATGTGTTTACCGGGCCCAACGCCTTTGTTGGACAATCCTACTGGGCTTTGCTTGGATTTGTTGTCCATGATATCAATTCCCAGGGTGGAATCCTTGTGGACGGGAAGAAGAAGTTGATCCAGATCATCAAGGCCGATACCCAGGGGAGTCCGGCCCCGGGCAAGTCGGCAGCCGAAAAGGCAATCCTGCAAGACAAGGTTGTCATGTTTCAGGGAGTTGCCGGCAGTCATGTTTCCAAAGCCGGTCAGCAGGTTGCGGAAACGTTAAAAAAAGCCATTTACTTAAATTTTGCCGCATTCTCCGATGAACTCATGGATCTCCCCGACTGGAACCGATATGTCTTTCGCGTAAACGGGACCTCCTCTACCTGCGGCAAGAGTCTTGCCTATTTTTATGCCAAGCGGCCGGAAAAAAAGTTTTACATCCTTGGTCAGGACTATCTCTGGGGCCATTCTTTCAATGCTGCCTTTAAAAAGGCCCTTAAAGAGATACGACCCGATGCCCAGATCGTGGGCGAGGTATATCATCCCGTGTTCACAAAGGACTTTGCGCCCTACATGGAAAAGATCAAGGCTTCCGGTGCCGAAGTTATCGTCACAGGCGCATGGGGGGCTGACAATGAGAACATCGTCAAGCAATCAAGGCAACTGGGCTTGAAATACCCCCTAAACCCGGAAAGGTACATCCCCATCTGCAGTCCCTTTATCGACGACACCCGCCCCTTGGAGGTTATCGGTGGTCCGGCCGGGGTCGGTATCGTTGTTTGTACGGACATCTACCTGGACCGCAGTAGGCCTGCGATGAAAAAAATGGGTGAAATATGGACCAACCTGTGGAAAAACTGGAAAGCTCCCTATAATACAGAGCTGTACCGCTGGAATCATAGCGGCTGGCTTCGCAACCAGCACGCAAGCTACTGGTACTTTAAAGTTATAGAGAAGGCAGGGAGCACCGATCCGGAAAAGGTCATCGCAGCCTGGGAAGGGGATGTTTTCGAATTTCCTGACCTCAAAGCCTGGATGCGGCCCGATGACCACCAGTGCATCATGGAGCGTCCCGTGGCAGAAATGGAATTTCCCAATACGTGGGATCAGCCCAATAACGCTCAATCTGGTCCTCCCATCTGGATTGAGGCCAAGAACTGCATGCCCACTTTTGATCCAAAGCTCAAAGGGCGTGTAACAGGTCAGGAACTACCTGACTTTTGGAAATGAAAAACTTAGAGGGCGTGTTAAGCTATAGGTATTCATCATACACGACCCCATAACGGCCCGCCTCCACTTTCGGGTGGAGGCGGGTTTACATAGGTGCTATTAAGGGAAAAAGTGCCTAAAATGTCTAAAGTTCATAATGATTTAATCATCTGGACAGTCCAAAGCCTTCTAACTTGTTGAAATTATTAAAACCACAAATTAGTTACCGTCATTCCCGCGAAAGCGTGAATCCAGAATATTATCAGTTCCATATGACTTCTGGATGCCCCCGCATCGCGGTGCGGGGCAGGCTTCTCAAGTCCGGCATGACGAGAGAACTTTAGAATCTTAAGTTATGTAAAGAGGAGAATGAACATATGAGTCCGACTGCCGTGTTGTATGTCTCCCAGGCCATTCATGGGCTGGCATACGGAATGCTGCTTTTTCTTGTAGCTTCAGGTCTGACAATGATCTTTGGCATGATGGGGATTCTGAACATCGCCCATGCCTCTTTCTACATGTTGTCAGCCTATTTCTGTTACCAGGTTTTACAGATGACCGGAAATTTCTGGCTGGGGCTATTGATTGCACCTGTAGTGGCAGGGATATGTGGGATCCTGGCGGAGCGTTTTCTATTAAGAACCGTCCATAAACAGGGACATCTCGCCGAACTTCTCCTGACCGTGGGAATTATGGTTATCATCCTGGAGACGGTCAAACTCTTTTGGGGCACCGAGAGCCTGGTGGTAAAAATACCCGAGCATTTGGACGGGCTCCTGAATTTTGCCGGCCTGAGCTACCCCATCTATCGGCTTTTCATCATCGGATTGTCCTCCTTTATCTTGGGTGTTATGGCCCTAATCCTTTACAAAACTCGATTAGGCAAGATCGTGAGGGCCGCTGTTTCGGATGCTGATATGGTCAACGCCCTTGGAATCAATACCCCATTGGTCTTCATGCTGGTTTTTGGGATGGGAACATGGCTGGCCGGAGTAGCCGGAGTGGCGGCAGGCCCCCTCCTGACCGTGTTTCCCGGGATGGCCGACCAGATAGGAATGGATGCCTTCGTGGTGGTGGTTGTGGGGGGATTCGGGAGCCTTATCGGGGCTTTTGTCGTGGCCCTGTTTCTCGGGGAATTAAATGCCTATGGCATCCAGTTTATTCCCCGGCTTGCACCAATCCTGATGTTCGCCTTCATGGCCATTGTACTAGCCTTTAAACCGATGGGCCTATTTGGAGAGAGAGAATGAGAGATAAGCTATATAAGTGGATTCCATGGGTGGTGCTCTTTATTGTTTTAATCATATATCCGCATGTTGCCGGCATCTATTATACCAACTTTTTTGTAAGATTCGCCATCTATGCCTTGTTTGCCGTATCCCTGAATCTGTTGCTGGGCTATATGGGAGTTCTTAGCTTTGGGCACGCCATGTTTTTTGGCACCGGGGCTTATATGACGGCTATCGTATTAACCCATATTGAGGGATTCCCTCTCTTACCTGCGGTTCTGGTGGGTGGGGTTACCGGAGGCGTATTGGCGTTGATCTTAAGTCCTCTTTTGGTGAGGGTCAGCGGAACCGCCTTTGCCATGTTGACCCTTGCCTTTGGACAGCTCATATTTGTGGCGGCCCTCAAATTTAGAGAGGTCACCGGCGGTGAAGATGGGGTTGGGGGATATCCCATTCCGCCTCTTAGCATTCCGGGAATCATATCCATTGATATGAAAGATCAGGTGAGCTTCTATTATTTTGCCGTGGTTGTGGTAGCCATATGCCTTTATATCCTGTGGTATTATACCAAGACTCCTTTTGGCAGTCTCATAGTGGGCATCCGGGACAATGCCATGCGGGTCAGCTATCTGGGTTTCAAGTTGTCTCACACTAAGGCGATTAACCTGATAGTCTCCGGTGTATTTGCCGGAATTGCCGGTGCCATCTTTGCGTTATTTCAGAACCTGGTCTCCACCATAGGCGTACTCGACATCGGCAATTGCTTTTTGCCCCTCTTAATGGCTTATATCGGGGGCATAGGGAGTTTCTTTGGCCCCATCGTTGGTTCGGCTGTTCTTCACGTATTAGAATTCCTTGTCATCCGGTTTACAGAACGGATTGGCCTGGTGAACGGCGTGATCTTCATCGTGGTGGTTCTATTTGCGCCCATGGGGCTTGTGGGCCTTTTACGTATGGTAAAGGAGAGATGGTTTACAAGATCTGCTAACCAAATGAGCACGGGGACAAGTTCATGAATATCCTGGAGACAAAAGGGCTGTATCACGATTTTAGTGGGTTGGAGGTTCTATTCAATATCAACTTTCAGGTGGAAGAGGGGGAACGGCATGCTGTTATCGGACCCAACGGCGCCGGCAAGACAACCCTATTCAATGTCATTACCGGGACCTACACGCCACGCAGGGGTAAGGTTTTCTTCAAGAATAAGGAGATCACAGGGGCAAAGCCCCACAGGCTGGCCCGTATCGGTATGGGACGTTCTTTTCAGATCACCAGCACATTTTCCAGGTTGACCACCTTCCAGAATCTCCGCATGGGGATCCTGTCCAAAAGAGGTATCCGTTTCAATCTGTTCCGCAAGCTGGACAAGATGAAAACCATAACCAATGAAACCGATGAGGTCCTGAAGAGAATCAATCTGGATGGGGAGCGGGACATCCCCGCCAGTCTGCTGTCATACGGAAAACACCGTTCCTTAGAAGTAAGTCTGGCAATGTCTACCGACCCGGAGCTGGTTATGCTTGACGAGCCAACGGCAGGTATGTCAAAGGATGAGACCCATACTGCGGTTGAACTCATCAGACGGCTGACCGAGGGCAAGACCATGGTCATTATCGAACACGATATGGACGTGATCTTCTCGTTAGCGGATCGCATAACGGTGCTACACCTGGGTGAGATACTGGCGGTGGGAACGCCGAACGAGATCCGAGAGAATCAAGCCGTTAAAGATGCTTACTTGGGCGAAATGGAGGAGGAATAGACATGTTCCTTGAGGTTAAAGATCTTAATACATACTACGGTGCAAGCCATGTTTTACAGGGCATCTCTTTAAATGTTGATAACGGTGAGATTGTGGCCCTTCTGGGTAGAAACGGCATGGGCAAGAGTACCACCCTCAAGAGTATTATGGGCCTGGTGAAACCGAAATCCGGAACAATTACCTTTGATGGCAAGAAGATTACGGGATATCCTCCTTACAAAGCGGCCAGGGCCGGTATCGGTTATGTGCCGGAGGAAAGGCGAATCTTCCCCAACCTGCCAGTGGTGGACAACCTGTTTTTGGGGATCAAGGGAGGGAAGATAGAGAATCCGGATGATCCGGATGTCTGGACCATGGAGAGGATCTTCCGCCATTTCCCCAAGTTGAAGGAGAGAGCCAATCAGAAGGGGAAGCTTTTATCCGGCGGGGAACAACAGATGCTGGCCATTGGCCGGTCTTTGATGGGTAATCCCAAACTCCTCCTGGTTGACGAACCCACCGAGGGTCTGGCTCCCCTACTGGTGAAGGAAGTGCGAGATATACTTGAAGATATCAACAAGGTCGGTGTTACCATCCTTCTGGTGGAGCATAACCTCAAGGTTGCCATGTCCCTTTCCGATCGCCTCTACCTGATGGCAAAGGCCCATATCGCTTTTTCGGGAACCGTGGATGAGTTGGATGCCCAACCGGAGATCCGGGAGAAGTATCTGGAGGTATAACGCCAGTAGGCAGTAGGCATGAGGTAGTAAGCAGTATGCAGTAGGCAGTAATGAGTAATGAGTAATGAGTAATGAGTAAGCAGTAGGCAGTAGGCAGAAGAGTGATCAAATTGATATTTTATGTTTGTCCATAGACTCATATCTGCTTCAACAATCACCTCAAGCCAACATGTATTTTCGCATGCCTCACTTTCACATCTCTTAATTCTATTCCGTAAAATTTTTTGTTGTTAACTTGAGAGTTCAAAATTCTTCCTAAGCCCTTGACTTTTAAAGAAATATTCCGGTAGATGAACCGTCATTCCCGCGGAAGCGGGAATCCAGGAAAATCAAGGGTTATGGATTCCTGCTTTCGCAGGAATGACAGAACTTTGGCCTGTGCAGTTAATAACTTTAGGCACTTTAGGCACTTCAAACTTTAGGCACTTTTTGTTATTAAGTCCTACAACAGTAAAAACTATTATGGTACAGATATTAGCGAAGCTTCGCCTACCCGGCCCGTATCCCGAAAAGCAGGAGAGGGGCAAACCGACGAGTTGGGGAAAATAACACTTCGTTGTTTGATGCTTGAAACTCGAAACTTAACATTTATCCGCCACAGGCGGATAAATGTTAAGATATTAGCCTATATAGACGGCTAAAGGTAGTGGTTTAAGCCAATGAATCAACCCAACCTTGAGGGGTAGGGCAGTTTAAGGAGGATATACAATGTCAGACTATGAGACGGTCTTATATCAAGTTCCGGCTCTTGGGGTAGCGCGGATCGTCCAAAACAGACCAGAAGCAAGAAACGCTCAGAACCTTCAGATGACGTATGATCTCAATGCGGCATTTGACCGGGCAACGCAGGATGATGAGATCAAGGTGATCATTCTCACAGGGAGCGACCCCCATTTCTCGGCGGGTCATGATCTGAGAGGTGATGGCGGCAAGAAGCTTATCGAAGATTTTCCCATTGTTGGCACGTGGGCCGGTTTTGAGAATGAGGGAGCCCATGGCCGTTTTTCCAGGGAGGAGGAGATATATCTGGAGATGACAAGGCGTTGGCGGAACCTGCCGAAGCCCACCATTGCCCAAGTATCGGGGAAGTGCATTGCGGGTGGTCTGATGCTCGCCTGGGCATGTGACATTATTATTGCTAGCGAGGATGCCATGTTCCAGGACCCGGTTGTGATGATGGGAGTGTGCGGAGTGGAGTTCTTCATGCATCCGTGGGAACTGGGCCCAAGGAAGGCGAAGGAATTTCTGTTCACTGCCGACTGGTGGACAGCGGAAGAGGCACACCGTCTCGGCATGGTGAACCATGTGGTACCCCGTGAAGAGATTGAGGAGTTCACTCTGAATATGGCGAAAAAGATCGCCGAAAAGCCCCTATTCGCCCTGGAGCTGACCAAGAAGGCGGTGAACCAGACCCTCGACACGATGGGGCAACAGGCAGCACTGGACACGGTCTTTGGCCTTCACCAATTGTGCCACAGCCACAATGAGAAGCTCTACGGCATACCGATGGACCCAGGCGGTGTACCACAAGTCATGAAAAAGAAGGGGTCTACGAATTCTAGGGGAGGCAAAGAAGTGAAGGGGTACAGGTGATCAAGCCCCCTTGAAGTTGCCTTTTCTTTTTTCAAGATATGCGGATACGGCCTCGCCCAGGTCTTCCGAAGGAACAATCATACTGGATCTGGCTGCATTGTATTCGAGAGATTCGTCCAGAGTGGCCTCTTCGTCGAAGAGCAGAACCTCCTTGATCCCCTGAACAGCAAGGAGGATTGCCTGCTATCTCCTCAGCCATCTCCAGGGCTTTGACCTTGAGGGTCTCCTCGTCGGGATAAACCTCATTTACAAGGTTGATGGTTCGTGCATACTCTGAATCGAAGCGATGTCCGCGGAAACAGATCTCCCGGGCATGGCCTCTTCCCACAACTTTTGGAAGTCTCTGCAATCCCCCCACATCGGTTACAAAGCCAAGCTGGGCCTCGGGAAGTGAAAAGATGGTCCCTTCGGAACAGAACCTGATATCACAACAAAGGGCCAGTTCCAGACCCGCTCCCATACAATGGGCCTGAATGACAGCAATGGTGGGCTTGGAAAGACGCTCCAGCCGTGTGTGTATCTGCTGGGTCTTTCTCACCTCCTTGAAGAACCCCACCTTCTGGGAGGCGCTCGCGGTTTCGGCCCCAGCAGCAAACAGTTCATTGTCCGGGCTCAGGTCCAGACCGGCACAGAATGATTTCCCTTTTCCCTGTAGCAGGACGACCCTGGCTTCGGCATCTTCTTCTGCCATCTCGACGGCCTCTCCCAGGGCTTTCCAGACCTTGGGATTCAGGGCATTGCGCTTCTCAGGCCGGTTCAGGGTTATAAACCCTAAATATCCTTCCCTATGGTAGGTCACAAATTTTTCCTCACTCATATCTAACCTCTCTTTCCGTGGTTTATAATTCATTTTTGTGTAACTGTTCAGAATTCAGAAATCAGGAGCCATCACGCCTTGCGGGACAGAATAAAAGCGGGTCTCCTTTTCATTCTGGCTCCTGAGCAGTTACGAACTATCAAACTATGTCCCAGGGTGTTTTAAAGCGCTCGAACCAGGGCAACCTTACCATCCAACGAAAACATGGAAGCTATATCATTAGCCATAACTTCTTGACCTCCTAAAAATTTTCCTGGAACTCAAAAAACCAGCAAGGGAGGATACCCTACTCAAAAACGATTGTCCAGAAGATTGGAAAAGAAAGGAGATAAGCAGAGAATAATTTTTTTATTAGGGAGCTTGTTGATTTTTTTGTTGTTTTTAGATAGATTTTTTGTAACTACTCAGGAGTCAGAATTCAGGAGCCAGGTTGAAAAGGAGACCCGCTAAATCAAACATATTTTCGTAGTGGCAGACTGTTACAATCTCACCAATATTCGGAGGGATAGATGACCATAAAAAAGATTACATGCTGTGTTGATTTTTCAGAAAATGCCAAGGCAGCCTTTATGACATCCATTGAGATGGCAAGGAAATTCCAGGCCAAGCTCTATGTGATCCATGTAATACCGCCCGTGGTCAATCCCATGTTGATGGGCACGGAATGGATAATGCCCGAAGAGCCAAAAAAGTCTTTGATCTTAAATATTGAAGAAAAAATAAAGCAGGAATACGATTCAAAGATCAAAGATGATATGGATTATGAATCGATTGTTCTTGATGGGCATGTCTCTTCGGAGATCATAAGATTTCTTGAAGAGAAGGAGGTGGACCTCGTGATAACAGGATCCTATGGAGCCTCGGGGATGGGTCTCGTTATCTTTGGAAGTGTCGCAAAGAGAATAGCCCATAAAGCCCCCTGTTCGGTCATGATTGTCAGGGAGAAATAGTAAAGAACCTAGCGATGCTGGATACTAGATGCTCGATACTGGTCGAAGATCCCCTCTTTAGCGGGGATAAAGGAAAAGAGATCTTTTTATATCCAGTATTCAGAATCCAGTCTCTCTTCAGCGGGGTATCACGGGACAACTTACCGGAATCATGGGATTTTACTAAAATTTGACATAAAAGTTAAGATTTTAGGCTGTGAAGAGATCTAACGTTTATGATATGCTCAATGAACTGTTCTGGGATATATTGAGATATGTGGATTGGTCCCGTGGGGACGAGAAATGGCCTATTGGGTTAATAATATTTGCACCTTTTATGGATGTATGATATTTTAAATTTATGGACATGGACACCAATCGGGGAGAATCTGGAATGGCGAAGATATTGATAGTTGATGATGAGGAACATATCCGTTTTCTCTATTCAGAGGAGTTGACTGAATCTGGTTACGAAGTGATTACAGCCGATAGCGGCTATAGGCTGCTGGAAAGGATAGAGGAGGAGAAGCCAGACCTTGTTGTGCTTGATATCAAGATGGTGGACTACAACGGACTCGATCTATTACAGGATATACGTAACAGATTCTATAACCTGCCCGTTGTTCTTTGTACTGCTTACGATACCTTCAAAGAAGATATGAAATCTATTGCCGCTGACTTCTATGTCATTAAATCCTTTGATCTGACAGAACTAAAAAACAAAATTGCCATGGCCCTAGAGGCTGGTTTAGATTCCAAATAAACTCTGCCACCTTACCATACCTGCCAGGATTTTTTTATTTATTTATGATATTTTTGCCCTTTAAGAATTGTAAAGGCTCGATAGATCTGTTCAATGATGAAAAGACGGGTCATTTCGTGGGTCAGGGTGAGCTTGGACAAAGATAAGACCTTATGGGAATGATCCAAGATCTTCTTTGAAAGCCCTAATGGGCCCCCAATAATAAAGCAGACCCAACCCCTTACACTTGTGTGGATAAGCTATTTAACCAGGTGGCCAGTTCTTCAGAATCATACTGAGGCCCTGAACGATCTAGTGTGACCAGATAATCACCTGGGGCAAACCTCTTGGCTATTGATTCCCCTTCTTCAATCAGGATCTCCTCCGTCGATCTGCCTCTTCTTATCTTGACTGGTTTCACTTCAATCCCTTCCACCCTCGCATATTTTCGGAGACGTTCAAGATATATTTTTCTCCCTCTTTGAGAAAATGTGATCTTGTACGGTCAACGACTATGAATCTGATTTTAAGCATTCTGATCTAAAATAACTTGTTTAACGAGGGATTCTATGGACAGGGTGATTTGAGACTGGGCAAGACGATAATGGTATGGTGATCTCCGGAATGGGTCAACTATGTCGTCCGGATCTGGTCCTCCTGAAATGAATTTACCAAGGAGTTCCACCTTTCCTTTTGCCTGTGGCCATGTACCTTCTATGGTTGTTTGATGATCTTTCTCCATGATAAAGATGAAATCCGCCCAATCAACTACCTGCTCTGTGATCTGCTTGGACTCATGTTCTTTAACGGGTATATCCTTTTTTATCAGATAGCTAACCATTTCAGGATCGGGGGGGTTGCCAGGGGATGCATTAAGGCCGGCGGATGTGACAGAGATATTATCTAGCTTGAGCTTCTCCATCTCATTTCTCAGCAACATCTCGGCAAGAAAACTTCTGCTGATATTTGCACTACATACAAAAAGGATTTTCATCTGATTTTGTAATAGTTCAGCCATACTCGACAGGATTAACAGGATTTACATGATTTTTCTGATCCTACTGATTTCAGTTCTAAAATAATTGTATCATTTACTATAATATCGGCAACAAATTCTCCTACGATCTCACCGCCATAGTAAACTGTAATAGGCTCTTGTGATTCCGTATCCAAACCTGCTTTGCGTAGTTCTATAAGTAGACATTTTTCATACACACTTTCGAGAAAACCAAATCCCATTTTATTATAAACACGATAAGCGCATCCAATAACTGTTTCCGTTACATCTTTATATTCCATAAAACCTCCTTCAGGTTATGATAAT
>Ga0180009_10001498_pt1 | contig 28504 bp, 25 predicted proteins | sample OS_PC_MetaG_FD_123537 | JGI IMG/M metagenome (GOLD analysis project Ga0180009, IMG submission 123537) | Groundwater microbial communities from the Aspo Hard Rock Laboratory (HRL) deep subsurface site, Sweden - OS_PC_MetaG | ecosystem: Environmental > Aquatic > Deep subsurface > Groundwater... | reverse complement strand
TCTAATAATTTAAAAGATATGTGCGCTCTAGTCAAGGCCTATAAAACGCCGCTTGCGTTAAGAGCTAAAAACTTAGAAGAACTTGATAAGCTCTCCCAGGAGGCAGGCGGGTTGGGCATTGAAGAAATCGTACTCGACCCAGGGTCTGAGACCCTGCATGGAGCGCTGAATGACTTGACTCAGATAAGGCGGTTGAGCCTGAAACGGAATTACAGGCCTTTTGGTTTTCCTGTAATTATGTTTATAAAAAATACTGATAAATATCAGATGGTTATAGACTCTTGTACATTTATTGCTAAATATTCAGGCATAATTGTGCTGGATTCCATAGAAGAGGACGTTCTCTTGCCTATTATAACTATGCGCCAGAATATTTACACAGATCCTCAGAAACCAGTTACAGTAGAGCCAAAGCTGTACAAATTCGGATCTTGCGATAAAAACTCTCCGGTTATGGTGACTACTAATTTTTCTCTGACATTTTATACTGTTTCTCCGGAAATAGAGGCAAGCGGACATTCTGCGTATCTATTGGTTACGGATTCGGAAGGCATGAGCGTTCTGACTGCCTGGGCAGCAGAAAAGTTCACCCCGGAGATAATAGCAGACGCTATGAAAAAAATAGAACTAGAGAATGTGGTTTCTCATAAGAAAATAATAATCCCTGGCTACGTAGCTGTCCTGAGCGGAAAACTGGAAGATGTTTCTGGATGGCAGGTGCTTGTAGGGCCAAAGGAAGCGTCTAGTATACCGAAATATCTAAAAGAGGTCTGGAAATAATATAATGAATCTCGCAAACAAAATTTCCATATTCCGCATATTATTAATCCCATTTTTTATAGCATGCATCCTGTATTACGGCGAAGGCAGGGAATACCTGAGGTTTGTTAGCCTTGGTATATTTTTACTGGCTACTGTCAGCGATGCTGTTGACGGAGGTATAGCTAGGCTGAAACATCAAGTGACGGAATTAGGCATGGTTTTAGACCCCCTGGCTGATAAGCTTTTAATAATAAGCGCGTTCATATCTTTATCTATGATAAAGATTGTTCCGGAAAGCCTGCGCATACCTGCGTGGGCGGTTTTAACGGTAATAAGCAGGGATATAATGATACTGCTTGGCTCCGTGGTGATATATTTTCTTAAAGGTAGTTTGAAAATAAAGCCAAGCTGGCTCGGAAAGGCTACGACACTTTTCCAGATGTTAACAATACTTGTTTTCCTGGCTGCGTTCAAATACCACAGGTTTTTCCTTTACCCGGCAATTCTTTTTACAGTGCTTTCTGCAATAGATTATATCTGGCGCGGCTCAAAGCAACTCAATGAAACCCACGAAATTTAATCTCCATAAAGTGGCTATTATCGGCAGGCCCAATGTTGGTAAATCCACGCTTTTCAATAGGATTATACAAAAACGCAAAGCCATAGTAGAAGAATTCGGGCCTACTACCCGCGACAGGATTAGCGCTATTGTTAAATGGTCTGACAAGACCTTTGAGCTGATAGATACCCCTGGCCTTTATTTCGAGAAAAAAGAAAATCTTTCAAAACTTATTGAAAAACAAATAATGTTTGCGGTAAAAGAGGCTGATCAGCTTATTTTCGTGTGCGATGCCATTTCTGGAATTCTACAAATGGACTATAAGATATGTGAGATGCTTAGAAAAGCGGATAAAAATATTATATTAGCTGTAAATAAGGTAGACAGTAGAAATTTGATGCAGAAGATGTCTAATTTTTACAGTTTAGGTTTTGGCGAACCAATGACTATATCCAGCTTGCATGGGTTAGGGATAGGAGATCTTTTAGATAAAGTCGTGAATAATATTGTTCAAGCGAGCGCCGACACCAAAGGTGCCGGTGTGAATCGAGAACCTGTAAAGCTTGCTATTATCGGTAAACCAAACGTAGGAAAATCTTCTTTTGTTAACGGCATTCTAGGGGAAGAAAGAATTACTGTTAGCGATATCCCTGGCACTACAAGAGATTCAATAGACACCTATTTTGAAAAAGATAAAAGACCTTTTACTATAATCGATACAGCAGGCATACGTTCAAAGGCTAAAATAAAAGACGCTGTTACGTATTTCAGCATATTGCGCACAGAAGAAACCATTAAAAGGAGCGACGTGGCAGTAATCCTGGCAGATGCGCCGCTAGGCATAACAAAAGAAGATCACAGGATAATAGACATTGTGCAGAAAAATTTTAAGCCGTTTATATTGGCGATTAACAAATGGGACCTGGCAGAAAAAGAGGATATAAAAAAAAGCGGATACGAAAAAGTAATTCGCGAAAATGTCAGATTTATGTATAACGCGCCTATTGTCTTTATGTCCGCGTTAAAAAAGTCAAATCTCATGGAAGTGCTTGACAAGGCTTACGAACTGGCAGAAAAATCCAGAAAGAATTTTTCAACAAGCGATTTAAATAGCCTTTTGAAATCCATAGAATTCAATCCAACCAGGCTCTATTCTGTAAGGCAGATAAAAAATTCTCCGCCGGAGCTTGAGATTGTTGTAAAAAGCCCTGAAGCGATAATCGATTCTGAGAAAAGCCATTTAATTAATATATTCAGGAAAAGATTGCATCTGGAGGGGGTCCCGGTTATTATAAAATTCAGAAGAAAGGCATTTAAGCCCTAGTTAGTCAAGGAGGATAATAAATGGGATATATTATATTATTTTTTGGGTTTGTATCAGCTTACGTAATAGGGTCTATTCCTACGGCGTATATATTTGGTAAGGTTCTTAAAGGTATAGATATACGCGAATATGGCAGCGGAAATGCCGGAGCTACAAATGTATTCAGGGTTATAGGTAAAACACCCGGCATGATAGTACTTATAATAGATATCATCAAGGGCTATATAGCGGCAACATATCTCGCCTCTGGATTTATGTATCTGGCCCCTGTCACGAGGCCTGAACTTTACAGGATATTATTCGGTCTTTGTGCAATCGCAGGCCATAATTGGACGTTATTCCTTAAATTTAAAGGCGGTAAAGGCGTTGCTACCAGCGCAGGCGTTGTAATAGGGCTTATTCCTAAAATATTTTGGTTAGGATTTTTAGTTTGGCTGATCACATTTTTTATAACAGGGTTTGTTTCTCTCGGGTCTATTATAGCAATTATCTCAATTCCTATTTTTACGCTCGCGTTTGGAGAGTCAGTAGAAATAGTTATCTTTATGTGCCTATTGTGCTTGATAATAGTTTATAAACATAAACCAAATATCAGGCGTTTGGCGAGAGGTGAGGAAAAGAAAATATCATTCTTCAAGAAAAAATAATATGTTTTGAAAGGCTGACTGGGGTCTGAGACACATTAGAATCGTTTCGGCAAATGTCCGCAAGGATTTATGGCGAGTTCTGTTCGGTTGACAATACGATAGTCGACAGAAGAACGAACCATAAACCGTAGCGGACGGCGAAACGATTCAGTGCCGAATGACCCCAGTCAGCCTTTAGAGATTATGAATAACTGCATTTCTGAAATTTTTGATAAAAACGGTCCTATAGCCAATGCTATGCATGGGTATGAGGTAAGGCATGAGCAGATAGAGATGGCAGAGGCTGTTGAAAGCGCTATCAGTCATTCAGAGCAGCTGATTGTGGAAGCTGGCACTGGCATAGGTAAGAGTTTTGCATATCTTGCGCCACTTGCAGAATACGCGTTTCAGAATAAGTCTCTCGGGGTTGTTTCAACAAACACCATCAGCCTTCAGGAACAAATCATTAATAAAGACATACCTTTTTTGGAAAAAGCCCTGGATAAAGACTTTAAGGCAGTGCTTGTGAAAGGCAGGAATAATTATCTTTGTCTCAGGAGACTGCATAGGTCTGAATTTCAGCAGAAAGACCTTTTTTCCGACCAGTATGAATTAACGGAATTTACAAAAATCTTTGCCTGGTCTTATAAAACACAAGACGGCACGCTTTACGACTTAGAGGAAGAGCCGGATATGAAGGTCTGGGGTATGGTTTCAGCTGACTCAGAGACATGCCTAGGCAAGAGTTGTCAGTATTACAAGAGGTGTTTTTTTCAAAAAGCCAGAGAAAAAATAAATGAAGCCAGGATATTGGTTATAAACCATCACTTGTTTTTTTCAAACCTGGCGTTATTAAAAGAGGATAAAAGTATCTTCCCTGAATGGGGCGCGCTCGTGTTTGACGAGGCGCACAGCATTGAAAGCGTGGCCACAGAACATCTTGGACTAAGCATAACAAATACAGGCGTAAGGCACTTGCTGGATCTATTGTTTAATCTAAAAAAACAAAAAGGGTTTTTGCTGACCGTAGGCGACCAGGATAGTATGGAATGTGTGGAACAGGTACGAAGGCGGTTGGATGTATTTTTTAAGGATATAAAGGAACATTTTGACGCAAATATTAAGAAAGAAGATTCTGACACGCTCAGGATCAGGCAGAAAAATTTTGTAGAAAATAATCTATCTTTGCCTTTACATGACTTGGCAGAAGCACTTTTGGTTACAAAAAAGAGCACAAAGGATAAAGAAGACGAAGTGGAGATAGCGAGTTTTATCAGGAAAATAAATGTCTTAAAGGATTCCGTTGGTCTTATTATTAGCCAGGCCATGGAAAATCATGTATACTGGATAGAATGCTCAAGGAATAAGAAATCAAATAAAATCTCCATAAATACAGCGCCTGTGAATATAGGCGAAATATTAAAAGAAGAGCTTTTTAATGAAGAAAAGCCTATTATCCTGACAAGCGCAACGCTTTCAGTGGACAATGGTTCTTTTAAGTATTTTAAAGACAGGGTTGGCGCAAAAAAGGCTATAGAGCTGAAGTTAGGCTCGCCATTTGACTACAAAAATCAAGTCAGGATGTATATAGCAAAAAATATGCCTGGCCCTGATAATGTGACTGATTACGCGATTAAAGCAGCTGACAGGATAAAAAGATACCTGGATCTTACTAATGGAAGCGCATTCGTGCTTTTTACAAGCTACTCTTTGATGAATACTGTTTATGAAGAACTTGAAGAATATCTTATTCAGAAAGATTTCAATGTATTAAGGCAAGGCAATGGCTTGAGCCGAAATAAAATGCTTGCCAGTTTCAAAAAAGAAACAGGGTCTGTTCTTTTCGGGGTTGACACATTCTGGCAAGGTATAGATGTCCAGGGTAAAGCCCTGTCCAATGTAATTATAGCAAAGCTGCCTTTTAGCGTTCCTGATCATCCTGTTATTGAAGCAAGAATTGAAGATATAAAAAAAAGAGGAGGAGATGCTTTTTTGGAATACAATCTGCCAGAGGCTGTGCTTAAGTTCAAACAAGGCTTTGGAAGATTAATTCGCAGCAAGAAAGACACAGGCATAATAGCTATCCTTGACAGCCGCATAATAAACAAATTCTACGGCCGGGCATTCCTTAACTCTATCCCAAAATGCGAAATAATAATTGATTAAATATAAAATTTTATTTGACAAGAAAACGTTTTCATGGTATATTTTAATATATAGATTTTAAAAGTATTATAAATATATTAATAAAAAAGGAGAGAGAAAAAAATGAATACTGGTAAATCAATAAATAAAATCATATCGTTTTTGCTCGCCTTGATTTTTGTATCCACAAACACAGCTTATTCTTCAGACAAGACATTAAGGGTTCCGCTTCAAACTAAACGCGTTGAAGAGTTTCTTGGTAGAGTAACTGAGAAAGCTCAGGCATTGAAAAGGGCAACGGAAGCTGTCAGAATTACTGTTATTGGCGGAAACTGGAAGATGGAAGTCACAAGTAAAGAAGAAGCAGAAGCTTTGTTGAAAAATATTATTGAGAGCATAAAAGACGAAGATATAAGTGGCACAGAAGTTGTTGTTGGCGTACCCATAGCATTTATGGATCATTTATCTGGAATCCTGAGAAGCGCAGAGGCAAATGAAGAAAACCTGAAAGGAAAGATAAAAATTGCGGCGCAGAATATAGCAGGCGCAAAAAAAGGAGCCTTGACAGGCAGGACAAGCATTTCGCAGGTTAAAGACCTGGGAGCTACTTATGTAATTATAGGGCATTCAGAACAGAGAAGAGATAAATCTGAAAAGCTCATTTCAACAGAAAATGAGGCAATAAATAATAAGGTTCAATTAGCGCTTAAAGAAGGGCTTGTGCCTATAGTATGCGTTGGCGAAAGCCTTGACGAAAGAACGGATGGGAAAACAAACAGTATAGTTGAAGATATGATTAGAAGAGCCTTCGCTGGTTTAAATAAAGAGCAGGTATCCAAGCTTATAATCGCTTATGAACCAGTATGGGCTATCGGAATAGGTAAGACAGCTGCGACACCGCAACAAGCAGAAGAGGTCTTGAGACTAATAAGAAGGCTTATACTTGATATGTTTGACGAAGATACTGCTTCTAAGGTTAGGATTATCTATGGCGGCAGCGTGAAGCCTGATAATATTGCAGGGTTAATGGATAAATCTATTATTCCGGATAATGACGGCGCACTTGTAGGAGGAGCGAGCCTTAAAGCGGATTCATTTATAGGTATAGTAAAAGGAGTTCAGACGGTTTTTGCTGACTCTCAAGGTGTCAAAGTTACAGGAAATACGCAATTTAGAATAGGCTATCAACCTGCAACAGATGTTAAAGAGCTTCTTAAAAATCTCAAAGGCGTTTTGGAGTTTGATGCAAGCGGAAATGTGGTAATTACCAATGAAGACAAGCTGCGCTCAGAAACAATAGATTATCTTGCAAAAGAGGCAGCCCTTAATAGCAACGATGACATTAAAGCAGCGGCTCAGTTTCTTATACGCTCGGCAGCAATATCGTTAGGTATTATACCTGCGTCAATCAATGATTTTTATATGGCTAGAAAAAATGATACATGGAAAGATATGACAGTCCCTGCGGTTAATATCAGAACCGATGGATATGAAACAGCCAGACAGGTTTTCAGGGTAGTTAAAGAACAGAAGATAGGCGCGATCATCCTGGAATTAGCAAAATCTGAGACGCGTTATTCAGGCCAAAGCGTATCCGAATTTACAACTGTTGGTTTTGCAGCCGCTATTAAAGAAGGTTATACCGGACAGATATTTTTCCAGGGCGACCATTATCAGGTAGATCAGAAGAAATATGCCAAGGAACCTAATAAAGAAATTGATACTTTGAAGAGATTTATCCGAGAATCAATACTGGCAGGAGAATATAATATTGATTTGGATCCTTCAACGCTTGTGAATGAAGAAGCTCTGGATGAAATTGTAGTTTTCGAAAACAACCTGGTTGATAAATATCTTAAGGGTCGTCCTGAGTTGGCGCAAGGCCTGGACGAATCCGGTCTCAAAGCTCTTAGGCATAAACTCATAGATGAATTACCGTTAACAAACGAGCAAGAAACTACATTAGATGCGCTTTATGAAAGATTGCACAGAGATACAGCTAAAGTTACCATGGAATTCATGAGGTATATCCGCGGATTAGAAAAAGAACTATTAGACGGCAAGATTACAATTTCAATCGGGATAGAAGAAAGGCATATCGATAATCCAAAGCATAAAAATAACCCGAGTACTGTAAAGGGTTCGATAGCGCTGGCTCAAAAGATTCTAAAGATGTGCACAGCTGAAGGCTTGGTCGGGCCAAGCAAGATTGCGCTGCAGACAGGTACTATGCATGGTCTGGGCGGAAAGGTTGATTTTGGAATTTACGAGCGTCATCTTGCAGCAGCTCCTTCTCTGGGAATAGCCGTGTTTGTGCAGCACGGAGCTTCTACCATAAAGGATAGAGGCGATTTTAAAAAAATGCCCATTGGAGGCGTTGGGGAAGTCCACCTTGCAACAGAATACCAAAAGATTACCCTGGGAATTATAGCAAGGATGATGCCGGATTTAGCTGAAAAAATGGCGCAATATTTAGAGGATCTGATGGTCACATATCCAGATACCTATGGAAAAAAGTTTGGTGAAAAATGGGCGCAGGCTTTTAATGACTCTGCGCAACAAGGTAAGTCTCGTCGCGATATCATAGTAGAAATCTTGGCTGATGAATTGCCAGGCAAATTAGCCGGAAGCCTAAAGGACCTTACCAAAGAATTATCAGGCCCGTTTAAAAATGAAATATGGAATGCCCCGGCGCCTGTTCGCGAGGCAATGCGCCAAGCATTATATAAAGAATTCTCTGAAATATTCCAGATGCTAGGAGCTAGAGAAACGCAGGAACTTGTAGAATCGATTATCCCTGTTGCTAAACAGCCGGTTGTGCTTGCTCAGCATCCTGAAGTTTTAACTCAAACGATAGCGGCTAACCTTACAAATCGTACCAGGCACGAATTGTAAAGTTAGCTTGAAAAAAATTGGATAAATGGTATACTGTTAATAGTTTTTTGAATCCATTTATACATTAGAAATTGATTATAGAGAAAGGAAAGCAGATGAAAAAACGATTGCAGGTTTTATTTGTAGTTTCGCTAGGGTGCATATTTGGCGTTAGCCTGTGCTATGCTGAGAGTATCTGGGAAAAGCAGCAAAAGGCATCTCAAGAAGCGACTCCTGATGCTACAACGTCAACAAGTTCCATAGTTTTAAATGAAATTACCATCCCTAGCCAATACGGCTCAATAATAGAAACTCACGAAGGCACAAATGGCAAGCTTATAGTGCATATCCAGGACGCTCATGCGAACTATGAAGCGCAGAAGAATATTGCAGGCATACTCGAATCGTTAATATCCAACGAAAATCTTAATCTTATATTAAGAGAAGGAAGTATTTCAACCAATGATTTTACCTATATAAGAGATAGCGCGCCAATAGAAGAAAGGAAAAAGAAGGCGGATGAGCTCCTGAAAAAAGCTATTATAAATGCTGAGGAATATTTAAATATAGCATCTGATTATCCTATGTCTTTTCAGGGAATAGAAGAAAGGTCGCGTTACGATGAATTTGTAAGCGCTTTGTGGGAGATGGATAAATTTAAAGACATTGCCTTAGAATATGTTAATAAATTGACCGCAGCAGCAGATTCTATTAAACCAAAAATCTATAATGCTGAGTTACTAGCAATGGATAAAGCTAAAAAGGATTACGAAAACGAAACAATAGTCCTATCTGCATATTACAAAATCTTGGATGATATTATCAAGAAGAAAAATATCGCTATAGAAGAATTCCCAAATTTTGCTGCATTTGTAAAAGGCGAGATAAAGGATTTAAATATAAACAGTCTATTTAAAGAAGAACTGTTAGTGGAAAATAAAATCCATGAAGCCATATCAGAAAATGATGACCAAAAGACCCTATACAAAGTCTTAACGGCGTTGTCTGTAATGGATAAAATGCTTAGGGTAAAGCTTGTTCCAGAAGAGTATGAGTATTTTTTAGATAATAAAAAAGATTTTGATCCTCAAGTTTGGGCTGATTTTCTAAAAGAAAAATCTGATGAATCAAACTTGGGTTTAAATATACCTAATAATTATTTTGCGATCAGCGATAACCTGCTAAAGGTAGAAAAATTTTATAGATTAGCAGGAGAAAGAGAAAAAGCATTTCTTACCAAAACTGAAGAAAGAATGAAAAAAGATAATGTTCAGATAGCTGCGCTTATAACAGGCGGATTTCATACCCCAACTTTGACTCAGCTATTATCTGATGCAGGGTATTCTTATATAGTTGTAAGCCCAAGAGTGACAACTAAAACAGACGATGATTTGTATCGTTCTACACTTAAACGGGAATGGTTACCGGAATTAAAATAAAAGGAGGAAAATAAAATGCTACAAAAAAGGCTTGTTTTTACATTGCTGGTAGCGGCAGGAATTGTAGTTATGTCCGCATTTTTTAGTATGACTTATGCGTCAAATGTTATATATGATGCTGGAAGAGGGCAGGCAGCTACTGATACGTCGGATGGGACAGCAGCAGTTGATGACGCATTGCCGCCAAAAGGAGCGGTCTATGATATGGGCAGTGATTTAATTAATGCACGATTGTTTGTAATAGGCGAACATTTAACAAGAGAAAGGATAATAGAACTCAGGCAGAAAACCAACAATCCTGCTACGGGGAAACCCTGGTCAGAAAGCACTATAGATCGCGAAATAGCAAGTTTTTTAAAAATGGACCTATTGCGGAAAGATCCTGGAGGTGGATTTATTGTTACAAAGACTATCAATAGGCCACAATGGAATAGTATCCTTAAAGCTACCAGGCAGATACAGGGATTAGAGCAAGGTTTAAGGCGATATACAGTAGCTGATTTACCTGATGGCATTATAGATCAGATAAAAACAACTATTGAACAGGTGTTTCAAGTTAGATCTTCGAACCCTCTTGATCATGCAGCCCAAGATAAGACCATTACAACTGCTGATAGAATAATACTAGAAAACAAAGTAGAAGTTACTAGAATAGAAGATTTTATACAGAAAGGTTTTACTATTTTAATAGCAACTAGCGTAGATGTTGGAGAAGATTTGGAATATTTAAATAGAATTACAAGTGCTTTTTCAGATCCAGACCTCATTAAACGCTTGATTCAGGAACAGGTAATAATATTTAGTCGGGTGGATGCAGATAGCGGTATTTTTGCAGCAATAGAAGCTAATATAGCTAAGGATGCAGCCTCACGCACTGTAAATAATCTTACACAGGAACAGCAGGCAGCGTTGAAATCCGGCGTATAGTTAATTTTTAATTGTAGGGAATAGTAGCTACTATTCCCTACAATTGCGTACTTTAACCCCGCATCTTTTTAAAAAAGGCGCGGGGTTTTTTATTTAACCACCTAAGTTGACACTCTAACAATGTTAGAGTGTCAACTTATAAAACGAGAGGGACAAAGTGCGGTTAAATTGATTGACACCTGTTACTTTTTTCTATATAATTTATAATCTATATTGGAGATATAAGGATGTTACCTGATAAATTTGGTAAATTTGGCGTATTTGGCGGGAAATTTGTGCCTGAAACTCTTATGATGGCTCTCGAGGAGCTTGAAAAAGAGTATAAGATAGCGCAGAAAGACGCTAAATTCAAAAAAGAATTAGATAACCTGCTTGAAGTTTATGCTGGCAGGCCTACTCCGCTTTATCTTGCCAAGAATATATCAAAAAAAGCTGGCAGGAAAATTTACTTAAAAAGAGAGGATCTTCTTCATACAGGCGCCCATAAAATAAACAATACTTTAGGCCAGGCGCTTTTGGCTGTTAAGATGGGCAAGCGTCGCATCATTGCTGAAACAGGCGCAGGGCAGCATGGCTTAGCTACTGCCACGAGCGCTGCTTTATTCGGACTTTCTTGTGATGTGTATATGGGAGAAGAAGATATTCATAGGCAGGCCCTTAATGTATTTAAGATGAGGCTTCTTGGCGCAAGGGTAATTCCTGTTTACTCTGGAAGTAAAACCCTGAAAGACGCTACAAGCGAAGCAATAAGGGACTGGGTTACAAATGTAAAAAATACATATTATGTCATAGGCTCTGCTATAGGCCCGCACCCATATCCAATGATAGTCAGGGATTTTCAATCAGTAATAGGCAAAGAGACGAAGAAGCAGTTTATGAAATACGAAAAAAGGCTCCCTGATTATATGGTCGCATGTGTTGGTGGAGGAAGCAATGCAATGGGGTTCTTTCGCCCATTTTTTAAAACAAATGTAAAACTTATCGGCGTGGAAGCAGCTGGCTTAGGCCTTAATACAGAAAAGCACGGGGCAAGCCTTTGCAAAGGTTCTGTAGGGATTCTGCATGGAACAAAAAGCTATCTTTTGCAGGATAAATTTGGCCAGGTAAAAATAGCTCATTCAATATCCGCAGGGTTAGATTACCCTGGCACCGGGCCAGAACATTCATATTATAAAGAGACAGGCAGGGCTGAATATACAGCTGTTGCGGATAAAGAGGCGCTTCAGGGATTTAAAATGCTCACAGAGCTCGAAGGCATAATACCTGCTTTAGAGTCAAGCCATGCAATATATTACGCTGCAAAGAAATTAGCGCCAAAGATAGGTAGAGATAAAATAATAGCAGTATGCCTTTCTGGAAGAGGAGATAAAGACATAGATATAGTTAAAGGTTTAAAGTTTAAGGTTTAAGGTTTTTATGTTAAATCGCATTGATTTAAAATTTAAGGAATTAAGAAAACAGGGCAAGAAAGCATTTATCGCTTTTATAATGGCAGGGGATCCGTCTTTAAGGGTTACAAAGAAGTTAATATTCGAGTTATCATTAAAAGGCGCGGATATTATTGAGCTTGGAGTGCCTTTCTCTGACCCTATGGCAGACGGGCCTACAATACAAAAATCATCCGAGCGTGGCCTAAAGAGTAAAACCACCCTAACCAGCGTTTTTAACCTGGTTAGAAATGTCAGATTACAAATAGAAACCCCTATTGTTTTTCTAATCTATTATAACCTGGTTTTTCATTACGGGCTTGAGAAATTCATCAACACTGCTGTAGATAGCGGAGTAGACGGAGTTGTTATTCCTGATCTGCCTCCAGAGGAATCAATAGATTTATGTAAAATCGCAAAGAAAAATAGATTTTCAATAATACATCTCCTGGCGCCTACAAGTTCCATTGATAGGGTAAAAAAAGTTTCCAACGTCTCATCAGGTTTCATATATTATGTCTCCCTCACCGGAACAACAGGCGCAAGAAAGAAATTGGCAGCGGACATAGGTGCAAATTTAAGAAATATAAAAAATATTACTAAAATACCTGTATGCGTTGGTTTCGGGATATCGACCCCTGGCCAGGTGAAAGAGATTCAAAAAATATCTGACGGCGCAATAGTCGGGAGCGCGATAATAAAAGTTATCGAGAATAATATTGGAAAGAAAGATTTAGTAAAAAAAGTAGGAAATTTTGTAAAAACCTTAAAAGGCGGAGGATAATTTATGTACGCAGTTATAATGGCAGGCGGCAAAGGCGAGCGGCTCTGGCCAAAGAGCACGCACGGTAAAGCAAAACATATGATATCTCTTGGAACAAGAAATGTATTGATACAGGAGACTATAAATAGGCTGAAAGAAAAACTGCCTATAGAGCATATCTTTCTCGTAACCACCAAAGCTCAGTTTTCTAGCCTGAAGCCTTACATATCAAGCCTGAAAAAAGAAAATATCATATTGGAACCCTTTGGCAAAGATACAGCGCCTGCTATATGCCTTAGCAGTCTTATCCTGAAAAAAAGATTAGGAGATGTGACAATGGTGGTTCTGCCTGCAGACCATATAATAAAAAACACAAAGGCATTTTTTAAGGATTTAGTATTTGCTGAAAAGGTTGCGGAATCAGGGCCAAGTTTTTTAACCATAGGCATAAAGCCTAAATACCCGTCTGTAGGTTATGGGTATATAGAGACAGGCAAAAGATTCAGGGGATATTGCCGTATAAAGAGATTTATCGAAAAGCCTAAAAAAGCAAAAGCCGAGGCGTTGTATAAAAATAAAAATTATTTATGGAACAGCGGCATATTTGTCTGGAAAGCAGGGTCTATATTAAGCATGATGAAAAAATACATGCCGGATTTGTATTACAGCCTTGAAGATACTTGCAGATTTGAAGGGAAGGCCGGTTATTCCATAATGCTCGAAAAAGAATATTCCAATCTTAATCCCATTTCCATAGATTACGCTATTATGGAACCTGTTTCAAAGAATGAGCATAATAGAATATTTTGTATCAAAGCAGGTTTTGATTGGGTAGATATAGGATCATGGTCAAGCATTGAAGAGATATACGATAAAGATGAAGATGGAAATATTATACTTTCCAATTCTAGTATTATAGACGTCAAGGGCTCTATTATAATTGGCGACAAAAACCATAAAATAGGCGTCATAGGGCTTAAGGATATAATTATTGTGCAGACAAAATCAGGAACGCTTGTTTGCAATAAGAACAGGGCTCAGGAGGTAAAAGAGCTTGTCAAAAAATTTAAGGCGTTTGCAGCAAAATAATGCAGAGACAATATGAGAATACTGGCGCTTGACTTCGGAGAAAAACGTATAGGGGTTGCTGTAAGTGACGCGTTGAATATAATAGCGCAAGCGGTTGGGACAATAGAGCGTAAAGGCATAAAAAACGATTTAAAAAAGATACAGGATCTGGTGCAGGAATACAACGCATGCAGGCTGGTTGTAGGGCTTCCATTGAATATGGACGGCACAGAAGGCAAGAGCGCGAACCTTGCTATAGATTTCGTAAATGAAGTAAAGAAAGAAATCCAGATTGAAGTGGAGATGATAGATGAACGCCTCACAACTCGGCAGGGCGAGCGGATTTTTTTGGAAGCAGATATGTCCAGAAAAAAACGCAGGAAAAATTTAGATAAAATTGCAGCGCAATTAATATTGCAGAATTACTTAGACTTACATGTACAAAAAGACAGAACTTAATAATGGTTTAACGCTTGTAACGAACCATATGACTAATATGGAATCTATGGCTATAGGCATATGGATAAGGACGGGCTCTAGAAATGAAGACGAAAAAAATTCCGGGGTGTCTCATTTTCTGGAACACATGCTCTTTAAAGGCACTCCGTCAAGAAGCTGCAGAAAGCTGAAAGAAGAGATCGAAGGAAGAGGGGGCTCTTTAAACGGTTTTACATCAGAAGAGGTTTCATGTTTTCTGGCAAAGGTAAGTTTTAAGCACCAAGATATAGCCCTGGAAATTTTATCTGACATGGTCTTAAACGCAAGTATTGATGAGAAAGAGCTTGAGAGGGAACGCGGGGTTATAATAGAAGAGATAAAGATGTACCAGGACCTCCCTAATCACCATGTGCATGATATGCTGGCAGAGATTATGTGGCCTGGCAATTCTCTTGGTTTCCCTGTAGCCGGCAGCATAGATTCAACGGGATCTATTTTAAGAAAAGATATAGTTCAATACAGAAATACAAATTATATACCTGAGAACATAGTTATTGTCTTATGCGGTAATCTGGATCATGGCGCGATAGAATCAAGGCTTAAAAAAATATTCACCGGAGCCATAAAAGGGAAAATTAAACCTGTAGAGCCCTTCTGCAATAATCAATCAAAGCCTCGTATGAAGATTTTGTGTAAAGATACAAAGCAGGCGCATCTATGCATAGGCCTGCATTCTTTTGGAAAAAACCATAAAGATAGATTTGCCCTCGGCATTTTGCATATTATTTTAGGCGCAAATATGTCATCCAGGCTGTTTGAAAACATAAGAGAGAAAAAAGGACTTGCGTACGAAATTGGCGCAGAGGTTAAAAGGTATAATGAGACAGGCGCGTTTGTGGTGCACGCAGGCACAGAGCATAAAAAGGCCAGAGAGGCTATTGTATGCATATTGAAGGAGTTAAAAGGAATAAAAGAGAAATACGTTACAGCAGGCGAATTAAAAAGGGCGAAGGAATTTTTTAAAGTCCAGCTTCTGATGGCGCTGGAAGATACGGTGGAGCATATGTTGTGGCTCGGAGATTATGCTACTTCTTTAAATAAGCTGCCAGATAGAGAAGGTATTATAAAAAAGGTGGAATCTGTTACAGTAGATGATATAAAGCGCGTTAGTCAGAGCATATTCAATAGCTCTGACCTGAACATAGCTGTGATAGGAGAGCTTGAGGACAGGGAGCAGAGAGAAATAGAAAAAGAGTTGGTATTATAAGAGGTGCTTATGAATAAAAAAATATTAATAGCTCCGAGTTTATTGTCAGCTGATTTTTCAATTCTTAAGGATGAGATAAAGCGCATTGAAGATTCAGGCGCCGATATGATACACCTTGATGTAATGGACGGGAATTTTGTCCCTAATATTACAATAGGGCCTTTGATAGTTGAGGCTGTAAGGAGATGCACTGATATGACGCTGGATGCGCATCTTATGATCGAAGAGCCGCATAAATTCATTAAAGACTTTGTAAAAGCAGGAAGCGATATCGTAACTATTCATGCTGAAGCTTATAGTATAGAGCATAGGTCAGAGAGAAGAGAGTTGAAAAAAGGGTCATCTAGAACTACTGATAAGATAGATGAGGCGGTCGTAAAAGAAGTGCTGGCGCAGATCAGGTCTTTTGGGAAAAAGGCAGGGATATCATTAAATCCTGATTCGCCTTTATGCATAGAGGGTATATTAAAAGATGTGGATATGGTGTTATTTATGTCTGTTCATCCAGGGTTCGGCGGCCAGAGTTTTATAGAAGATGTATTGCCAAAAATAAGGGCATTGAGAAAAATTTATAGTGGAGATATAGAAGTGGATGGCGGAATAAATGATAAAAACGCTAAAGCAGTTATTGAAGCAGGCGCAAATATATTAGTGGCAGGTTCATATTTTTTTGGCGCAAAGGATAAGGTAGAAGCTGTAAAAAAATTACGAGCTGCATAGAAAGGAAAGGGCGATAAGATGGGCATTAAATTTGGAACAGACGGTTGGAGGGCGATAATATCTCAGGATTTCACATTTGAAAACGTAAGAATAGCTTCGCAGGCAGTCGCAGACCATTTTAAAGCGAAGGATGTGGTTTTTGTGGTAGGTTATGACTGGAGATTTCTATCTGAGAAATACGCTGAACTCGCAGCAGAGGTACTTGCTGGCAACGGGATCAAAGTTTTGCTTTCGGATAAAGCTGTTCCTACCCCACTGGTAAGTTTTGCCATAAAAAATAAAAAATTATCAGGCGGCTTGATGCTGACAGCGAGTCATAACCCGCCTTATTATAACGGCCTGAAGATAAAAGCGCCTTACGCTGGCACTGCTGATGAAGGGATTACAAAGTCAGTGGAAGCGCTGCTGGCTAAAAATCCCGTGCAGTCCGTGGAATTTAAAAAAGGCATAGAATCAGGCATTATAGAGCTTGTAGATCTAAAAAAAGACTACATGAAATTTGCAAGGGCTTATGTTGATCTTAAGCATTTAAAAAATGCAAAAGTTAATGTGCTTGTTGATTGCATGCATGGCGTAGGAGATGGTTATATTCCTGAGATACTCAAAGGCACAAAGATAAAAATTACCCAGATTAGAACAGGGAGGGATCCATTGTTCGGAGGAGTGAATCCAGAGCCTATTCCGAAAAACCTAGAGTTACCCTTCCGTATAATGAAAGACAATAAAGCAAAATATGATATCTGTATAGTAAACGATGGAGATGCGGACAGGATAGGTGCGGTTATCCCAGGCGGAAGGTTTATGGGCGCAGGCCAGATAATGGCACTTTTGTTGCTTCATTTCGTAGAAGACAGATTTTGGAAAGGTGGAGTTGTAAAAACAGTTTCAAATACTACACTTATAGACCTTATCGCTAAAAAATACAATCTAAAGCTTTACGAAACCCCTGTTGGGTTCAAGTATATATGCAGGCTCATGCTGGATGAAGACATTCTTATTGGCGGAGAAGAATCCGGCGGCATAGGCGTTAAAGACTATATGCCTGAAAGAGACGGCATGCTTCTTGGTGCGCTTCTTGTAGAAATGATAGCGCATAGAAAAAAAGGCATCCTGGAAATAATAAAAGATGTTGAAAAAGAATACGGCGTATTTAGGTACCAGAGGATAGATATGGATTATCTCGACGAGAAAAAGAAAAAATTGATGGAGCTATTAAAGACTAACCCGCCAAAACAGGTTTGCGGCAAAGTTGTTAAGGAAATAAAATCTTTTGACGGCTATAAGTTTATAATGACAGATAACAGCTGGTTGATTTTGAGATTATCAGGAACTGAGCCAATCTTGAGGATATACGCGGAAGCCTCTAGCGAAAAAATATCCAAAGCATACCTGGATTTCGGAAAAAATCTAGCCCTCAGCATGTAACTCTACAATGCGTGCCTGGCACTATTTGTAAAGTTAGCGAGATTTTAAAATTTTAAACATATGGATAAGAGTAAGATAAGGAATTTTTGTATTATCGCGCATATAGATCATGGCAAGTCTACGCTTGCTGATAGATTACTTCAGTTTACCAACACTGTAAATAAAAGGCAGTTCAGAGAGCAGTTGTTGGATGATATGGATCTGGAGCGGGAACGCGGGATTACTATCAAAGCAAGCGCTGTAAGGATGTCGTATAAGGCAGTTAGCGGCGATATTTATGAATTAAATCTTATTGATACGCCAGGCCATGTTGACTTTAGCTATGAGGTTTCAAAATCTTTATCAGCCTGCGAGGGCGCAGTGCTTCTTGTAGATGCAGCACAAGGCGTAGAAGCTCAGACAGTTGCAAACTTGCAGCACGCACTTGATAAAAAACTAACCATAATCCCAGTTATAAATAAAATTGATTTGCAGAACGCAGATCCTGAAAGAGTCAAGAATGAGATAAAAGGCATCTTGAAGGTTGAGGATGATGAAATACTGCTCACTAGCGCTAAAGAAGGCACTGGGACTGAGGAGCTACTTGAAAGAATAATAAGGGATGTGCCTCCGCCGAGCGGCAGCAAAGACGAGACGCTCCAGGCTTTGTTATTTGATTCAGCGTATGATACTTATAGAGGAGTAATAGTTTACGTAAGGGTTGTAAACGGTATAATTAGAAAAGGCATGAACATACTTATGATGTCCAGTTCTAAAAAATACGAGGTTCAGGATGTCGGTATATTCAGGCCTCAGATGGAACCTGTGGATAGCCTTTCATGCGGAGAGGTTGGCTATGCTATCTGCCAGATAAAAGAAGCTAAAGATGTAAAAAACGGGGATACTATTACTGATGCCAAGCGGCCGGCAGACAAGCCTTTAATTGGATATAAACAGCTCAAGTGCATGGTGTTTTGCGGCATCTATCCTGTTAATGCAAAGGATTTTGATTTTCTCAAAAATGCCATTGAAAAATTAGAATTAAGCGATTCGTCATTTATATATGAACCTGAAAATTCTCCGTCGTTAGGTTTTGGCTATAGGGCTGGGTTTCTAGGACTTTTGCACATGGAGATAGTCCAGGAAAGATTAGAAAGAGAGTATGACCTGAACCTTGTTATTACTACGCCGAGCGTTGTTTACAGGGTTAAAGACAAAAAGGGGAAAATCATAGAAGTTGACAATCCCAGTAAGTTGCTGGAACCTCAGAACATAGACGAGATTTCAGAGCCATTCGCAGCTACTTACATAATGGTGCCGCAGGATACATTGAGCATGGTTATTGAATTTGCAAAATCAAGGCGCGGAGAATACAAATCAACAGAATATATTTCTCAGGAAAAGATAAAACTTATTTTTCAAATGCCGCTGTCTGAACTTATAGTTGATTTTTATGACAAGATAAAATCAATGACAAGGGGCTATGGTTCTCTGGATTACGAAGTAAGCGAATACCGGCCAGGAAGCCTTGTAAAACTTGATATATTGATAAACGGCGATCATTGCGATGCGCTTTCATCAATTGTTCATAAGGAGAAAGCTCAACATAGAGGCAGGATACTTGCGGCGAAGCTCAAAGAGCTTATCCCGAGGCAGATGTTTGAAGTTGCAATACAGGCAGCCATAGGAAACAATGTGGTGGCAAGGGAAACAGTTAGAGCGATGGGTAAGAATGTAACTGCAAAATGTTACGGCGGAGATATTTCTAGAAAACGCAAACTCTGGGAAAAACAAAAAGAGGGAAAGAAAAGAATGAAGCAATTCGGAAAAGTGCAGATACCGCAAGAGGCATTTTTAGCTGTCTTAAAAATTTAAGAAAGGAAACCTAAATGAATGATAAGATGCGTTATTTGATGAAAGAATGGGTTGAGCCTATAGTTATAGCTGTTGTCCTGGCGTTAATAATAAGGACATTCGTGGTGCAGGCATTTAAGATACCCACAGGTTCTATGAGACCCACTTTGATAGAAGGCGACAGGATTCTCGTTAGCAAATTTATATATAAATTCAGAGAGCCAAAAAGAGGGGACGTGATCGTATTTATCTCTCCAGAGGATAAGAAAAAGGATTTTATAAAAAGGCTTGTTGGCTTGCCAAACGAGAATATTCAGATTTCGAACGGCGAGATTCTGATTAATAATAAGCCTGCAGAAGAAAACTCCCCGTTAAAAAAACAGCATTACTACAATAGAGGGGAATTTGGCGCAGAAGGACAAAGCGTTACAGTTCCCAATGACGCCTATTTTGCGCTCGGAGACAATAGTATCTCCAGCCGTGACTCTAGATACTGGGGTTTTGTGCCTAAAAAGTATCTGCTAGGCAAGGCATTTTTAATCTATTGGCCGCCTAACAGAATGAGATTAATTAAGTAGGCAAGACGTTACCTGCCCAAGTTGACACTCTAACAATGTCAGAGTGTCAACTTGGATTTGCAGTTTCTGCCTGAACGGAAGATTTCGCTTGATTAGTTATTAAAGAATGTTATAATTTTAGGTCAGGAGGGAGAAAATATGAAAAAATATACAGTAGTGGTATTATTGTTGGTATTGGTTATGGTAGCGGGCTGCACAAGTACACAGAAAGGCGCAGGTATTGGCACTCTGATAGGCGCAGGAGCAGGTGCTATCATAGGTCACCAGTCAGGCCATGCAGCTGAAGGCGCCTTGATAGGCGGTGCTGCGGGAGCAGGAGGCGGGGCATTAATAGGCAATGCAATGGATTCCAAATTTTGCCCTGTTTGCGGAAAACAGTTCGGATCAGATGTGCAATATTGCCCGGCAGACGGAACAGAGTTAAAGGTTATACAAAAATAAGCTTGTTTTAACTATTCTAACCGCGTAGGTTGTCTACGACAACCTACGCGGTTTTTTATTTTATTGACCATATGTATATGGCATGTTAAAATTAGGTCTTATATGGAAGAATTTAAAATCACTTTTTTACCGGAACACAAGTCTGTTTCAATAGACAAGGGAACAGATCTTCTGACAGCTGCATTAAAGACTGGCATACATATATATAATAGCTGTGGAGGGGAAGGTGTATGCGGCAGATGTAAAGTCATAGTCAAAAAAGGGGACTATGCAACAGAAGATAGTGGAAGGGTAGCTGATTTGGAGCGCGAAAAAGGTTATGTGCTTGCATGCAGAACTACCCCTAAATCTGATATGGAAGTTTTGGTTCCGGAAGAATCGCTATTGGGAGATTTGGAGATATTAACAGAGGAGGTAAAGGCAAAACGCCTGGCAGGTCTGTATACTCCTGTTGAAGAAATAGAAGAGGAGCAGTATAGCGCTATCTCAAAAGTTTTTAAACATGGCCCGTTATCTACAAAGCTATTTTTAAAACTGCCTAAACCTACTATTGATGATAATTGCGGGGATAGCGATAGGTTATTAAGAGAGATACGAAAATATCATAAAGAAATCACTATAATGCAGATGGGACTTAGCAATATAAAAAGATTGCCACAGCTTCTACGGGATAGCAATTGGGAGGTTACTGTAACGCTTGGGAATAGAAATAGGACGACTGAGGTTGTATTGATTGAGCCAGGAGACAGGTCTAATAGGAATTTTGGCGTGGCAATAGATATAGGGACAACTACAATAGTTGCATACTTAGTGGACTTGAATTCTCAGAAAGTGCTTGGTTCAAAAGCGAGTTATAATCCGCAAGTGGATTTCGGAGAAGATGTAATTTCCAGGATCATTTTTGCTCAGCATGAAAAAGGCCTAGAAAAATTACATCACGCGGTCATAGATACTGTTAACACCCTTATTGGCAGCCTGATAAAGGAGGTAAAATTAACATTAGATGATGTAACATCTGTTATTTTGGCTGGCAACACTACAATGACGCATCTGGTTTTAAAAATAGACCCTACGCAAATACGAAAAGATCCTTATATCCCAGCAGTAAACTTTATGCCTGTAATAAGAGCCAGCGAAGTTGGGATAAAGATAAATCCAAGAGGATTACTAGCCTGCCTTCCAAGCATAGGTAGTTATGTGGGCGGAGATATAGTAGCAGGAGTTCTTGCTGCAGGCATGGATAAGACTAAAGACCTTTCGCTTTTTATAGACCTAGGCACAAATGGAGAAGTTGTGTTTGGCAATAAAGAATGGCTAATGGCATGCTCCACTTCAGCTGGCCCATGTTTTGAAGGCGGCGGCCTAAAATGTGGCATAAGAGCAATGAAAGGCGCTATTCAGAATATTTCTATAAAAAATGGTTCTCTTGAGATAGGAACTATAGGAAATCTGCCTCCAAAAGGCATATGCGGTTCTGGTATAGTTGATATTATAAGTGAGTTATTAAAAAATAAAATAATAGACCGCTCTGGCAAGATAAAAAAGAATAATATATGTGAAGTTAGGGATTCTGGTGGCTTAAAAGAAGTTGTGCTTATAAATGAAAAGGATTCAGCCACAGCAAATGCTATAATAATAGATGAAAATGATATAAAAAATTTGATACATTCAAAAGGAGCTATTTATACAGGTATAGAAGTGTTATTAAAAGAAACTGGTTTTAAAAAATCTGACATTAAGCATGTGTTTATTGCAGGTGGGCTTGGTACAGCTTTAAATATTCGTTCAGCAATAAATATAGGGCTTTTGCCAGATTTAGCCGAAAAGAACTTCGTTTTTTTAGGAAACACATCTGTTAGCGGCGCAAAGATGTGTCTTCTTTCAAGTGAAGCAATGGATAAAGCGGAATCTATCGCGAATAAAATGACGTATCTGGATTTAAGCGCTAACGCGTCGTTTATGAATAATTACAGCGCGGCATTATTCCTGCCGCATACTGACATAGAACTATTCCCGAGTGTGAAGAAATTACTGTAGGCAAGACCAGGTCTTGAGCACAGCACTAGAAATAAATTATGAGTTCATTAGCCAATTTTGCAGATTGCTCTTAGCAATCTGCAAAATTCAAAGGTGACAATGCATCTGGCGTATATTGTTGCGGTTGCGGGTAAAGGTGGGGTTGGAAAAACAACTATTTCTGCAATGATTGTGCAGTATCTTTTAAAAATAGACAAGCCGATTTTGGCAGTAGACGCAGATCCGAATTCTAATTTAAATGCAACATTGGGGTTAAAATACAAAGAAACCATTGCTGACATAAGAGAAGAGGTTAAAAAGCAAACCCCAGAGAGCTTTTCTAAAAGCGAGTTTTTTGGACTGAGGCTGGAAGAAGCTCTTGTAGAAGGAAACGGATTTGATCTTCTTGTTATGGGCAGGCCAGAAGGCCCTGGCTGTTATTGCGCAGTAAATAATATACTAAGAGAATATCTCGCTAAAATATCCAAAAAGTATAAATTTGTGGTCATTGACAATGAGGCTGGGATGGAACATCTTTCGAGGCGCACAGCATCTGATATAGATTTGCTTTTACTTGTTAGCGATCCTACAATGGTAGGTGTTAATTCAGCAATAAACGCGTTTAATACCGCAAAGGGCGCGGGCGTAAAGATAAAAGATATAACTTTGGTCATAAATAAATCAAAAGGCGAATTGGGGCCGGATAAATTGAAGCTAATAAAAAATGCAGGTTTAAGAATAGGCGGGTATATTGGTTTTCAGGATGAAATACAAAAAAATAGCGAAACAGGGAAAGGTGTAGTTGAAGCAGATAGCGATTTAGAGAATATTATTGATAATTTGTTTAAACGGGAGAAAAAATAAATGTAATTCCTTAGCCAATTTTGTCCGCCAAAGTTTTGTGGCGGACAAAATTCAACGGTGGCTATGCATTGGAGATGCAATGGAAAGATTGATTGAAAAATGGCAGGACAAGATCAGCGAAGTTGTAATTGGCGCAAAGAAACCAATAAAAATAGGCGGCGAGACAGGCATCTATTTTATAGACGGCGAAGACAAATGTCCAAATCCTCCGGTTGTAGCAATGGAGGTTTGGGACATGGAGCCTGAATCTTGGCCAGAGACATTGAAATCAAATTTTGGAAACGCTCTTAAAGATCCTGGCGAGTGGGCCAAGCTTTGCGTGGATAAATTTTCAGCTGATCTTATATGTCTGAGGCTTGCAAGCACGCATCCTGATGTAAAGAACGTCTCCAGCGAAGAAGCTGGAAAAACTCTGGAAAAAATCATGAAAGCTGTTTCTGTCCCTCTAATAGTAATAGGAGGCCTTTCTCCTGAAAAGGATAATGAGGTTATGCCGTATTGCGCAAATGTAGCAAAAGGAGAAAATTGCCTGTTTGGTATTGCAACTCAGAATAACTATAAAACGCTGACAGCTGCATGCCTTAGCGCAGGTCACTCTATAATTTCAGAGGCCCCTATAGATATAAATATCGCGAAACAGCTGAACATACTTATCTGCGATATGCAGTTTCCTGCTGATAAAATAGTGATACACCACGCAACCGGCGCGCTGGGATACGGCTTAGAATACACTTATTCCATAATGGAAAGAACGAGACTTGCCGGCCTCTCAGGCGATAAAATGCTATCCATGCCAATGATAAGTTTTGTAGGCCAGGAGGCATGGCGCACCAAGGAATCGAAAACAGGCGCTAAGGACACAGGGGTGTTGTGGGAGATAGCAACAGCTGTGGCATACTTAAATTCAGGCGCTGATATATTAGTCATGAATCACCCAAAGGCAGTAAACGAGGTTAAAGAGGCAATAAATAACTTTAAACAACCGACATTGTCGCAAGTGTAAAGTTGTTTGGAAGCGAAAGGATGTATCATGTATCTAATCGGCGAGCGAATAAATGGGATGTTTAAGGATGTGGCAAAGGCTATAAAAGAAAAAGACAAATCTGTTATTCAGGGTCTTGCGCTCAAGCAGGTTTCTTGCAAGGCAAATGCGCTTGATGTAAATATTGGTCCAGCTTCCAGCAACCCTAAAGAAGCCATGAAATGGCTTGTTGAGACGATCAAAGAGGTTACTGACATAACGCTCGCAATAGATACTACAAAATTGGATGTAATGGAGTCAGGGCTTAGCTTGTGCAAATCAAAGCCAATAATAAATTCTGTAAATGCAAATGAAGAAAAAATTAAATCTCTTTTTAGTCTTGCTAAAAAATATAACGCGTCTATTATAGGCCTTACCATGGATAAAGCCGGCATTCCAAAGGATAGCGAAGGCAGGATGGAACTCGCAATGAAAATAGTGGCATCTTGCGTGGAATACGGAATTGACACAAGCGAACTTTATTTAGACGCTGTTATACTGCCTGTAAACGTTGCGCAATCGCACGCCAAAGAGGTTCTTAAGACCATAAGGGATTCAAAGATGCTGGCTGACCCAGCTCCTAAAACAGTGCTTGGCCTGTCAAATGTATCTCAGGGTTCCTTGGCTGAATATAAAAGTTTGATCAATAAAACTTTCTTAACAATGGCTATAGCCAATGGTCTCGATGCTGCGATATTAGATGTAACAGATAAAGAGCTAGTGGACAGCCTGATAACAGCAGAATTATTGATGGAAAAGCAACTTTATTGCGATTCGTATTTGGAAGCGTATAGAAAGAAATAAATGACGGGTTTGGAGCTAACTTTACAAATGGTGCCTGGCACGAATTGTAAAGTTAGAATTTTATGGCTATAATTACTAAAAAGCTAAAGCTCAGCACTAAAGGCGATACAGATATAATCAATATTACCGCAGAAGTGGCGTCAGCTGTTTTAAATTCTAACCTTAAAAACGGCTCCGTAACTGTTTTTGTACCTGGTTCTACGGGAGGCATCACAACGGTTGAATATGAGCCTGGCCTTGTAGAAGACCTTAAGACATTTTTTGAAAAAATAGCGCCTAAATCAGACATGTATCAGCATAATATAAGATGGCAGGATGGGAACGGGTATTCTCATGTAAGAGCTTCTTTTTTAGGCCCTGGCATAACAGTACCTTTTGTTAGCAATAAAATGCAGCTAGGAAAATGGCAGCAGATAATATTTATTGATTTTGACAATAGGCCCAGAGACAGGGAAATTATAGTACAGATAATGGGTGAATAACCAAACCAGGGTAAATATGAAGCCGATATTGCAGGTTGCTCTAGATTTTGTAGATTTGAGACGCGCAATGAAGTGCGCAGAAGAAGCAGTCAAGGGAGGAGTTGATTGGCTAGAGGCAGGAACCCCTTTGATAAAAAGCGAAGGCTTGAATGCTGTCAGAAAATTACACGAGAGATTTCCTGATAAAACAATCGTAGCTGATATGAAGATCATGGATGCGGGCCGCATAGAGGTGGAGATTGCGGCAAAGGCTGGTGCAAATATTGTCTGCGTGCTTGGGGCTGCGAGCGATTCAACAATAAAAGAATGCGTAGAAGCAGCGCATAATTACGGCGCAAAGATACAGGCTGATTTGATAGCAATAAAAGACGCCAAGAAAAGGGCAATTGAAGTGGCAAAATTAGGGGTTGATTATATTGGCATACATTGTTCTATTGACGATCAGATGGCTGCCAGAAATCCTTTTAGCGAGTTGAAGGATATCGTTAAACATCTGTCTATTCCAATAGCAGTGGCAGGCGGAATAAATTCTGAAACAGCTCCTGACGCCGTTAAAGCAGGCGCAGGTATAATTATAGTAGGTGGAGCTATTAATAAATCAAAGGATGCAAAAAAAGCTACAGAAGAAATAAAACGTTCAATATGCCAGTTGAAGAAAATAAAAACAGAATTATTTAAGAGAGTGGGCGAGAAAGACATTGCAAAAATTCTTATAAAAATTTCTACTTCAAATCTTTCTGATGCAATGCATAGGCTTGGCGCTTTAAAAGACATAATAAGTGTCAATCCCGGTTTAAAGATGTGCGGTCAGGCTTTGACAGTAAGGACGTATCCAGGGGATTGGGCAAAGCCTGTTGAGGCAATTGACATGGCCCATGAAGGCCAGGTTATAGTTATTGATGCAGGAGGCGTAGGGCCTGCTATATGGGGAGAATTGGCAACTCACGGGGCTATTCAGAAAAAAATAGCAGGGGTTGTGATAGACGGAGCCATACGGGATGTCAAAGAGATAAGAAGCCTTAAATTCCCAGCTTTTTCAAAAATAATTTCTCCTTCAGCAGGCGAACCTAAAGGATTTGGGGAGATAGGCGTGAGTGTAAATGTGGGAGGCGTAAAAATATTCAGCGGAGACTGGGTATTAGGGGATGACGATGGAGTGGTTGTTGTCCCCAGGGATAAAGCTGTGGAATTTGTAAATAGGGCTATGAGTGTAATGGAAACAGAAAATAGGCTGAGAAAAGAAATAGATGAAGGCTCCACTCTGTCGAAAGTGACGGAGTTGCTTAAATGGGAGAAGAAATGAAACAGAGGCGAATATTCATAGCGGCAACGCAGCAGAATGACGGAAAGACCACGGTATCGCTTGGACTTATACAGGCCTTTAGAGACAGATTTAAGAGCGTAGGCTTTATAAAACCTGTTGGCCAGAGATATGTGTTTGAACATGGCTATAAGGTGGATGAAGATTCTGTGCTTATAGAAAAAGTGTGCGGAATGAAATGCTCACTGAAAGATATGAGCCCTATTGCAATAGGAAAAGGATTTACCGAAAAATATATAAGAAGGGGAGATCATAGAAAATTAGTCAAGAATATTATATCGTCTTTTGAACGCATATCCAGAAAAAAAGATCTTGTCGTAATAGAAGGCACAGGCCACGCAGGCGTAGGTTCTATATTTGATCTTTCAAACGCAAGAGTGGCAAACCTTTTGGATGCAAAGGTAATTCTTGTAACCTCTGGTGGGATTGGCAAACCCATAGACGAGATAGAACTCAATATGGCTCTGTTTGAAAAAGAAGACGTAGATGTAATAGGGGTTATAGTTAATAAAGTTATAAGTTCTAAATATGAAAGGATAAAAAAGATACTCAGTCTTGGTTTGAAAAAAAGGGGAATAGATATGCTGGGCGTCATACCTTATACGCCGTCTCTCTCTATGCCTACCATACAGCATATTATAGAAGAAACAGATATAAAGATGGTTTCAAAAACAACAGGCATGCAAAATAAAATAAGAAATATATTGATAGGTGCGATGTCTCCGCACGATGCCCTTGACTATATAGAAGACGGGTCTTTGTTGATAACGCCGGGCGATAGAGAAGATTTAATCATGACCGCTTTGAGTATACATCTTTTAGGAAAACAGCATAAACAAAATTCAATGGCAGGTATTATATTAACAGGAGGTATTATGCCTCATCCAAAAATAATGTCATTGATAGAGAGCGCTGGGATCCCGGTTCTTTTTAGCCGAGGACATACTTATGTGACAGCTTCCAAGATACATGACCTGGCCATTAAAATCAGGCCGGAGGACAAAGAAAAGACAGTGATAGCTAAAAGGCTGATCAAAAAATATGTGGATGTGAATAAGATATCAGAGAAGATTAAGCAGGGGAGGAGCTGAGTATGTTTGGTATAGGGATGCCGGAATTGATTTTAATATTAGTCATATGTCTTTTGGTATTCGGAGCCGCTAAATTGCCTGAAATAGGAAGGAACCTCGGAAAAGCAATAGGCGAATTCAAAAAAGGCATAAAGGACGATGAACCGCCCTCTAAAGACTAATAGTGCTGTAACACCAAAGTGATAATGTCCTATTAGGCCAAAGTTAAAATGTCCTATTCTAAAGATGCTATAATGCACTCTTTACCGAAAGGAGGACATTATGGCAGGAAAGGACATTATCACGATGA
>Ga0180009_10001497_pt1 | contig 28506 bp, 25 predicted proteins | sample OS_PC_MetaG_FD_123537 | JGI IMG/M metagenome (GOLD analysis project Ga0180009, IMG submission 123537) | Groundwater microbial communities from the Aspo Hard Rock Laboratory (HRL) deep subsurface site, Sweden - OS_PC_MetaG | ecosystem: Environmental > Aquatic > Deep subsurface > Groundwater... | reverse complement strand
ACTAAGTTTCGGTCATTGAAATTTTGAATTTATTTGGAATTTGCTTGCCCGCCGTTTTTCTGGCGGGGTGCTTGTATATTGGTATTTTGTCATAAAATGCATAAAAAGAATTATTAAGGGACTAGAACCGAAATAAAAATGAACCAATGGATTCTCGAAGGTGTTATATTTCTAATCCGCGGCGGTCATCTCGATCACCCGCATCCGCTTCCATTTCCCTTTTCTATAGCGGAGCATAAAAGCCAACCCCAGGCTGGAAATATAGATGGTGGCCAGGGTCCAGGCCGTATACAGACCGGCTCCGATGATCTCCACAGCCACATAAACCGGTACGATCATCACCCCAAAGGAAAGGGCGGCGATCGTCCACATGATAAACCGGGTATCGCCGGCCCCTTTGATTGCGCCTGAAAAAACCAGGTTCATGGCGTCAAAAAGACAGAATACGGCAACAAACCGGATTAAAATGACGCCCAGATCCATGATGGCGGCGTGCTGGGCGGCGTTTTGGTGTTGGGATTTGAAGAGATGAAGCAAGGGTTCCGGGGTGAAGACAAATACGCAAAATATCAGCACCATATAGGCCATGGCGATATGAAATGCGCTGGTTGTGGCGTAAACGCCGTCTTCCGGTTTGCCGCGGCCGATGGCCTGTCCCACCAGGGTGGCATTGCCGATATGGAACCCCACCATGGGCATGAACGATAGGGATTCGATTGATAAAACGATGTTCGAAGCCGCCAGTTCGTGGTCGCCCAGACGGCCCAGCATCTGGATGAAAAAAAAGATTCCGAATATTTCCAGAAAAAACTGAATGCCGCTCGGAAGACCGTACCGCATTAGACGACCGAACAGTTCCTTGTCGAATGACCTGTTTTTCCAGGTTCCGAATCTTCTTTGATTGGAGGGGCTGAAGATCAGCACGGCCAGGATGAACACGATGCATGCAGAGGCTGTAACAGTGGCGATACCGGCCCCCGCGATACCCATCTCCGGAAACGGGCCGATTCCATTAATCAAGCAGTAATCCAGAGGGATATTGAGAACAGCGCCTGTCAGATGGATCCACATGACCGTCCAGGTGAGTCCGCGGCCGGTATAGAAGCACGCCATGGTGGATCCCAAAACCACCAATCCTGAGCCGAAAATGAGAATATCGAAATAGGTTTTTTCCAAGGCTCGGATATGGGGTGAATGACCGATTAAGTCAAACAGCGGTTCGGAAAAAAAATAAGACAACGCCAGCATCCCTGCAGAAAACAGTGAGAAATAGATTCCCTGCCATAGGGCAGCCCCCACCCGCTTCAACGCACCGGCTCCGAAATACTGGGCCACAAATGTATTGGTGTAGTTGGCCACCCCCATAAAGAACGCAATGTAAGTAAAAGCGGCGATACCGGCCGGAAGGGCCGCTGCGATGGCGTCCAGTGAGTAGTTTGCCAGGAACATCCGGTCCGTGAACTGCATGAGGGTGATGGATCCCATGGATGCCACCAGCGGCAGGCTCACGGCAAGCACCCGGCGATACCCGTTCGGTTTTGACCAGCGTTCCATCATGACAAGATTATATCCTTAAAAAAAGAATCCCACCGTTTACCACAGGTGAACCGGTTTTCAAAGGAATAGCATGCAGTGTTGGAAGAGATGGGGAAAATCGGGAGGATAGAGGATAGAGAATCACACGACCCGAAGCAGAGCCATCAAGCCTTCAACATCTTCCAATGCTTCACAAGTTGCGACCCATGACCGAATCTGTTCTGCCTGCTCAACCGGTATGCGTCGAGTTGAAAGCTTAAAGAATTTATCTTCTACTTCGTTTTCGGTCATGGGGTTTTGAACGGTTCCCTTGGCCCAACCGCTGTGTTTCTCAAACGACCGTCCGTCCGTGGTTGTGACCGTAACGATCGACTCATACTGATCCGGATACGTTCGATCTAGAATGTCATCGGGTATGAGTGACGCGTTTTCGAATAGCCGTTTGATTTCAGGATCGTCCCGCCGATCCGTCAGAATGTCGTCAAACAGTACCTGTCCGGTTACGGCTGCAACGGCAAACACATATTGGGCACAGTGGGATCTGAGTTCATTATTGTCGATCATGTGGGCGCCGGCTCTCGGATACCGCAAATCGATTTTTGCGATATTCTTTGAGACTAGTCCGTGTTCTTCAATAATTTCAAGCAGCGCATCCAGACCCGGGTGGGTGAAGGAACATGAAGAATATTGTTTAATGGCCAGCTCTTGGACGGCCCATTCATCCCTGAAAAAATGCTCCGGGTTTTGTCCTCCGCTGGAAAAAGCAGAGAAAAAATCGTACTTGCCGTCAAAAATATTCGGAGGACCGCCGAATCCCAATTTTGCCAGAAGCGATGCGGTTGCACCGTTTCTGGCTGCTAGACCCGGATTAAGAGGACGGGAATTTTCAGTATGATCTTTTGCCCAGGCAAGAAGTCCTGAAGCTTGATTCCCGCTGAGTCCCAAAGCATTCAACCATTGATCCTCCTTGAGCTGAAGCAGATGGCCTGCTGATGCAGCAGCCCCGAAAGTGCACGCAATGGAGGTTGGGTGAAACCCTCTTCCGTAAAGGTCTCTTGGATTTAACGCCATGCTGACCCGACAGGACACTTCGATTCCCAGGGTTAAAGCCGAAAGGAGATCTTTTCCGCCTCTCTTTTTCCACTCGGTAAACGCCAATGCCACGGGGATGCAGACAGCCGCCGGATGCAATACCGCAGCCACATGATGCGGCTCGATATCAAAGGCATATCCGAAGGTGCCGTTGACCAGACAGGCATTGATACTGGATGTCTTAAAGTCGCTGCCGATAATGGTAGACTGAGGTTCGCCCCCCAGCATTCGGGCCATTTCGATTAATGCTCTGCTTCCCGGATAAGCTGGATCCGATGCGGGAAGAATGGCCCCCAGCGTGTCGAGAAGAATGATTTTGGCGCGGGCAACCACCTCAGGCGGCATGTCTTCATAGGAAAAACCGCCGATATATTGAGCCAATGATTTCGTATAATCCTTTTCGATTGATTGCTCGCCGATGTGATTCATGAATATCTCCTCGTTACTACCCATATCGGACTCCTGTAGAATGTGCAAGAAAATGGAATGCCGGACCGTGAAAAATCCGATATTTGCAGTTCCGGCAGGTTCTCTCTTGAGCAAAGAACAGACCCATGCTAAGAAAGCAGAACGATTAGTGAACATCATCTATACGGCTTTTTCACCTGTTATCAGTCGAGTCCATCCGATATCTTTAACCAGTAACCGTGTTAGCGCCGTTGAAAAGGCGAGTGTGGCATTGACCAACGACCCTATTTTTTCACTGAACAGAGAATTTGTTGGAAGAAAAATCAGGGGCGTTATTGATCGGGCTGATGATATTGCAGCCTAAATAGGAACATAGTTAACCGAAAGGAGGTCTGTGATGACCAGAGCATTTAAATCGGCTATTTTGGTTTGGGCATTAGGAACGCTTATAATCTGTTTTACGGTTTCTTCCGCCGGGGCGGTTTCTTTGAAGGCGGCTGCAGGAGGATCGGGTGGCGGCTGGTACCAGGCGTTTTCCCAGATTGCCCAGTTGGTTAAGGAAAATGATGCTTCCATCGACATTAAAGTGGTTCCGGGCGGGGGCCTTGCCAATCCTCCCCGGGTAAATTCAGGCGAGGTGCTGATGGGGTTTGCCTTCCCTCCATTCGTCAATGCCGCCTCAAAAGGAAAGAAGCCCTATGAAAAAGCGCATCCGAACATTCGCACCATCGCCGGCGGGTTTGGGCTTAATCCCCTCCAGTTTATCATTACCCAGGATACGGGGATAACGAGTATCGATCAGTTGGTTCAGAAGAAATTTCCCCTTAAGTTTGCCGCCGACCGCGTCGGCACCACAGACGAATGGTCATGCAAGCAGGTATTTGAATTCTATAACGTATCCTACGATGATATCAAGAAATGGGGGGGGAAGGTGATGCACCTGGGCTATGGAGATATCGAAACCCAGATCAAAGACCGGAACGCGGATGCCACCTTCATCATGATCGCCCCCCCGGCTTCCATCATTACTTCGGTTGCCATTTCCCGGCCCATTCACGTCCTTGAATTTTCGGATTCGTTAAGAGACCATCTCGTCAACGACTGGTCATTCTCTCCGGCCACCATCAAGGCCGGGACCTATAAGGGACAGGATAGTGATGTGCAAACCGTGGCGCTGTTTACGGTTATAATGGCAAGCAAAGATGCCCCGGCCGACGTTGTATACAAAATCACCAAGATCATTCTGGAAAATCCGGAGCGGGTACGTAAGATTTCACCGGCCTTTAAGGACTTCGACCCGTCCAAGGCCGGTATCGGCACCGGTGGGGAGCTCCACCCGGGTGCCATGAAATTCTATAAGGAAAAAGGCTGGATCAAATAGCCGGTTTCAGTTAGATCATCGATCAGGATATCTCTTGAAGATTCGGTGGAGTGGAACCCCACTCCACCGAGCTTAAGATTAATCTGCATGCGATGCAAAAAACCTTGGGCCGAAAACCATGAAAGAGATTCTGAAACAACTGAAGTCCCAGCGGGTTGCAAAACAACGGAACCTGCGATCCGGTTACAACATCGCCGTGTATATTATCGCAGTGGGAGCCGCATTGCTTCACCTGTTCTCCGTGTATCACGGCCTGTTTAATCCCCGGATGCAGCGATCTCTCCATCTCATGTTTATGTTGCCCCTGGCTTTTCTTCTCTTCCCGGCGCGGGACAACTCTCCGAAAGATCGACCGTCGATTCCGGATTTTTTGCTGGCACTTCTTGCGGTGGCGGTCTCTTCAATCGGAACTTTGGAACTGGAGCGATTGGAAAACCGCTGGATATTTGCAACCGATCTGATGCCCCATGAAATCATTTTCGGGAGCATCAATGTGCTGCTGATCTTGGAGGCGACTCGGCGCTCGGTAAGTACGGTGCTTGTCTATCTGGCTGCCGCGGTTCTCATCTACTTGCCGTTGGGGCCGTACCTTCCGGGGATCCTCAAGCATGATGGATTCCCATTCCAGCGCATGGTGGAAATGATGTACCTGGATACCGATCAGGGTATCTACGGGATGTTGACCGGGGTTTCAGCAACCTATGTGATCCTGTTTGTGCTTTTCGGTGCATTCATTCTTTATGCCGGAGCCGGAGTATTTTTTACTGATTTTGCCACTGCTGTTGCCGGGCGATCACGGGGAGGGCCTGCCAAGGTGGCCGTTGTGTCCAGCGGATTGTTCGGCACCATGACCGGAATTGCTGTGGCCAACGTCTATGCCACCGGAAGTGTGACCATTCCCCTAATGATCCGTACCGGATACAGACCGAGTTTTGCGGGCGCCGTGGAGGCTGCCGCCTCCACCGGGGGGCAGTACATGCCGCCGGTGATGGGGGCTGCCGCCTTTGTAATGGCTGAAATTACCGGCATCTCCTATTACGACATTGCATTGGGCGCTTCCATCAGCGCTGTTTTGTATTTCGTTGCCGTGGGATCCATGGTTCATTTTGAAGCCCTGCGTCTCGGACTTTCCGGTGTGGCTGAAAAGGAGATACCAACCTATAAAAAGGTATTCATGGAATCTTATCTTTTTATTCCGGTGGTAGCCATCATCTATATGCTGCTTAACGGCTATTCACCCATGAAGGCCGCTTTTTATGCCATCGTGATTTCAGTGGTCACATCTTATTTTAGGCGTGAAACCTGGATGAGTCCAAAAAAAATCCTTGAGGCCATGAATATGGGCGCACGAAACACCATCATGGTTGCCATGGCCTGTGCATGCGCGGGGATGATCGTTGCGGTTATGACGCATACGGGACTCGGGCTTTCCTTCAGCAGTATGATCATCGCCTCTTCCGGAGGGGTTCTCCTGATCGCCCTGTTTTTGGTGATGATTGTATCTTTGATATTGGGCATCGGGCTTCCAACCACCGCAGCTTATGTGTTGACCGCGGCCTTGGCGGCACCGGCACTGGAGCGCATGGGAGTTGATCAACTGGCAGCGCACCTTTTTGTTTTCTATTTTGCCATCATAGCATGTGTTACTCCGCCGGTTTCCATCTGTGCATATGCCGGCGCCGGAATTGCGGATGCCGATCCTGTGGAAACAGGGTTTGCAGCAGCAAAACTGGCCATAGCCGGATTCATCGTCCCATATATGTTTGTTTACAACCCGGCTTTGGTTACGCGCGGAACACTCACTGAAATCTGCTTTTCGAGTGTTACCGCCTTGGTAGGGGTTGTGGTTCTGGCCGGCGGTTTGCAGGGTTGGCTTCTCCGGAAGACCGGGAATACAGAAAGATGGCTGGTGGTGGCAGCCGGAATTGCGCTGGTCGTTCCCAATCTTTGGGTCACGCTTTTCGGATTCGCTCTGGCAGGCGGGATCATCGGAAAACAATGGGTATCGCTAAGGGCAGCGGAATCGGTCTGAACCAGAATCATAGGAGAGACTTATGGAGACAGCGATCGGCGGTAAAAGAATCTATGGGCATGCCATCGGCATTCTGATGCTGGAAGCCCGGTTTCCCAGGATTCCGGGAGATATGGGAAATGCCACGACCTGGGATTTCCCGGTCCTCTATAAAGTAATAAAAAGCGCCACACCAGATGCCGTGGTGAGAAAGGGGGAGGGCCGCTTGTTGGATCCGTTTATCGCCGGTGCGGTGGAGCTTGAAAAAGAGGGGGTCAGGGCAATCACCACCAATTGCGGTTTTCTGGCCATGTTTCACCGGGAAATGGCATCGGCAGTCAACGTGCCGGTATTTACCTCCAGCCTGATGCAGGCGCCGCTGGTTTACGCCATGCTCAAACCGGACCAGAAGGTGGGGATCATTACCATCAGTGCCGAGTATTTGACCCGGAAGCATCTCACCGCAATCGGGGTGGACAAGGTTCCCCATGTGATTGTGGGCGCGGAAGGCGAAGCGGAGTTTTCCCGAAAGATCCTGGACAACGAAATGGACCTGGATGTGGCAAAATCGAGGGAGGAACTGGTTCGGGTGGCAACCCGAATGATTCAGCAAAACCCCGAGATCGGTGCCATTGTTCTGGAATGCACCAATATGACGCCCTATGCAGCAGCCATTCAAGAGCAAACCGGGCTTCCGGTTTTTGACATCTACACCTTCGTCAACTATGTGTACAATGCCGTGGTGAGAAAGAGTTTTTCGGGTTATATGTAAGGTCACCTCCTATTTTTAGTATCTGATTATCCACATAGACTCCCGTCAACATGGGTATTGGCCTCTGAAATTGAAATGATTATTGTTGAGGATTTTAGGTGTCAGGTGCCAGGAAGCTCCGGTGCTCGATAACTGAACTCTGAAACCTGAACACTAAAACCTTAACGCTGTCATGGAATTTATTTCATATATCCGAATCAACTGTTAATGGAGCTAACTGCATAATCAGGTTCTAATACTGTTTCATTCTTCGGATTTCGAATTTTCCTTGCAAGCGATTCAAAAATAGGTCAAAAATCTCTATCGTTTCAGTTATCCGGATTTGATCACTATTTAATAAGCAGCTAAAGCGCATGTTACCCAAATTTGCTGATGTCGTTATCATCGGTGGGGGTGTGATCGGAAGTTCCGTCGCATACCATCTCGCCAAAGAAAAAATAGGCGCCGTGGTGCTGGAAAAGGAAGATTTTATTTCCGGCAGTTCCGGTGCCTGTGAAGGACTCCTGCTTCTTCAATCTAAAAAACCGGGTATTCACCTGGAACTAGCCATGGCCAGCACGCGCCGCTTTCCTCAGCTTTCAGAAGAACTGGGATCTGAAATCGAATACGAACAAAAGGGAGGTTTGGTCATCATCGAGTCTGAAGAAGAACTCGATGCCATGAAACTCTTTGTTGAAAAACAAAAAGCCTGCGGTGTTGATTTGACCCTGCTGGATAGAGATCAGACCCTTGAGATGGAACCGGCCCTTTCCCCGCACATCATCGGAGCCACGTATTCACCTTTTGAAGGACAGGTGAATCCGTTTTTGCTGACCCGGGCATTTTTAGGTGCCGCAGAAAAACTGGGGGCAAAAGTTTTCACGCACGCCGAAGTAAGAGGGATCGGAATATCCAAAAGACACATCAATGCAGTCAATACCACAAAAGGCAGAATCGAAACCCCGTTGGTGATTAATGCTGCCGGAGCGTCGGCAGGTGTGATCGGAGACCTGGTCAATCTGAATATTCCCGTCAAACCCAGGCGCGGTCAGATACTGGTTACTGAATCCGTTCCCCCTCTTGTTCGATACTGCATCCTATCCGCTGCGTATATTGCCGCCAAGTTTAATCCTTCCCTGGCGGAATCCGGCGGAATGGGATTTGCTGTGGAACAGACAAAAAACGGTAATGTCCTGATCGGGTCCACCCGGGAGTTTGTGGGATTTGATCGGCAAACCACCTTTGACGGTGTCAACACCATTGCCGGCCAGATTCTTCGCGTTTTTCCGAGATTTAAGGATTTACATGTGATTCGTGCCTATGCAGGGTTGCGGCCATATACACCGGACGGACTGCCGATTTTAGGACCAGTGGAAGGTCTGGAAGGATTTATCATGGCCGCCGGTCATGAAGGCGACGGAATCACCTTGTCACCGGTGACCGGCGAAATCATCGCAAAGGTAATTACCCGAGAAAAGATACCGTTTCCCATGGATCATTTCAAATTGGAAAGGTTTGATACAGCGTCATGAGTCACTTGCGGATTGATGCCCACCCATCGGAAAATCAGGTAGACATCTATATTAACGGTGAAGCTTATACCGCTTATGAAGGGGATACGGTTCTGGCTGCCCTTGTGGCATCGGGACATAAATCATTGAGGCACAGCAGAAAAATCGGTGAGCCCCGGGGGCCTTTGTGCGGAATGGGAGTTTGTTACGAGTGTCTGGTGACTATCAATAAAAAGCCCCATCAACGCGCCTGCATGACGGAAGTGGAAGACCGAATGGAGGTCCTCACCGGTGAAGCATAAAGAATATGATGTTGCCATTGTCGGCGGCGGGTTTTCAGGGCTCGTTGCCGCCGGCATTCTCAAAGACCATGATCTGGATATTCTGATTGTCGATGAAACCAATCGTCTCGGGGGGCAATATTTAAAAACCCACCCCATCCGTTCCAACCCCGATACGGAACGCAATTCTCTCCAGGAGATCGGTTTCCGGCAGATTGAAAATATTGAAGGCGGCCGGGTAAAGATAATGACCCGCACCCGGGTGCTTGAGATTAACGATCGCAGGGAGTTGTTGTTGGAGCATGATCTCGAGCAGTTGTTTGTCCTTACACCTGAAATCATCTTATTGGCGGCCGGTGCGCGCGAAAAGTTCGTTCCGTTTAAAGGTTGGACCCTGCCGGGTGTTATTTCAACGGGAGCGGTCCAGATTATGATGAAAGGTTCCGGTGTCATCCCTGCCGAAGATATGATCATCGGGGGATCCGGTCTGTTCCTGTACACGGTGGCATCGGAAGTCATTACAAATGGCGGTCGTGTGTCAACCATCTTCGATGAGAACTCAATAATCCAAAAATTGAGCTTTACCAAAAACCTCATCGGGCAAGGGGAAAAACTCAAAGAGGGATTCGGACAGGCGGCACGCATTTTGTTTTCTCCGACCAGGATGCGTCATCGGTATCGAATTGTTGAGGCCCGTGGTGAGAACGAGTTGGAAGAAATATCGGTCGCCAAAGTCGATCGTCTCGGAGCTGTCATTCCCGGAAGCGAGAGGGTTCAACCTTGTGAGTGCCTGGCCGTGGGCAATGGGTTTGCCGCCAATATCGAGCTTGGGCTGCTGGCCGGCTGCAGCCCGGAATATGATACGGATAAAGGCGGATGGGTAATCGCTGCGGCCGAAAACCTCGAGACCTCAGTGCCCGGAGTCTTTGCAGCAGGGGAGATCACCGGAGTGGGGGGTGCTCATAAATCCATTACTGAAGGGAAACTGGCAGCCCTTTCCATTTTGAACAAACTGGGCAAGATCGACGATTTTCAATATGCGGATGAAACCCGTTCCCTTAGAAAAGAGAGAAAGCGCCATTTGCAGTTCGGGAGCGCATTCAATGCGCTGACACACTTATCCCCTGAAAAGATTAACTCGATTTCGGATGATACGATCCTGTGCCGATGCGAAGATATCACCATGGGGCAGATTAAGGGCGCCATTGTCGCAGGCTGCCGGACGCCGGTGGCTGTGAAACGAGCGATCCGGACCGGAATGGGCATATGCCAGGGCAGGATTTGCACCCCTGTTTTATATGAAATAATCGGTGGGTTCACGCGAACACCGATTCACGAATTGACACCACTCAGCGTCAGGGGACCGGTGAAAGCCGTACCCCTTGAAGTATTAGCCAAACCGATCTCCCTCCTGAAGCCCGACTTCCCCAATGGATAAGGTATAGGGTAGAACTGAATCTTGTCATGTTCCCGTGTATGTAGTAGTGTCGGCATGCATTATTACACCCAATAAATTGCAGGATGATGTTAAATTACATATCGATGTTTGCTCCATTTTGGGCGAAGGTGGCGAAACGGGTTTTTGATGACAGGCTTTCGGCCTGCCATATATACGTCACAGAGCAGTGCAACCTGAACTGTCATTACTGCTCGGAGTACGAAAACAGTATTCCGCATCCGAGCTTTCAAGACCTGAAGTTATGGATCGGGAAAGTAAAGACGCTGGGTTGCCTCCGGATCAACCTTCAGGGCGGTGAGCCGCTGCTGCACCCTGATATCGTTGATATCGTGCAATTCTGCACGGATTTGGATCTGAAATCGAGCATGTCAACCAATGGATTTCTGCTCAACAAACAACTGGTAAAAGACCTGGAGCGGGCAGGGCTTGGTGCACTTCAGATTTCGGTGGACCGTATGACGCCGGTTGACGCCACCCGGAAAGCATTGAAATCGATTTTGCCCAAACTGGATCTACTCAAAGACTCGAACCTCCGTTTTCATATCTCAGGAGTTTTGTTTAAAGAGTCGCTGGATGAAGCCAGGCAGGTTATCGAATATGGACTGTCTCACGGCATCTCCACTCAGGCTCGATTGGTTCATGCCGATCCCAATGGAGAATTCGGGGTCGAATCAGGAGAGAGAGAAACGCTCGAGGCCTTGATCGACCATCAGATCCGAGAAAAGAGAAGGGGGAGAAACATACATACCCTCGGACCGATGTTCGATTATCAGAAAGCGCTTCTCAACGGGGGAAGCATTGATTGGGCGTGCTGTGCCGGTTACAAGTTTATTTTCGTTTCCGCAAAGGGGAAGTTCTGGCTTTGCAGCACCAAGCGAGAGCCGGACATTGATATTATGGAGGTTACACCCGAACTCTTGAAAAGATACGACCACGAAAAAGAGTGTCAGAAAGGTTGCGGTGTTTACTGTATCATTTCTGAGTCCATGGCCCTGAATCATCCGCTTCGCTTCGGGGTCCGCCTATCCTGGGACCGTCTCAAGGAGAAAGCGTTTCCTGCACGGTTTTCCGACACACCGAACTGATTTTGCCCATGTCCGCCCCATCACACCCTTCAGATACAAAAGATATCGCCCGTGGCGCATTTACGAATTTTCTGGGAGTCCTGGCCCGGAGCCTGAACTTTGCTTTTTATATTTTCCTCGGCCGAATGTATGGCGCTAAAGTCACCGGTATTTTTATCCTGGCACTGGCTACGGTGGATGTGGTGAGCAAGTTGGGCATCCTCGGACTGGACAGGGGGATCCTGACCATCGGAGCCAAGAAACACCAGGAAAAGGATGAAGCGGGCTTTTACCGGTCAATTGCACAGGCATTGATCATCGGCTTTGGGGCAACCCTGTTGATGGTGGCCGGGATCAATGCCCTGGCCGAATTTATAGCACACCGATTTTATCAACAGGATGAACTGCTTACCCCGTTAAAAACCATGAGCATCGGGATGTTTTTCTGGATGGTCTCTGCTATATTGCTGTTTGCCACCCGTTCGGTTCGAATCATGAAATATGAGGTATATACGAAAAGCCTGGTTGAACCGCTGGTGCTGATGATCACGGCTGTGGCTTTTTATCATATTTCACCGGGGATATCCGGATTGTCCCTGGCTTTTTTGTGCTCCGTCGTTGCCGGATCGGTTTCATCCATCTATTTTTTCGGCAAAACGTTTTCATTTCAAACATTATTTCGTCAGTTTTTCAAACTCCCCGGTCTGTTTGAAGTGGCAAGATTTGCAGCTCCCATCGGGTTTTACGATTTGTTAAATCTGCTCCTCCAACGGATCGATGTGTTCATGCTCGGAAGGTTTGCCCCTTCCAGCCAGTTGGGCGTTTACGGCATTGCACAAAGCATTGCATTCGGTGCAAAAAAAATCAGGCAATCCTTTGATCCTATTCTTATCCCCGTCATTTCCAGTCGTTATCAGGAGAGCAATCGCGAAGCGATACGACTGCACTATCAGAATGTCACGCGGTGGGTCCTGATATTGAACTTGGCGGTGCTGGGGCTGTTTGTTTTTGCTGCAAGACCGGCACTGGCCTTATTTGGAAAGGATTTTCAAGGCGGAGATACGGCCCTGGTATTGTTGACCGGCGCAGTTGTGGTCAATGGCGTGCTTGGGGTGTCAGAGCTTTTCATTCTAATCGATCGGCCGTCGATCAATCTTATGAACACCATCGGAACCATAATCATGAGTATCGCACTGAATCTTTTATTGATACCGCGATGGGGGATGGAAGGGGCCGCGGCTGCCATATTGATCGCTTATTTCGCTATGAACATTGCCAGAATAACCGAAGTGATCATATTATACCGCATGCATCCCTTTACCATGTTCCATTTAAAAGCCGTGGCCGCTTCGGCTGTTTCCCTGGCAATTGCCTCAATATTATCCTTTGCTCCGCCTGTTTCAGATTCTCTCTTGCTTCAGTTTTTCACGGGTGTCTTTTATGTGATCCTCTATTTCATGCTGCTTTTGAAAATAGGCCCTGCAAAAGAAGAAGCTGAAGTCGCACAGCGGTTTAAGCTGAAATTGTCTCGCGTCTTCAACCCCGGCAACCGGTCATCCCAGGAGCGAGAGTGAAGATGAGGAAAGGCAACAGCCAGGATAGTCTCGTGACCGGATTAATATTTGCCGCACAATACTCGGAAAACGGTTCTCAATTGACTTCATTGATTCGAGTCGGCGGCATTTCTATTCTTGAGCGTCAGCTGCGTCTGATGTCCAAAGCAGGAATAGAACAGGTTGTTGTCATATGTCCGGAAAATGATGCTTCGGTGCCCGATGCAGTGGCCGAATGGAACGGGTCAAGCGTAAAAATTTCCTGCATAGCAGACAACCACGACCTGTTCCTGCAGGCCATTGAAACCGGAATCCATGGAAACCGGCCACCGGAATGGCTGGTGATGGATGGAACGTCTCTTCTGGACGAGGGAATCATAGACAAACTCACACACGCCCATGAGTCGATGATCCCGGCGCTTGAAAAGCGATATTTGGAACCTGAAATTGCAGAAAAGGGGATCGGTATATCGATTCCATCGGGTTCCTTTTCTCATGAGCTGATCTGGTGCGGTTGTGCCAAAGTATCCCATGATTTGTTACAGCGTGCTGGTATTTGCCGAGAGCACCAAATATTGCGAAATTTAATTTCGCATGCGGTTCATGAGGATGCGGGAGCCGTTTATAACTTTTCAACAGAATCGAATTATGACCCGGATGCAAAATGGCACCGTCCTTTTTTGTACTATCCCGTTTCCACACCCAAAGACAGCCGAAAGGGAAAACAGCGGTTGGTGGATCTGGCCCAAAAGCGGGTGCTGGACTGGCCGGCCTGGTTCATCCATCGTCCCATTGAAAACTTTTTGATTCTTCACATCTGTGAATGGCCGGTGACACCCAACCAGCTCACACTTATTACCAATATCGTAGCGTATTGCGGCATGGCGATGTTTTGGAAAGGGTGGATCGGATGGGCGATGATCGTTGCTCTGGTGGTGGGGGTCTTGGACGGTCTCGACGGCAAACAGGCGCGTATCAAGCTGATGACTTCAAGGATCGGTCAATTGGAGCATACGTTTGATAAACTGTATGAAAACGGGTGGTATTTTGCCATGGCCCATTATCTGAGCGCTGAAAATCATAGTCTGATTCCATATTTCTGGTTTTGGACGCTGTTCAGTGTCAATGTGGCGGACATTTTTTTGGGAAAGGCTTTCCGTCGCGTGTTCAATCGCGAGCCGGATGATATGGGGCCTTTCGAGAGAAAGCTCAGAGTTGTTTCAGGCCGGAGAAACACCTACATATGGACATTGCTCCCTTTTGCCGTATTCGATTCCCTTTATACCGGTTATATCTTGATCACCCTTTACGGTATCGCTTCAATCGCCGTAAAATTGTGGCGGTTTTTTGTGCACAAAAGAGACGCACAAGCGGCCTGATTTATTGAATAGCCGCAGACCCACGCAGATGGACGCAGACCCCTGTGAAATATGCTTCGCATTTCACTGGGCAGGCATTTTGTTCGGCCGACATTGGCCGAACAAAAGGGGTATTCGCTTCGCGAAAGAAGATAATAAATATGAAGTATCCAAATGCGGGATTAAAGCAGATGTTTTTTGATTTTCCCGAAGGGAATGACGGTTAATATCTGGCCAAGTCGGCCAGATATTTATCTGCGCCTGTCTGCGAGAGTCTGCGGCTAAATTAAATTGGGTTTCAAATGGCCCTGGATATGGCGGTTTCCAGCTTGGCAAGCGCACCCGAATAGAAGTGATCCGCAAATTCTATCTTTTCGAATTGTGATTCCGGATTCCAGCTCGGAATCATTGTTTGAATCAGTCCTGCCGGAGCAATCTCATCCCGGTCACCGGTTACCACCAGCTTGAGACACGGAAGCGGGTTGATATTCTTAAACTTGATAAACGCAACGGGCGGCGATACCATCAACATGTTGCCGTTCGATATGTCTGAACATCCCAGCAGGGCAATTATCCATGCGCCGAAGGAATATCCCGCAAGATCGACGGGGTCGGATCCGTATTCTTTCAGATATGAAACGGCCGAAAGCACGTCCTGCTTCTCTCCCGGGCCGTCATCGTAACTCCCCCGGCTGTTGCCGACTCCTCTGAAATTAAACCGCAGGGTGGTATAGTCTTTGGATTTATAGGCGCGGGCCATATACTCCACCACCGGATTATACATATCTCCACCGTACAAGGGATGCGGGTGGGTGATAACCACGCCCTTTCCGCTTATCCCCTGATACAGAAGCCCTTCCAACTGTATGTCTCCGGAATTGAACTGAACGAGTTCTTCCATTTGCCTCCTTCCTTTCGTTGCGCTTCGTCTCGTGTCATATTGGCACAATATCATGATAAGCCACAAACAGATTATGAATTTGACAATGTGGCTACGATGTGGCATTTTTTCATAAAGCAGTTCTATTCTTAAACTCGGTATTTCCAATCGAAAGATAAAGGCGGCAGACGCTCAATTCAGCAGCATAAGTGTTGCGTATCTTTTCTTTCTAATGCGCTTGTTCTATATATCAGTTTGATGAAGCATTGTAAGCGTTCACAGGTTCCCCGTTTCCCGTTCAGGGTTACCTTTCTTGCGTTGAATTTGCACCAATGCATGAGATTTGAGATTGTATTGCATGGGCGGTATGAGTAAACAATCAGGGGTGTTGAAAACTGAACCAACGGCCTCGATTTGCACCCAGGGTCGATGTCTACTTGATAATGGTCAAATATTCGGTGAACAACCTCTGAACGTTGAACCCTGAACCCGTGAACCGTTACGAAGCATTTATGACCGGGTCATTTTATTATGAATCAAGCAAACCCTTTATTTACTGGGATCTCCCATCTTTTAAATAGATCGCATTGTCTGAAACAAAGCTATACAAGGTGATGTTTTTTTAAACAAAGGAGGGAAATGATGAATAAGAATAGCATTAAAGGATTGATGGTGTTGATGGTTGCCGGTTTGTTTGTACTATCTTCCGGTATTGTTTCGGCTGCTGAACCGATTGTCATCGGCAGTCCGCTTTCCACAGCCTATCTCTACGGCTGGGCTGCGGAACGAGGCATTAAAATGGCAATTGAGGAGATCAACGCCAAGGGAGGAGTAAACGTCGGTGGTACAAAACGGCCCTTCGCAGTGGAGGTGATCGACACGAGGGACCTGGAACCGGGCGTTCCGGTCAGCGAAGCCCTTCTTGCGGTGGAAAAGCTGATTTTGGATAAAAAGGCCGATTTTATCATGGGCGGGCCGGTACGGTCGGAGGCGGCCCTGGCGGCCATGTCTCTTTTATCCAAATACAAGAAGGTCTCGATCCTGACCACCGGGGTGTTGACCCCGGCGTATCATGCCACGGTGGCCAAGCAGTATGACAAATTTAAATACTGCTTTCGCATCCACGGCGAGGCGAAAAACATCGTTGGCGAAATGTTTGCCAATTTCACCGAACTGAGGGAAAAATACGGATTCAACAATCTGTTTATAATTGCCCAGGATGTCTCACATGCCAGGGGCGCGGCCAAGGTGATGAACGATGTGGCTGTAAAAAAAGGCTGGAATGTAACCGGAGTGGAGATTTACCCCACCGGGGCCAGCGACTTTTCCATGGGTCTGCTCAAGGCCAAAAAGACCCAAACGGAAATCATCAATATCTGGATGGATATGCCGGAAAGCGCAATCCTGCTGAAGCAGTGGTATGAGATGAAAATTCCGGCCCTCCCGTTCGGCTCCACCCTGGCGGCGGCTGAGCAACCCGGTTTTTGGAAAGCGACCGACGGCAAGGGGGAATATACCCTCTGCAATGTGGTCAACGCCGGAAACGCTCCTTCCGACGCGACCCCGTGGACCATGAAATTCTATAATGCCTATACCAAAAAATGGGGTGTGGAGCCGGAAGGCTTGGGCACGTCCAGCAGCTACATGGCGGTATACGTGTTGCGGGATGCCATTGAACGAGCGGGCAGCCTTGATTCGGACAAGGTCGTGGAGGAACTGGAAAAAACAGACATCATGGGTGTTTATGGACGACTCCGTTTTGATCCCAAGAGCCACCAGGTCATCCCGGCCCTGGACCCGAAAGAAGGCGCCGTGGGAAGCATTCTTCAATGGCAGGCCGGCAAGCGAGTAGTGGTCTATCCCAAAAGCATCGCCAAGGGCAGCATTCTGCTGCCGCCGTGGATGAAAAAATAAACACATAATACATCCCAAATCACTATACGGGTTGAAGGAGTCATGTGCGTTTCTCCTTCAACCCCGTGTCACCGGAATTTCAAGCTGAGAATGTCATGGAAATATTGATCTATGGAACCATAAACAGTGTTTCGCTGGCGCTTTACGCCCTGGGATTCGCCATGGTATACGGTGTCAGCCGCCTGCCCAATTTCGCCCACGGCGCCCTGTTTGTGATCAGCGGGTTTATCACATGGAGTTTCCTTAATACCCTGGGGTTAAACTATCTGGTCAGTATTGTTTTGGCGATGGTTGCGACCGGAATCATCGGGGCGTTGATTTATCAATTTATACTTATCAGGGTCCGGGGAATGGCCATCTCCGAAATCATGGCTTCCTACGCCATGGGGCTGGCAATACTGGAAGGGCTCAGATGGGGCGGGTTTAAGGGTATGACCTATACGCTGCCGGCGTTTATTGAGGGCAGCACGGAACTGGCCGGAGTGTCGGTGGACTATCAGCGTCTGCTGGTGGTCGGCATCGGTGTGGCGGTGGTGGCCTTGCTGTGGTTGTTCACCCACTATACGCGCATCGGTTTGGCGCTGCGCGGGATGGCTCAGGATGAGCGCGCTGCCATGATGCTGGGAATCGACTCCGACCGGATGGCGGTGGCGGCCATGGGGTTCGGTTCCATGCTGGCGGCTTTGGCCGCCATCGTATTGCTCCCGTTGGGCAACATTGTGGTGGAGGCCGGGTATAATATCCTGATTCTGGCCATTGCCGTCTGTATCGTGGGCGGCTTGGGAAGCTGGATGGGTGCCGTGCTGGCCGCGTTTCTGATCGGTTTCGCCCAGATCCTAACGGTCGTATATCTGGGCGCCCACTACCAGATGGTGGTCGCATTATTGGCAATCATTTTAACCCTGATTCTAAAGCCGTCCGGACTCTTCGGCCGGCAGAAAGAACTGGAAGAAAGGGTATAATCGTGAGCAAAAAACAGCAGCGCAAAGAGCGCATCGACCGCGGCATCAAGGTGCGCACCGATGGAATCTATGCCTTGATGTCGTTGAGAGAATTGTCTTATTTAACCCTGCCCCGCCTGGTGCTGATTGCGGGCATGCTGGTTTTGCCGGTGGCGGTGACCAGCATGTACTGGCAGCGTGTTATTTCCATCACGTGCATCTATGCCCTGCTGGCCCTCAGTTTTGATTTCCTTGCCCATTTTCTGGGTCTGGTATCCCTCGGGGGAGCCTTTTTTATAGGCGTGGGAGGATATTTAGCCGCTGTATTCAACACTTCTTTCGGATGGCCCATCTTCTTAACCATCCCGCTTGCGACCCTCATGGGGGCTGCGTTCTGCACCCTCGTACTGCTCCCCTGCCTTCCTTTAAGGGGAGTTTATTTCGCCATTGTAACGCTCATGTATCCGCTCTTTATGACCCGTCTCATAGAGGCTCTGGATATTCTGGGGGGAACGGACGGAATCATGGGACTGGACAGTTTTCCGAGTGCATGGATTGAGCGGTATTTCATGATTCTGATGACCCTTATTTTTCTGTTCGGAATGAGGCGGCTCGTGAATACGGATCTCGGTCTGGTTTTTCGTGCGGTCAAGGACAATGACCAGGCGGTCAAGGCATCCGGCATGAGTATCACCTTCTACAAGGCGATTGCCGTGTTCATTGCATCCGCCATGGGTTGCCTGGGAGGGGCCTGTCTGGTGCACATCTATATGTGGTCGGGGATGTCCCTGTTTGCCCTGGATTTTTCCATTATTCCCATCGCAGCAACGGTGATCGGGGGCGGGGGCACCCTGGTGGGTCCGGTGATAGGCTCCCTGATTCTCGTGCCGGCATCAGAACTGCTCCGGGAGTTCGGGACCCTGAGGATTGTTTTTTATGCACTCATCCTCGTTGGGTTCATCATCTTCCGCAGCGAAGGGATCATGGTATTCGGCCAGCGGAAATATCATCAATTCCAAAGGTGGGTCAAAGTATGAGCGCAGAGCCGATCCTCGATGTCAGAGAGGTTACCAAGACCTTCGGCGGGATTCTTGCCCTCAACAACGTCAGCTTCCATGTTGATCAAGGGGAGATACTGGGGATCATCGGCCCCAATGGTTCAGGGAAGACCACACTGATTAACTGCATTACCGGATTCGTAAAAATGACTTTTGGCCGGGTAGCCTTCAAAGGAAAGAATGTCAGCGGCAAGGCGCCTCACAAGATTGCAGACATGGGGCTGACCCGCACCTTTCAAATCATGCGGCCTTACTTCAGCCTGCCGGCCTATAAGAATCTCGTTATCCCGCTGTTTTCTCCCCGGGCCAGACGGACAGGCGGCTGGCGGGGCGGGGGAAAGCTCGGAGACCGTAATACGGTGGGCATCGATATCCTGGAGGAGATCGGATTTGAGCGCGATTCCTATGTTCCCTATAAGCCTGCTTCCAGTCTGCCCACGGGATATCTCAAACGCCTGGAACTTGCACGATGTCTGGCCCTGAAACCGGAAATGATTCTTTGCGATGAAATTTTTTCAGGACTAAGCGCCAGTGAGATCGCAAGCATGGTGCCGCTGATCGAGAGATTGCAGATGGATGGAATTACCCTGATTATGATCGAGCATCGATTACGGGAGCTTTTCCGCGTGGCCAACCGGGTGATGGTATTGAACTTCGGAGAGAAGCTCGTGGAGGGGTCGGCCGGGGAGGTCATGGCGAACGAAAAAGTTAAAGAAGCCTATTTCGGGTCGGAGGAGGTGGAGGAGGTTATGACCTATGCTTGAAGCCAGCGGCCTGATGGTCTTTTACGAAAACATGTTGGCGCTCAACAATATCAGTGTTCAATGCGGGGACAACCAGATTGTCGGTGTATTCGGAGCGAACAGCGCCGGCAAATCCACTCTGATGTACACGCTTTCCGGCATAATGGAGGATATTCGAAAAAAAGAGCAAATGGCGGGTGGTGAACGAATTACGGTGCTGGGTCAGGTCCGGTACCGGGGAGAGGATATCACGGAGCTGAAGCCGAGCCTGCGGGCTAAACGGGGAATTATTCTTTGTCCGGAAAGGCGGAGAATCTTTCCCGAGAGCACGGTTATGGAGAACCTGCGCATCGGTGGATATCTTGCGAAGCCGGCTCAGGCAAAAGATACCCTCGATTATGTGTTTCAATTGTTTCCGGCGCTTGAAAAGCTTAAAAAGAGGATCGGCGGTTTTTTAAGCGGCGGTGAGCAGCAGATGCTGGCCATCGGCCGAGCATTAATGGCGCAGCCGAAACTCCTTCTATTGGATGAGCCGCTGATGGGCTTGAGCCCGCTGATTCAGGCCGTTCTGGTCAAAGCGATCCGGGTGATCGGAAAGGAGAAGGGGATTGCCATTATCGTGACCGAGCAGTATGCACGGCCGGTTCTTCCCATTGTGGATTATGCGTTTATACTGGAAAACGGGGCCGCCGTAATGGAGGGGACCCGTGAAGAACTGCTGGATAACCCGGATATACGGTCGGCCTATTTCGGAATATGAATATAACCGCCCGCTGCGCTCGAGACACAGAGGTCGCAGAGTGTTTTTCTAATTTCTTTTCGTTGAGATAGCGAAAAGAAATAAACCACTGTCCTATCCGTATTCTCAGCGTCTCTAACGAGTCCTATGAAATGGGATGAGTGGGCGGTGAAAAAAATACAATCCGAATAAATTAAGCCAGAAGGCAAATAAGATACAGGATCGATGATGGATTCATACGAGAGCGCATTGGAAAAAGAACTGACATTCACCCGGTTTGACCGGATGTGTGAAAAATATCCCGATCGGACAGCCGTGGTCTACCTGGGGGAGCGGTTTACCTACAAGCGGCTTCAGGAGTTGAGCCTGCGGTTTGCGGGTGCCATAAAGGCGATCGGCGTTCAAAAAGGCGATCGGGTCATGATCTATATTTCCAACTGCGTCCAATGGCTGATCGCTTTTTTGGGCATTCAAAAAATCGGCGCCGTCATTGTGCCGGTCTCTCCAATCTATACGTCCTATGAACTCGAGTATATGGTCAATGACTCCGGGGCGGAGACCATCATCTGCCTGGACACCAATTTCTGCTATGTGCAGGAGGTCTTTCAAAAAACCGGCCTCAAACGGGTCATCGTAACCAATCTGTCCGAACTGCTTCCTTTCTGGAAGCGCTGCCTCGGGATCCTTTTCGATAAGATACCCAAAGGCAAGGTGGAGTGGGATTTTAATATCCACTCTTTCCGATCACTGTTGAAGCACGCACCGCTGGAATCGAAAGTTAAAATCGACCCCAGAGAAGACCTCGCCTATATCCTTTATACCGGAGGAACGACCGGTTTTCCGAAAGGCGTGCAGGGCAATCACATCGGCATGACATCCTATGTCAATGACGTAACCGATGATGTTGCAGGCGATCATCTGAAGGAAGGCGAAGACGTATATATCGCCATTAACCCGCTTTTTCACATCATGGCATTGGGGCTCTGTATGGCGGTGGGACTCAATAAAGGCAACACGGTCCTGCTCATGCCGGTGCCCCAGTTGGATGCCATTATGGAGACCATTCAGCGGTACGGCGCCCGATGGTTCCTTGGTGTGCCTGCGCTATACCGGATGATCCTGGAAAGCGACCGACTCGACCGGTATGACCTCAACTCTCTTACGTACTGCTACTGCGGCGGAGATGTCCTTCCCATAGAGGTCTTCAACCGCTGGCAGGAGCGGTTCGGCATTCCCATTTATCAGGTCTACGGGTCCACTGAAGCGGGGCATGTGACTTACAGCAGGATCGAAAAGGAACCGAAACCGACAACCATCGGCTACCCCCTCAAAAGCAGAGAATGCATTGTGGTGAACCCCGAAACCCTGGAACAGGTGCCTCCCGGTGAAAGCGGTGAGCTTCTGGTGACCTCTCCATATACCCTGAAGGAGTACTGGAATAAACCGGAGGAGACAAAGCAATCCTATACCGAGATAGACGGCAAGATTTTTTATCGAATGGGAGATTTTGTCAGCCGGGACAGTGACGGTCAACTGGTGTATGTGGAGCGCTCTGCCGATATTATCAAACACAAGGCTTACCGGGTTTCAGCCTCTGAAGTGGAGGCGGTGTTGCAGGATCATCCCACGGTGATCGGCGCTTGTGTAGTCGGGGTTCCCGATCCAACGGTGGGTGAGAGAATCAAGGCCATCGTTGTTCTGAAGGAGGGTGCCAGGGGCGTGGGCGGCACAGAACTGATCAAATGGTGTCGTGACCGGCTGGCAGCCTATAAAGTCCCCAGTTATATCGAATTCAGGGATATGCTGCCCAAGTCCAAGGTGGGAAAACTTCTTCGCCGAGAAATCCGGGATGAAGAGCGGCGGCGCTTGTCCAAAGAAGGGGTAACCGGTTTATAACCGTTTACGGGTTCAGTGTTCAGAGGTTCAGAGTTCAGGATGCAAAGGTCAACCCAGAACTTGTGAACACTTACCAGCGATTAAAATAATGAGGGTAAGCCATGTCTGAGAGTATTTTGGACAACAAACGCCTTCTGGCGGTAGATGATGAACCCGACGTGCTGGATACGCTCGAAGAATTGCTTGAAGGTTTCAATGGGCTCGTATTTGACAAGGCGACGGAGTATGACACCGGCTATCATCTGCTGCGGTCCTGGACTTATGACGTCGTCATTTTAGACATCATGGGCGTTCGCGGGTTCGATCTTCTCAACGCCTCGGTGCACCTGGGCTTTCCCACTGTGATGCTCACCGCTCATGCACTTTCCGTGGATACGCTCAAGCAGTCCATTGAGATGGGCGCCCGGGCCTATATCCCAAAAGAAAAGATGACGGACATCGCTTCTTTTCTTGAAGACATGTTGTCTCTTGAACACGGATCCAGCCTCAAATCAGTGGTTCATCGGCTCGGCGACTTTTTCAACATGAAGTTCGGATCCAAATGGATGGAAAGCGAAAAAACCTTCTGGAAACAGGTTGCAGACGGAAAATACCTGCCCGATCCGGTGATCCTGAAGAAGTAACTGTTCCGGACTCAACTCACATCTCTTAACCGACATTAGGACAAAAACAATATAGGATGTCCCCTCTTGATTATATCTTCAATAAAAATGTCGCGAGACTTAATTCATACCATAAAACATCTTAAAATTCCTTAACACAGACTCGATCAAACTGCATGGAGCAGCCTGGCGATACTCCGTTGCCTCCCCGGCACAAGAGACGTCTTGACTTGTACATGCAAAAGATGTACGTTCAAAGTGTGAAATACGAATGGAACCCAGAGAAAAATGCCTGGCTGAAAAAGGAAAGAAAGATTTCTTTTGAAGAGATGGTTTTTCATCTCTCACAAGGTGATGTCTGGAAACTTGCCGATCATCCGGATCAAGCAACATATCCGGGGCAAAAAATATATTTTGTTATCATTGACGGCTATATTTATCTGGTCCCGCATATTATCAGAAAAGAACATATATTTCTGAAAACTATAATCCCGAGCAGAAAAGCCACGAAGGCTTATCAAAAAGAACAGGAAGGGCAAAAATGAAATACGATAAAGAAGAAAAAAATATCCTGGATGCGTACGAAGGTGGGGAAATGAAACTTTCGACGCCATCGAAAAAAGAAATAGAAAAAATCAAGGCGATTGCGAAAAATACGTTCAAGAAAGATAAGCGAATCACCATACGACTGTACGACCATGATTATAAAGGCATTCAGAAAAAAGCTATGGAAAAGGGGATACCGTATCAAACACTCATTTCCGGCATTATTCACCGGTATATCGAGGGTGATCTGGTATCCAAAACCGATTAGAATCTGTTTGTGTCCCATCTTTCTTAGACCAAGTCGTCCCACCTTTTGGACTATCCGTGCACCCGGGTTGGCCTATGGCTCCCCTATCAGCGTCATGAAATCAGTCGTCAAGGTAGGAATATATTGATGTTAATATGAAATTTGCGATAAAGGTTATGTGTCTTAGCTTGAAATCCTAACCCTAATTCCGAATCTTCATTGAGTCTGACTTACGTATCGTTACTTGGAGCGCCCAGCAAGATCATTGATTTCTATTGGATACATGGAATAAGATTGTTAACATTGATGCCTGTGATTATCTCAATAAATGCGTACTTGGGTGATATTTGGTTTTACATTTTGATATAACCATTCACACAGCATTCCGGCAGACCACAATATATTGAGTTGTTTTTCAAATGATTCTGCTTCCAGTTAATGGCGAATTCCAGGTTTCAAAGAGTATTATTCATAAATCATATTATCATCACAGGTTCAGGGTCAGCGGTGATCTCTAAATGATATTCAAATATTGATACAATTTTCCTTTTTCAAAGCTATAATAATAAAACTGGTAATTCAGAGTTTTGTATTTATTTGTTAATATTATATTTTGCCATGCAAATAGGAATATGATAATCAAAATTTGAATCGCATTAATTCTGAATTTCATGATTTTTTGTCAAAATTGAAACAAAGGCTGAAATTAAGCGGAGGCGAAATTGGTGGAGATGCCTGGGAAAAATATTGCCAGAAGCTTTTGAAGCTGAAATATAATGATTATCAGGAAGTACCTGCCCGTTACGCCGGTGATTTAGGTGTTGAAGGTTTTACCCATACAGGTATCGCATTTCAATGTTATTGCCAAGATGGTGAACCAATTTCAGATGAGCTTTATGAGAAACAAAGAGATAAAGTTACTAAAGATATTAAGGGGCGAAATAAACAACCTAATAAAATGGCAAGGGAGGTGGTGCTTACTGATGTAGATAGTTCGGAATGTTAAGATCTTAAATCAGGAATAAAGCAAAAGGAGGTAAAAATGAAAAGGATTAAGTTGGGATTGATATTAGGATTGGTGGTTGTTTTAATGTCGGCATTTGCTTTACCCGGCAATGCGGTAGCTCAGAAAAAAATGTGGCGCCTGGGGACTGCTGATCCAGGGACCTACGGTTATAAAATAGCCGGTTTCTTGTCAGATATGTTGCGAAAGGCTCTGCCGGATTACGACATTACCGTTTATCCGTTTGCCAATACCACCGCTAACATCAAGAGCTTTCTGGTGGGTGAACTGGAAACCGCGTATTCGGCCGAACCGGGATTGAAAAAATTGTACGCTTTTCAAAAACCATTTGCGGGCTTTGAACCCAACGTGAAGCAAATGGTGGTGCAGTCTTTCTGGAGCTACACCATGGAAACACACATATTGACGTTACCGGAGAACAAAGACAAATTTCGCAGCTGGGAGGATTTGGACGGCAAGAAAATCTACATGACCAAGTCTGGATATATGAACAATATCAACATCCACAGAGCGATGCAAGACGTCTGCGGCTTGAAGATCAAGCACGTCGAAATTGATATGTCAAAGACCGCGGATGCTCTCAGGGCGGGAACCATAGACGCCACCGCAGCCTACACAACCGCTTTGACATCGGTGGCCAGCTGGATCAAGGTGCTTGATGTGGCCACTCCCTTGCAGGGAGTGAACCCGACCCCGGAACAAATCAAGAAGCTCACAGCGGCAGGCTTCACCCCCGCGAAGATCGATCTTAAGAAGGCCTATACCAGAGACCTGGGAGTGTCTGAACTCTATGGCGTGCCTTTTTACTTCGGTTACCACCACGGGCTCAATTTCCCGGCTGAGGACGTTTATAAAATGCTCAAAGCACTTGAAACCGGAGCGGCCGATCTGGCCAAGCTGGACTCGGGGTTCGGACCTCTGGCCGCAGACTGCGCCGGGTTCCAGGTCAAGGGGATTCAGAGCATTCCCGAGATGCCGGTACATCCGGGATTGGCGAAATATCTGAAGGAAAAGGGATTATGGGATTCGTCCTGGGTAATCGCCAGCGAGGAAACGATCAAGTCAGCGATAGAGAAGATGAAAGCGAAATGATCTTTTTGGGGCGAAATTAAGGGTAGTAAGCGTAAATAACTGTGAACTCACCCCTGTTAAAGGTCAACAAGGGGTGAGTTCACTCTTTTCTGGTAACACCGTCAGGGGGCGAACAGATGGAAAAAAATCCGTTGTCAGATGGAGCGAAATCATCGGCTGAAATGCATAAATTTATAATCTCCTCCTATTTTATAGCTATTATCGTATATTTAACATTTTCGCTGCATTATTTCGTAACCGGCTTAGGGGGAACCCCCCTCCTTAGCATAACGCTCGTCCCAATGGCCTACGTGCTGTGGGTATTGAAATTCTTTGTAGCCGGAAAGCTGCCGTATCCCCGTCTAGGACTTAAACTCAATCATGCCATAGCCGGCGTGTGCATCGCCATGTGCATCTTTTCACTCATATACATGAGAGTGGAGTTTGACGCCCTCATTTATGACAGGACAGGGTTTTTCAACACCCCTGACAAAATCGTAGGGGCGATGATGCTGGGTCTCGTGCTCGAATATGCAAGACGGGAACATCCGATTCTCTTTTATCTCATCCTGTTTCTCATGATCTATTCCGTTTACGGTCGGTTTTTCCCAGGTTTACTCGGTCATCCCGGGGTCTCCTGGACGAGAGCCATAACATCTTCTTCCATTGAGATCACATTGGGCCTGTTTGGAACGTATGCCCAAATCGGGGTCGGCGTGGTCGCGGCATTTTTCATATTTTTGGGCATTGCCCAGGGATTTGGCGTTCAGGAATCCATTATCAAAACGTTCGTCGGTATACTTGGCAAACATACAACCCTCATTCCCCAAACGGCGGTAGTGACTTCGATGGCAATTGCTACCTGCAGTGGCTCGGGAGCGGCGAATGCAGCCATAACCGGGCAGTACACGATACCGCTGATGAAAAGAGCGGGGTTTCCCCCTCTTTACGCCGGTGCTGTGGAAGCTTCAGCTTCGCTGGGCGGCTTGCTCATGCCGCCCGTCATGGCAATCGCCGGTTTCCTCATGGCTGACTTTCTCGGCGTGTCTTATTTCGAGGTTATCGCTCGCGCATATGGGCCGGCTCTTATTTTCTTTGGCATCATATCGCTTTCGGTCTACCTTTTTACAGCACGCTTCCTGCGGGGAAGAGGAAGCGGCTCAAATTCTGAATTGGATTCCCTTATCGAAAGATTTTCCAAAACGGACGTAGTCAACACGGCGATTTTCTTTGCCTTCATCGGAGTTTTGATCATTTTGATGGGTGTCCTTTGGTTCGAAGCATCCAGAGCCGCACTGAACATTGCCATCGGTCTCCTCATCACCGGATCCGTATTCCGCATATATTCCCATCCCGGGACGACCTGGGATAAGATAAAGGAATGGGGCAGGTGTTTTCGCCGGGCCTTATTGGCGTTTGCCGATGTTACCGCCCCCCTGATTCTCTTGCTCGCCATGCTCGGGGTGATGGTAAATCTGTTCGTGGTTAGTGGATGGATGATTAAGCTGATGGCACTACTGGCGACGGTGGGAGAATTCCATATCGTAGCCCTCATCGGAGTGGGGTTCGCCATTGGGATCTTCTTGGGGCTGGGAATACCGCCGTCGGCCTGTTACATACTCTCAGCCGTGGTCGTCATCCCGCCGATGACACGAATGGGGATCAACCCCTGGATCGCTCATTTCTTCTTATTTTTCGTAGCGGTAATATCCGAATATTCGCCGCCAACCTCACTTGTCGCTGCGGTTGCTTCCCGTATTTCAGGAGCCTCCTTCATGAAGACGATGATGGTCACGCTGCAAATATCTACTCCTTTTTTCTTCCTCACATTCGCGATTTTCAATTGGGATATTTTGTTGTTGAAACCCGGTTTAGCACAACTGGCTGCTCTGGGTGCGCTAATGATCGGATGCTTGACGGCAGCTGCCGCCATCCACGGCAGCCTTTTTGAAGAAAAAAGGCATGACCTTCCTGCAAGGTTTTTAGTCCTCCTGGTGGCGCTATTTATCCTGTACTATCCTAGAGGCATCCTTTCGGCATTGGCATTGATACCCGCCGTGGTTTTGATAGTCCTCGTGATCCGGCGGACCGAAAAAACAGCGGTATCTTCTTAGGATTGCTATATTCGTTCCACCGGCATCCACACGCCTGGAGTGGTTTTGGAAAACATGAAAGAGCTGAGAGACCGAAGCGATCAGCGTTTTCATCCTGATAATTTTCTGAGATATCCACAAAGCGTGATTGGGCAAGTTCGGTGGGCAAGTTCGGGACGTCCATTGGAATATTGGTTTATATCTGGGGTGTAGAACAACCAATAATCCAATGTACGAAAGTCACGGGGGTTGGGATGAAGTCAAAAAGATGAGGCTAAGCGGACAGGATCGCATCAAGAGCGATCAGAGAATATTAGGGGAGAGCGATTTTGTAAGCCATATCCTTT
>Ga0180009_10001496_pt1 | contig 28506 bp, 25 predicted proteins | sample OS_PC_MetaG_FD_123537 | JGI IMG/M metagenome (GOLD analysis project Ga0180009, IMG submission 123537) | Groundwater microbial communities from the Aspo Hard Rock Laboratory (HRL) deep subsurface site, Sweden - OS_PC_MetaG | ecosystem: Environmental > Aquatic > Deep subsurface > Groundwater... | reverse complement strand
GGGTTTGGAGAGAGAAGAGTTGAAGTAAAGCGTAGGGCCAGGGATCTTAACCAAGAGATCAACAGGATGAAAAAACAATCAAGTCAATCCTGTTATCCTGTCTAATATAGCTGAACTATTACCTGAATGAGTATTAGGATTATAAAAAAGAGGTATTGAATATGAAAACTTCAGCCAAAATTATCGACCCTGAAGATTATATCCTGGCTGTCCTGTCACCGGAAGAAAGGCTCGAAGCAGCATTTAATGTCGCTGCTCAAGCCTTTAAAAAGTCACCATTGACCGTGCAGGATATTGAGAAGGCGGTAAAAACAGTGAGGAGGAAGGCGTACGAAAAGAAAAGATAAGGTAGTAATAGACACCGGTGTAATCATTTCCGCATTTGCCTTTGGGGGAACTCCCAAAAAATCTCTAATAAAGGGGAGAAATAACCCCCTTGACATAGGGCTTTTATTTTGATGTAAAGGCTTACATTGCCGCACACAAGAAACCCCATACACAGGGGGGCTTGCCCGAAATTCGTGGCACATTTCTTGCTCTTATCGAGTATGAGGATTAATGTTCTAGTAGAGTTCAGCCGATATGCCCAACAAGATGGATAAACAAAGAATTGACCAAATAATTACTTTTTCACTCTTAGAATCCAACCGGAAAGATGATCCTTGGGATAGAGAACTGGGGCCTATCCATCTTATAAAGTATGTCTACCTATCCGACCTTGCTTATGCCGAACATCACCATGGAATAACTTATACAGGAACTCCTTGGCGATTTCATCATTATGGGCCTTGGGCTGAAGAAGTTTATGAACGAATTGATCTAGTCATGCAAGCAGTGGAAGCAAAGGTTAAGGCAATAAGCAGCCCGAAACTGAGGGACGATTTCTTTAGATATTCTCTGGATGACGATGAACGTTATTATGAACTTTACAGTGCTCTTCCGCTTGAAATTACGAGTGCTCTCAAAAAAGCCATTCATACATATGGGAATGACACTGCTGAATTACTCCACTATGTGTATAGGACTCGGCCGATGATCTGCGCTGCGCCTGGAGAGTCATTAATTTTTGAATCTAAAAAATTAGTTGAAGAGGAAATTATAACGGAATCACAAATACCAAAGGAAGAGCTTTCTGTAAAAAGAAAAAGGCTAAAAAAAGAGGCCATAGATAAACTGAAAGAAGAGATGGCTGTTAGGCTTGAAAAAACTCTCACAAAAAAGAAGGAAAAAAGACAGTTTACACCACCGCGATATGATGATGTCTATTATGAAGGAGTTATGCGGGTTGAAAGCCTTGCTGGAGATCCTATTGAAACAGAGGAAGGTGTTTTAGAAGTCACGCCTAATCTCTGGAAATCCTCTTTCAGGACAGATGATGAATTATGCTGATGATACGATCCAAGCTTATATCCAGCGGTGGTGGATCGAGCATAAAAACAATGATTTCCGAAGAGGACGGCTTATTCACGCTTTTTTACCCCATGTTCATCAGGTTCCATTCACACTAATTCCGAAGGGACGCGACGAAGACCCAACTAATCATACCAAAATCCGTTATACCATGAAGGAGTTAAAACTCCTCGAGAAGGAAGATCTTTCCACTCTCCCTGCTGCAGCTTTAACTGTTCCTGAAGGTGAAAAAATTCTCGCATTCAGAGGGAAAATGAGGCCTGCCCTGATTATTTCTTCGGGTGGGAAGGATATTTCAAGAAATCTCATAAAAGAGAAGCCAAAATGGCAAACGGCTCCAACAATCCTTGTTGTCCCTTATTATGGCGCAGAACGAAGTGGACAAAGAGCGGGATTTAGAAAAGAATTTGTTGATAGAGTAAAAAAAGCCGAATACCCTAATTTTTATTGGGATAAACTTCCTATCTCTGGTGAGGGAACCGAAGGTTCAATATGTAGGCTTGATCATATCTTTCCTTTGGGTAAGCACCACGATTCAGTAAAATTCACACAGCACTGTTTAAGCGAAGAGGCAATGACGATTATTGATGAGTGGCTCCATTGGCTTATTGAAGATATTGAGCCAAGCGGCGATTTGCAGACTGTTCGTGAGGGTCTTTTGGAAATCGAAAAGCTATAATTCTCCTTATCTACAACCCCCATTGTCGGTTTATTGCTTACCTACCTTGATAGGAAACAGGTCACATCATCTCTTCAGTTTTTAAAGTGTTTGCCGCTCATATTTTAAGGTGTAATTGGTTATTATGTTTTTCAATACCTCATACGCTTGCGGCGGGGTAGTTGATTGTAAGCTGATGAACTCATGTACTCCTGTTTCCTTTTTGTGCCTTTCGGAGCAGGCTTTATTTCCTTTGACATATCAACCAGTTTCGGCTACGTTAATCTGGCTATTATAGACTTATATCCGTAAACCTTAGATCTGAGGATAGGAATATGGGTCAGAACAGCAACCAAATCGAAGCCCGCCTCTGGGACGCTGCCGATGAGCTGAGGGCGAACTCCAAGCTTAAATCGTCTGAATACTCGGTTCCGGTGCTCGGGCTGATCTTCCTCCGCTACGCCGACTACAAGTTCAGTGTGGCGGAGACTGAACTCAAGGGCAAGAGCACCGGAAGGCGCAAGATCGGCCCTGCTGACTACCAGGCTAAGGGTGTGCTCTATCTGCCCGATAAGGCTCGCTTTTCCACTCTGCTACAGCTCCCGGAGGGTGCCAACATGGGTCAGGCTATCAACGATGCCATGCGAGCTGTGGAGGCACAGAACCCCGACCTCAAGGATGTACTCCCCAAGACCTACAACAGACTAGAGAATCCCACCCTGGCCGAACTCCTGCGGGTCATGAACTCCATCCCCATGGACATTGAGGGGGATGCATTCGGCAAGATCTATGAGTATTTCCTCGGTAAATTCGCCATGAGCGAGGGCCAGAAGGGGGGAGAGTTCTTCACGCCTACCTCTGTGGTTAGACTCATCGTGGGAATTATTGAGCCATTCCACGGTCGGATCTTTGACCCGGCCTGTGGGTCAGGTGGTATGTTTGTGCAGAGCGCCCGCTTCGTGGAGGAGCACAAGAGTAGTTCCAAGGATGTGCTCAGTATTTATGGTCAGGAGAGGGTCGCCGAGACCGTGAGGCTTGCCAAGATGAACCTCGCGGTCCACGGCCTGGGTGGCGATATCCGCCAGGGCAATACCTACTATGAGGACCTCCACACCAGCACCGCGCGTGGTGGTAAGTTCGACTTTGTCATGGCTAATCCGCCATTTAATGTGGATCGGGTGGACAAGGATCGGCTGAAGGATGATCCTAGATTCCCCCTGGGATTGCCACGAGTGGATAACGCTAACTATTTGTGGATTCAGATATTCTACAGCGCACTGAATGATAAGGGCCGGGCCGGGTTTGTCATGGCCAACTCCGCATCAGATGCCCGCGCATCGGAGCTGGAGATCCGCAAGAAACTCATTGAGGAGCGGGCGGTTGATGTGATGGTTGCAGTGGGCACAAACTTCTTCTACACGGTGACTCTACCCTGCACGCTCTGGTTCCTGGACAAGGGCAAGAAGGAGACCGACAGAGAAGATAAGGTGCTATTCATCGACGCTCGGCACATTTACCGCCAGATTGACCGAGCCCACCGAGACTGGACGCCTCAACAGGTGGAGTTTCTGGCCAACATAGCCCGGATGTACAGAGGTGAGGAGCCTGAGAACATCCACGGTAGCGCTGAAATGCTCGCCGAGAAGTTCCCCGACAAGAAGTATGTGGACGTCCCAGGTCTGTGTAAGGTGGCTACTGTCGAGGAGATAGAGGCTCAGGGCTTCAGCCTCAATCCGGGCCGATATGTTGGGGTCGCCGATCGGGATGAAGAGGATTTCGACTTTGCCGAGCGGCTCCAGGAGCTTAACGAGGAGCTGGAGGTGCTTAATAGTGAAGCGAGGGAGTTGGAGGAGCGGATTGCGGAGAATGTCGTGAAGTTGGTGGAGAGTCAGTAGTACATGATAAAAGTATTGCCAATTAAAACTAAAATTGCCAATGTTGCTAAGGTAATTTCGGGTTATGCCTTTAAGAGCAAGGAATTTATGGAAGAAGGGATTCCTGTAATCAAGATTAGGAATATTCGCCTGGGCGCCATTGACAATTCAGAAATCCAGTATGTCTCAGATGAATATCTAAAAATCAATCCAAAATATCACGTATACCCAGGTGATATACTTATTTCATTAACTGGTTCACATATCAACCAACCGAACTCTGTTGTGGGAAGGGTAGCAAGATTTCCTAAAGGTTCAAAAAATGCTCTGCTAAACCAGCGAGCAGGTAAATTCATTATCACTGAACCTGACAAATGTGATTCGTCTTATCTTTACTATCACCTAGTGGATGAAGGGATGCGACGAGATATTGCTGCTTTTGCTCATGGAGCAGCAAATCAAGCTAATGTTAGCCCGAGCCAAATTGAAAGCCTCGATATCAACCTTCCCCCTATCCCTACCCAACGCAAAATCGCCTCCATACTCTCCGCCTACGATGACCTGATTGAGAACAACCTGCGACGGATCAAGATCCTGGAGGAGATGACGCAGAACCTATACCGCGAGTGGTTTGTCAAGTTCCGCTTCCCTGGACATGAGAGGGTAAGGGTGGTGGATTCACCGCTGGGTAAGATCCCCGGAGGGTGGGAGGTGGCCAAGCTAGGCAATGTGCTAAGTGAGCTAGAGTCGGGATCTCGTCCTAAAGGAGGCATTGATCCGAACGTCCGAGACGTTCCCAGCGTAGGAGCTGAGAACATCCTCGGTCTAGGCAAGTATGACTATTCCAAAGATAAGTTCGTCAGCCACGAGTTCTTCGAGAACATGAGACGAGGAAGGATCAAGAGCGGAGATGTCCTGCTCTATAAAGATGGCGCAAAGATAGGGCGCAAGTCGATGTTCCGAGATGACTTTCCACATGCTCAATGCTGCATAAATGAGCATGTTTTCATTTTACGAAACAATGACAGGTGCAGCCAGACGTATCTGTTCTTCTGGCTAGATCAGCCGGATATGACCGAGCGGATTAGACAACTCAACGCAAATGCAGCGCAGCCAGGAATTAATCAGGAAGGTGTAAAAGGTCTCCCCATCATTCTGCCACCGCGAAGGGTTCGAGAGGAGTTTGATGTGCTTGTCGAACCACTCTCTGCAGAGCTTTTCAATCTAGCAAAGGCGAACCGTGTTCTCCGCCAAACCCGTGATCTGCTCCTCCCCAAACTGATCTCCGGTGAGTTAGACATCTCGGAGCTTAACATCGCCATCCCGGAGGAGACCGTATGACTCCTACCACAGCCGCCAATTACTCTGAAGATGCGTTGGTCGAGCAGCCAGCGATCAATCTATTAGATGATCTCGGTTGGGAGCCCTACAGCGCCTATTCAGAGTTCGATCAAGTCGGTGGAAGTCCTCTTGGCCGTGAGACCAAGGCTGAGGTCGTGTTGACCTCGCGCCTGCGTACCGCCCTTGAAAAACTCAATCCCGACGCACCATCAGTAGCCTTCGACTATGCCATTGGGGAACTTATTCGAGATCGATCCCGGATGAGTTTTGTGGCGGCTAACCGTGAGGTCTACCAACTACTCAAAAACGGTGTGCGAGTCCTGGTACCGGATTTCGAGGGTGGGGAGGAGAAGGTCGAGATCGTCCGACTAATCGACTGGGACGATCCATCCAACAACGACTTTCTGCTCTGTTCCCAGTTTTGGGTTACAGGGGAGATGTATACTCGGCGGGCAGACCTGGTGGGATTCGTAAACGGTCTGCCTCTCGTCTTTATCGAGCTTAAGGCCACCCACCGGCGTCTGGAGACCGCTTATACTGGCAACCTTAGCGACTATAAGGACACCATCCCACACCTCTTCTGGTACAACGCGCTAATCATACTCTCAAACGGCAGCCAGAGCCGGGTTGGTAGTGTGAGTGCAGGCTGGGAGCACTTCAACGAGTGGAAGAAGGTGGGCAGCGAGGCGGAGGAAGGGCGCATCTCTCTGGAGACTATGCTCCGAGGCACCTGTGAACCCTCACGACTGCTTGACCTGGTCGAGAACTTCACCCTGTTCATGGATTGGCCGGGCGGGATGATCAAGCTAGTGGCCAAGAACCACCAGTACTTAGGCGTGAACAATTCACTCGAAGCCTTGACCGAGATACGGCAGCGTGAAGGGCGGCTTGGGGTCTTCTGGCACACCCAGGGCAGCGGCAAGAGCATCTCCATGATCTTCTTCTCGCAAAAGGTGTTGAGGAAGGTTCCGGGAAACTGGACCTTTGTGGTCATCACCGACCGCAAGGAGCTAGACGACCAGATCTACAAGAACTTCGCATCAACAGGGGTGATCACCGAGAGCCGAGCTCAGGCCGAGAACAGCAAACACCTGCGGCAACTATTGCGAGAGGACCACCGGTATGTATTCACCCTGATCCACAAATTCCGCACTGAGGGAGGTGAGGATCACCCGGTTCTCTCGGAGCGGGATGACATCATCGTGATCACAGACGAGGCGCACCGCACCCAGTATGATACCCTGGCCCTGAATATGCGAACGGCGCTGCCCAATGCATCCTTCCTGGCTTTTACAGGCACCCCGCTGATAGTGGGGGAGGAGAAAACCCGCCAGGTTTTCGGAGACTACATAAGCGTTTATGACTTCCGACAGTCAGTAGAGGACGGGGCCACATTGCCTCTTTACTACGAAAACCGCATCCCAGAACTCCAACTAACCAATGAGAACCTCAATGAGGACATGGAGCGCCTGCTGGAGGACGCGGAACTCGATGAGGAACAAGAGAAGAAGCTGGAACGTGAGTTCTCCCGGGAGTACCACCTGATTACCCGCCAAGACAGGCTGGAGACCGTGGCGAAGGATATCGTCGAGCACTTTACCAGTCGTGGTTTCCAGGGCAAGGCCATGGTTATCTGCATCGATAAAGCTACAGCGTTCCGAATGTACAATAAGGTGCAGGGATACTGGCAGGAAAAACTCAATAGATTACGAGAGCAGCTTAAGGAGGCTCCCGAGGATGAGCAGCCACCGATCGAGGACCAGTTACGCCAGATGGAAGAGTGTGACATGGCCGTGGTGGTATCCCAGGCCCAAAACGAGATCCGGGACATGGAGGAGAAGGGCCTCGACATTCGTCCACACCGCAAGCGCATGGTAAAGGAGGATCTCGATACGAAGTTCAAGGACCCGGATGATCCCTTCCGCCTGGTCTTCGTCTGTGCCATGTGGATGACCGGCTTTGATGTGCCTTCCTGTTCGACACTCTATCTGGATAAGCCTATGCGCAACCATACCCTGATGCAGACCATAGCACGCGCCAATAGGGTGTACGCCGATAAGGTGAGTGGTCTTATTGTGGACTATGTGGGGGTATTCAGGAATCTGGAGCGAGCCCTGGCAATCTATGGTACCGGTGGAGGTGGAAGAGCAGGTGGTGGGGATAGGCCGGTAGAGGACAAGAATGTGCTTGTTGGGGCGCTTAATCATGCGATCCAGGAGACCAAGGACTACTGCATGGAGAGAGGCGTAAATATCCCAGCTATTGAGGCAGCAGATGGCTTTGATCGGGTCAGCTTCCTCGACGATGCCGTGGACGCACTCGTGGCAACAGAAGATATCAAGAGGCGCTACATGGATCTGGCCACCAATGTCCAACGCCTATACAAAGCTGTATTGCCCGATCCAGCAGCCACAGTGGTTCAACCGGACTGTATGCTGATCCGCATCCTGGCCGAGAAGATTCGTGCCCTGCTTCCACCTGCCGATATCTCAGGAGTTATGCAGCAGGTAGAGGATCTACTCGACCACTCGATCGCCGCAGAAGGATATGTAATCAGGGAGCCGGCTGAACCTTATGGAGCGGATCAGCTGGTTGATCTAAGCCGTATTGATTTTGATGCGCTTAAGGCAAGGTTTGAACGCGGTCGGAAGCATACAGAGGTGGAGCGGGTCAAGAACGCAGTAGCAAGTCAACTCAGTAAGATGGTCCGCCTGAATCGAACACGGATGGACTACCTGGAGCGTTTCCAGAGGATGATAGACGAGTATAACTCAGGAAGCGTCAACGTGGAGGAGTTCTTCCAGCGTCTGATGGAGTTTGCCAAGACTCTGAATCAAGAAGAACAGAGAGCGGTCGGTGAGCAGCTCACGGAAGAGGAGTTGGCGGTATTTGATCTCCTCACGAAGCCCGAGATGGAGCTCACTAAGAAGGAACGGTCCCAGGTTAAGAGTACGGCCCGCGAGTTGCTTGAGACACTCAAACACGAAAAGCTGGTCCTGGATTGGCGCAAACGACAGCAGGCCCGCGCCCAGGTTCGTGTGACTATAGAGACCATCCTCGACCAATGCCTCCCTCCGGCTTATACACCGGAGCTCTATCAGATGAAGGCAGATGCAGTATTCCACCATGTTTACGACTCATACTATGGTGCTGGCCGGGGTGTGTACGCCGAGGCGGCATGACAAATACCTGGAAGATGTACGAGTGCATGAGGAGTTCCTCAATGTGTTTATATTGGGTAACCACCGAAGACCACGGCGAGGACTGGTTCGTCGTAGCCAACAACGCACAAGAGCGAACTAGCTTCCCATGGATCAGCGCTATCACAATGCTATTTCCAATCGCTGCAATGGCGACAATCGCAAACCAAGGGGCACCGATTTTGCCGACACTTGGCTATGGTTTCGCAAATCTTGGATACCTACTGTTTGGCGCTGGAATAGTGGCAGGAAGCTTTCGCGCTCTTGGATTTCGATATAGGATTTCCACCATTATTGCGGGTGTCACGATTTGGATTGTTGGCACGGTGTGGAGTAAATATATGAAGGGTTATTAAAGCTCTCGACTAGTCGGGGATTCCGATGTGCTTTATATCGTCAGGTGAGCTGGGGGTTATACTGGGGTTTTTCTTTCTGCCATTACTATGCAGTTCCCCGATGCCGAAAAACTTATGATCGATAAACGAAATCTTGAATAAATATTGATTTGGCCTTACTATCGATAATGGTATCTTAAATTTTCAGATAGGCAAACTACTGTGGACTGAAAAAAGATTGGCAAGAAATGAATAACATAGATTGCACCTTAGCAAGAGATTTAAAATTCATAATTTTATGACACGTTTTCATGGAGTGTGAGGACTATTTCTGATTGAAAACATTAAGAGAAATTGAGAATTCTCAATCGCTTGACTGCCATGAAAAAGGCTTAGCATCGGGATAATCCTTATGATAAACTTCCATTTCTTCTTTATCCAGAGGATACCACTCATCATAAGGATATCGGCGATAGAATTCAGCAATGCGCTCCCGAAAATGAGCTGCGGCCACCTCGTTCAAGCATCCTTTTCTAAGGTGGCGAAGTGCCTCAAGGTCAACGCGCGGTACGCGTATAGTCACCATGAAATCTACCCCCATTTTTTCTGTAAACCCAAGCTTGTCATCTGGGGGCAGATAAAACCATTTCTGATTTAGACGGGCCTGCTGAGTAATTATTCGACTCCAGCTTTTTGGGGTTTTTGTTTCTTTGCTCTTGAGTTCAACCTCTCGGAAATTTCGAACCTCGCAGAGGTTGATATCGGGAGCCTTTAGAGCATCACAATTCTGGGAAATCACAATAGCAGTCACTGGTCTTGCTTGAACAATAGTCGTTACGGGACCACCCTCTTTAGCCGCTGATTCCCATGAGGTTACTTCAGGGTGATCCTTTACCACAACCGCAATCCTTTTTAATGCGAAATCAAAACGAGGAATCCTAACAAAGATATCTCCTTGTCTTATTGGTTCATCTTGACCTGGGAAGTTGTAAATCAATCCCACTCCTCCCAAACAGTAGTTAGCTTTGCTTCTTTCTCTGCGAAATGGCGACGCCTCTCTTCAGCATCTATCAAGGAAGTGAAAGCTAACATATGGGCTTGATCCCATGTAATCCGTTTTCGCTCTGAGGGCTCAATTTCAATATCAATAATGTCCTTTAATGTACTGACACTCTTTTCCTCTTCCGCGAAAACAAACGTGTGGAAAGCTCTCCAATACTTACTAATAGCTTCAATGTTTTCCAATGCTTTTGTCAAATCTTTCGAATATAAAGCCCAAGCAACATACTTTTTTAGATGAGCAAGCAATAACGTCCTTTTTTGCTCGCTGATGCCTGGATCTTGGTAAAGATTTGGCTTGTTACGAATCTTGGGACACCATTGGGCATAACTAAAGGTACTTTCATATCCTTCAGTTCTATCCTCCTGGTAAACATCTAAGTAAGTAAAGGTGTCAGAGCCTGAAATCATAAGGTTCGGCATAGTTGCCTCCATTAGTCTAAAAGTAAAGTCCTAAGATTTCATTCAGGTGATTAGGTGCATTTTTAAAAAAACGATCTATATCTTGCTCTTCAAAACTAACAGTTGCTGCTAGATCTTTCCCCAGAGTATTTAGGTCATTTATGACTAACAGTATCGAAGTCTGTGCTGGATCTGAAAGTTTGGTTGACCTAAGTCTGACCCATGAATTTATTTGAAAACCTTTCCATTCATACGTTTTCAATGAATGTAACTCGAAAGAGCTCGGATTATTAAAAGGTGCTTTTAAATATTGTTCTTTACAATATGTGCTAGCAATATACTGTGGAGGTGATTCTCCCGGCATTTCAAGACATCTCTCAGTGACTAGCGCCAGTCTTTGTATCCTAATTGTAGTTTTGTTCTTATAAGGTTTGAAAACGTCACTTACGAAGTTTGCAAAATCTTGTGTTTCAGGCGGAGAAATCGAAAAATCAGAAAGCTGTTGAAACACAATATTTGTCCTTTCCAGCGAAATTTCTAATTTCCATGCTTTGTCTCTGGAGTAAATGATCATTCTGGGAATTTCTGCTGGCGCATCCTGTGGAATTGGTGTACTAAATAGTTCACCATCAAATCTTTTCCCAGACAGTTCCTGAAAGAGGTTCAGCAAACCTAAACTATCACTAAAAGAGAAATCAGGAGTGAAAATACTGCCCATTATCTTGAGTATCTTAAATCGAGACAACATCTAAGTACCTCTTCCCTATTAGATTAAGTAAATAAAAAAGCAGCTCTTTATCAAAAAATAATGTAATAGAACGAAATTTTCAAACAGCCAAGTAAGACAGACGGTAGCTTAAGGTATTTGCAATTTGCCTATTATTTTATACTTTCGTAAATTTACTTTATATCATTTTATATTATTTAGCAAGGCTTGTAAAAATTTTTTAGCTTGGCCGGAAGTATCCATTGCCGAGGCCTGTGTTGTGCCCTGAGTGTGGGGATATTAAAGGGAGACATCCTATATTACCCCTGTCAAGAAAAAAATGATAAAAAATAAAAAAATTGTAAAATCAATCAGTTAAAGAGGTTTAATAACTTCGGGCATATCTCTATATTGTGCGGATAAGGGGGTCACCCACATGTCACAACAAATAAGCATCCCGAAAAGCAGACATAATGATCGAGAAAATCATTTCAGGCGGACAAACTGGAGTTGACCGAGCGGCTCTTGATGCTGCCATAGAATTGGGCATCCCGCCTGGCGGATGGGTTCCCAAGGGTAGAAAAGCGGAAGATGGAAAACTTCCTGAAAAATATCACTTACATCGTGCGCCCGGGGTCACATCTTGATTAGTGAATTGCAAATCATTAAATAGATATAGACTATCATAATTCACAAATCAAGATGTGACCCCCTTTTCATTCTTAATCGCGAGCGTCGAATGGCCCTGAGCTGACCTGAGCCAGTCTTGAGCCAATCGAAAGACCTAGCGAAGGTCTTGTCGAAGGGCCAATCTTTCATAAGAGTAAAGCTTATGCCCGCTTGGTTCTATATTCTCCGACTACGTTCCGGCACCCTTTACCCAGGGGCAACAAAGAATCTGGAAGAGCGGTACAAAGCCTATCTTGCGGGGAGAGCCTGTGGGACCACCAAGTTAGATCCACCTGTTGCTCTAGTTCTCTCAGAAGAATTCCAAACATTTAGTGAAGCACGAAAAAGAGAAGCCCAAATCAAACGATGGACCCATGCAAAAAGGGAAGCATTGGTGGTAGGGGATATTGCCAAGCTGAAAGAATTAGCAAAATCAAAGAAAAACCAGTAAGGTTTATCTTGAAGGAAGCCCGTCCCCGAGAACCAAATATTTTTCCGTCGTTTCAATAGATTACCTGGTTAGCAGATATGCTTTTTCGAAGCATCGGCGAACTGGCCTTCAAGACGGTCAGTTTTCCTTTTGCTTTTCTCACTTTCCTCATCAAAAACTTACCAAAGTGTTAAAATTTTACTTTTATATGGTAAAGGTTTGACATTGTCCAATTTTTGCCATAAATTAGCTATTATTTCTATAGTTCCTATCTAGCAAAGGTTGGACATTCTCCAATGAATGCAAGGCAAAAGCGAAAAAAGAGCCATGTCGGTGTAGAACTCATACGCCGAATTGCCACCGAGGGAGACCATATCTTTTCAATGGAGCGGGCTCGAGAACTGGCCCCTGAGGTTGGACTCAAGGATTCCTATCTTCGGGAGGCGCTTTATCACCTGCGTCGTAATGGATGGATTGTCCATCTCCGTAGAGGCCTTTATGCCCTGTCTGCTTCGGTTCCAGGGGTCACCCCGGCACATGAGTTTGAGGTCGCGATGGCCTTGGTCAGCCCGGCTGCTATCAGTCACTGGTCGGCCCTGCACTATCATGGTTTGACGGAGCAAGTCCCCAGGAAGGTATTCGTACTTACAACCACGAACGCGTCGGTTCCCCGTGTGCGGAAAACCACGACCTTGCGGATAAGGAAAGGATACGCCGTGGGTGATACAATTTTCCAATTCATCCAAATCAAGCCCGATAAGTATTTTGGTGTCGAGAAGGTATGGATTGGTGAAACTCATGTGACGATCACGGATCCTGAAAGAACACTGCTTGACGGTCTTTCTATGCCCCAATACTGTGGGGATTTCGCAGAAGTCCTCCATGCATTTGACGTGAGAGGAGAGCATCTCGATGTGGAGCGGATTGTCCAGTATGCCTGCAAGCTTGGCACAGCCACAGCCAAGCGCTTGGGTTGGGTGCTACAACACCAGGGTATTGACCCAGCTCGCTTGGATCCCCTGTTCAAGATTTCAATGAAGGGCTACCGTAAACTCGACCCGACTGGTCCTCGAAAGGGACCCTGCAACCGTCACTGGATGATTCAGGAAAATCTTCCCGGAAAGGTAAAGGCATGAAGCCGCTCCGCAACCGTTTGCAGGAGGCGCGGAAGCGGTTGGGAATTCCCTGGGAAGTCCTTGAAAGGGATTACGACCTCTGGCGTGTCTTCGGGGCTTATCAAAATCAATTACATCTCTCCGACTTCTCCTCTTTTCTGCACGCCAAGTGCACTATCCGAAATGTGTCGTTCAATGGCCCAGACGACTTCTTTGAAAAAACAATGCTCCATTATGTCGAAAAGACCTGGGAACAATGGCTCGGCCCTCTGATTCCCGATCTTCCCGATTTTAGCATCGTGATTGATGATCTCCGGCCAAGGATCGCACTGCTCGTTTCTTAAGAGAATTTAATGAAAAATATTGCTGAAATAGAGCGAAAGATTATTAGTGCTCAAAATAGAGCTGCGGGGTTTTTATTTCTGGATAGAGACTGCTTTGCAAACGAACAGATTATTGGGTCTATAAGTTTAAGGTAGTCTTTAACCGTCATAATAAAAGATTTTGTCGCCAGTCCGGCATTAAAGGCAATTTTATCGTTTTTCAGAATGGATTCATCAAGATAGAGATCCACGGCCAATTTGGCCTGTCTAAGTCAAAATCTGCTCAGTTGTTCGAATCCCTTTTGGAGATCATGAAAAAGAGATTGGAAAATGATGAAGATATCCTAATCAGCGGATTCGGAAAATTCTGTGTGAGGGACAAGAATGAAAGGAGAGGAAGGAACCCTGCCACTGGTGAAGAAAAAATACTTGATTCGAAAAGAGTGGTGACATTCAAATGTTCATCGGTGCTACGGGATAAAATAAACAGGGAGAAGTGAGTTTTTCACGGGAAATGAGGAGGATAAGATGAACAGCTTTACAGATCGTCTCATTCGCGCTGCCAAATTGGATGTTAAGCTGTATGAAGAGGTTGAGGCTGACAGGGGTGCACTAGGACAAGCCATGGCGGTAGTCATCCTCTCCAGTATAGCAGCCGGCCTAGGGAGCATTGCAAAAGCAGGCATAAGTGGGATCTTGACAGGAACGATCTTGGCCCTCGTAGGATGGTTTATTTGGGCCTATCTCACCTACATCATTGGTACGAAACTACTTCCCACGCCAGAGACCGAAGCAGACTATGGCGAGTTACTGCGGACTATTGGCTTTTCGAGCTCGCCGGGGCTGATTCGCGTATTAGGGATAATCCCAGGCTTGACGGAAATCGTTTTTCTTGTCGCAGGGGTTTGGATGCTAGTAGCAATGATTATAGCGGTTAGACAGGCCCTTGATTATCAGAGCACTTTACGGGCTGTGGGTGTCTGTATAATCGGCTGGATCATTCAAGCGATAACCCTCGGTATTTTTTTCTCTATGTTCAGATGAAGAAACAGCGTTGAAGTGAATTTCTGCCAATGATACATCCCGGGGAGCCATTTCGACTCAAAAGGCACCGAGAGAAAACATCTCGGTGCCTTTTTCGCTCAAGGCCTCCGGCCATGGAGAGTTGAATCGAGTCGAAATGGTGCTGAGCCCGTCAAACAACTTGCCCTGAATATCCCAAAGGGCTTACCTGACCGGTACAGAAGGTTTTAACCGCGAGCTTGTCGAGGCGAGGCCGTTCCCAGTAACCAACACTTAATTAATGGGCCGCCCCTAGGCTCCTTTTTATTTTTTCTCCCTTTACACTCTCTATATGAATGTTATATGGAGGCATACAAAGTTGCCCCAGACTTCATAATTATCTGTTGATGATTGTAGAGTAATGATCCATTGAAAGAATGAAGCAAAGAATGAAAGTGGATTTTAAAAAACTGGAAAGGGCCTTTAACCCCCGTTGTATCGCTGTGGTGGGAGATAAAAAAGAGACTGATTATATGTGGCTTCGTAGTCAGGGTACTTTTAAGGGAAAGCTATATTCCGTGCAGGTGGACTCCAATGAATTAGAGGGCATCAAGGCCTTGGGTGTGGAGAATTACAAAAGCCTTTTAGATATCCCCGAGCCCGTGGATCTGGTTATTGTAGCAGTGCCGCGGTCAGTGACACCCCGGATTCTGGAGGACTGCATTAAAAAGGATGTGGCGGCGGCACATCTTTTTACCTCCGGTTTTGGCGAGACTGATAGAGAAGAAGGCATTAGACTGGAAAGAACTCTTACCGACCTGGCCGAACAGGCTCATTTTCACCTCATTGGCCCCAATTGCATGGGGATCTATAATCCTTCGGTTGGTCTCAGGCAGATGATGCGACAGGCCACCGATTTCACAGGATCGGTTGGTTTTATTTCACAGAGTGGTACGCATGCCGTAACATTTTCTGTGGAGGCATATCTTCAGGGGATAGAGATCAATAAGTCAGTAAGCTTTGGGAACGGCATAGTGCTCGACTCTACCGACTATCTGGAATACTTTGGAAATGATCCATGTATTAAAGCTATCGGTATGTACCTGGAAGGAGTGAAGGAAGGCAATCGGTTCCTGAGGGTATTGAGGGAAATAGCTCCACGAAAGCCGGTTGTCATTTGGAAGGGGGGACGGACTGAAGAGGGAGGGCGCGCCATTGCCTCGCACACCGGCTCGTTAGCCGTGCCCCAGGCCATATGGGACGCTGCTGTGAGACAGTGTGGCGCGGTTAAAGTAACCGGTATGGAGGAACTTCTGGATACACTGAAGGCTATCCTGCTTCTCCCCCCTGTATATGGTGATGGGGTGGGCATTGCCGGCGGGTCAGGCGGACAATCGGTTGCCATTGCCGACGTCTTTGCTGAGGCCGGGCTAAAGGTACCTAAACTTACCAAGGAGTCCCATGATAAACTGGGGACATTTTTTCTTCTGATGGGAGGTTCCTATGGTAACCCCATAGATCCCGGTATGAACTGGAAAGAGATGGGGCGTATTTTAGAGATTCTTGAGCAGGATGATCATGTTAACAATCTGGTCTTTTTGACTTCAGGCACCTCGAGACGCGTCGCAGAACAGCGAGAAAAAGATATGGAGACCCTGATCCATATAAGGAAGAAAACCAGGAAGCCCATAGCAGTCATTCTCAGTTCCATTTCACATGAAGCGTTGGAAGCGACAAATGCATTGACACAGAAACTTCGAGATGAAGGGATTCCGACATTTGTAAGTCTCGAGAGGGGGGCCCGAGCCCTTAAAAATACATTTGACTACTATGCCCTTAGGAATGCCATGAACATGTAGACAAGAAAGAGGTATGTCTGATTTTGGGTAAGCTACGGGGCCATCCTTGAGAGGTCAACGGGAACTGTTGACAGGGTCATTTCACCGTTTCTCTTGGATATGACGATGTTCTTGAGCCACTCTTTATTGTTCTCTTCAGTATAATCGGACCTATAATGAGCGCCCCTGCTCTCGTTTCTAAGTAGCGCCGATCGAACCACCATCTCGGAAACAACCAACATGTTGCCCAGCTTGATGGCAGTGGTAAGTTCCCCATAGGTTCCAACATGAACTTTACGGGAGCGCTTCTTTAGGGAGATGATCTCCTCAAGTGCCTCATTAAGGCCTTTCTCGTTCCTGACAATTCCCGCCTTATTCCACATGAAGGTCTTGAGCAAGCGTTGAAGCTCTTTGAGATTCTCGTTTCCCCTGGTCGAGGCCAGCTCCCTTAGCCTTTCCACCTCATCAGAGAGCTGGTTGGGGTCTGCATGGTCTGTTTTTCCCATAGCAATGGCCCTCTGGGCCGCTCTATCGCCCGCAATTTTGCCCCACACAAAGGTCTCGGCAAGGGCGTTGCCACCTAGTCTGCTGGCTCCTTGGACACCGGCGCAGATCTCCCCTGCGGCGTAAAGCCGGTCCAGACCGGTTTCGGTGTTCTCATTGATCCTGACTCCCCCCATGAAGAAATGAGAATAGAGGCCCACCCTAAAGTGTCTTTTTTCCTTAGGTGTATTCTTAGGTAGCAGGACTCGGAGCTTTTCAAACCGTTCCTCAGAGATGGGGGTGGTATCCAGGGTGAGGGAGGTGCCATCTGGGGACCTGCCCTCAAGGATCTCGGTCATGATGGCCCGGGAAACGGCATCCCTGGTCATCTTTACCGGGTCGGTTATGTCATATTTCTCCAATATATTCTCATCCAGAATGTTTCTGATGACCGCACCCTCCCTGGCACAGAACATCTCTGTGTTGGGGCCGGATACCGCAAACTGCACGAACTCCATATCCGCCATGGGTACCCCCACATCATAAGCCAGCACGAATCCATCTCCCGTGGAACCCGCGGCGTTGCTGGTTCTCAGATAGATATGGCCCGCTCCTCCTGTTGCCAGAACAGTTGACTTGGCATTGAAGAGATAGATTCCTCCGGACTCATCTATGCCTACTGCGCCTACAACGGCATTACCTGAAGTCAGTAGTCTGGTTATCAGTACGTCCTCCCTTAATTCCACCCCCACACTGGAAGCATAATCGCGAAGGGGCAGGGTGAGATCTGTACCGATGGCTTTGTCACCAAAGACGTTCCTGGGATAGGTGTGCCCAGCCATCAAGGCCATATGAAACGTATCTCCCTTCTTTCTGAATTTGACTCCGAAACACTCAAGGTCTAACACTTGCTGTCCACTTTGGCGGGTCATGACATCAACAAGACGCTGGTGGCTCATGTACCTGCCTCCTACTATGGTATCCTTGAAGTGTACTTCCGGTGAGTCGGCCGATTCCCTCCAGCCCGTTGCTGTTGCGATTCCGCTCCCGGATATGGCTGTATTGCTAGAGAGTCCAATGGGGGACTTGGAGATGATCAATACGCTTACGCCATGTTTCCTGGCCTCGATGGCGGCCCTTAACCCGGCACCACCACTGCCCAGCACGAGGACGTCAGTGTCCATGCTCTGGGGGGATTTTATTTTCATGATTTTCTCCTTATGTTAGACATGGTCAAATGGTTGAGTAGAAAGATAGTTTAGGGGGAAAATAATCACTATTAGTTCATCATGTTATAATTATCAGAACAACGAATGTCCAATATTAATGAAAATTTGTAACTACTCAAGAGCCAGGAGTCAGAATTCAGTAGCCAGAATGAAAAGGAGAGCAGTTACGAAAATTTGTGTATTGACGGGATTGGTGAGGAATTGGTGGAAAATCGCTTGGTAAGTGGCTTTATTTCTGGCAAGATATCCAAATATGGCATATAATCAATATTTATGACTAGCCATCTGCATAGACTAAGATCTTAAAATTTATGTCAAATTTCTATATTTTGTGGTTCTTGATTCAAACAGATACTGGATACTGGTCTCTGGATACTGGATTTAAAAGGAATTCTTTTTTGATTTATCCAGAATCTAGCATCGCTTGGCCTCAAGCAATGGATTACGTTTTTTCTCAACTCGTCGGCCTGCCATGGCGCGAGCCAATTGTGTGCCTTATAAATGCTCCAGGTTTATGAGGCGTTGGCTTTTAAACTCACGTCTTTGCGTGCCAGGTCTGGGCCAGGGTTTGAGGCGGAGCTTCACTAGCATTTGGTACCCATTGAGGTATAATCCCTGAAAATTAAGGGTATACTATATCATTACATCATAGAAGGAGGTAACGCATGCCAGTTAACAAAGTTGTGGATAGCTTTGATGAAGCGGTGAAAGACGTGTTTGATGGGGCTGTCATCCTCATCGGCGGCTTTGGGAACCCTGGTGCTTGTCCAACATGGCTCCTCAAGGCCATAGGGAAACAGGGGTCCAAAGACCTTACCGTGGTGGGGAATTCGCCGGGCTTCGGGAGAGCAATGATAGATATTATGCGAAAATATGGTGATGTTGCCATGATGCCTGATTGGTTTGAGGACGGCGGCTTACTGGCTAATAACGGCCAGATAAAGCACGCCATCTGCTCCTTTCCTGTCTCGCCTTCGCCTCTGGTGAAAACGGCTTTTGAGGAAGCTCTGGACAATGGCAAAGTGACGGTGGAAATATGTCCCCAAGGGACCCTGGCCGAGAGGTGTCGCGCGGCCAAGATGGGCATCCCAGCTTTTTATACCCCCACCGGTCCGGGAACCGTGGTGGCCGAAGGAAAAGAGATGAGGGAGTTCGATGGCCGTCCACATATCCTCGAACATGCCATCAAGGGGGATTTCTCGCTCATCCGGGCCTATAAGGCGGACCGACGGGGAAACCTGATCTACCGCGGCACATCGAGGACCCTCAGTGCAGCCTTTGCCGGCGCATCAACGGTGAATATCGCCGAAGTTGATGAGGTGGTGGAGCTAGGGGAATTGAATCCGGAAAGGATAGTCACCCCTGGAATATGGGTGGATCGAATTGTTGTTAGACCCAAAGCGGGATGGGTCAAGGAGGTGCAGAAATGGTAGATAAAGAGAAGCTGGACCGTGATACAATCGCCCTGAGGGCGGCCAAGGAGTTTCAGGATGGTATGGTCGTGAATCTTGGGATAGGGATACCCACCATGGCCTCCAGTTTTATCCCCGAGGACAAGGAGGTTATCTTCCATACCGAGAACGGATGCCTCGGTTTCGGTCCTGTGGCGGATATAGAAGAAGCAGACCTTGATCTGGTGAATGCCGGTACACAGGCCATAACAGCTCGACCAGGAATGTCATTTTTCGATCATGCTGACTCCTTTGGTATGATCAGGTGCGGACGAATCGATATGTGTGTTTTGGGCGGGCTGCAGGTGTCTGAAAAGGGTGATCTGGCCAACTGGATTACACCCAATAGAAACGTTGGTAATATTGGAGGTGGCATGGACCTGGCTTTTTGCGCTAAGAGCCTCATTATTACCATGGAGCATGTGACCAAGAAAAATGAGCCCAAAATCGTCAAGGAGTGCACCTATCCCCTTACTGCGCCCCGGTGTGTCGATTTAATTATTACCGATATCGCGGTAATTGAAGTCACTGATGAAGGACTGGTGCTGAAAGAGATGGCGCCAGGTTGGACCGCCGATGAGGTGCAGGCCCTGACCGAGCCTAAGCTCATCATCTCTCCGGACTTGAAGGAGATTGAGCTGATCTAGCATCATATTTAGACTGGCCTACCCTGCAGCTTGCTGTACGGTATCTCAGTATTAGTCCCTTAGAGATAAAATTTTGCGCAAAACGTGCAGAAAATTTTAGCATCACAAAAGTGTGAAGTGCCTAAAGTGATCTAAAGTGCCTAAAGCCCGCCCTGGTGCGACTCGTTAGTATACTTTGTCTTGCCAATGCATCATTCCAAACCTGACTTTTTTAGGTATACGGTAGTTGTAATCGGTCTGGGCCAGGGTTGTGGAATGATAGAGTTCAGGGTTCAGGGGTTCAGTGTTCAAGGCTTAAGAATTCAGGGGTTTTGAAACGTTGAACCGTGAACCCAGAACCTTGAACCTGGAAGAAGCACGGAGCTAAGCGACCCATTAACCCTGGCCCAGACCTGGTTTATTGGTCTCTTTGTGTTGAACCTCCAGACGTAGTTTTCGGTAGAATCGTGCCTCAAATACACATCAAGTCGCACCAGGGCGGGCTTTAGCTCACTTTAAAATTATCCGGTTTATCCGGGTTAGGGTTTTGTAGGTTATTTGATGAATAGCCATGATCTAACCAAGAATGCTAAAGGTGTAGCGTTCGAGTATGGGGCTGATCTTGTTGGTATCGTCAGGGTGGTTGATCTCCCGGAACATACGGAAAGTATTGCCAAGATTTTACCTGCACCACAGAGTGTGATGGTCATAGCCGCGAAGCACAGTTTGGGTGCAATCCGTTCTTCCAATATTCAGGTGGCCCAGTTTGACACCATTAACGCATATGAACAATGCGCCAAGGCAGCCCACAGAGCCAGCCGGTACCTGGAATCAGAAGGTTTTCTTTCAGTGGCCGTGCCAGCCTTCATTCCAATAGACATGGGAGAACCCAAAAAGGGCATGAAGGGGGAGATAAACAAGAACTACCAATCGCTCCAATTCCCCTTGGGCTGGTCTACGGTCTCATACCGCGGTACTTGGGGCCAAGCTGAGTAGCTGTAACCTCCCAGGCCTGCTTCACAAAGTCACAGAGCAATGGCCTTGTATCCCGTGGATCAATAACATCCTCAAGTCCCATCAGACCGAATTCCACTGCTGTTCGAAGGGGGGAAGCACGTTTCTTAAAGCGCTCCTCTATCTCAATCCGTTTTGCCTCGGGATCGGGAGCAGCCTCAATCTCCCTACGGAACTCCGCCAATGCCCCGCCTGCGATGGGCAGCGAGCCCCATCGCCCTGATGGCCATGCATAGCGGAGGTTCAAACGATTGTATTGCCCGTGGCCGGCACCCGCCACGCCGAAGCAGCGCCGTATGAGTACAGATGCCCAAGGTACGGTTGCCTGATGCAAAGCGGCATGGGCGCGACATGCTTTTCGAATGGTCCCCGTCTTCTCGGCATCGGGTCCTATCATATAGCCAGGAACATCCATCATGTATATGATGGGTATATGGAAGGTATCAGCAAGGTCAATGAACTTAAGCATTTTCTCGGCACCGGGAACGTCCTGTGCCCCCCCAAGCCATCTGCTGTCGTTACTCATCACTGCCACCGGATAACCATCCAGGCGAGCCAAAGTAGTGACTACGGATCTCCCATAGAATGGGGCATACTCAAACAGGGAATCTTTATCAAAGACGAGCCTGAGTAATTTTCGTATGTCGAACGTCTTGGTGGGTTCTTCGGGAATGATGGATAATAATTCCTCTTCACGCCGATTTGGATCATCCCCGGTTTCAACACGGGGGGGCTGGTTCCAGACATTCTGGGGCATGTAGCTTAAGAACCGTCTCATCTGGTAGAAGGCATCCACCTCGTCTTCTGCCACGTTATCCACTACTCCGCTCTCGTAAACATGGACCTTATAGTCACCTAAATCATGCTTGTCGATATCTATGTCAAGTGCGCGCTTTACCAGTGGCGGTCCTGCGACGAAAAGCTCGCTGTTCTTAATCATGACATTAAAATGAGAAAACCCCACCTGCACCGCTATCCACCCTGCAGAAGTACCGACGTTGGCGGCCACAACCGGAACTTTGGCCATCAATTCCGTCAAGGTAGCCCATCCCCAATTTACCGGCGTAGGACTGCTTTCTCCTCCCTCGGAAACACTTCCCCCTGCTCCTTCATAAAGACATATGAGGGGCATAAGCCGCTGCAGGGCCATCCGCAATATGAATTCCTGTTTGTGAATGGCATTTTCATCCGAGGAGCCACCTTTAATGGTAAAGTCGTTTGTCAGGACGCATACATTTCTGCCATCCATTTTTCCGTAACCCATAACAAGACTGCTGGGAACAAATGATTTCAGGTCATCCCTTTCATCGTATTCAGCTTTACCTGCCAGTGTCCCCAGTTCTCGAAACGAACCCTCATCGAGACACTTGTCGATCCGTTCCCTGGCCGTTAGCCGGTCTTTAGCGTGCTGTTGGGCGATCTTCTCAGGCCCCCCCATCTGCCGGGCCAATTCTTTTCTCCGATTCAGTTCATCTACTTCATTCTGCCAAACCATAATACTCCCTCAAATTCATATTCGTTGAGGCTCATTGTATAATTTCTTCATATGATCTACAAGCACCATCCTAAATTAATAGTAAAAAGTGCCTAAAAATTGAAGTGCCTAAAGTGCCTAAAGTTGTAAACAACAAATAATGTTACAGGATAAGATTAAGATATGTGAAAGTTAAGCAGTTAAAACTCAATTATAATCAAACCACGCCCCTCTGGGTGTGGTAATTTGACTTTGAGAGGGTCTCTAGAAGTCTTCATAAGCCAAGATCTTAAAATGTGTGTCAGTTTTTATGGCGGTCTACAGAGAATGTTTCCAACAGATACTGGATGCTGGTCTCTGGATGCTGGGTGAAGCATGAAATCTTTTTTATCCAGAATCTAGCATCCAGCATCTAGAATCGGTTCGCCCTAAGCTATGAATTGTTTCCATCACCATCTCGTCTGTTTAAGGGGGAGCTTCGCTAGAATCTATAATCAGTCCTGTCTCTAACCTTAAGGAAATGAGAGGATGATTGGGTGGCATTCAACTTGACACTGACCATGATTCCTTCTATTAATACAGAGAACTTAGGGGCTTCGCCCCAATTGGAATGTTGGAATAATGGAGTGATGGAATAATGGGTTTTTTAAGAATGGGTTAATGGATTATTGATATATGCACTTGAAAAGGAAAGGATTCAATGAAACAATCCCTTTAATATCAACCCCGTTCAATACAGGATTTTCAACATTCCAATCTTCCATCATTCCATTTTTCCATATACGAGGCAAAATTTCAGGCCTCGATAAACACCTATAAATTAAATCAGATGTAGAATTTCCAAGACCTTTAAATAGAGACAAGTAGATTGAGAATGAAGCAGGTTATTCTAGGAACGGCCGGCCACATTGACCATGGCAAGACCTCCCTCATCAAGGCCCTGACCGGTATCGATACTGACAGGCTGAAGGAGGAAAAGGAGAGGGGTATAACCATCGAACTGGGTTTTGCCCATCTCGAGCTCCCCGGGGGTCAATTGCTGGGTATTGTTGACGTGCCAGGTCATGAAAAATTCGTCAAGAACATGGTAGCCGGAGCCACCGGCATCGATCTGGTCGCCCTCATCATTGCCGCAGATGAGGGGGTCATGCCCCAGACCAAGGAACACATGGAGATCTGTGAGCTTCTCAAAATCAAACACGGTCTGGTTATCCTGACCAAGATAGACATGGTGGAACCCGACTGGCTTGAACTTGCGCGTGAAGATGTGACCGAGTTTCTTTCTAACACATTTCTATCCGAAGCACCCATTATTGAGGTCTCTTCTGTCACTGGTGATGGTCTTGATGAGTTGATACAAGCCATTGATATTCTGGTACAGGATGTCCCCGAAAGGGATATGGGTAACTTCTTCCGTCTCCCTGTAGATCGTGTCTTTACCATAAAAGGTTTTGGGACTGTGGTAACAGGGACCACCACATCCGGCCGGATTCATACCGGGGATGAGGTGAGTATCTACCCCCTGGGGATCTCATCCAGGATAAGGGGTATTCAGGTCCACAACCGTGAGGCCAATGAGGTGCGAGCAGGTCTCCGGACTGCCATTAACCTGCAGGGTGTTGAAAAGGCACAGATCCAGAGAGGTAATATCATTGCCGGCAAGGATTCCCTAAGATCTACTTACATGGTGGATGTCTCACTGGAACTCATTCCCAGTGCCGCTAGAAATCTTAAAAATCGCGCAAGGGTCCGCTTTCATACCGGTACATCCGAGATCATCTCAACGGTCATTCTCCTTGACAGAGATGAGCTGGAAAAGGGTGATACATGTTTTGCCCAGATCAGGCTTGACCAACCCACCACTGTCCTTCAACATGATCGGTTTATCCTGCGGAGTTACTCTCCTGTGCGTACCATCGGGGGAGGAGAGGTACTCAATGCCCTACCTCTTAAAAAGAGACGCTTTTCAGAAGCAGCCCTCTCGGAACTGAGATTATTAAGCACCGGTAACTTACAAGAGAGAACAGAGCAGTTTATATCCATGGGTCGCTTTCATGGTGTTGACAGCAGCGAGGTTCAATTTCTGACCAATGCCAGTAAAAAGAGCCTGGATGAGGTATTAAAGGTGCTGCTGGCACAAAAGAGGATCATACAATATAATAAAGAGAGAGGAATCTTCCTACATATCGATTTTTTCGAGAAGGCCAGGGGTGAGATAATCGCTATTCTTACCAACTATCACCGCGATTACCCGTTGAAGGTGGGTCTTTCAAAGGAGGAACTTCGCTCTCGAACCGCTGGTTCCCATAACCCCAGGCTTTTCAATTATATTATCAATCAATTGATTCATGAAAGGGCCATTGTGCAGGAAAAGGAGGTTATGCGTCTTAAGGAGCACAAGGTTACCCTTGCAGGTGATCAGGAAGAGGTACGCCATCAGATAGCGGAGATCTATCTGAAGGGGGGGCTTCAACCCCCATACTTCAGGGAAGTGAAGGATAAATTCCCTGGAGATACGGGAACAGACGTCCTCCAGGTTATGGTCAAAGAGGGAATACTCATTAAGGTTAAAGAGGATCTCTATTTTCATAGTCAGGTGGTTGAAGACCTGAAAAATAGATTGGTGGCGTTTTTAAAAGAGAGAGGGGAGATTGATACCCCTCAATTCAAGGATATGACAGGGGTCTCCAGGAAATATACCATTCCCCTTGTGGAATACTTTGACCGGTCCCAGTTAACGGTCAGGGTTGGTGATAGTAGAGTACTCAGGAAAAAATGAGTTCCAGATTTGGAAAAATCTGTAAGCAGTTTAAAAGAAGCCCTGGCACTTGAAACCAGGGAACATCTCGCTCTGGTGGGCGGAGGCGGGAAAACGAGTCTTATGTTCACCCTGGCAGAGGAATTATGCCAGAAAAAGAGACGGATCGTAACCTCCACCACCACAAAGATATGGCACCATGAGGCCCAGAGTTCTTCGTGTATTATCTTCACTCAATCCCGTTCCTCATGGAAAGACAGTTTAAGGGAGGGACTCAACATACATGGGCATGTCTTTGTCACACAAAGCCTCCTTGATTCGGGTAAGGTGAAAGGGATCAGTACTTCCCTTGCGGATGATCTATATCAGGACCACGGAATCGATTATATGCTTGTGGAGGCCGATGGCTCCGCAGGGCATCCTGTTAAGGCACATGCTGAGCACGAACCTGTTATCCCAGCCTCGGTAACTAAGGTTGTGGCCATATTGGGACTTGAGGCCATTGGCAGACAGATGGAGCCAGAGACCGTCTTCAGGGTAGATTCGTTTCAGAAACTCACAGGACTCAAGCCGGGACAGAAACTCACCACGCCTGTTCTAGCAAAACTATTCCTGGATCCAGGGGGACTTTTTAAAGGGACACCGCCATCAGCAAAAAGGGTCGTCTTTTTAAACAAACTCGACCTTCTCTCAGAAGAGAGAGAGGCCATGGAATTGGCTAATCTAATCATCGATGATCCTGAAAAACAGATAGACAGAGTTGTAATGGGCTCCGTTAAGAGAGGTATCTATAGAATAAGTGGGGGAAGATGATGAGAGAGATATACCCCAAGATAGTTGAACTGTTTGAGAAGAACCATTTTTCAGTCCTTGCAACCCTTATAAAGCAGACCGGGTCTGCACCAAGGGGGGTTGGGACAAAATTTCTCATACTGGAAGACGGTTCATACGTGGGAACCATTGGAGGCGGCCTATTGGAGGCGAAAGTGCTTGAAAAGGCAAAAGAGGTCTTTATGACCCATTTTCCCATTCGGATGAGCATTTTTCTCAAGGGAACTGACGTGGCAGAGACAGATATGATCTGTGGTGGTGATGTGGAGGTATTTTTGGAACCGGTATCCCCCGATAATATAAACCATCTCTACATCTTCAAAAGAGTTATGGAGATAAGCAATCGAGGAGGCTCCGGCATTCTGGCTACGGTTGTGGATGATGACCGATGGCAAGGGGGCCTGATTCCCAAGATGTTTCTGGAACCTGACGGTGAGAGGATAGGCTCACTGCTAGGTATCCAGGAGGTGGAAGATGGGTTGGTGGGGATGATGAATCAGATACTGGATCAGAGGCAGCCAAACACCATCATCTGCCGAGATGATGAGGGGAATCAACTGGAACTTTTTGTGGAGCCTGTGGTTTCGGAACCGATACTCTACCTCTTTGGCGCAGGGCACGTATCTTCACAGATTGCTCCTTTGGCCAGTCGAGTGGGCTTCAAAGTGGTGGTCATTGACGACCGTCCCGAGTTTGCTGATCCTAAAAAATTTCCAGATGCCATGGAGGTACACCAGTATCCCTTTGAGGGTGTTCTGGATAGGCTTTCCATAGATGAATCATCTTATCTTGTTATAGTTACCAGGGGTCATATCCACGATAGAACGGTCCTGGCCCAATCCCTTAAGACCAACGCCAAATATATCGGCATGATAGGAAGTCGACGTAAAAGAAACATCATCTATGAGAATCTGTTGGAAGAAGGTTTAACCCAGGATGACCTTGATCGGGTTCATGCCCCCATAGGTCTTCATATCGGGGCTGAAACGCCGGAAGAGATCGCTGTGAGCATTGTGGCGGAACTGATAAAGATCAGAGCCGGAGTGAAGGAGGGATGAAGATGGAGAATACTTATCAGGTGTGGCTTTGGCAGAAGTTGGGGGATAAATGCTTAAAGGCATTGAAAAATCATGGGTTTGATGCGCATTTCGTTCCCAATGGTGAGGAAGCGCGAAAATTGACCATGGAGATGATATCCGGTTATGAGACCTTTGGATTTGGAGGTTCCAGCACCACCAGGTCTCTAGGGATCCTGGATGAATTAACATCATTGGGAAAAACCATTTACGACCACTGGCCAAAGGGCCATAATTTTGAGGAGGATATAGATATTCGCCTCCAGCAGGGTCGCTGTGAATGTTTTCTCTGCAGCGCCAATGCCATCTCTGCCACAGGAGAGGTGGTTAATGTGGACGGTGTGGGAAATCGCACCAATGCCATGACCTTTGGCCCGAAAAAAGTGGTCATTATTGCAGGCATGAACAAGGTGACACCGGATCTTGAATCCGCTTTGAGAAGAGTGTCAGAGGTAGCCGGTCCCATGAGGGCGAGAAGCCTGAATATGGAAACACCTTGTGCTGAAACGGGCATATGCAATGACTGTAACGCTCCCCAGAGGATCTGCCGGGTGACGACTATCCTTCACCGCAAGCCCGTGCTCACCGATATATCCGTTATTCTTGTTAATCAGACTTTGGGATTTTGAGAGTCGTTGAACTTGAAGAGGCCTTCTTTCCCCATTTATGACTTGCGGGTGAAGGCTTTTATGATGATTCACAATAGGAGAACATAACCATGCCCGGACACAGCCACCGATTTGTGGAAGAGTATGATGGCCTTGTTGGTTTTGGTCTTGAGAGAAAGGTGGATGAGTATACCCTCACCTATTATCTTCAAAAATTTTCAGATGACCAGCACATGGCCCTTATCAGGGGCAGAATGTCCGATTCTGATATGGAGGAGCTTTTCAATCTATTGGGAAGGCTATTGAAGACATACCTGACCGAGGAAGAGTATCACGAATATTTTTTAAAAGATGATAAATGAATCGGGAACTCAATCTCCACCCCAATCCTCGAACTATTGCATGCCGAAACCGGCCAGATCTGGAATCACGGTTTCGGGTTTAAATTTCCAGCATCAAATTTCCAGAATCGTAATAGTTCACCGGGGGCAAAAAATTTGACGGGATAACAGGCCCGCCCTGGCGCGAATCAAGGTGAGTTCATTGCTTCAAATGCCATACATCCGACCCAGAGTTGTTAAAAATCATGCATTG
>Ga0180009_10001495_pt1 | contig 28516 bp, 27 predicted proteins | sample OS_PC_MetaG_FD_123537 | JGI IMG/M metagenome (GOLD analysis project Ga0180009, IMG submission 123537) | Groundwater microbial communities from the Aspo Hard Rock Laboratory (HRL) deep subsurface site, Sweden - OS_PC_MetaG | ecosystem: Environmental > Aquatic > Deep subsurface > Groundwater... | reverse complement strand
TAAATGGACGAAGCCGGCCGGCCCTCGAAGAGGAAGACGACATCACGGGCCAGCCGGGCGGACTGGATGGTGTCGTGGGTAGTAAAGATGACCGAGAGACCCCGCTCCCGGTTGACCTCCCGGATGATGTTCTCGATGGCGATCCGGTTTTCCGTGTCCACGCTGGCCGTGGGCTCGTCCAGCAGCAGGACCCGGGGTTTACAGGCCAGGGCCCGGGCCAGGGCCACCCGCTGGGTCTCGCCGCCGGAAAGGGTCCGGGCCCGGGCTGATGCGAACGCTCCCATGCCGACCAGGTCCAGGGCCTCGGCCGCCAGCCGCTCCCGTTCCGGGCGCGGAATTCGCCGGACCTTGAGTCCGAACTCCACGTTTTTCCGGACGCTGGTGCTGAACAGGACCGGGTTCTGGTGGACCAGGACCACTTCCCGCCGCAGTTCCCGCAAAGCGGCTTCCTCGAACTGGACGGACCGCTTGTTATAGAAAAGCCGGCCCGAGGTGGGAGGGCGAAGAAAGGCCAGAATCTGCAAAAGCGTGGTCTTGCCCGCGCCATTGGGGCCGAGCAGTCCGTAGACCCGGCCCGGTTCGAGGCTCAGGGACGCGATGTCCAGAACCCGGCGGCCGCCCAGTACCATAAGCAGGTCCTGGAGTTGGTAAAGCATCAGGTCCGACCCCGGCCCTGGGCCACGTTGAGAAGCAGGTTGAGGGCGAAACTGACCACCAGCAGAACGATGCCCAGGGCCACGGCCAGGACGAATTCGCCCTTGTCGTATTCCAGGGCCATGGCCGTGGTCATGGTCCGGGTATGCCCCTTGATGTTGCCGCCCAGCATCATGCTGACCCCGATCTCGGCGATGACCCGGCCGAAAGAGGCGATGATCGCGGCCAGGATGCCGAAACGCGCTTCACGGAAGACGGCCAGGGCCGCCTGAAGGCGGTTCGCGCCCAGGGTCAGGGCCGTCTGCCGGTACCGGTCGTCGATGCGGTTGATGGCGGCAATGGTGAAAGTGACCAGGATGGGCAGTATCAGAAGGACCTGGCCCACGACAATGGCCTTGGGCGTGTAGAGCATGTCCAGGAAGCCCAGCACCCCTCGCCGGGAGACAAAGGTGTAGACCAGCAGGCCGATGACCACGGTAGGCACGGCCAGCAGGGAGTTGAAAACCGTGATGACCAGTCTTTTGCCGCGAAACTCCCGCAAGGCGATGAAAAATCCGGCCGGCACCCCGGCCGCGCCGGCGATGAGAGTCGAGGCGATGCTGATCTGGAGGGAGAGCAGGACGATGGCATACAGTTCCGGGTCCAGGGACCCGATCAGAAGCAGGGCCGAGCGGAAACTGTCGACGAAAAGTCCCATGAACTCACTTCAACCCGGATCCGGCGGTTGGGTTGGCAGCGAAGCGGATGAAAATTCTTGAGAAAGACGAACATCCCCGCGGCATGCCGCGGGGATGTTCCATTTCACCGCCGCGATGGATAACTCATGAATTACCCGCGTTAATCAGGCCCGGCCCGCCTATTTGGCGTCCGGAATGGCGTCCGGCATGAACAACTGCTTGCCGTGAAGCTTGTAGTTGGCAATGGCGGCCTGGCCGCGGGCCGATACCAGCCATTCAGAGAACGTCTTGGCCAGATCGTATTTGACGTGCTTGTGCTTTTCCGGGTTGACCGGGATGACCCCATAGGGATTGAAGAGCACCGGGTCGCCCTCGCACAGGATGGCCAGATCGATGGGCTTGTCCCGGCCCAGGGTGTAGTTGATGAACGTGGCCCGGTCGGAAAGCACATAGGCCTTCTTTTCGTCACTCATGATCAGGGCCTTGCCCATGCCCTGGCCGATGGACAGATACCAGTCGCCGGCGGGACGTTCGAAGCTGATCTCCGTGGTCTTGCCCCCCTTCACCAGCGCACTCTTGGTCGTCTCCATGGGCAGACCGGTCGCCTTCCACAGCTCGATCTCCTTGGCGTGAGTGCCGCTTTTGTCGCCCCGGGAAATGAAGGCGGCCTTTTTTTCAGCGATTTTTTTCAAGGCCCCGGCCGCGTCCTTCATCCCCTTGATTCCGGCCGGGTCGGCGGGCGGCCCGAGCAGAACGAAGTCGTTGTGCATGACCGCGTACCGTTTGGTGCCCCAACCCGCCTTGATAAAGGCCTCTTCCTGGGGCGGACTGTGCACGAAAATCACGTCCACGTTGCCGTCCTGACCGTCCATGATGGCCGCGCCCGTGCCTTTGGCCACGTACTGGACCTCGATGCCGGTATCCTTCTTGAACTCCGGCAGCAGAATGTCGAGCAGTCCCGAGTCCCGCGTGCTGGTGGTGGTGGACATCTTGATGGTCTTGTCCTCGGCCGCGGCCGCGCCGGCCAGCATACCCAGCAGCAGTCCGCACAACGTCAAAATCCATGTCTTCTTCCAGGCCATTGGCATGTACCTCCCGAAATGTCTTGATTGTTCGTAGTTTTGCCGGCCGGCGAACGCCTCGTACCCGACCATTTACATTCATACCGAAAATTTTAATTTCTGTCAATGTTGATACAGGTGTTTGAAGCGGACCCGGCCCGCCGGAAGACCGGTTCGAGCGCCGTCCCTATTGCCAGGAGCGGCAAGGCGATCCGCCGGGAGCCACCGGCCGTCATCCGATCAATATTGACAGGGAAGCCTGCCGTCTTTAACCCGGATTTTGCGGTCGAGTTCGTAGCGAGGCGTCGAAATGCATAGCGAAACGCGAAGTTGGACCGGTTTTGGGCCGCGGGCGTATTATACGATACGTCGAGGTCAAAAAGCGGGAAACAAGCGTTGCAGCAGGCATTTCGGCGCCGCAGTAGAAGGCAATTGCAAAATCCGGGTTAAAATCAATGGACAGGGGAAAAAATATTTCACTCCCCCCCTGGCGCCGGTCTGAATCCGGTGTATACTTGTAATTGGGGACGAGCCATTAGACCCCGATTCCCGGTCAGGGCGGCCGGGAAGGGCCCGCATCCGATCCGATCCTTCCGAACCGGTGGGCGGGTATGGAAGGCAGACAGAACGGGTCCGGGAAGATTAAAGTCCTGTTTTTTGACGGCTCGTCCCCTTTTCATGTACCGAATCCGGATGTTAACCCCCTTCTCCCCCAATCCCTCTCGACTTTCCAGGCCCTGGATGGACATGTCCGCCGAAGCGGACTATAATTCGGCCCAGACCCGGCCGTTGGCGCCGAGTCCTATGGAGGTTTCAATGCGTGGGTTCCTGATCCCGGTCTTTTGTCTTTTTCTGGCCTGGCCCCTCTCGGCGGTTCGGGCCGACGAGCCGCGGGAGGCCCGACCGCATCCCTGTTTCCGAAGTATTGACGCGGACCGGGACGGCCGGGTCACGCCGGCCGAATTCAACCAGGCCTTTCCGGATTCCAGGCCCTCGGTCTTCCAGGCCGTGGACCTCGATCGGGACGGATGCCTGATTCACGACGAATATCACCGTTCCCTGGGCCACGGCCGCCCGGGCGAGGACGGATGACCCGGCTACCTCTGGACCCGTGAACGTTCTCGTTTTTAATTCCGGCAGTTCCTCGGTCAAGTACACCTGTTTCGGAGCAAGGGACGGCCGGGCCCTGGCCTGGGGCATTGTCGAGCGCATCGGCCAGCCGGGCGCCGTACATCGGCACCAGGTCGAGGACCGTCCGCCGTTGGAACGGCCCGTCGAGGCGGCCGATGCCGGCCGGGCGGTCGGCGTAATCACGCCGTGGCTGACCCACCCGGACCAGGGCGTCTTCGGGTCTCTTTCCGATGTCCAGGCCGTAGGCCACCGGATCGTGCACGGGGGGGAAAAGATGACCCGGGCCGTGGTGGTGGACGAAGAGGTCAAGGCCGTCATCCGGGAATACTGTGACCTGGCGCCTCTGCACAATCCGCCGGGCCTGATGACTCTGCAGGCGGCCCAGGCCGTTTTTTCCTGCCAGCCCCACGTGGCCGTCTTCGACACCGCCTTTCACGCCACCATTCCGGAACATGCCTTTTTGTACGGCCTGCCCCATGAATATTACGGCCGGGACAAAATCCGTCGCTACGGATTTCACGGGCTGAGCCACGGGTACGTCTCCCGGGAAGCGGCCCGGTTCCTGGGCCGTCCGATCGAGTCCCTCCGGATGATCACCTGCCACCTGGGTAACGGATGCAGCGTGACCGCGGTGGACGGCGGCCGCAGCGTGGATACCAGCATGGGATTTACGCCCCTGGAAGGCCTGATCATGGGCACCCGGTGCGGAGATATCGACCCGGCCCTGGTTCTGTACCTGATGGAACGCAAGGGCCTGAGCGTGTCCGAAGTCAACGACCTGCTCAACAAGCAGAGCGGCCTGAAAGGGCTGTCCGGCATCGGCAGCGGAGACCTGCGGGACGTCGAATCCGCCGGTCGGGCCGGGAACCGAAGGGCCAAGACCGCGCTGGCCGCCTTTTGCTATCGCATCCGCAAGTACGTCGGAGCGTACATGGCCGTGCTGGGCGGAGCGGAGGCCATTGTGTTTACGGCCGGTATCGGTGAAAACGCCCCCACGGTCCGCCGGGCGGTCTGCGACGGCCTGCCCGACCTGGCCGGGGGCCGGCTGGCCCTCGATCCCCTGAAAAACGAGGCCCCGGCCGACGGGATTCGCGAGGTCCAGGCCGGGGCAGGCGGGATCAGGGTCCTGGTCGTACCCACGGACGAGGAACGTGAAATTGCCGGCCAGACCCGGCGGCTGCTGGCCGAGCGGCGGTGACCCGCATGCCGCCGGATTGAAGGAAAGGCGGCCCGACTTGCCCCGTTTGTACGACGCCATTATCGTCGGCGCCGGTCCGGCCGGCGCCCTGCTGGGATGGCTCCTGGCCACAAGCGGCCTGAACGTCCTGATCCTGGAAAAGCAACGCCTGCCCCGATACAAGCCCTGTGGCGGCGGTCTGACCCGACGCGCCCTGGACCTGCTGCCCTTTGATCCCGCCCCGGTCGTCGAAGACCTGGCCCGCCGGGCCGTCATTCTCCTCGACGGCCGGCCCGTGTTCGAAACCCTGGAACGGGAACCCGTGATCACCCTGGTCATGCGAGACCGTTTCGACCACTTCCTGGCCCGCCGGGCGGAAGGGGCCGGCGCGACCCTGAAGGACGGCCTGGCCTTTCGCGGGCTGTCCGGTTCCTTCGGCCGTCTGGAAGTCGCTACCTCGGCCGGGACGTTTCACGGCCGCCTCATCGTGGGCGCGGACGGCGCATCGAGCCCGACGGCCCGGGCCCTGGGCCTCTGGTCCGCCCGCCGGGTCTTCAGCGCCCTGGAGGCGGAAGTCGACTTCGATCGTCCCGAGACCCTGGACCGTTTTCGGGGGGCGGTCCATTTCGATTTCGGCCTGCCTCCCCAGGGCTATGCCTGGCTCTTTCCCAAAGCCGGTCATGTTTCCATGGGCGTTCTGACCCGCTGCATGGCCCTCAAGAACCTGCGGCCCTGGTTCCAGGCCTATCTACAGACCAAGGGACTGGACCGGGAGACCACGGTCCGGAGCCTCAGGCCCCACCTGATCCCCTGGGGGAGCGGTTCCGGCGGCCGTCTGGCCGACGACCGGGGCCTGCTGATCGGGGACGCGGCCGGCCTGACCGACCCGATCACCGGCGAGGGGCTGTATTTCGCCTTTCGGGAGGCCCGGCTGGCCGCCGGGGTCATCCGGGAAGCCCTCGACCGGGGCGGCGCCTATCTTCGGCGATATGAGGGGTTGATGCGGCGGGAGTTCCGGATCGAACTGGCCTGGGCCCGGGCTCTGGCCTTCCTCCTCTACCGGATGCCGGGCCTCAGACGCCGGGCCTTCGATATCCACGGTCCCGGGCTGGGCCGCCGGTTGCTGGACGTCTTTGCCGGCCGCACGTCATACCGCAACCTGGCCTTGCGGGTCCTGCATCCCGCGTCTCTCAAGGCCCTTGCTTCACCCCGCTCCCGCCGGACCATCTGAAAAGAGTGGCATCACACCACGGATTTTTCTATACTGGCCGCCGACCGGACTTTACCGATCATCAGGAAGAAACCACATTCTGATCGTCACGCCTCCGGCCCCGAGACACCCGGAGGCGATGCGAAAGCGTACCACCCATTCACGAAGGGAGCATGAGCATGGATGTGTCGGGCAAGATCATTGTAGTCACGGGCGCGGCCAGCGGAATCGGCCGGGCCTTGTGCCGGCGGTTCGCCCGGGAAGGCGCCCGGACCGTGGTCGGGGCCGATATCGATGAAACCGGGGCCCGGGCCACGACCGATGAAATCAACGGGCTGGCCGTCCGCTGCGACATCAGCCGGGAAGCGGACGTCGCGGCCCTGATCGAACGCACGGAAAAGGAAGTCGGCCCCATCGACCTCTATTTCAGCAACGCGGGCATCAGCGTGGCCGGCGGCGTGGAAGTGTCCAACGAAGACTGGGAACGCATCTGGCAGATCAACGTCATGTCCCACATTTACGCGGCCCGGGTCCTCGTGCCGGCCATGATCGCCCGGGGCGGCGGCTGGTTCGCCATCACCGCTTCGGCCGCCGGACTGCTCAGCCAGATCGGGTCCACCCCCTATTCCGTGACCAAGCACGCTGCGGTCGGCCTGGCGGAAAACCTGGCCATCACCTACGGAGACCAGGGGCTCGGCGTGTCGGTGCTCTGCCCCCAGGCCGTGCGCTCGGCCATGACCATGAACGGCGGCGGCGTGGCCGCGGTGGACGGTCTCATGGAACCCGAAGTGCTCTGCGACGCGGTCATGGACGGCCTGACCAACGATCGCTTCATGATCCTGCCCCACGTCGAGGTTCAGACCTACATCGAACGCAAGGCCGGCAACTACGACCGCTGGATTCAGGGCATGCGGCGGCTCCAGCAGCGTTTCCGTTCAGCCGCCCCGCTCAAGGACTGAACGCGTCCGGGCCCAAGGAACTGAAATGACCTACCTGGCCATGGCGGGCCTGTTTTTCAGCGGCCTGGCCGTGCGCATGGTCTACGAGCGGGGGAAAAAGAACGGCTGGATCGATCCGAGCAGCCGGACCGTGTTCGCGGTGGTCTTTCTGGGCATGTCCGCCATGTGGGCGGGCTGGTTCGAGATGTGCCCGGCCGATCCGCTGAAGATGTCCCTGCCCGCGCTTCTGCACTGGGCCGGGCTGGCCCTCTTCCTGGCGGGACTGGGCCTGGCCCTGGTCGCCGTGATTCAACTCCGGGGCCTGGAAGACATCCGCAACCTGGTCACCACCGGCCTGTTCGCCCGGATCAGGCATCCCATGTACCTGGGATTCATTTTATGGTTTGTCGGCTGGCCGGTCTACCACGGCGCGGGCGCGAGCCTGTTGATCGGCCTGGTCGGGATCGCCGCGGTTCTTCATTGGCGCCGGGCCGAGGAACGCGCCCTGGCCGTCCGGTTCGGGGACGCCTATCCGGACTATCGCCGCCGGACCTGGTGGTGATTCAGGGCATGATGCCGTGGCGGTACTGCGCCGGAGGCCGGTCCCGGCGCACCGCGTCCAGGGCTCGAATGATGCGTTCCCGGGTCTCGTTCGGTTCGACGACCTCGTCCACCTGAAAGGCTTCGGCCGGGCTGAAAAGGGAATCGAAGGCCTCATGGGAGGCTTCGATTTCCGAGGCCCGGGCCTGCCCGCTGGTCAGGTCCCGGTGGTGGGCCGCCCGGATGGCCCCGGACATGGGCAGCGTGCCGAAGAGGGCCGAGGGCCAGGCCAGGGTCAGGACCTGCCCCATGTTGTGTCCGCACATGGCCACCCCGCCCATGCCGAAGGTCTTGCGCACGACGATGCTGATCATGGGTGTCGCGCATTGGCCGAGCGCGTAGGCGATGCGCAGTCCCCGCCGGAGGATGGACTCCCGTTCCGCCTGTTTGCCGGTCATGTATCCGGGTACGTCGGCGAAAAAGATCAGCGGCAGATGGAAGGCGTCGCAGAGTTGGATGAAATGGGTGGCCTTGTCCGCCGCGTCCGAGTCGATGACGCCTGCGCGGACCATGGGCTGGTTGGCCAGAATGCCCACGGCGTGGCCCCCGATCCGGGCCAGGGTGGTGATCATGCTCGGAGCGTGGCCGGGTTTGATTTCGAACAGGCTGTCCCGGTCCACGACCAGGTTGAGGACCCGCTTCATGTCGTAGGGCCGTTTGGACTCTCGGGGGATCAGGTCGATGATCCGGCCCTCGGGCGGAGGCTGGACCTGGTCGCCCGTCGTCCGGGGCGGCAGTTCCCAGCAGTGGGCGGGGAAGTAGGACAGGTAGCGCCGGACCGTGTCAAAGGCCGCTTCCTCGCTGGGCACTTCGTTGTCGGCCACGCCGGTCAGATAACAGTGGACCTTGCTGCCGCCCAGCTCCTCCTTGTCCACCTTTTCACCGATGGCCGCCTCGACAATGGGCGGGCCTCCGGCGGCCAGCATGCTGATCCCTTCGACCATGATCACGAAATCGAAGAGCGGGGCCATCAAGGCCGGTCCGCCGGCGCAAGGCCCCAGGACCACGCCGATCTGGGGGACCCGGCCCGAGAGTTGGGAAATCGTGATGAAGAACTCGCCGTTGACCCAGTAGCCCCGCAGGGTCTCCTCGACCCGGGCCCCCACCCCGTCCAGGAGCCAGATGCAGGGCAGCTTGTGCTTGAGGGCGATTTCCAGCATCCGGTTGCGTTTGATCATGCCGGTCCGGCCCTCGGACCCGCCCATGACCGTAAAGTCCTCGGCGCCCAGCATGACCTCCCGGCCCTGGATGCGGCCGTAGCCCACGATCAGGCCGTCCGCGGCCGTATACCGGCCGGCCATCTGTGGACGCGTGCTCTGATGGGTGGCCATCAGACCCAGTTCGAGAAAGGAGCCCGGGTCCAGAAGCCGGTCGATCCGCTCCCGAACGGTCAGCTTGCCTGCCTGACGCTGACGCCGGACCCGGTCTTCGCCTCCCATGCCCAAGGCCCGCCGGCGGCGGGCCTCCAGGGCCCCGAGTTCCTCATGCCATTTGGATTCACTCATGCCGGACCTCCCGCGATCGGTTTCCGAATCCCGCTGTCATGCCAGGGCCGCTTCATGAGCAGAGGCCCACCCGCGCCCCGAGCCGTCGAGCCGTTGGTCCATCGACATACGTTCGGGGCGATTCGTCAGTAATTGACCCGATCCGTGATCGCGCCGTCCACGATCAGATTGGCGCCGGTGGTGAAGGCCGAACAGGGGCTGGCCAGAAAAACGACCGCCTTGGCGATTTCCCGGGGCGTTCCCATGCGGCCCATGGGATTGCGGGCCAGGGAGGTTTCAAAGTACTGCGGCGCGCGCTGCTCGACCTTGTGCCAGATGCCGCCCTCGAAATAGACCATGCCGGGCGAAACCGTATTGGCTCGTATGCCCTTGGGGGCGTTCTGCTTGGCCACGCCTTTGATGTAGTGCACCAGGGCGGCCTTGAGCGCTCCGTACGAGGACGGTTCGGTGGCATTGGCTTCGGCGGTGGAAGCCACGGCCACGATGGCCGCATCGCCCCCGGCCCGGGCCGAGGCCTCCAGAAGGGGCAGAGAGGCCTCGATGGCGTTGACCGCCCCGAAGATGTCCAGGTTGAGGTTCCTGGCCCACGAGGCCGTATCCGCGCCCATGGCCATGGCCCCGGCGCTCGAGATCAGGATGTCCAGCCCGTCCATTTCATCGGCCGCCTGGGATATCCAGGCCTTCAAGGATTCGCCGTCGGTGATGTCCACCGTGCCGCCAAAGGCGGAAACGCCCAGGGCCTTCAAGACCCCGACCGTTTCGGCGACCTGTTCGGGCTTCCGGGCGCAAATGGACACATGGCAGCCCTCGCCGGCCAGGGTTTCAGCAACCGCGCGGCCGATGCCTCGAGTGCCGCCCGTAACAATGGCTTTCTTTCCCTTCAACTCCAGGTCCATGATTACCCTCCTCTGTCGTGGTGTGGCAGTTCGATTTCCCGGTTCAGCCCGGTCGGGGGGTCTTCCTGCTTGAAGCCTTTCTGGTACAAAGCGCCGGAAACAGCGTCGAGGAAATCCACCGAGGCCCAAGCCCCCTTTACGATCGTCCAGGGGGACCGCCTCGGAGGATCAAGCCCAGGAGGTCGCTCCTTCAGTCCATGACAAGCCGGCAAACGGCCGCATCAGGTCATGACCGCTGAAAAAATCCGGGTGGCCGGTGGAAGTCGCCGACCGGACAAAATTAATTTTTTTCAATATATCCAATCGCGACGTTCCAGACAATCTTTATTGCTCAGGCGTCCCGCCGGTCTGACGGCGCTGGCCCGTGTCTCCCGCTCAGGATGGGGAGCGGCCGAACACCGGCGGGCGTTTTTCAAGGAAGGCCCGCATCCCTTCCCGGCCGTCCTCGTGGGCCGCGCAACTGGAAATGCCCGCGCGTTCGCGTTCCAGATGTGTCTCGATCGGCGTATTGAACGAATCGGCAAGCAGCTTTTTGGACCATCTGAAGGAGTTAAGCGATTTTTTCATCAGTTCCCGAGCCAGCTCGACGGCTCGTTCCGCGGCTTTGCCCTCGTCCACGACCTCGGTAACCAGTCCCCAGGACAAAGCCTGTTCAGCCGGGATCGGCTCGTCAAAGGCCGCAATTTCCATGGCCCGGGCCAGTCCCACCACCCGGGGCAGAATGAAGGTTCCGCCGCCATCGATGCACAAGCCGTTCGAGGTATAGGCCTGCCGCAGGATCGCCGAGGTCTCCATGATCCGAAAATCGCAGGCCAGCCCCAGGGAAAATCCGCCGCCCGCGGCAATGCCCCGTATGGCCGCGATAACCGGCTTGGGCATCCGCATCATCTCCAGAACCGCCTGATGATACATTCCGGCCAGTTGATACAAGGCGGCGTCAGGACCCGATTCATGACCGAAGGCCCAGGCCAGATCACCGCCCGCACAAAAGTGGGCGCCCCGGGCTGACACGACCACGCTCCCCACGTCCCGATCCGATCTCAGTTGAATAAGACCTTGGTACAGAAGCTTGACCGCCTCATGATTGAAGGCGTTGTATACCTTCGGACGGTTCAGCACGATCAGGGCGACCCGGCCCTGCCTTTCGAACAGTATGGGCTCATCCATGCGTTCCTCCTTCCGCCTCGCCTTTGATCGAGGCCCATATGGACTCCGCCAGTACTTCTCCGGCGAATTGAGAATCAATCATGGGCCGGCCCGAAAGCCGGTTGCGTTCGTAGGCCAGACAGGGACCCCATATCAGCGGCAGGTACATTTCCCGGGGCAGCCGCTTGATCGCTCCGGTCCGGACATGCCCCTCCAACCACTCCAACAATTGCCGGAAAATTTTCCGGTTCGCCCGGCGGATGTCGGGCTCCACTTCGGCCGCCGCATCCGCCTCACGCATCTGGAAAATGAAACGGGCCCAATCGGGGTGGTCTTCGACCCATTGGAGGTGGAAATGCACCAGGGCGAAAATGCCGGGCCGGGCCTCGGTCTGTCTTTCCAGGACCGCAAGCAGATCGGCCTGGTGGTTACGGAGGCCTTCGAGCAGCACCGCGGCGGCAAGCTGTTCCTTGGATTTGAAATGGTGGTAGATGCTGCCGTTGCTCGCCCCGGCCCGTACCCGGATGTCCTCCATACTCGTGGCGTGGACCCCCTTTTCCGCAAAACAGGCCAGGGCCGCGCTGATGATCTTGCGGCGGCGAGTCTGGCTGGAGGCATGGGTCGAGCCAATGGTTTTCATAAAATAGAATTATAATCCAGAATATAATTCTTGTAAAGCATTTTTCCAATACCCATCCGCCCGGACCCCAAAACGGATTGTGCGGTCGGCATCGACCGCGGCGCCGAATCCAACTGCAATATCCGGGTTAAATCCGGAAAAAAAAAGGGGGCGGTAGCCCGCCCCCTGGGATGCAATGTCTGAAACGGCTCAGGTGTAGTCGTACCAGCCTTTGCCGTTTTTCTGGCCGTACCGGCCCTGCATGAACTTTTCCACGATGCTGGGCCGGGGCAGGTCGGCCGGGTCGCCGCTGGCCCGGAAACGCTCCATGGCCATGGTGTAGGCCAGGTCGATTCCGGTCAGGTCCATGAGGCGGAAGGTGCCCATGGGGTGTCCGGCGCCGTAAACCTGGGCCTTGTCGATGTCTTCGAAGCTGGCCACGCCCATTTCCAGGAGCCAGAGGGCCTCGCGGGAGATGGCCCCGAAGATGCGGTTGAGCAGGAAGCCTTCGACCTCTTTTTTCAAATGCACGCCGACCTTGTCCAGGCGCTGGCAGAGGTCCATGGATATCTGGGCGGTTTCATCCGAGACGTGGGGTCCCTGGACCACTTCGACCAGCTTCATGACCAGGGCCGGGTTGAAGAAGTGCAGGTTGACGACCTTGTCCGGCCGCTGGGTCGCGTCGGCGATGCGGGAACTGACGATGGCCGAGCTGTTGGTGGCCAGGATGGCGTGGGGCGGAGCCATTTTGTCCAGTTGAGCATAGACTTTCCGCTTGAGGTCCACGATTTCCAGGATGGCCTCGATCACGTAATCCGCGTCCTTGACGGCCTCTCCCATGTCCGAGGTGAAGCTGATCCGGTCGCGGGCCGCGCCGGCCTCTTCCGCGGTCATCTTGCCCTTGGACACCCGGCCGGGCAGGTAGGTGTCGGCAAAGGCCTCGGCCTTTTTCAGAATGTCTTCCTTGATGTCCGTGCAGACCACCTTATAACCGCGGATGGCGGACAAAAGGGCGATCTGGTGCCCCATGTTGCCGGCCCCGACAACGGCAATGTTTTTCACGTCGTCAATGTTCATGGCTTCTCTCCTTTTCCTTTTGAATGTAATACGTTGATCCCCGGTTCGATACCTGGGTTTACCATTTTTCCGGGCGCATGTGCAAACGAAAATGAACCGCTGCTCATGCAAAACCCGGCCAGAGACAGCCGACGGGCAGCCCGCATCCGGGGCTGGTTGTTTTTTAGTACAGCATCCGGGCCCGTTCTATCATGGGCGGATTGGCGACGGCCAGTTTGTCGATCAGGGTCTTCCGGAGATGATCGGCGATCCGGTCCCGCTCCGGATCGTCATCGGCCCGGCCGGAGCGGATGTACAAACACAGGGCCTCGTTCAGACCTCGCACCTCGGCGGCCAGGTCGCCGCCCAGGTCGGGGGCGGGACGATCCAGCAGCCGGCGCAGGCGATCCGCCTCCGCGGCCAGATGGACGGGTTCCAGTTCCATCTCCCGCTCGATGATCTTGAGGAGATTGGCCGCCACCCGGGTGTGAAAGCGCAACGGTTCTTCCAGGGCCGGGGCGACCTCCTTTTGCAGAAAGTCGCGGATGCCCTCCAACAGGGCCTTGAGATCAGGTTGGTCCTGCATGTCAGTCCTTTTCGATCAGGGTCAGTATCTGAAGTTCCACTTCGGCGGTCTTGCGTCCCAGGGAAGCCAGTTCGATGCTCCGGCTGGAGCCGTCCAGAAAAGGCACCATCTGCAAAACCGTGATGACGGCCCATTTCACGTTGCCGAAGACCTCCCACCACCGAAGCGCTTCGGGGTCCGGCAACGAGCCCCCGGCCTCCTGGTAGGCCTGAAGAAAATCCTTCCGCTGTCCGATTCCGCCGATCGGCAGTTCGTCCCGGCCGAAACGCCAGGCCTGGATGCTGATGTAGCCCAGGTCTTCGAACGGGTCGCCGATATGGGACAGTTCCCAGTCCAGAATGCTGACCAGGCCCTGATCGGAAAAAATCACGTTGCCCAGCCGGTAGTCGCCGTGGATCAGGGTCCGGCCCCCGGGAGCCGGCACGTTTTGCCTCAGCCAGCGGAAGGCCAGTTCCAGGGCCGGGTGGGGGTCCGGGCTGTAATTCCGGAGAATCTTCTCGATAAAGGCCAGTTCACCCAGGGCGGCGGACCCGTTTTCCGTCCGGGCGGGCAGGTGTCGATCCAGGTCCCCGGCCAGGGGCACGCGATGAATTCCGGCCAGGGCCCGGCCGAGCTGGGCCGGCATGACTTGCCTGGCCGTTTTGTAGACCGGCTCCCGATGCAGCTTGCGGACGATGGTTTCCCCCTCGATCCGGGCAATGGCGTAAAACGGCGCGCCCCCGTCCAGGCGTCCGAACCAATACGGGCGCGGCACCGGAATGCCCTGAGCATGGGCCGCCTTCATGAGGATGAACTCGGGTTCGAGGTCCAGGGCGATCGGCAAGGGAAAGTCCCGATTGATCCGGAGCACCAGGGGCAGTATCTCGTCGCCAAGGCGGACGTCGCAGGACCAGGTCTCCTTGGAGGCCCCGCCGGGCATCCGGCCGAGTTCCTCGACCATGGCGCTTTCAAAGCCGGGCCGGCTGGTTATGAACCGCTGGATTTGGTTTTTCATGTCTTGTAACTTCGCTGTCGCCGGGTCCGGACGGATTCCGGAGCCTGAGCTTTTTTTGGGGCGGATTATATAAGACCGGTGCGGCCAGGTCAAGGCGGCTTGGCCTCGACGGATGGATTTACTCTTTAACATCAGCTCGTTGACCCGACGGAGGCCCCACTTGTGGCCTGATCTCGCCGGACAGTCAAAAGGCGCATGTCAAAAACGTTCCGACTCGGAAAAAGCCGGCTGGCGCTCCGGGGCCTCGGCCGGGGGGCAAGGCAATTAATCGGGACCAGGCTTTAGTACTTGACGTCTACCAAGGAAATCGGTTAACGTCCCCCAGACTATTCTCACGCACACCTGGAATTAATATCGTTATAATCTCAACTGAATCGGTTTAAGTATCGCCATTAATGATTTTTTGAAAGGAATGTATTGTTTCCACCTTGAGAGAGATTCGGGAAACAACATAAGACCGATAACATGTGGCATGGGAATCATGGACGATCACAAACTCATTTTTAAACGCCTGCTGCAGTCGTCAGGGGCCGGGTCGCCGGCCGCTTTCGCCCGCATCGTCGGAATCAAGCCGCACTCCGTCTATCCGGCCGTCCAGAAAGGCAGAATACCGCCTTCCTGGCTGATCAAGATTTCGGAGCTTTTCGACATCTCGGTGGACTGGCTGCTGACCGGAGAGGGCATCCCCAGCCGATCCGAACGGGCGGCGGCATCCGGCCTTTCCTCGGATTACGCGCTGATCTCGGTTCATTCCCGCCAGAAAGATGGAGAGAAAGCCCTCTCCGCCGAGGTCGTGGCCTTCAACCGGCCGTGGATCGAGGACATCCTGGGACTGCCTCCGGACCATCTCCGGCTGGTTCATGTCCAAGGGGACGCCATGGAGCCGACCCTCCGGGCGGGCGACCTGGCCCTGGTGCATCTGGGCCCGGCCGGGCCGGTTCGCGACGGGCTCTATGCCATCGAAATCGGGGACTCGATTCTGATCAAACGCTTGCAGGCCTTGCCCGGGGGCACGATCAAGGTCATCAGCGACAGCCCGGCCTTTGAATCGTTCAGCATCGGGCCGGAAGAGTCCCGGCAGATGACCGTGGTCGGCCGGGTGGTCTGGACGGGGCGCAAGGTCTGAAACCGGCCCTCCCCGGCGGTACCGCGGCCTTTCTCCGGACGGGGCCTCGATGTCCTTTAAGTCCCTGGCCGTCTTTCCGGGCCTCCGGGATCGTGGGAGGCCGGATTTCTTGACCCTTCCCCGCCGGAGATGTTACCTTTCCCTTGTCGACCCTTCGAGCCACTTCCAGAAACGTATTGATAAAAACATGAACGACCAGGGGGGAGAAATGGATATCAGGGAACCGGAGATCACGCGGGACGACATTCTGGTCCTTCAGGACCCCGACTTCAACCCGGACCATGTCTGCCTGGTTTCGGGTTCGGCCACGGGCATCGGCCGGGCCGTGGCCCTGGCCGCCGCGGTCAACGGTCTGACCGTGGTCGGTCTGGACGTCAACGAAGCGGAAGCGGAAAAGACCGTGGCCCGGGCCGCCGGACTGGGGGGCCGGGCCCATTTCATCCCGACCGATCTGAACCGGGACGAGGACATGGAACGGGCCGTGGCCCGGGCCGCCGGACTGGGGCGGATTCGCTACCTGATCAACGTGGCCGGCATGCAGCACATCGACAGCGTGGAAAACTTTCCCATGGAAAAGTATGACCTCATGCAACGGGTCATGCTCCGGGCCCCTTTCTACCTGTCCCAACTGACCATTCCCCACATGAAAGGCGGCCCGGACGGCGCCGGAGTCATCGGGCACATGGCCTCGGTCCACGCCCACATCACCACCCGGAACAAACCGGTCTACAACATCACCAAGTTCGGCCTGCGGGCCCTGGCCCAGTCCATCGCCGCCGAAGGCGAAGGACGGGTCCGCTCCTTTACGGTCAGCACCGGTTTCGTCCGCACGCCGTTGGCCCTGAACCAGATTCCGGCCCAGGCCGCCCAGCGGGGCATCAGCCAGGAGGAGGTGGTCAGCGAGGTCATGATGGGCGCCTCGCGGGTCAAGGAGATGATGAAACCGGTCGAGGTGGCCAACCTGTTTATTTTCGGACTCTCGCGTTACGCCCGGTACCTGGTCGGCGGCGACATGCTTTTCGACGGAGGCATGGTCCTGACCTATTGACCGGGCTCAGTCCGTCCCGGACGACAACACCTTCCGCCTCAACTCGTCATAATCCCGCAGCGCGGCCAGGGCCCGGGCCGCGCGCTCGGGTCCGGGGAAGACCGGCAGTCCGTGCCCGCGTAGGGTCTGAATGAAGGGTTCGTCCAGGCTGCGCCAGGTGTAGCCCACGATGGGCTTGTCCGTGCCGGCTTTCAGTTCGGCCATGGTCCGTCCCTGGTGCTCGATGATCTCCAGGGACTTGGCCCGGGCCTCGTCCGGGCTCAAGCCCATCTGTTCCAGGGCCCGGGTCATCATCTCGATGGGCATGAGGAAGTAGATCATCAGGCTGTCGGTTTCCGGATCATCGAGCAGGGCCTGGGGAATCCGGGTGTAAAAGTCCATGTGGTTTCGGTGGAAGGTCAGGTCGACCGGGTTGTTGATGCTGCCGGTGTGGGGCACGAGGGGCCGGAGTCGTTCCAGGGTTTCCGGGGCGAAAGGCGGCACGACCAGGCCGGCCCGGCTGCACGCGTCGGCCCCGCTGACCCCCGGCCCGCCCGAATCGGTCAGCACGGCCACCCGCCGGCCCTTGGGCCGGGGCAGGGTCCCCAGGGCCCAGCACAGATCGAAGAGTTCGATCACGGAACGGGCCCGGACGACCCCGGCCTGGCGGAACATGCCGTCGTAAAGCCGGTCCGGTCCGGCCATGGCCCCGGTGTGGCTGTGTCCGGCCCGGCGGCCGGATTCCGAACCGCCGATGTACAGGGCCACGATGGGCTTGTGGGGGGAAATGGCCCGGGCGGTTTCGACAAACTCCCGGCCCCGGGTGATGCCTTCGACGTACAGGGCGATGACCCGGGTCCTGGGGCAGGCCCCCAGGTACTCCAGGCCGTCGACGATGTCCACGTTGGCCTCGTTGCCGCAACTGAAGGCGCTGGAAAAACCCAGGTCCAGCCTTTGCAGGTAGCTGTACATCTGGGTGATGAAACTGCCGCTCTGGGAGGCCATGCCGATGAAGCCGGGCCGGCCCAGGTAGGGAAAAGGCGTGGTGTTGAGCTTCTGGTAGGGATTGGCCACGCCGATGCAGTTCGGGCCCAGCAGCCGGATGCCGTACTGTTCGGCCACCGCCTTGAGGCGGCCTTCCAGCACTCGGCCCTCCTCGCCGACCTCCTTGAATCCGCCGGAGACCACGATGGCGTGCCGCACGCCCTTGCGGCCGCATTCTTCCAGCCGTTCGGGTACGATGGCCGTGGGCAGGACCATGACCGCCAGGTCCGGGGTTTCGGGCGCGTCGTCGAGACTCCGATAGGCCGGATAGCCCTGCACGTTGTCTTCCGTGGGGTGAATCGGGTAGATCGGACCTTCAAAACCCAGGCCCTTGACCGAAGCCAGGATGATCGAACCCATGGAACCGAAGTTGTTCGAGGCCCCGTAAAAGGCCAGGCTGGCCGGATTGACCATTTTATATAGCGGACTGTCGTATATCGATTGGATCATGATCCGTGTGACTCCATTTCTATCGATCGGAATAGTTCAGGCGGCGCCGTGCGCGGGCGGATCGGCAGGGCTTTGGTCCCGGGCGCCCGAAATCCGGTCCCGAAAGGCGCGGTAGGTCAGAGTCGCGGCCAGGGCCCGGGCCGCGCGTTCCGGTCCCGGAAACACGGGCACGCCCCGGTCCAGCAGGCCCCGGGGCAGGTCTTCCTCGATACCGCGCCAGGTGAAGCCGACCAGGGGCTTTCGATAGCGGGCCAGCATGTCGGCCAGGCCGGCCGCCTGGGCGTCGATCAGTTCCCGGACCTTGGCCAGGGCCTCGTCATCGGGCACCTCCGGGCCGAACAGCCGCTTGCGCATGACCTGGGCGGGCATGATGAAGTAGGTCATGATTGCGTCGGCGTTCGGCTCCTGGAGCAGGGCCTCGGGGATGTCCCGATAGAAGTGGGACTGGTCCTTGGTGAAGGTGATGTCGACCGGGTTTTTCAGGCTGCCCATGCTGGGCACGATGCCGGAGAGCCGCTCGATGGTCTCGGGCGAGAGTGCGGGCAGATCGAGGCCGGCCCGGCCGCAGGCGTCCGCGGCCGCGGCCCCGGGGCCGCCGGAATGCGTCTGGATGACCACGCGCCGGCCTTGGGGCAGGGGCATCGAGCCCAGGGCCAGGCAGAAGTCGAACAGCTCGGCTAGGTTGTCGGCCCGCAGCACGCCGCCCTGGCGAAAGATGCCGTCGTAAAGACGGTCCGGACCGGCCATGGCCCCGGTGTGAGACAGGCCGGCCTTCTTCCCGGCCTCCGAACCGCCCACGTAAAAGGCCACGATGGGCTTATGCGGCACGATGGACCGGGCCATTTCCACGAACTCGCGGCCCCGGGTGATGCCTTCGACATACAGGGCGATGACCCGGGTCTTGGGGCAGGCCCCCAGATATTCGAGGCAGTCCACCAGGTCGGTCACGGCCTCGTTGCCCACGCTGAAGGCGGCGGAAAAGCCCATGCCCATGCGGGCCACGTAGTTGAACATCTGGGTGATGAAACTGCCGCTCTGCGAGGCCAGGCCGATGAAACCGGGCCGGCCTTCATAGAATATGGGCGTGGTGTTGAGTTTGATATGCGGGTTGGCCACTCCGATGCAGTTCGGGCCCAGCAGGCGCATCCCGTACCGGGCGGCAATGTCCTTCATCTCCCCTTCCCGCTCGATCCCCGAACCGCCGACCTCTTTGAAGCCGCCCGAGACCACGATGGCCTGGCGGATGCCCTTGCGGCCGCAGGCCTCCAGGACGAAATTGACCTGGTCCGTGGGCAGGACCAGTACGGCCAGGTCCGGGACCTCGGGCAGGCCGGCCACGTCCCGGTAGGCCTGATAGCCCTGAACCTCGTCCTCCCTGGGGTGAACCGGGTAGAGCCGGCCCTCGTAGCCCAGGTCCCGGACCGAGTTCATCAGGACGCTGCCCATGGACCGGATGTTGTTCGAGGCCCCGAAAAAGGCGATGCTCTCGGGGTTGATCAGCCGGTATAGCGGGCTGTCCTCCGCCCGGGAGATCATGCGTCTTCCGCCCGCTTGAGCACCACCAGGGCATCGACGGCCTTGAGGCCGCCTCGAGGGTCGACGATCATGGGGTTGACGTCGATCTCGGCCACCTCGTCGAGCTCCAGCCCGATCCGGCCCACGGCGATCAGCGAGCGGCACAAGGTCTGAATATCGGCCGGCTTCTGGCCGCGAAAGGCGCCCAGGATGGCCTTGGAACGGAACTCCTCGGTCATGTCCCGGGCCTCGACCAGGTCCAGAGGCGCCATGCGGAAGACCGTGTCCTTGATCAGTTCGGTAAAGATTCCCCCCAGACCCAGCATGACGCACGGGCCGAACTGGGGATCGCGGCTGAGTCCCAAAACCAGTTCGCGCTGGCCGGGCGCCATCTCCTGGACCAACACCCCTTCCAGCCCCCGGGCCCCGGACCCGGCGATCCGTTTGTACGCCGCCCGGACGTCCTGTTCGTCCCGCAGGTTCAGTTCGACCCACCCGCCTTCGCTCTTGTGCATGAGTTCGGCGCCGCAGCCCTTCAAGACCACGGGCCAGCCGATTTCGGCGGCCAGGGCCGCGGCCTGGTCCTCGTCGGAAGCCAGGCCTTCCCGGGTGACCGGAATACCGTACGCGACCAGCAGCCGCTTGGAATCGTATTCGGACAGGGCCTTTTGGCCCCGCTTTAATGCATCGGTCAGCATGGTTTTCACGTCCATGGATTCAATAGCCGTCCTTTCCCGCGCCAGGGCGCAAAATCAGAGATCGAGGTCCCGAATTTTGGTCAGCGCCCGAATCAGTGTTCGCATGTTGTCCTCGCCCAGGGCCTCTTCCACGGCCCGCTCCAGCCTGACCATCATCTCGGCCACCTTGGGCCCCAAGGCCCGGGCCTGGTCGGTCAGTTCCAGCACGTTCAAACGGCCGTCGCTGGGGTGCGGGGCCCGCCTGACCAGCCCCTGGGCCTCGAGGCGGTCGATCATGGTCACGGCCGCCGCCTTGCCGATCCCGGCCCGGCGGGCGAAATCGCCCAGACTCATCCCCTCCTCCCGCCACAGAAGCCCCACGGCCATCAACTGCTGGGCGGTCAGGCCCATGGGCGTCAGGGCGCGGTTGTAGTAGGCCACCATCTTGCGGGCCACTTCGTTGGTCAGGGAGCAGAGAAAATACCTGGGTTCCGGAGGTTCCGTTCGCATACGAACATTCGATAGCAAACTTTCCAGACATTGGCAAGCGGAAAATATCCGGACGGCTTAACCCTTCATCACCGGGGGAGTGAAAAAAAGCTATCATGGTGATTCAGAAAATCGGGGCGGATCATATTTCAGCCGCCAGCTCGGCCTTTGAGCAAAGGACGACTCTGCCGCCGGGTCCCTCAATATATATGGAAAGCGGAAGCCCGAGTCCTGAGGTCGAAGGCCGGGACAGGGCGGTCCTACGATGCCGCCAACCCATGAAGCGTGGACGGCGGAACTTTCACCGCACGGACCGGCAGCGGTCCCAAAAGGCCAGAATCTCGCGGCAGTAGATTTCCGGCTGTTCGTAGGTGTGGTGCCCGCAACGAGGCAGAACCGACAACTCGCCCTGACCCAGGTTCCGGTAATGGGCCACGCCCTGTTCCACGCCGAACAACCCGCTCCGATCCGGGTAGAGCACCAGGGTCCGACACCCGACCTTGGCCAGATCGGGTCTGAGATCGAAGACTCCGAGCCCGTATGCCCCGCCTCCGCCGCGTCGCATGGCCTGGTCGTAGAACTCGCCGGCCCGGTCCCGGCCGTGCCAGGAAATCATCTTGTCCCGGAAGGCTTCGTCCAACTGGTCGAACCGCTGGGCAAAGGCTGCCTGGTTCCAGACGTCCATCCGTTCCCCGGAAAAACAAAGCGTGCTGGAGAAGGCCAGGCTTCGAACCTGGTCCGGACAGGCAGCGGCGAAATCCACGCCGACCACCCCGCCTTCGCACTGGGCGACCAGATGGAAGGGCTCCAGGCCCAGGTTCTCGACCAGGCCGGCCAGTTCCCGCACGCTTTCCGGCCGGTAGCGCTCACTGGAAAAAAAGTCCGAAAAATCCGCCCCGGCCTCGGAACGGCCGTACCCCCGCCGGTCATAAACCAGCACCCGGTAGCCGTGTCCGACCAGGTCCGGAATAAGGGCCTTCCAGATTTTGCTGCTGCCGAATCCGTGGTGGAGCATCACCACCAGGTCGCCCCGGCCTTGGGTTTCGTAATGGACGTCCAGACTTTCGACTTTGGTGAACGGCAAATTTCACCTTCCCTCCCCGTCGGGCGGCGGGTCCTGGTTTGTTAAAAAAAATGCCCGTGATCGATCAGCCTGATTGAGAAATCGATTGTAGGCCAGGATATCCACGAAGTCCAGGCCGGGTCGTTCTTTACCGGAGGGTCACGCGGGCGATGTAAACGGCGGTTCGGTTTTCGATCTCCACCGGGATGAGGCCCCCGCTGTCGTGAAGGCAGGTTTCCAGGGCGCCCTGGCCGGCCGGTTGCCCGTCCTGGCCCGGGGACCCGCATTCGGGAAAGTGCAGGCGGCCGATGTTGCGGGAAGGCCGTCAGGCCCGGTACAGGACCAGAGCGCCGGACCGGGGAGCCGGGCGGTCGTCCTTTGTGAAGATGGGGCCAAGGACCCTGCGCCTGCCGACCCGGTCCGTTGATCCGCGCAAGCGGTTCCTTCCCGGCGAACTGGACGGTGGGAAACTATTGTTATCGAAACTAATGATTGCCGCGACTGGAGACTGCCGCAAGTCTGCTTGTTTTCGTCGTCAAGGCCTTGTACAGGCCCCTTAGTTTGTCTTTGTCGCTCATGGCTTTTATTGCCGTCCGCAGGGTTTCCCTGGTGTCGCTGCTTATATCCGAGGAGAAACAGGCCTGGACGCTCGGGTCCGCTTTTTTTCCTTGAAATCATCATCGGACATGTTTGATATGGTCCCGTAAACCAGCCCTTTATTGATAATATTGGGGTCGGGATCAGGGCTATCCGTTAGTATTCCAAGAAAAATGATATCCCTCAACACAAGTTTCGCTTCATTGGCGTTATGTGGTATGTTCAGGCCATTGGCAATCGACGCGAGGTCTTTCGCCTCCATTGCGCCAAGCTGTTGATAGAGTGATGCAGCCTTGACGCTTGACTGACTCAATTTCTGGGCCTTTTCCGCCAAATTGATTTTCGACCTTTGATCCATGACCTTGTTGACATCGGATACGGTTTGGGTCCTGGTCTTCGAGAGCGCCATCTCCTCGCTCACTTCAGCCAGGCCCGCATCCAGGGAGCAGGCGTTGTGGTATCTCAGGGCATCGGCTATGGCCGCTTCAACCGTATTTTTTGTTACGTCATCGATTCGCTTTTTATCAATTTCCTTGAGAATCGTCTCCCTGGCCTTCTCAATGCCCGGAACAAGGACATAGGTGGCCACATTGGACAGAAGGTTTTCGTTCCAGACCGAGTTCAATCCACTGCTTATGGCGGCCATACCGGCCAGGGTCCGGGCCGCGTCCACTCCGGTGACAATGGCCCCGGCACTTCCCAGGATGGTTGTAGCCGTCCCGAAACCGAGATTGGCGCTCACGTCCATCTGCTTTAAACTTTTTGTGTAGAATCCGCATCGCTGATTGGATGCCGCGATCAGCCGGTCCTGAATGCGGTTCCGGTTGCGCAGTCGTTCAGGCTCATCATACGTGTAGAACGCGTGAAAGGCCTTCTCCAGATCGCTGCAGTTTTCACATTTCAAATAGACCGTATGCTGCCGCATCCCTTCAGGATCGAGCGCCGAGGCCAGACGATTTTCGTCAAAGGTTTCGAATGATGCATCGTCGATAAGCGACTTGGCCCCCACGGTGTCAGCCTTGTGGATGCCGCAAGACTGAATACTTATCGAAACGAAAAACACTAGTGCGAACAGACCAGTTGTGTTCCGCATGCTTCTCTCCTGTAAATATTTTTGTTGTTAATCATGTATCTGAAATATGTTGAATAAAAAGTCAATAAAAAAATGAGCTGTGAAGAAAATCAGACCCTGTTTTTAAGCAAATAAATTTCCCACGAGTCGGGATTTATGCCCATAAATACTGACGTTCCGGCGATCCGGCGCAATCTTCCGCCGGCCGATTTTTTTACGAAGAAAACCTGCCCTACTCCGCCTGCTTTTCTTTTAAAAAGTAAGTTTGCTTCAGCCAGCGTTCCTGGAGGGATTGAGGGTGAAGCGGGCGATGTAACCGGCGGTCCGGTTTTCGATTTCCACCTGGATGATGCCTCCGCTGTCGTAGAGATAGGTTTCGAGGATGTCCTGGCCGGTCAGGTCTTCGCGGGTTTCCACGGTCAGGGCGTTCAGGTCCGGGCGGTCGCCGAGTTCCGGGTCGTATGGGAAAAACACGTCCGGCCAGAGGGTGATGTCGCCGGCCGGCTCCCCGTCCGGGCCCAATGAGCCGCATTCGAGAAAGCGCAGGTGGCCGATGTTGTGGGAAGGCCGGTAGACCCGGTACACGACCAGGTCGCCGGATCGGGGGGCCAGGCGGGCGTCCTTGGTGAAGATGGGATCGAAGACCTTGCGGCTGCCGCCCCGTTCTTCGCGCCAGACGCCGAAATAGCGGGACACGGATTCGCGGACCTGGACCCCGCTTTGTTCGTCGGCGGCCACGGCCAGGCCGATGGCCGTGGCCGCGTGGGGAAAGGGGGAGGTCTTGACCTTGGAGGCGTACAAGGCCCTGAGCCCGCGCGACACGGGCGGAAAGGCGGCCGATCCCCCCACCACGTATATGGCCGCCATCTGCCGGCCGTTTTCCGGGTCCAGTCCGGCCCAGGGCAGGCCCCGGATGACGGCCTGGACGGACTTGAGTGTCTGCCGGACCAGGGTCTCGCTCCGGTCTTCGATGGGGCCCAGGGAGAGGACGACTTCGTCCCGCCCGGGCAGGACCGGATTCGGGTCCACGACCAGTTTCCGGGTATTGGACCGGACGCCCTCCTTACGTTCCCGGCACTCTTCCAACAGCCGTTCCGTCTGGCCCGGCGAAAGCTCCTCCCGGCCCAGCCCCATTTTTTCCAGGGCCAGGTCCAGGATGATTTCGTCAAAGTCGTCGCCGCCCAGCCGGGCGATCCCTTCATGGGCCAGGACTTCGAAGCCGCGGTGGGCCAGGCCGACCACGGCCGTGTCAAAGGTGCCTCCGCCCAGGTCGTAGACCACGATGTATTCCTTGGGACTCCGGGGCCCCAGATTGTTCAGATACCGGTGGGCATATTCGATGGCCGCGGCCGAGGGTTCGTTCAAGGCGCCCAGGACCTTGAAGCCGGCCCGGCGGAAGGCTTCCAGGGTCATGTAACGCTGGTTGCCGTTGGCGTTGGCCGGCGTGGCGGCCATGATCTCCAGGGGTTCGTCCGGCGGCAGGTCCAGGTTGCCGTGTTCGATGATCAGGGTCCTGACGTGCTCCAAAAACCCGGTCGCGACTTCCATCATGGATACGGTCAGGCCCGGATCGAGATCGAGTTCGTCGTCCGGCCCGTGCGGCCCCATCAAACGCTTGAGTGAACGGACCAGCCGGCTTTCGGGGTCGTCTAGGCGGTCCACGGCGTCCCAGCCGTAAAAAATGCGGCCGTCCCGGACCGCGGCCAGCGAAGGGACGTAGTCCCGGACCTGGCCGCCCCAGTCGAAGGAACAAACCGGATAGTTGCCTTCGACCGCGGCCACGACCACGGTGCGAGTGGTTCCGAAATCGATGCCCAGTCTCATCGCCGTTTTCCCTGACGGGCCTTCCGGCCCGGTCCGTCGATCTGAAATGCCTGCCTGTTCAAAGCATAAGGTTTCCGAAGGCCTTTGGCAAGCATCGTGTACGTTGCGCGGCAGTCCGGCAAACCGGGGCCGGCCCCGGTCCGGAGGCCCGGGCCGGATTCCGCTGGTTCCCAAGCTCCAGCTTGGGAACCCCATCCCGGAAGCTCCAGCTTCCCTCTTTTTCCATCATGGCCTTGATATACCTCATGGTCGTTCCTTCCGGTATAAGGCGTTGAAGCAGAGCTTCGAGGAAAAACGGCGTTCCCAAGCCGGAGCTTGGAAACGAGCGCACGCGTACTGGAATCTGCCCGGGCCGCCGCATTGACAAAGTCATAGGCGAAGCGGACGGTTTTTGCTACAGTGCCCCACGGTAAGGAGTGTTTCATGCCATCGATCGTTCGAGTCCTTTTCAGCCGCCGCATGCTGGTCTCGATGCTCATGGGCTTTTCCTGCGGCCTGCCCCTCCTTTTGACCATCAGCGTGCTCCAGGCCTGGATGAAGGAGGAAGGGGTGGACCTGACCGTCATCGGCCTGATGGCCCTGGTGGGTCTGCCCTACACCCTCAAGTTCGTCTGGTCGCCCATCATGGACCGCTTCACCCTCCCCTTTCTGGGCCGCCGTCGAGGCTGGATGCTGGCGGCCCAGGTCCTGCTGGCCGCCTCGATCGCCGCCCTGGGCCTGAACAACCCGGCCGCCAATCCCTGGCTGGTGGCAGCGACCGCCCTGCTGGTGACCTTTTTCTCGGCCAGCCAGGACATCGTGGTCGACGCCTACCGCCGGGAAGACCTGGCCGACGAGGAACTGGGGCTGGGTTCGTCCCTGTACGTCAACGGGTACCGGGTCGGGATGCTGCTGGCTTCGGGCGGCGGACTGATCATGGCCGACCATATATCCTTTTCATCGGTCTATCTGATCATGGCCGGCTGCATGACGGTGGGGATCGCCACCACCCTGGCCGCGCCCGAGCCGGAGGCGGCCGAAGGCACGCCGGGAAGTCTGAAAGAGGCGGTCATCGACCCCTTTGTGGACTACTTCGCCCGCCGGGGGGCCTTGTGGATGCTGGCCTTCATCCTGTTCTACAAGATCGGGGACCAGATGGCCAGCGCCATGACCACGCCCTTCTACCTGGACATCGGCTTTACCAAGACCGAGATCGGGGCCGTGGTCAAGCTGTTCGGGTTCTGGGCCACGATCCTGGGCGCGTTTCTCGGCGGACTGGTCATGGTCCGCCTGGGCATCAACCGGTCCCTGTGGATATTCGGCGTCCTGCAGGCCGTTTCCACGGCCGGTTTCGCCGTGCTGGCCCAGGTCGGCCACAGCGTCGGCCTCCTGGCCGGGGTCATCGCCTTTGAAAACCTGTCCGGCGGCATGGGCACCAGCGCCTATATCGCCTTCATGGCCAGCCTGACCAACAAGCGGTTCACGGCCACGCAATACGCCCTGCTCAGCAGCCTCATGGGCGTACCCCGGGTCCTGGCCTCGGCCCCCACGGGCTGGGCCGCCAAGAACCTGGGCTGGTTCGGCTTTTTCATATTCTGCACCCTGGTGGCCCTGCCCGGTCTTCTGCTCCTGCTCAAATTCGCGCCCTTTCGGCCCGCCGAGGATTGACAGCGCCGGCCGTTGCGGGTAGTCTGGGGCCTCCCTTTCAGGACTTGTATCAGACAGGTGAAAATCGCCTTCCCGCGACCGGTGGTCCGGCGCCCGTACCGGGCCCCTCAAGCGGGAGGGCCGTCATATTGACGTCAACTGCACGCAAGGAGGAGAACATGGATTTCGATCTGACCGAAGAACAAAAAATGCTCAAGGATTCCGCGAAAAAACTGATGGACCGGGAGATCAGGCCCTACCTGGCCCAGTTTCCGGCGGGACAGCAGATGTCCTTTGACGACATCCGGGCCATCCTGAAAAAACTCATTCCCCTGGGCTACCTGGGCAACACCATCCCGGAAGAGGAAGGCGGGGCCGGCCTGGACCCCCTGACCTACCACCTGATCATGGAAGAACTCGATCCGGACATCTTCGGCCTGACCATGATCACCGGCGGGGCGGCCAAGTCCATTTCGGTCATGGGCAGCGAGGAGCAGAAGAAGAAATACATGCCCCCGCTGCTGAACGCCGAAACCATCGGCTGCGCCGGGATCACCGAGCCCAACATCGGTTCGTTCACCGGCGGCATCCAGACCCGGGCCGTGGCCGACGGCGACGAGTTCGTCATCAACGGGTCCAAGATGTGGATCACCAACGGCGCCTTTGCCGACGTCTGCGTCCTGCTGGCCTCGGTGGACCCGTCCATGGGCGCCAAGGGCCTGGGCCGCTTTATCGTCGAGAAAAAGACCTCGCCCTGGGAGGCCCGGCCCATCATGACCATGGGCGACGACGGCCGGATTCCGGCCGTGGGCCAGCTCACTTTTGAGGACTGCCGCATCCCCAAGGAAAACGCCATGGGCATCCCGGGCCAGGGCCTCAAGGAACAGCTCGTCGAGTTCCAGATGGCCCGCTGCATGGTGGCCACCGGCAGCCTGATCTTCGCCCGCCGGGCCATCGAGGAGGCGGTCAAGTACGCCAAGGAACGGACCCAGTTCGGCCGGCCCATCGGCCAGTTCCAGCTCATCCAGGACAAGATCGCGGACATGCAGGCCCTGTACGACGCCTCCCGCCTGCTGACCCACCGGGCCCTGGTCGAGGTGTCCAAGGGCAAACGCTGCGCCAAGGAGACCTCCATGGCCAAGTTCTTCGCCACCGAGGCCTGCGTCAAGGTCACCTCCATGGCCATCCAGATTCACGGGGCCTACGGCCTGTCCACCGAATACCCGGTCGAACGCCTCTTCCGGGGCGCCCGCATGATGACCATCCCGGACGGGACCACGGAAATCCAGAAGCTGATCGTGGCCCGCGAAATACTGGGCATGCAGGCCTTCGTCTAGCCCGGTTGTTCATGAAGAAAATGATTGTAATGATAAAAATCGATTGACTCCGCCCGCATCCGCGGGATTCGGGGGCCTTGGTCCGAATCGGGCCAGGGCCCTGTTTCATTCGAACCCCCATCATTCCCGGCGGGCCGGGTCAGCGCAAGGAATGATAACGAGGCGGTTTTCCGGCAGGTCGGGTCAGGGAAGCGTAATCCGGCATTATTACTGGATACTGTTGGGTTACGCTTCGCCAACCCATCTCGCGGAACTGCCCGCCTTCGGCGGGGTGGAGCATATGGCGCTATTAAGGAACTCCCCCCTCACCCCGACCCTCAGCCTCAGGGAGAGGGTCGGGGTGAGGGTCTTGCTTCGTCTCGCGGACCAAACCGCTTTCATCTTTAGCCGGGACCCGGCTCGTTGGACATGATGTTTCT
>Ga0180009_10001494_pt1 | contig 28527 bp, 32 predicted proteins | sample OS_PC_MetaG_FD_123537 | JGI IMG/M metagenome (GOLD analysis project Ga0180009, IMG submission 123537) | Groundwater microbial communities from the Aspo Hard Rock Laboratory (HRL) deep subsurface site, Sweden - OS_PC_MetaG | ecosystem: Environmental > Aquatic > Deep subsurface > Groundwater... | reverse complement strand
CTTAGTACGTCAAAATTTTACTATTTTAGAGATAGTAAGGGAGTTGAGATAGATCTATTAATTGATAAGGGGGGTGAACTTTTACCAATAGAAATAAAAGCAAGCGCTACTTTTAATGGCACGTATATGGAAAACATTAAATATTTTAATGAACTATCTGGTAATAATTCAGGTTATTTAATTTATACTGGTAGAGAAAATAATAGTATTCGCAACTTTAAGATTTTAAATTATAAAGATACAAAATTTATAAAGTTTTAGATATAAGTGGTTGGAGTGGGTGTGGTAGGGGGAGGTTGGGTGGATGGGGAGAGGATTGAGTTGCAAATGCGTTTTATGTCTTGTTGAAAGGTGGAGCTATTGGGTTGTTGGTCTGTCCATTTGATTTGAGATAGTAGTTGTGTGGGAAAAGTGGTTAATTTTTGGGCTATTTGTGGTGGAAAAATACCAACAGCTTTGGAATTGGCATCTTGGAAAATATGTGGCCAGTTGATTTTGGTGTAATTGGCGATTGCCCAGACATCTACGATGTCTTTGGGTTCATCTCGACTGATAATGGCGGTGAGTTTGTTGGAGAGGATGTTGATGATATTATCTACTTTGTAGAATAGTGGTGTTTTTTTGGTTTTACCGTAGTGGTGAGCTACATCGTTAACAAATTCTAGTTTAAGGGTGTTGTCGATTTGAAGTGAATAGTATGAGGTTGATTTGTGAATAATTTGAGTATTTCTGGTATTAGAAAGAGCCTGCACAATAAGATCTGCGTAGTGAGAAAATTTGGAGTTTTGGTTGACGAAGAAGTCTAGGTCGTCAGAGTAACGATGATGGAGATATTCGCGTGCAAGAGCGGTACCGCCGGTTAGGTAAAAGGGGGTTTTGAGTTGCCCGATGATGGTTAATACCTTATCTTGCAGGGGATAGAGGGTGTTGTTGTAGTACGAATTCATAGCCGTCTCTAATTGTTGGATTGAATATTTTTGGTTTGATTTTTGACCAATGTTTGTTGAGTAGGGTGAGGGGGATGAGGTTGAGAGCTTGGTAGTAGTTGGCATGCTCGAGTATTCGAGTGATGGCCCAAGTTTGGTTGAGTTGCCCTAAGGATTTTTTGCCATGTAAAATGGATTCGAAATCTGGTTGAGATAGCTGGTAGTCCCAGACTAATTGTTTGTAGAGGGATGACTTCATATGGTGCTAGTATAACATTTTCGGTACAGAAACCTTAGGTTAATTTTATCTCGTTGGGGATAAAATTAAGTTTGGGTTTTATGAAATCAAGCAACGTTTTAAATGTTTGTTCTTCCTCTGGTGAAATACTTAAACTGTAGTAGGTAGTTCGACCCACTCCTCGTCTTGTTACGATGTTTAAATCTGTCGCTTGTTGTAAATAATTAACAAAGGTTTGCCTGGCCATTTTCTTACCAACCTTTTTAAAAAGATTTTTAAATTGCACTTCGTGTCGTTTTATTAAAGGTTTAAGAATACTTTTTACTTGTTTATCTATGTCTTTTTTGTCTAAAAATTCCTTGCGTTTTGTCTCTAAACTGGTTTTGATAACTGAGATGATGGACAATACCAGTGCTTCTTGGAAAAACGACACAAAATGATTTAGGTTTTTTCTTTCAAGCGAATACAATAAATATTTATAGTATCGTGGTTTTTCTTTGTGGTAGTAATAAGAGGTGCTGTAAAGACCCTTTGCGTTAATACCCAAACTTCTTAGAAACATATGTTCAAGTACTCGGGAAACTCTTTTGTTACCATTGTTAAAAGGATGAAGAGCGTATAAAGCAGTGTGAAATATACCCACAGAGGTAATGTTTTTATTTTGTTTTATCCACGAAAGCAATTCTTTTACCCCCTTTTCAATTTCTGTGTATGTAGCTGGTTTGTAGGCCCCTACCTGAATATTATCGTTATCTCTCCATTGTCCGGATTTATAAACATCAAAATCCGCCAGATAATCTTGGAAAACATCTAGTCCTTGGGTTAATTGTTTGTGAATTTCTTTTATGGTTTTTGGGGTTATATCCTTTATGTCTACTGGGTTTTGATTGTATTTTCTAAATACTTTTGCAATATTAAAAAACTCAAGTTTTTCATAGTCTCTTTTATTCAATCTTTGTTTTTTCCTTAACTTATCAGCTATAAATGTATATTCTTTGTTATTAAGAAGAAAGTTATATACATTTTGAGCTTCTTGCAAGGTCAATGTAGAGTTTTCTGCCTTAGAGATGGCGTAAGAGGCTAAAAGTTCGTTTTTGTCAATAAGGGTCTTTTCAATATCGGGGTTTAAAAATAATTGTTCATATTGATCTAAATCCGCGTCCAGTTTAAGAATTTCTGTATCTGAAAAGGGCAACAAGCTGGGTGCTAAAACCAGCTGATTCAGAAAGGGTTGTTTAAATGGTTTTTTAGTTACTATCTTTATCATAATCAGTCTAATTTCAGTCTAGTGATTAGTCTAGTATAATTGATAAAGCAAGTAGGGTCAATTCTTGATTGGGTGGCAGGCAGGGGATGGTATAGAATGGGTTCATATGAAGTTTTCTACTTATAAAGACAGTTTGGGATTTGGGTTATTGCAAGTGGCCAATTACCGTGGTGAGGTGTGGTTTTCGATTATTGGTAAAGCTTTGTCTATTTTTGGGATTGTTTTGCTGTGGTCGATTATTGGCAAGGAATCGTCTGGGGTGGGAAGTTTTTGGGATTTGGCGCCGTATTTTTTGATAGCCAATGGAGTGTCTGGTTTGGTGGATGCAGAGTCGACGCGGTTTAGTAGAATTTTAAATGATGAGATTAAACTTGGTACTTTGAGCAACCATTTGTTGCGGCCAATTCACCCAGTATTATTTTTGTATGTTAGTTTTGTGGGGATTATTTTGTTTTTGTTTTGTTTGTTATTTGCTTTTGTAATTGCCTTGGCGATTAATTTGCTGATCGGCAGTATTACTTTTTGGACAACTGAAGCTAATCACCTACAGAATGTGGCCTCACACGTTGTTCGTATTTTTAGCGGAGTTATGATTCCGGTTTCGCTTTTTCCAGAGAGATTGAAAATGTTTACTCTTTTGTCACCTTTTCCGGCGATGGGATTTTTACCAGCGACGTTAATTAAGAACCCTGTTTGGAGTCAAGATATTTACATATCTTTTTTATCTTCGGTTTTTTGGGCGGCTGTTTTTTTACCGTTTAGTTTATTAATTTGGAAGATAGGTTTAAGGCGATATGAAGCAGTGGGAATTTGAGAAACTAAAAAGGGCTGTAGATATACGATTGGCTATTTTGAAGGCTAATATAATTTTTTCTTTTAAGGAAGGATCGGCGTATGTATATAACAACTGGGGAGGACTGGCTTCGACCATGGCCTACATGGTTACTTATTTGGTATTTCTTTCTATTATATATAGCAGGGTGGATAATATTGCTGGCTATAGTTATTCGGAGATGCTTCTTTTTACTTTTGTTGGTCAGTTGAGTTTTTACTCTACTTGGATTTGGAGTTTTGGGAATATTGCTAGAATGGGGCAGGATGTTAATTCTGGTAAGCTGGATTTAATTTTGTCTAAACCTTTGCCGGCGCTTTGGTATGTAACTTTTCAGAAAGTTGATTTATTGATGTTTGTTTTTCAAGGCTTGCCGGCTTTGTTGCCTCTGTTGTTTTTAATGGCTAGGAATTTGGATTTTGCCATACGGCCTTGGGGAATTCCCTTGGCGATTTTGACCTTTGTTTTGGGACAGGTTGCTATTCATTGTTTTAACTTTATTTTGGGTCTGACGGTGTTTTGGACAGGGCAGAACAAAAGTATTACTGGTTTGGGATACAAGATAATGTTTTTTGGTGATGCGATTCCTCTGGAGGCTTACCCTAATAAAATAATTAAAACAGAGCTTTTTGAAGAGTGTTTTTGTACCTAAAAATAGAGATGTGGTGGCGGTGGATAGAATTAGTTTGAAGATTAAAAAAGGGGAGTCGGTGGCGTTGCTTGGCCCTAATGGAGCTGGTAAGACCACTACTTTAAAGATGCTGACTGGTTTGCTTTACCCTAGTTCTGGTAAGGTGGAGGTGTTGGGGTACACGCCTACTGATCGTAAGTATTCGTTTTTGAGCCAGATTGCTTTGGTAATGGGTAATAAGTCTGGTTTATCTTGGGATTTGTCTGCTTATCAAAGTTTTAAGCTATTTCAGAGTATTTATAGACTAGAAAAAAAGGAGATGGAAGATACGGTTGAGGAACTGGCTTTTCTTTTGGAAGTTAAAGACTCTCTTGATGTGCCGGTGAGAAAATTGTCTTTGGGACAGAGGTTGAAGATGGAGTTGATTGGAGCTATTTTGCACCAGCCAAAACTGTTGTTTTTGGATGAGCCGACGATTGGTTTGGATGTTATTGCTAAAAGGAAAATTAGGGTTTTTTTACGCCGGTTGCACGAAGAAAAGGGGACAACGATTCTTTTGACTAGCCATGAAATGGCGGATATCGAGAAGGTGTGTAATAGGGTAGTGGTGATTAATAAGGGCAAGTTGGTGCTGGACAGTTCTTTGATTAAGTTGAATAGGCAGTATAAAAACGCCCCTTTGGACGAGATAATTGAGGATGTTTTTAATAAAACTTCTTGATTGAGCTTGTAGGTTGCGTTCCTACTGATTTGTTATTGCGGGATTGGTGGCGTGATTATTGCGTGATATGTGGTATAATTGATTTATGTTTGAACCAAAATTTGTAATTAGTGAGTCGATGTTGAACAATTTGTCTAGGATTGCAGAGGCAAAATCGGTGGTTCAGAGAGCTAGGCTTGTTCCGAGTAGAGAAAGTTTTTTAAGAAGGTGGGCGCGAGTAAGGATGGCGTATAGTTCGACTAGTATAGAGGGTAATGTTTTGAGGGAAGATCAGGTAGAGGTGGTAAGTAAGGGTGGGCAGGTTAGGGCAGAAGATGAGCAGATTTTGGAAGTAAAAAACTATTTGAAGGCATTAAGGCTGGTAGATGATATGGCTGGTGGTGACTGTTTTGGTAAGAGAGAAATCTTGAGGTTACATAAGTTGGTGATGGCTGGCTTAATGGGTAAGGAAAAAATTGGTAGATTGAGAAAAGTACCAGTTTATGTGGTTAATGTTTTGGCTAGTGGTAAAGAAAAGTTGGTTTATACAGCACCAGAATCTAAGTTGGTGTCTGATCTTATAAATAACTTAATATCTTGGCTCAAAAACACAAGTGATTTGCATCCAGTGATTCGGGCTGGGTTATTGCATTATCAGTTTGAGACAATTCACCCTTTTGCGGACGGAAACGGAAGGACTGGAAGACTATTGACTTTATTGCATTTGTATCAATCTGGTTGGGACTTTAAGAGGGTATTGGTGCTGGAAGATTACTACAATAAAAACAGAAAGGAGTATTTTTCTAAACTGCAAACAGGTAAAAATTATAAGAGTAGGCAAAAAACTGACTTAACAGAGTGGTTAGAGTATTACATAGAAGGTTTTTTGTTGGAGGTGTTGAGGGTGGAAAAAGAAGTTTTGACGTTGGAATTTGTGGGTAAAAAGGGATTGGTAGAGGGTTATCTGAAAGATGATGAGATGATGGTTGTGGATTTTACTGCTTCTTTGGGCAGGGTTACTAGTGGGGATGTGGTAGATATTTTAAAAATACCTAAGAGAACAGCTCAAAGTAAGTTAAGGTTGCTGGTGGATAAAAAGGTTTTGCAGAAAAAATCTTCTGGTCCGGCAACTTATTATGTGTTAATGGTGTAAGGTTTTGTAGGTTGCGTTCCTTCAAGGAATTGGGGGTTGACAGGGGTGGATGATTGAGGTATTATGATTCTTAATGTTAATAAATTTATTTACATTAGGGAATGAAGTTTAGAGATTTTGAAGAAAAGATAGCTGAGTTGCCAGTTTTCCGTTTGAATGATGTTCGTAAACTTGACTCTGGTTTTCATAGACAGCAGTTGAGTTACTGGCAGGACCGGAAACTGATTAAATCGGTGGGTAATGGTTATTATATTTTGGCTAACAAAAAAATTGATGAAAGTTTTTTGTTTATGATGGCTAATAAGATTTACGAGCCATCATATATTAGTTTGGAATCAGCTTTAGCGTATTATCAGGTAATTCCAGAATCTGTTTTGGGGGTGACTAGTGTTACGTCGCGGAAAACTGAAAGAGTGGAGACTGAGTGGGGAAGGTTGAGTTATAGACAGATAAAGCCAGAATTATTGACGGGTTTTGAGGTTGTGCAACAAGTGGAGGGGGTTAAGTATAAAATGGCAAGGTTGGAGAAAGCGGTTTTGGATTATTTGTATTTAAATTCTGGTATTAAAGACGTGATTGATTTGGAGGGTTTGCGTTGGAATAAGCAGGTTTTGACAAAGCTTAATGATAATAAAGCGTTTTTGAGTTATTTGGCGATATTTGACAATAAGGCCTTGGATTTGAGAGTAGATCAATTGTTTAAATATTTAAATTAAATGCTTGACTTTAAGCAGATACGAGATCAATATCCTGACAAATTACATGTTTTTGGTAAGGCTCTTTTGCGTGAGTTTTTGCAGTATAAGATTTTACAAGCTATTTTTGAAGGTAAAATGGCTGATAAATTAGTATTTTTGGGAGGAACGGCTTTGCGGATTATACATGGAAATAACAGATTTTCTGAAGATATTGATTTGGATAATTTTGGGTTAACCTGGCAGGAGTTTGGGGAAATGATTAAAGGGGTGGAACGACTTTTGAGGCTGGAAGGATTTGAGGTAGAGACAAGAAATGTTTCGAAGGGGGCTTATAGATGTTATATTAAGTTCCCTAGTTTGCTGTATCAACAAAAATTGTCTCCGTATAAAGAAGAAAAAATATTAATTCAGGTGGATACGGCTGGACAAGGGTTTGAGTATGAGCCGGAAATTAGGATATTGAATAAGTTCGATGTTTTTACTGAGATTAGAGTAACTCCAATGGATATTTTGCTTTCGCAAAAAATTTATACAGCCGTGAGTCGAAAACGGATTAAGGGTAGAGATTTTTACGATATAAGTTTCCTGATGGGTTTGACTAAGCCTAATTATAAATTTTTGTATGAAAAAATGGGGATTAAGGGACCGAAGCAGTTGAAAAAAGAGTTTTTGGTGAAAATAAAAGATTATGATTTTAAAAAATTAGTGGTGGATGTTAGACCGTTTTTGATTGATGATGTTCAGATAAAAAGGGTAGAGAAATTTAGGGACTGGTGGGAGGGGGTTGACATGGGTGTTTTATAAGGATAGTATGTAGTGCATGAGTGAAAATGGTAAAAAAGCACAGGTTGGAATATATGCGCCTTTGTTGGTTTGTTTGTTGCTGGTGGCGGTGTTTTTTGTGGGGAGACTTAGTTCGCAGGTGGAGACGATGTCCCGACCCAGGGTCGAGGATGAGGTGGCTGAGGTTGTGGAGGATTCGGCAGAAGTAGCAGAGCCTACCTTGGCGTCTCCGGGTGATTTGGTTAGGCAGTTTGAGACTTTTGATGAATATGACAGTGAGATTTGTAGGGAAGATGGTAAGCCGGTGGTGTATTTATTTTCGACTACTTGGTGTTCGCATTGTGTTTGGATAAAAGATACTTTTGATGATTGGGCTAGTGAAAATGTTGATGGGGTGGTGGCTTATCATTGGCAAGTGGATACTGGAGACAATACCTTGACGGAAGAGGTGGAGACTGGGATGCCAGAGGAACATAGAGCTGTTTATGAAAAGTTTAATCCTGCGGGTTCGATTCCAACGTTTGTTTTTGGATGTAGATATTCTAGGGTTGGAAATGGTTATGAACAGGAGGATGATTTGGATAAAGAAATGGAGTCGTTTGATAAAGTTGTGGGAGAGATAATTTAGGTTTCAGGCTTGACAGGCTGGGAATGGGGCAGGGTAAAATATAGCTTATGCGAAAATTGTTGATGGTACTGGGATTTATATTGTTGGGGCTCACCACCGTCCAAGGAGTCCATTCGGCCACCTTGGAGGAGGTTCGCTTGGAAAATTCCACAGAGGCGACAGAGGCGACGGAGGCGGCTGAGCCAGTGGTGGTGTTGGAGGTTGAAAAACCTAAGGAAAATTTGACTAAGCCAGAGGAAACCAAGTCTAGGTTGGAACAAGTGCTAGATGACCAGGTGGTTGAGAAGGTTTGGCCTTTTAATTTTTTCAAGGTAGCTATTAGGCAGGCGGTGGGTAAAGGAGTGCCGCCAAATATGTTTGTTTTGATTTTGTTGTTTCCCTTGACTGCGGCCTTGGTGGCTTTTTCTAGAAACGTAATGGGGGTTAAGGGTTTTGGTATTTTTATTCCGGCGGCGGTGTCGGTGGCTTTTTTGTCTACGGGAGTTGGAGTGGGGGTGGTTTTGTTCTTATCGATTCTTTTAACGGCCAGTTTGGCTAGAAAGCTGATTAGTAAAGTAAGGATGCAGTATTTTCCCAGAATGGCCATGGTGGTTTGGGCGGTGTCGTTGGCGGTGTTTGGGCTTTTGCTTTTATCTCCTTGGTTTGGTGATTGGAGTAGTTTGCAGGAGATTGGCATTTTTCCTATTTTGTTGTTTGTGCTTTTGGCTGATCCGTTTATTGAGGCTCAGATTCACAAGAGCACCAAAACTGCTTTGATAATGGCTGTAGAAACCGTGGTTCTGGCCTTGATAGCCTATTGGGTAATGAGTTCGGTATGGTTGCAAGAGACGGTGTTGTTACAACCAGAGATGGCGATATTGTCTGTGATGCTGGTGAATTATTTAATTAGTAGATATAAAGGTTTAAGGCTGTTAGAAATGTGGAGATTTAGAGACCTTTTGAAATAAAATGGTAAAGCAGAAAGATATTTTGGGAATAAATACTAGGTCTAGTGAGTATTTAAGACTAAATAAAAAACGAGCGCGGTTGAGGGCTGATGACAAGTTGGTGACTAAAAAGATTTTAAAGAGGGCAAGGGTTCCACACCCTAAGTTATTGGGTAAACTAAAAAATCAATTGGAAATTGAGAGATTTGATTGGTTAAAATTGAAGGGTGGTTTTGTGATTAAGCCGGTTCAGGGATTGGAGGGTGGAGGAATTATTTTAATTAAACGACCGGCAAGGCTGGCGGGAGAATGGATATTAATAGGTGGAAAAAAGGTAACTACTGAGGATTTGAAACTTCACGCGATGGACGTTGTTGAGGGGCGTTTTTCTAGAAACAACATTCCTGACACGGCGATGATTGAGGAAAGGGTTGAGATTCATAGGAAGTTTAAAAAAATTTCTTCTGGTGGAGCACCAGATGTAAGGGTGATTGTTTATAACAAAGTGCCGATTATGGCCATGCTTAGATTACCAACAGAAGAGAGTGAGGGTAAGGCGAATCTGCATCAGGGGGCAATTGGATTGGGAATTGATATTGCTACGGGGATTACTACTTACGGAGTTTACAGAGGGAAAGAGTTAAAGTTTTTCCCCGGTACCCAAAAAAAGGTGAATGGGATTACGGTGCCGGAATGGAATAAAGTATTGAGAATGGCGGTGGAGACACAGATTGCTAGTGAGTTGGGATATGTGGCGGTGGATATGTTGATTGACCCTGAAAAGGGTCCGTTGGTGTTGGAGTTAAATGATCAGCCTGGTTTGTCGATTCAGATTGCCAATAGATCTGGTTTGAAACGAAGGTTGAATAGGGTGGAGGGTTTGAGCGTGGAGGATGCGAAAAAAGGAGTAAGGGTGGCTAAGGCGTTGTTTGCCAGTAGTTTTGTTAGAAGAGTGGGGAAGTTGCCTGGAGATAAGACAAGGGTGGGGATTTTTGAGATGGCTGAGATTAAGATAGGAAAGAGAAAGAGATATTTGGTAGAGGCCAAGATTGATACGGGGGCTTATGGTTCTAGTATTGACAGGAGTTTAGCTAAGGAGTTAGGGCTTTTGGAAAAGGAAAATGTGTTGTGGAAAAAGAGATATAAAAGTTCTTTAGGGGTGCAAAAACGGATGGTTGTTAAGTTGGTGTTTTGGTTGAAAGGAAGAAAGGTTGTGACTAGGGCGAGCATTACTAATAGAAAAGATTTGAGGAAAAAACTTTTAATAGGCAGGCGAGATTTGCGAGATTTTGTGGTTAATCCAGGTAGATTTAAAGATGTTAAGATGAAGAAGAAAAAATGAAGATTGCATATTTTTATAGAGTTGATAAGTGGGGGACTGGGGATAGATTTGTGGAAGAGGCAAAGGGGTTGGGGGTGGAGCTTAAGCCGATAAAATATAAAGAGTTAAGTGTAAGACAAGGAGATGGGGATTGGCAGATTTACCTGCAAGGTGAGACCTTGCAGGAGTTTGATTTGTTTTATTTTAGGGCGGTGGGGAATGAGTTGGAGTGGAGTAAGTTGTTGGCCTTGTATGCTAAAAAAGAGGGGATACTGGTGGTGGATGAGTACTTGATGACTGATGGTGCTTTGAGAAGATTTAAGGCAGTGGCTGGAGTAATGATGGAGGCGGCGGGTGTAAGTTATCCTAAAACGGTATTTGTAGAGAGTGTGGAGGAACTTAAAAAGGAATTAAAAAACTGGCAGTTGCCGGTGGTGGTGAAGGTGAGTCAGGGTGGGCGGCATGGGATGGGGACGTTTTGGATAAGAAACGAGGTTGATTTGAAAGAGGTGACGGGAGAAAGGGGATTTTTGATACAGCCGTATATTCCTAATGATGGGGATTACAGACTGTTTGTAGTGGGGTATAAAACTTTGGGCGGGTTTAAGCGAATGCCAAAGGAAGAAAAAGTGGTGATGAATAAGTCTGTGGGGAAGTCTGTTGGGCTTGAAAAAGTTCCAGAGGATGTGGCTATGGAGGCGGAAAAAGCTTGTAGGGCTTTGGGGGTGGAGGTAGCAGGAGTGGATTTGGTAAAAGATTCTGGAACTGGTAAGGTTTATATTGTTGAAGTAAATGAGGCGCCGCAGTACAAAGTATTTGAGAAACGGACGGGAATAAATGCGGTAAAGGCAGTGGTAGAGCATTTGGTTAAAAAGGCAAAGAAATGAAAAGACTATTAATCTTGACCAGATTTGTTAAGGAGTATGAGCCAAGGCGGTTGGTGGAGGAGGGGCGAAGGAAAGGTTTTAAAGTGGATTTGGTGAAGTATGGGCAGGTTGATATTGGAGTCGATGGTGGTAAGCCGGTGATAGATTTGGGAAAGGGAAGGAGGCTTTCTGATTATGACTTGATAGTGCCCAGAGCAGCTAGTAAAAAGGGGAGTTCGATGGTAGGGGTAAAAACGGTGTTGCTTGAAGAGGCTAATAAATTAGGAATAAAAATTGTGAATGGAGAAAGTTTTTTGAAGTTTCCTTTGTTGGGTAAGATAGAACAGGGAGTGATGATGGCTGGAGTTGGATTGCCCACGGTGGATTTTGTGACCTTTGGCAGTAAGTTGGGGTGGAGGAAATTTATGAAGACGCTGCAGAGCGCTGAAGGTTCGGAACTATCCTACACTTCGTTGCGGACCGCCGAAAGTTCCGAACCCTCTTTCGCTAAGTTTCCTTTAATTATTAAGGGGAGGTTTGGGAGCCATGGAAGAACCGTGAAATTGGTGAAGAATAAGGTGGAATTAGAGAGGGTGTTTGGAGAGTATAAAGAAGGATCGGTGTTGATTCAACCTAAGTTACGGGTAAAGCAGTGGTATAGGTGCATTGTGGTAAATGGGGTGTATTTGGGGGAAATGCGGCACAGGCAGAAAGATAAGTATGATGGAGAAATGGGAAGGCTGTTTAAGTTTAATAAATTAAAGATGGACAGGTTGAAAGAGACTTGTGTTAGGGCGAGTAATCTGTTTGAGTGTGATTACGCTGGAATTGACGTGGTGTGGGATGAGGACAAAGCCGACTGGGCAATATTGGAAATAAATCGGACGGCGCAGTTTAAGTATTTTGAAAAAAGGACTGGGGTAAATGTGGCGGAAAAAATGATAAGTTTATGAAAATTGCTGTGGGTTTGTCTGGTGGGGTGGATAGTGCGGTATCGGCCTTGCTTTTGAAGAGACAAGGATATGAGGTGGTGGGGGTGTATTTGCATTGTTGGAATAATGATAGTTCTGGTTGTGGGGCGGATGAGGATAAAAAATCAGCGTTGAAAACGGCTTTGGAGATTGGGATTCCTTTTAAAATTCTTGATTTTAGTAAGGAGTATATGAGTAGGGTGATTGATTATTTTTATAGAGAGTACCGGGCGGGGCGAACGCCGAATCCGGATGTGATGTGTAATAGTGAGATTAAGTTTGGTTTGTTTTTGGAATGGGCCATGGAGAACGATTTTGATTATGTTGCCACTGGGCATTATGCCCGACTAGATTCTGGACAAGGCAGAATGACGAAGTTGATGATTCCTAAGGATAAACATAAGGATCAGACGTATTTTTTGTGGAAGTTGGGGCAGAAGGAACTTAAAAAGGTGCTGTTTCCGTTGGGGGATTGTTTGAAATCAGAGGTGAGGAGTATGGCTAAAAAGGCCAAATTATCTGTGGCGGATAGGAAGGATTCGCAAGGGATTTGTTTTGTAGGTAAGGTGGATGTAAGGGATTTTTTGAAGAAGAGGTTAAAGGTTAAAAAGGGGGATGTTTTGGATAAAAAGGGAAATAAAATTGGTGGGCATGATGGGGCTTGGTTTTATACGATAGGGCAACGTGGTGGTTGGAATATAACAGTTAAATTTAAGGATCCAATACCGCCTTTATATATAGTAGAAAAGGATGTAAAAAAGAACTTATTGGTGGTGGGGGAGAGTAAGGATGCTAAAAGAAAAAGCTTTAAGGTGGGTGAGTTGAGTTGGGTTGGAGGTGATGATTGGGGCCGCCTTCGCACGAGGCTTCGGCGAGCCAAAGTGAGGATTAGGCATGGTGGGGAGTTGGTACCGGTGAGTGTTTCCAATGTCAAGGGTCGGACCCTTGACATTGAGATGGGGGGAGGGCAGAGGGGGGTGGCTGCGGGGCAGAGTGCGGTGTTTTATTCTGATGACGGGGAGTGCTTGGGTGGTGGAGTGATAATTTGACAAACTTATAGTATAATGTTGGGGTATGGAAAGGGACAGAAAACATTTGAGTGTCCATATAGAGAAAAACGCTGGAACAACGGTGCAGGATTGTTATGAACGGGTATATGGCCCCTAGGAATGTATTGATATATTTACCCGATAAAGGAGTCTTGCAGAGAGCTGGCGATATGGGTTTATCGAGAACTAATGAGACGCTTCATAAAGTGAAGTTGTTGTTTGGAGAGAGTCCTTTGTTACCCTTTGTTTATAAACTATATGTTAAGTTGACGGAAGGACTTAGTACAGATAAGGCATTAATTGACCCTGATAATTTGCCTGGTGATTTTAGGGTTATTCATGGTCATTATGATTTGGAAACTTTTAAAAATAAGATGGTTGATCCGTTTTTGACGGTGGTTTTAAGAGAACCGCTTGAAAGAATGATCTCTCAGTATATTCATTGGAGGAGAAATGCAGGATCTAGGGCTTGGAGGGTGAATTTGCCATTTGATTCGAATTTGAGCTTTGAGGATTATGCTATGAATGTTGGTTTCAGGAATTATCAGTCGAGAGCTTTGTCTGGTGTTGACTTGGGTGAGTTTGACGTTGTTGGGGTGACTGAGTATTTGAATTTGTTTTTGAAACAGATGGAATCGGGTTGTGGAGAGTCTGTAAAACGATTAAATCAGTCTCCAACAAAAACATCGTTGAAGGAATTAGGTGTTCTTGATGAGGTAAATTTCACTAAAAAATTTAAAGAATATCACTGGAAGGATTATGAAAATTATGAATTAGCTAAAGAGCTGGTTTGTAGGGGAATTGAATAATGGAAGTAAGAGTGGTAGAATAGTTTTAAGTTATGATGACTTAAGGTAACCTAGCAATAAAGAAGGTTTTTTAAAGACCCGCTAGCGGGCCTTTTTTTGTCTAGCTAAGTACTTTAACAAGGAAAGATTTTTCATTTTGATTTGAAGAATTTCAAGGTTGCCGAACGACCGTTATTGCCGATGCAATATCCGGGTTACGGAACCTTAAAATTTGATGAGAAATCTTGAACAAAGCAAAACAAGTCATTTGAATAGTGATAGGAAGTTAATTAATTTGAGAGTTTGATCCTGGCTCAGGATGAACGCTGGCGGCGTGCCTTAGGCATGCAAGTCGAATGCCGACCACTTGTGGTCGAGCATGGCAGACGGGTGAGTAACGGGTAGGAATCTACCCCTTGGTAGGGAATAACCCATCGAAAGATGGGCTAATACCGTATGAGCTACATTCAGTAACATGAACGTAGGAAAGGGCGTAACTGCCCGCCGAGGGATGAGCCTGCCTGCTATCAGCTTGTTGGTGAGGTAATGGCTCACCAAGGCTATGACGGCTAGGGGGCGTGAGAGCGTGATCCCCCACAATGAAACTGCGACACGGTTCATACATCTACGGATGGCAGCAACCAGGAATATTGCGCAATGGACGAAAGTCTGACGCAGCGACGCCGCGTGCGGGATGAAGGCCTTCGGGTCGTAAATCGCTGTGGAGAGGAATGAATAATATGACAGTACCTTTCTAGAAAGCACCTGCTAACTACGTGCCAGAAGCCTCGGTAATACGTAGGGTGCTAGCGTTATCCGGAATCACTGGGCGTAAAGGGTTTTGTAGGCGGTAAGTTAAGTGGTGGGTTAAAGGCTAAGGCTCAACCTTAGACATGCCCATCAAACTAACTAACTAGAGATAGTTTGGGGATGCTGGAATTCTCGGTGTAGTAGTGAAATGCGTTGATATCGAGAAGAACACCAAAGGCGAAGGCAGGCATCTAAGACTTATCTGACGCTGAGAAACGAAAGCTGGGGGAGCGAAAGGGATTAGAGACCCCTGTAGTCCCAGCCGTAAACGATGAACACTAGCTGGTCGGAATTTATTTCTGGCTGGCGCAAGCTAACGCGTTAAGTGTTCCGCCTGGGGAGTACGACCGCAAGGTTAAAACTCAAAGGAATTGACGGGGATGCGCACAACCAGCGTGCCATGTGGTTTAATTCGATACAAAACGATGAACCTTACCTAGACTTGACATCCTGATCATATCTTGTGGAAACACAGGAGTCGGTTCGGCCGGATCAGTGACAGCTGTTGCATGGTTGTCGTCAGTTCGTGTCGTGAGGCGTCCTCTTAAGTGAGGTAACGAACGCAACCCCTGTTGTATGTTAAATATCCATACAAGACTGCCTTTCTTATAAGGGAGGAGGAAGGAGGGGATGACGTCAAATCAGCATGACGCTTACGTCTAGGGCTACACACATGGTGTAATGGGTGGAACAACGGGTCGCGACAGGGTAACCTTGAGCTAATCCTTATAAATCCACCCTCAGTTCGGATTGCGGGCTGAAATTCGCCCGCATGAAGGGGAGTTGGTAGTAATCGCAGGTCAGCTATACTGCGGTGAATACGTTCTCGCATCTTGTACACACTGCCCGTCAAGTCAACAAAATCAGCAGTGCCCGAAGTTGGTATCCCCAACTCCGTTTTACGGAGACGGGACCACCTAAGGTAAGGTTGGTGATGGGGGCTAAGTCGTTGAAATTTGTGGCGACCTTGGAGAGTAATCACCAAGACAAATCTTGCTATATCGGGGAACCCTAAGTTCTTAATAGAATAAGGCAACCGCGAGGGAACTTTCTAATATAATAATTAATGGAAAGACTCCGTAGAGACTATACGCAAGCTCCTTTTAAAAATGACAAAAGCATATCTTATAGGCATCTTACACGATGCGACTGAACGAAAAAATACCTTTAGAATTTCTCAGAAATCTAAACTTCTTGTAAGTTTTGTTGCTGAAGGAATTAAAAGTTTGGGCGGAAATGCCTGGATTTACAAAGAAGGTAAAAATCGATCAGTTTATGTAGTTGAATTTTCAAAATCGTTTCTTGGTAATAAAAAAATTATTACCAGGAAAGAGAAGATAGACTATATTCGTGGTTATTTTGATGCCGATGGAGGTATTGCTAAAAACAGGAATGTTAGATTCTATATTTATTTTGCTCAAAAAGATTTAATTGATTTGAGTGAAGTAAAGAAGTATCTGGATGAATTAAATATCAGTAGTGGGAAAATCCATAATCCTAGTAGGAAAGTGGATCCAAATTACTGGAGATTTTACATAAGATCAAAGTCTTATAATGATTTTATTCGGATAATTGGATCATGGCACCCTGAAAAACGTCATTTTTTGAGGATGAAGAGATAGTCCGTGCCCTAAGGAAACCTAGGGAATAACATGAACAAGGTAGCCGTTCTGGAAGGAGCGGCTGGATCACCTCCTTTCTAGGAGTGTCTCGGGACGTCACGAGTTCCGAGTAATATGTGAACGCTTTACTTTTGGTTGATTAAGTAATAAAAGAAATCAACAACAATACTTCCTATCACTATTGAGATGATTTAAATATAAAAAACTCCAGTTTCGAACTGGAGTTTTTTGTGGGGTGGGCGAGCCAAGAGTCGAACTTGGGACCTCAGTCTTATCAGGACTGCGCTCTAACCAACTGAGCTACACGCCCGTGTGAAGCTAATTTTAACATATTATTGACTTCGGGTATGTTTTGGTTTAGACTGGTTTTATGGGTAAGAAAAAAGATGTAAATTATGCGTTTATTGATAGTCAGAACTTGAATCTTGGTGTAAAAAGTCAGGGGTGGGAATTAGATTGGCGTAAATTCAGACAATATTTACGAAATAAATATAATGTTATTAAGGCATATTTGTTTATTGGACAAGTAGCAGGAAATGAGTCGCTATATGCCTTTTTACAGGAGTGTGGTTTTATATTGATTTTTAAGCCCACCCTTGCCATTAAAAGAAACAAAAAAGTAATTGTAAAAGGAAATGTAGATGCTGAGTTGGTACTTCATACGATGATTCAGTATAGGAATTACATAAAAGCAATTATTGTGTCTGGTGATGGTGATTTTCACTGTTTAATTGAATACTTAGATAAGAAAAATAAACTTTTGAAAATTTTGGTTCCAACAGGACACTATTCAAGTTTGTTGCGAAAGTTTAACAAGAAAAACTATATTATTAGGATTGATTTATTGAAAAAATCATTAGCACAAAAAACAACTGGCATTCGCGGTCGGTCGAAACCTTAGGCTAGTCCAGTCATCGTGATAGGTGTATTATATCAGAAATGTCAAGTTTAACATGATTTATAAAGGGTTTTGGGAAACTATAAAAAAACCAGTTGTGGGGCTTGCCCCGATGGATGGGGTAACGGATGCGGCCATGAGGTTTATTACCAAGAAACACGGAAATCCAGATGTGATGTTTACTGAGTTTGTAAGTGCGGAAGGAATTAGGGCGGGGGCGGTTAAATTAATGAAAAATTTTATATATGATGAAAGTGAACGGCCGATTGTGGCTCAACTTTTTGGAAAGGATCCGGAGGCGTTTAAAATAGCTGCTTTGAAAGTGATGGAATTAGGATTTGATGGGGTGGATATAAATATGGGTTGTCCGGCTAGAAAGGTAGCCAAAAGGGGTGAGGGAGCAGGGTTGATTAATAACCCTAAACTGGCACTTCAAATAATTAAAGAGGTAAAAAAGGCAGTTAAAAATAAAATACCTGTTTCGGTGAAGACTAGAATTGGTTATGATAAGCCAATGATTGAGGAGTGGATAGGTAAGTTATTAGAGGCAGAGCCGGTGGTAATTAGTTTGCACGGAAGAACTTTGAAGCAAGGTTATGGTGGATTGGCCGATTGGGAAGAAATTGGAAAAGCGGCTAAACTTTGTAAAGAAACGGAAACGTTGTTGTTGGGAAATGGGGATGTTAAGTCGGTTGAGGATGGAAAAGAAAAAATAAAAAAATATGGGGGAGATGGGTTTTTAATTGGCAGGGCGGCTTTTGGAAACCCTTGGGTGTTTAACAAAGGTGAGACCTTGGTTAAAAAATTTGAGGTGGCTTTGGAGCATGCCAGAAAGTTTGAGGAGTTGTACCCTGATGATAGGTTTTTTGTAATGCGAAAGCATTTAAGTTGGTACGCGAAAGGGTTTGATGGGGCGAAGGAGTTAAGAAGTAAGTTGGTGAGGTGTGATTCGGCTGAAGAGGTTAAGAAAGTGATTCTTGGGCAATAGTTGTTGGTTCGCCGTGGCCGGGATAAACTTTGGTGGTAGGTGGAAGTTTGGCTAGTTTTTGTAGAGAGTTTTGCATATCTTTGGAGCTTGAGTAGCTAAAGTCTGTTCTACCGATGCCGTTTTTAAACAGGGTGTCGCCTGAAAACAAGTGTGCACCTCCAAGGTGCACGGGGGAGAGGAGACAGATGGAGCCGGGGGTGTGACCGGGGGTTTCTATTACCTTTAAACTTTCTTTGCCAAATTTTATTTGGTCGTTTTGTTTTATAAATTTGTCTGGCGGGGGAGTTGGGTCGACCTGCCTTTGCAACCAGTACTGGGCGGACTTTTGGGTTTGTTTGTAAAGAGGTAAGTCTGCTTTGTGAAGCAGTATGGGGATATTAAAATTAAGTTTTAGTTCTAGTACGCCCAAAACGTGATCGAAATGGCCGTGGGTCAAAACGATATATTTAGGTTTTAGTTTTAGGTCTATTATTTCTTGGGTGATGAAATCGGCTTCGTCTGCCGGGTCTATGATTATGGCTTCTTGTGTCTTGGGGCACCAAACTAGATAGCAGTTGGTTTGTAGTGGTCCTAAACTTAATGTTTTGATTTCCATGTGGTTAGTATATACTGAGGTATATGAAAAACAATAATTTTGTGGTAGAATATGGGGTAGCTTAACGGCGGAAAGGAACATGATGAATGGCAACAAAAAAGAAATTATTAGATAGGAAGGTCCCGCACCAGCCGGTGCAGGATAGCAAAATGAGCTTGATGGATAGGCTTTTGAGTAAGTCTAAGGTTGAACCTAAAGCTTTAAGGCGTGGACAAGAGGTTGAGGGTGTGGTGTCTAACTTGGGTAGAAAGTTATTGCTATTAAATATTGGGGCAAAAACGGAAGGTATAGTAACGGGGGACGATGCGTTGGAAGTGGCAGATTTACTGGCTGAGTTGAAAATAGGAGATACGATAAAGGCTTTTGTGAAGTACCCGGAGAATGATCAGGGTCAGATTGTGTTGTCTTTGAAGAAGGCGGCGGAGGCTGGAAGGTGGGAGAAGTACGCTCAGATGATGGCCGAGGAAAAAGAAATAGATGTTGTAGGTCTAGAAGTAAACAAGGGCGGGATGGTGGTTAAGTGTGGGGAAATGAGAGGATTTGTTCCTACATCCCAGTTTGGAGAGAAGCATTTGGGTAAGATGGAAGATTTAATAAATACCAGTTTTAAGGTTAAAATAATTGAGGTAGATAGGGAACAAAATAGATTGATTTTTAGTGAAAAACAAGTGTCTGATTCTAAGGCGATGGCCAAGAGACATGAGGCTTTGGAGGGTGTAAAGAAAGACGAGAAGTTAGTGGGAACCGTGTCTGGAATTATGCCGTTTGGGGTGTTTGTGACGGTAAGTGTGGGCAAAGCTAAGGTCGAAGGATTGATTCATATTAGCGAGATAAGTTGGAAAAAGGTTGATGATCCTAATACCTTGTTCAAGGTAGGTCAAGAGGTAAATGTTCAGGTAATTGGAATTGAGAAAAAAGTGGGTAAGTTGAATTTGTCTATGAAACGATTGAGTAAGGATCCTTGGGATGATATTGAAAAAACTTATGCTGTGGGTACAAAACACAAGGGTAAGGTGGTGCGTTCGGCTCCTTATGGTGTGTTTATAAATTTTGAGTCGGGGATTGACGGCTTGATTCATGTAACCAACAAGCCGGTGGGTAGGGAGTTTGAGGTGGGTGAGGATGTAGAGGTGTTTGTAGAAAAAGTTGACGGTAAAAATAGACGAATGAGTTTAGGGATGGTGTTGACGGAGGTGCCGGTAGGGTATAAGTAATATGGATCCCGCATCAAGTGCGGGATGACAAGTCAATTTGTTTTAGGTGTTTGGTGTTTTCTGGGGAGATGGTTATTTTGTAACCTAGTGTTTTGGCTTCTTTTATTCTTTTGTCTTGAAAATTGACGGAGCGGATTTCACCCAAGAGTCCTAGCTCGCCAAAGGCGATGGCGTTGTTGGGGAGGGGTTTGTTTTTACTGGAGCTAATGATTGCCAAGGCAATTCCTAGATCTGCCCCTGGTTCTGTTAAGTTGTATCCGGCGGTGACGTTTACAAAAACGTCTTTGTTTCCCAGTGGTAGTTTTAGATGCTTGGTAAGGACGGCACAGATTAACTGTAGGCGATTTATATTGATTCCTTTGGCAACTCTTCTGGGAATTGCTAAATTAGAGGGGACAACTAGGGCTTGAATCTCTACTGTTAGTGGTCTGGTGCCTTCCATAATTAAACAAAGTGAAGAGCCTGGAGCATTTTCTACCCTGCCTTCTAGCATGAACTTTGAAGGATCTTTGACTTCTTCTAACCCCTTGCCTGTCATTTGAAAGATGCCGGTTTCGTCGGTGGGGCCAAAGCGATTTTTTACACTTCTGAGCAAGCGTAAATTGTGCTGTCTATCGCCAGAAAGCTCTAAAACTGAGTCTACCATGTGTTCAAGTAGTTTTGGTCCGGCAATGGAGCCTGATTTGGTTACGTGACCTATTAAGATGACTGGTGTTTGGGTTTCTTTTGCCATTCTGATAATTAAATTAGCGCTGTCTTTGATTTGAGATGGAGAGCCTGGAGAAGTGGGGTTTAGGTCGGTCTGAATTGATTGAATTGAGTCGATGATTACCAGGTTATACCTAGAAAGTGCGTTTTGATCTAAGATTGATTCTACATTTGAGGTGTTTAGTAAGTTTAGATTGTTGGTGTCTTTTTTGGTGAAACGGTTGATTCTGGTGGCTACCTGGGTTGAGTTTTCTTCTGAACAGACGTAAAGAACCTGATTTGATATAGTTTGAGATATTTTGATAGCAAGTTGGGTAAGTAAAGTGGACTTACCTATGCCTGGTTGACCCGTAAGAAGGTAAACTCCGCCCGGAGTTAGACCTTGGCCTAGCACTCTATCGATTTCACTGATTGATGTGGTTTGGTAGCTGGTTTGGGCGGATTGCAAGGTCTTTTTTGGAGTTTGTGGTTTAACCTTGATTCTAAGGGAGTTTTTTGATCCAGTTAATGGTTTTAAATATGATCCAGAGACCTGGGAAACGCTGTTCCATTCTTTACAGGCGGGGCACTGTCCAGACCATTTAGGGAAGTCGTTGCCGCAACTTGAGCACATAAAGATGTTTTTTTGTTTGGCCATGAGGATAGTTTAGCAGACAGATTCTGGACAAGCCAGAATGACGGATGAGGGAGTTATCCACAGAGGGTAAATGCGTGGTTCGGAACCACGATTTTGAGGGTGGAAGTGGGGGGTTAGAATTTTATGGGTTATGTGGAAAACGAGGGGTGGGTTTAATATAGGTTGATAAATTTGACAAAAAATGGTATATTTGGGTTTATATGAAAAAGATTGACTGAAGATCCGAAGCTTTTGTTGGAGGATTTGGAGCAATTGAGAGAGTTTGTAGAGAAGCGGATTGTTAAAGTAAGAACAGAAGGGGGTTTGGACTTGAAAAGTGAATAAACACAAAAAGAGCTTTATCGCCGTAGCCGAACTCGAACGACAAAGCTCTTCAGTTTTAGATTATTATCAGGACAGGTGATAATAATCTAAATAGCAGGTTAACATTTTTGGGATAATGATGTCAATAGGCTTTTTGACCTCTGGACTGTGGGCAGTGTGTTGGGCAGGCCGCTGCTCACAGTTTAGGAGTTATTAAGTAATTATTTCTTGCGGTGATGGAGATAGAGGATGATGGGGAGAATGGGTAGAAGTGCGAAACCAAGGAATTCTAGGAGTTGAGGGAGGTAGATGATGGTGAGGTTGTGGTTGCCTGGGGGGATAGTCCAGGAGTTACTCCAAGATGATTGTGTGGATTTTTGTTTGAGATTATTATTTAGAAGAACCCAGTAGGGGGAGTAGGTTTGAGAGAGGTTGAGAGTGGTGGATTCTGACGGTGAGGTTGAGACGGTGTAGAGGAATTCTGCGGGGTGGGTGGAGGTTTCAATGACAGGTCCCACATCGGAAGAGTGATCGCCAGAAGCGATCCCACTCAAGCGGTCAGAACCGTCCGATGAGAGACCTTCGGGCCCCTGAATCTGGATGTTACGGAGGAAGTTGAGGGGATAGGGGGAGATGGTGATGGATTTTATTTGGTTGATGGTGGGTTGGTTGCCAATTGATTGATTGAATAGGTGAAGGGTGTATCCGGGCGGCTCGTTTGGATTAGAGATGGTCTGGATGAAGGATCTATTTTCGAAGAGACGTTCATATACGTCGCAACGGTGAGTGGAATGATTTTCTAGACAGATGGTCATGGGTAGCCCTTTTACGTGTTGATAGTCTATTTGAATGAGGTAGTTGGTGGTGTGAGGCAGGTGACGAAGGTCTAGAGAGTCGCAGGTGGTGGCGTTTTGGGCAAAATAGGTAATAGAGTCTGGGGTGATAGTTTTGTTGACTGTGCCTTGGCGGAACTGGTTGCAGTTTCTTGCTTCTGGAAGTAATTGGTTTTGTTCTGGGGTTTGAGTGATGTTGAGGGAAGAATCGGGGTACGACCCTTCCTTGATTTGATAATCAAGGAGCCCGCGACTGTAGTCGCTCCTTTCAGGGTCGGACCCCTTTGTTGCTGGGATGGGGTTTAGTTGGAAACTGGTGGAGGCGAGGAGGGGGTGGAGGTTGGTAGTGATGTTTTGGTAGGTAATTTCTTGAATGAGGTTACTGTTATTGGCTTCTAGAATTAGATTAAGCTGTTGCTTTTCTTGTGTAAGTGGGGAAAATTGGCGGATAGTGAAGGGGAGTATTTTGGGGGAAAGAGGTTGGGGAGGGGTGGTGGAAAAGCCAAGATTTTTGGTGGTGATGTTGGTGTTGGCCGGGGTAGAGGTGGATGAAAAGTAGGTGTATTGAGTGGAGATGAGCCCTGGTGGGGTGAATGATGGTAGTGGTAAAGAAAGGCAGCCAACCACGTCTGTTCCCAGAAGAGAGATGGAGTTTGCGTAGGTGATTTTTTCGACATGACGGTCTTTTTTGTTGGTGTAGCATTGGTAGGGTACGGCGTCTTTTAGGGCGCTGGTGACATTGACTGATTGGGTGGGGGAGTTGGTATAGATATTGATGTTGACTTGGTCTTTGGTGGGAAGATATACGGTGGTTAAGGGATAAAATTCTGGTTGGCTTAGTAACTCGCCTGGTAAAACTAGTTCGAAATATTGGTTATATATTTCTAATATTAAGCTAGATTGGAAAAAAGGAATGTTTAGGTAGACGTAGTTGGGGGTAGAAGGAAGTAATGGGGAGATTTTTAGAAGGATTTGGTTGGGGAGTTTTTTGTAGGAGATTTCTACTGGCACGATGTTCTCTGTTTCGGTGTAAGAGGGGATTGTTAAAGGTTTGTTTTGGGTGTTTAATTGAGGAGTTAATTCGAGAAAGTTGTTTACTCGTTTATCTATGTTTGATTTATATATCAATATGTTATTATTTATGTTTTTTTCTAGTTTGAAGTTGCCGGAGGCGTTTAGCATGTTGATTAATTCTTCTGTTTTTAGGTCTTGATTTTCTTCTGGGGAGATAACAAATTTATCGATTAAAATCCAGTTGATGGCGTATTTATTTATTACGTTTTCAAATTCTTTTTGATTTTCGGAGTAGAGAGCGGCGTTGATTTCTTCATAATAGTTTTGGTTTTGTTTTTCCCAGACGTCGAAGGCTCTGTCTAGAATTGGTTGTTTGATGCCGTACCATAAGAAACCGGAGCCGCGGTATCCCCAGTTATAAAACTGCCATCCCCAGAAAGTGTATTGGGGGAAGTTGGCGATGCGGGTAGCGGGGTCTTGGTTTTTGAAGAAGTCAAAGGTTTCAAAGTATTCTGGTGGGATTTTTAATCTCATGCTTGATGAAATTAGTTGGCCGGAAAAGGCGGGAGAGGCAAAGATAAAAAGAGAAAGAGTCAGGGTAAAAAGGGTAAAAATATAGGTAAGTTGGCTGTGGAGGAAGGAGAAAAGGTCCAAGATGAAAATGCAGCCAATGCTGAAAAATAGAGAGTAGGTGAAAGCTAAAGGAGTGGAAAACTTGGTGAAGGGAGAGCGGAAGAGTTCGCCCAGTAGTGGAATTTTGCTGTTAATTAATAGTCCGCCGCCAAGTAAAAAGAAGAGGCAGATGATGGTGATGGAGATTATGGTTGGGGCCAGACGTAGATTTTTTTTGAAGGCATAGTAGATGCCGGTTAGAATTAAAACAAAATTAAGATTGCCGATGAGGTTGATGAGTGGGTTTGCTAGATGCTGGCGCCAGGGGAGAAGTAGGTAGGTGAATTTATTGTCTAGACCTAGGTCTAGAAAGTTAAAGAGATAACCTTTAAGAAGGGCAAGACTTTTGAGGTTAGCAAACTCTAGATTTCTAAGGTAGGTTTCTGGAGTAGAGATTAAGTTTATTTTGGCTTGTTCGCCTACGTGACCGTTGGTTAAGACAAAAAAGATAACTGGAATTAACCAGTAGGCTTGGGTGATGAGGATGGAAGCGAAGGTGACAAGGACGGTCCTTGTCAGTTTGATGACGGGGAGGAGAGAGAGGATGAGGACGACGAAAAGGGTTTCTACGTAAAATGATGGGGCGGCGAGGAGGTAGACGATGATGAGGTGGAGATAATGGCGTTTGTTGGGTTGTTTGAGGTAGTTAAGGGTAACTAGAAGAAGCCAGGGGAAGAATCCGAAAAAGCTGGTGAAGGTTTCAAAGGGGACAAAGAAGTTTTGGACGGTGGAAAGGTTTAGAAGATAGAATAGTCCACCTAGGAGAGCGGCGAAGGTTTTGGTGTTTTTGTCGAAGGGTAGCCTGATACCCCTTTGTTTTAGGAGTTGATTTTTGATGAAAAAGTAGACCCCTAGTGGTCCAATGGTGAGCATGGAAAAGGTCCAGAGGTAGCGGAGGTTTTGGGCGGGGACACCCAAAAGATTAAGAGTATAAAGAATGATTTGGCGGGGTAGGTCGGCGGCGTGGGCCATGCCACCCAGGAGTCCTAATCCTTGGTATTCTTGCCAGACTGAAAGAAAAGAGCGCTTGATGTTCATTGGGAAATTGAACTCTGGGTGGAGATTGTCCCACCCTGTTAACCAGGTGCCTGGTTGGTAGTTTAAGAAAGCTATGATTAGAGAGATGGTGATGAGGGTGAGTGGTGCCCATAATCTTGCAGTTCCGAACTGCAAGATTTGGAGGCGTTTTTTACGACGGAATATTTTGAATGAAAGTTTACTGGACATGATTTAAGTTTAGCAGATGGGTAGAGTTGACAAGATGTATAGAGTAATGTTATATTAATATTATGTTAATACCTACAAAGGCAAATATTAGTACGGTAACGGATATGAGAGTTGATACCTTAGGTTTACTTAAAAGAGTAAAAAGGGACAACTTTAAATATGTGTTTAATAGATCTACGCCAGAAGCGGTGCTTTTAAGTATGATGGAGTATGAGAGAATGCTGGAAAGATTGGAGGATGCTGAGGATAAATTGGTAGCCTTAACTATGGTAAAAGAGAGTAAGGGTAGAGGGGTGAGTTTGAAGACGGCTGCAAAAAAATATGATGTCGAAATTTGAGGTACGATTTTCTGATAAGGGCTGGAAAAAATTGCAAAGACTGGGAAGAACTGATGTTAAAAGAGTAATTAAAAAAGTGGCTGTTTTGAGAGAATATCCAAGTGTCTCTGGAGACGTTAAAAAAATGTCGGGAACCAAATTGAAGTTGTATAGATTAAGAATTGGAGATATACGGGCAATATTTGAGGTTGATGGCACCTCTGGTATTGTTTGGATAATTGGGGTGGATTATAGAGGGCGGGTTTATAGGGGCTGGTAGGGTTGGTATAATATGATTAATATGGATAAAGATGAAGAGATTGTTGAGGTAGAGCCTAATAAAAAATGGATTGGCAGGCGGTTGAAGGATATGTCTAAGGAGCTTTTGGCGTTGAATCCGGTGCCGGAGGTGAGGTGGGTGGTTGGTGGTAAAAATGATGATCGGAAAACTAGGGTGGTGCCAGGTGAGCTAGCGGTTTCAAAGGAACATAAAGTGCCAGCTGAGATGGTTAAGTTTGCCCGAAAAAGATATGGGGATGACGTGGTGATATATATGAAAGATGGATTTTATTTAATAAAGTTATTTGAGGATGATGGGTCTAAGCAGGGCAGGCCAGTGGGAATTGCTGAGATTGGGGTGCGAGATGGGGCTTGGTATGTAAGGGAAAGTAGGGTGGCAAGAAACAGGTGGAAGGAGCTTTATCAAGAATTGTTTGTGGCTCAGTATGGGGGAAAAGCGTTGGATGAGTTTTTGAATAGGGGTTGAGAGTGCACCTTGGAGGTGCACGGTGGTGGGTTTGACATACCAAACATACTATGGTATAAAATATACTATGAAGCAAAAAATGGTGGTGACTAACTTGAGGATGCCTGAGGTGGATTGGTTGCAGGTGAAGTCGATGGCGGCAGAGAGAGGTATGAGTGTGAATGCGTATGTAAGGGTGGTGATTGATGATTTTTCTAACAAAGATATGTTGGCGGTTAAAGGCAGAATGGATAGAGCTAGGGCACCTATTTGGAAATTGCCTGAGTTAGCTAAAGGAAGTAATAAAGATAAGGGTAAGTATGAGTTGTCTGAGGATGACAAAATAATTTATGGTTTGGATGAGTAAGATTTTCATTGATACTAGTGGTTTTAAAGCCTTGGTAGATGAAAAGGATGAGTTTCATAGTAAAGCAGTAAAGTTGTGGGGAAAGTTATTGAGGTTAGATGATGGTTTTGTAGTTTCTAATTATATTCTGGATGAAAGTTTGACCTTGGTAAGGATGAGAAGAGGTTTGGATAAGGCCTTGAAACTACGTGATTTTATAGCGGAGAGTTCGCAAGTAATTAAGATATATAGAGTAAGCATTGAGGATGAAAGAGGTGCCTGGAAGTGGTTTGAGAAAGATTGGAGTAAGTTATCCTTTACTGACTGTGTGAGTTTTGCTTTGATGGAAAGGTTGGGGATAAAGCGGGTGTTTGGGTTTGATAAACACTTTGAACGGGCTGGATTTGGGCTGGTAAAATGATGGATTTATTCGGCGATTTTACTATTTGGTTGGGGTTTTTCTTGTCTGGAAACGGCGGATTGGGCGATGCGGGTAAGGTTGGTATTGGAGGCGGACAAAAACTGCTGGCTGGCTTTGAGCTCTTTTTCTAAGATAGCATTTTCTTTTTCTAGAGAGGTTATTTTTTGTTCCAATAAACTGATCTGAGCTTGGCTTTGAGCCTCTTTTAAAGCTTGTTGATGTTCAAAGTTGCGACCGAGATCGGTGGTGTTTTGCTTGACGGCTTCGTCTACTGCCTTGATTATTTTTTCGTCTATAGTTTCGGCTAGTTTACGCAGGTGTTTTAATTCATCTTCGGCCTGACTGAGTTCTTGTTGACGTTTATTGATGTCTGCCTCTGTTTGTTGTTTGGTTTGTTGGAGTTCGTCGTTTAGATTTCTTTTGCGCTTGTTGAATTCGTAGAGAAATTCCTCTTCTTCTTGTTTGAGTTTTGTGGTTTGTTGGAGTCGATCAGATTCGATTTGGTCTTGTTGATTTTGTTTGATTTTTGTAAATGTTTCCAGGGTTTGGTTTATTTGATCGAGATTACTTATGGTTTGTTCAACCTCGTTATCTAGAAGTTGGTGGAGGTTGGCGAGGCTTTGTTTGATTGTTTTACTGGAGGAGATGGAAAGTTTTTGGGCTTGGACAGCTAGGACTGGAGTGGCTGGTTTTTGGGCTAGTTCGCTTAGGAGCTGTTTGTAGGCGTGCCAGATGTCTGGTTTGGGGCTTTTATAGGTTAAGTCTGTTTGTGTTTGTTTCGGCATAGGGAGATTGTAGCATGGATTTTATTTTTGTGCTAGTATTAATTTATGGCGTTGACTAAAGGTGATTTACAAGCGATTGGGAAGATGATGGATAAGCGGATGGATAAGCGGTTTGCGATAGCGTTTAGTGATAAAGTTTTGGGTAAAATTATTAGAAGGCAGATAAATAATGCTTTGGAAGACGTGGTGTTTCCTAGGTTTGATAGTTTGGAGAAAAGGTTTGATGGTTTGGAGAAAAAAGTAGATAGGAATGCTAAAAAGATTGACAATATGGATAGACGGGTATTTAGGGTGGGTGATCGTTATGCTGAAAGGTTGGATGAGCATGAAAAACGGATTGGTTCTTTGGAAGCGCAGAGACTGATTATGAGGGGATGAATTTTAATTTGACCAGAGGTTGAGGTGGTTTTGTTTGTAGTATAATGAAATTATGAATGATATGGTGAGTAAAATGGTGCCAGTATTTAAGAGTTATGGTGTTAAAAAGGCAAGTTTGTTTCCTGTCTTCCGCACTTTTCTCAAAGACAAGCCTTTGTCCTTAAAAGTGTGCCTGAATAACTAGGCTTTTTCGCAAACTGGGTGTCCCGTTGGTAGAATTTAAGAATGTTTGTAAGG
>Ga0180009_10001493_pt1 | contig 28543 bp, 42 predicted proteins | sample OS_PC_MetaG_FD_123537 | JGI IMG/M metagenome (GOLD analysis project Ga0180009, IMG submission 123537) | Groundwater microbial communities from the Aspo Hard Rock Laboratory (HRL) deep subsurface site, Sweden - OS_PC_MetaG | ecosystem: Environmental > Aquatic > Deep subsurface > Groundwater... | reverse complement strand
TTAATATCCACATCATATGTTCTTTCATGCATTATTTGGGCTCCATCACCCCCCAAATATTATCATTTGGGGGCTTGGAACCCTTAAATTTTTCTAAAAATCAAAGAACTTGCAAACGAGCCCGAATTACGAAATATTTAAATACCTCTTTTAAGTATTTATGGATAAAGGTAGTTTTAGGGTGAAGGTGAATTGATTTTAGATAAAAATGAGGCAATTTGTTTAATTTTAGGTTTAACTCAGGATAAAATAGTCTCTTCTATAACAAAATTGAATAAATTATTAGCTAGGCTAAATTTACATATGATACCTGTCGATATCAAATTTTCATTGAATAAATTTGGTTCTTATGATGCTGATTTGACTAATATTAAAGAAAATGAGTTTTTTGAAATAGAATCGTATACTTATAAAGGGAAACCATGTCGAAAAGTAATAATGAAACCAGAGGGTAAAGAATTATTTAAATCTGCTACAAAAAAATTAGAAAAGATATTTTCTGAAAAGGATTTTAATTCGTTAAAAGATGAAATAAATGGATTAGATAAATTGGATGCGAAAAGCATTTCTAATAATGAACATAAAAAACTTCTCGTTGACGTAGATGATAGAACCCACTTAGAACAAAAACTTAATGTAATAAACGTAGAAATGTACGACTTATATTCAGATATAGATAAAATCGAAAAAGATACGTTATCTGGAATTAAATTACGAGCTTTAATCGAGTATGGTTATTTTCTAGCTAAATTTTTAAAAAATGTAAGATTTAAAACAATGTTTGATTCTGATGAATATGATTTTGATGCAAACATGATGCATTATTATTTTATTTATGCACTAGGAGAAGCAATTCCATTTTTAGAAGAACAAATAAAAATACGTGATAGAGACGATAAAAAAATAAACAAATTTTATCAATTCATCATCAATTCAGCGAAACAGGAATATCCTTTTTCTTTGGAAAATAAAGATTTAAATAAACTTATCCAAAAATGTTGTTAGATAAAAAGAACATATATGCTTTTGATGAATGTTCAATTTTACATCAATGCGTAATAAAAGCGCCAGAAGGTTTTGCAGTTTATTTTAGGGGAGATACGTTATGCGCCAGATATTATGAAAGATTATTAACATTATTATCTCAACTCAACTCGAATAATATTCCAAAATATAAGTTCGTACCAAGTAATTTTCAGAAAAATATTATAAAAGTAACTAATCAATTAATTAAGGATAGCGGAGTTGACCTTTCAATGCTTCCAAATACCGCAATCTCTGTAATATCAGACCAAATCGAAGATTTTAGAGATAAAATTATTCCTTCTTATGAAGATATCAATAAATGTGATGACATTGATGCTGTTAAAAAGATATTTGAGAGTGGCAACATAGGGTTCGAAATAGATGATGATGTTCCGGGCGATGATGATTGTAAAATAATTGCGGGTTATGATAAAATTAGTTGTGAAGGAAAAAAGTATTTAATTTCTGATGACAAACATTTTAAAAAAAATTGGAAAATTATTAATGAAAAATATAAAATTGGAATTGTCCCTGAAAGCAGATGTCATGAATTATGTAAATCTAGTTAATTCTAACAGTTTTTATAGAAAAAGAGGTGATTTTATGGAAGAAGTACTAGAACTTATACTGGTCGTGACTAAGAGCGATTTGATGGTGAATGTTAAGAAGTGTCAAACGTCTTTAGCTGAAAAACTTTTATATAATCTTTTCTATGAGATGAGTGATGGCTGATGTTCGTAAAATACTGGTTGTGTTTTTGATAGGTATTCTCTTTGCTGTGTTTGTTTACAGTCTTACTGAAGCAATCTATCAATCTCCTCAATATGATGATTATTGCGGTGTGGACAGGCCAAGAATGCTTTCTGGCAAGAATCTGCCTTCTGAAGATTGTGATACAGTATATTATACTATACTTTAAATACTTATACTTTACTTTAAATACTTATACTTTAGTAAAGGATTTGGATAATGCTTATGTTGATGGATGTGAAATAGATCCTTTTTGTAATTACTGTAATGCTGGTTTGGATGAGGCAAGGGAGAAGTATGGATTAATTGTGTTTATTATTTCATCTGTGATGGCTTTGATAGCTATTGCAGTTGGATTATTACTGCCTGTGTCAAAGAACAATATTAATGAGTGGATAGCTACAGGTTTCTTGTTAGGAGGGCTTATAACTTTATTTGTTGGAACTGCCAGGTTCTACGCAGATATGACCAGGATTCTAAGGCCAATAGTTATTTTGATAGAGTTAGCAATAGTTATTTATCTAGCTTATAAGAAGTTGAAGAAGTGAGTTGAGGTTAGCATCCCCTAATGCGAAGGCAATTTCTAAGAAAGTAATCGAAGCGCAACAGGGGGTTGTCCCTTACGGGGAGGTGGAGCCTTTGATAAAACAAACGTGCCGTAGCTGATGCTAACCAAAGAAGTTAATTTTGGAGTTTGAGTTCTTAATTTTGGAGTTTGAGTCGCAGAAGAATTTATTCAAACTCTTTAGGAATATTTGAGAAAGAGATTCTCAAAATCCGTCTTAATTAGGGTTGATGTGCACACCAGCATAATATTAGAAAAACATCAGGGGATGAACCACATTATTTTTCATTTAGTCATACCTATCCTTGAGTAAAGCCACATGAAAAACATTAAGAATCCTATATTAATCATAAAGCTAACTGGCCTGAAGTAGGAAAACCTGGGTTGAAGAGCATAGGCTAAATAAAGATTAATAAAGATTATCATTAAAGCACAGACTATCATTGATCCTGTGAATAATTTACCTATGATTTGTAAATAAGATAATTTAGTTGTAATTGTTTCAACTTTTATGATATTACCTAAATCATCATATGTTGTTATCTTTTCCTTTTTTATCCCGCCCAGTAGTTTTCTTAAAACTTCTCTAAATTTTTTCTTTTTCATATTATTTTTAGAAATAAATAACATTATTTAAATTTTCTTGAAATTTTGTTTCATTTTCAAGGTAGGCTTTCACAAGCTATTCCATCATCATCTCCATCAAGATAATGTATATCATCACTTCCACAAAATTCCATTACTGTTTGTGCTTCTGCTTGTGTATTAAAATCAGCACAATTATAATAATTAGAAGAACAAATAGGTACTGAATCATCATAAGAGCCAGCATAAAATAAACTAACTATTGCAGTTAATACAACTATTGTAGATAATATTAAAAAGGATGCAAAAACTAAGGAAATTATTGCTAAAGCTTTATGTTTATATTTGTTTAAATGAATTATAGATAAAACAAAAGTAAAAATCACTGAAGCAATCCAAAATAAGTAAAATATAAGATAAGCGTTTGTTTCTTCACTAAAAATAAATCTCAATAAAAAAATGTTTAATATCCAACACCCTGTCATAAAAGTAAAACCAAATCTCAGTCCATGCCATACAAAACCTATCTTATTTTTCTCTTCAATATCATATTTGGGGTTTTCTTTTGTTCTTCTAAAACGATTTATCTCCTGAATACCCCAAATAATCTGGAATATTCCAAAAATCCCCCAAAATCCAGATACTTCTTCTAATGAAATTACATAATTTGATAAATTTAAAATTCCGACTAAAATCAATAAAATACCAAATGTAAGAAGCATTTTTCTTGAACGATAAAAGAGGGCAATTACTCCAACAGCAATCAATACAAAACCCCAAGTAAAATCAAGAAATTGAGATAAAACAAAATGAATTATTCCAATAACAATAAGAGCAATTCCTGTATTTCTTAATTCTTTATCTAAATCAATTTTTTTGATTTCTTACACCCTCTTTGTGTTTAGAAGTCTTTTTCTTTATTTAAATTTTCTTAAAAAAGATTATCTGAGAGTTTTTGGATTTATCCTGATTTTTACGAGAGAAACGGAAAATTTTTATAATGATTCTCAACTATGATATTCTGTGAGGGAGTTAATAATTTTCATATTTATTCTTATCTTCATTCCGCTAGTGACTGCCATAGATGATCCTTTAGATTGCCAATATACTGAAGTCGAGACATATCAAGAATTTGGTAGTTTTCTTTATTTTGGAGACTCAGACAGATATTTTGGACCTCAATTAAATCTATCAAATTTTCAAGGAGGTTATGGTAATATTGACGGAGGTTGTAAGTATTCGTTTATAATTAATAATCCTTTTTCTGAAGATCTTATACTTAATATAACATATTACGTGTTTATGCCTGCGAACATTCTGCATGGTGAGAAAAAAGAAGAACATAATAGACAAATAGAGATTGAACGATATTCATCTGCTAAAGTAAACGGTGAATTGGGTGGCATAGGTGGTTGTTCGGTTTTAGAAGATGAGATTTCTTATGATATTACAGAACCTTATGAGTTAACATTAAAAAAAGGGTTTATATTAAAAAATAAGACAATCTGCAAACAATGTAATGGTCAATCATGCAAAGATGACAATGAAAAATGCTCTTTTGATTCTGAGTGTGGTTCAGGAATATGTAGTATTGCTAAATATTGTGCCAAAACCAAAGTTGTTCCTTGTATTGACGGAACAAAGAATTGCAATGATGAGATTTGTTTAATTCCGTCTGTAAAGAAAAACGGAGAAGCTTATTCTTGTATGTGGGAGTGTGAATCGGGGCTTGGGAATGATGATAAAGTTTGTAAAAGAGCGCCGCCTCCTTGGTGGGTGTGGGTTTTGTTTTTTGTAATAATGATTCTAATCATTTCAATTTCCATATATTATTCAAGAAGAAGTAAAATTGATGAAACAAGAAAAAAAATCATGGCTGATATGAAGAAGAAACAAAAAGAAATTATTGCACGTACCTTAGAAGAGCAGGAGGGAATCCTTAGTAGTACAGTACATAAGAAAGAACACCTTGAAAGTCAAATTGATAAGTTAACAAAAGACATTGAAACGAAAAATACTGAATTAAAAAAAGCAAAAGCTGAAAAAGGAGATTTGGTTAAAACCAGAGATGATAACAAAGTTTTACGAGAGCATATTGCTGTAATTAAGAGAAGACTTGAGAGAGATAAAGAGAACCTTGAGGAAACTAGAAAAAAACTTGAGGAAGAAAGATTGACTCCTTATTTAAATAAGCAAGGACATAAAGTAATTAGAAATGAAGATGGTTATGAAATTTTTCCAGATTCTAGGAATTTATTCCATCTTTGGTGGTGGAAAATACATCATGGACCTGTGAAGTGGGGCTATCAAATACATCATAAAAATAGGAAAAAACTTGATAATCGTATTGAGAACTTAGAAGAAATTGAAAAGGAGGAACATGAGGAAATGCATGGTAGAAGAAAGTGACAATCACGAATGAGAAGATTGATGAAGTTTTAGCTAATATCTTGGATTATATTTGTAAAAATCCACTTATCTTTGTTTCAGAAACAGATATACATTCTTTAGTAATGGATGGGTTGATGAAAATTCCTGAATTGAGTAGATTATATCCTACTAATTACACAATTGGATTAAATAACTATGGTAAACCTTCAAATCAAAGATATAATACCTTAAGAGTTCATAAGGAATATGGGCATTATGACATGCCCAGATCTAGAAGTGATTTAGTTATTCTTAGTGTGAAGGATGTAAATAAAATTGTAGACCCTTTGAATCTAAGAACCTTAAATAATAAGTCTGGTTGGATTGTTCCTGAGTACATATTTGAGTTTGGAACAGAAAAATCTGCAGGAAGTGAAAGAATATTTAGAGGGCATTTGAATAATGACATAAAGAAAACAAAGAAAAGCAAGAAAAAAGGTTATGTTATTCATATACAAAGAAATATTTGTAAATCAAGAGGGACAGAATTAGCAAAAAACAGAAGTAAATATGAAGGCTATTCAAATGTTATTAAAAAAGCTCTTATTGGAGTAGATACAAATATTAGAATTCTAGTAATTATTGTTGATATAGGTAATGAAGGTAGAGTAATAGGTAAAGAAGGCAAAGTAAAAATATTCAAAAATGGCAAATTTACCGGAATTAATAAAAATAAAGTTAAAGATGAAATAAAAAAGATATTGAGAGGGTAGTTTTCTTTAAGTCTAAATATTTAATGTAATAATTACAGGATTATGATCGCTGAATTTCCGGATATTATCATTATCCAGAATTTCACAATTTATCAATTTTTTAGATAATGATTTACTGATAAAAAAATAGTCATTTTGCCATTTAACTTTACTTTTTGGGTGTCGAAGTGTTTGAATAGGAAATTCTTTGTTTGTCAGTTTAAAGCAGTCATTCAAATTAAAATCTTCAAGCCTGTTAAAAAATATTCTATGGGAATTGTTTTTTTGTATCGGATCCAGTTGTACGCTAGCATTTAAATCTCCGCCTAAAATTATATTTCTCTTTCCGTTGACATGACCATTAAATATGCCTGTTAAATCTGAAAGCAATCTATGGAGATTTGTTATAGCATATCCTTTTGTGGCACCATTGCTTTCCATAAGCCCATATAATGAAATCAATGATACTCTTTTATCTTCTATTTTAGTATTGGCAATTGTAAAAACACCTTTAAATTCTGTTTTAATACATTCTTCAGATAATTCAAATCTTTTGCTATAAATGCCAGAACCCCAAGGACGGTTACCTCCAATTTCATTCCAAACTATATGTGTTTTATCATCTTGAATTTTCTTTGAGGGTCTAGCTTCTTGGAAGAAATAGAAATCAGCGTCAATCTCATTTAAAAAGTAATTCCATGCTTCTTCAAGCAATTTTTTATGCGACCAGTAGGCCATATTCCAAGTGGCTATTTTGATTTTCATTCTTTCTCAGCCAACTCCTTACATATCCTTTTTGCTTGTTCTAATATTAATTGTATTGCTTTTTGCTGTAAGTCAGGCGGATACTTATATCGTTTCAGTATTTTTTTTACCATTAATCTTATTTTGGCTTTTACACTGTCTCTTTCTGACCAGTCAATTTTAACATTCTTCTGGATTTTTTCAAGTAATTCTGTTGCTATCACTGCAAGTTTTTCATTTCCCATAACGTCAATTGCACTTTTATTTGTTGATAATGCATCATAGAAAGCCATTTCATCTTCATCGAGATTGAGTTCTTCGCCTCTTTTCTTTGCTTCTTCTATTCGTTTAGCAATTTCTATTAAGGTTTCTATGACTTCTACGGTTTCTATTGCTCTGTTTTGATACTTTCGAATAGCATTTTCAAGCATTTCAGAGAATCTTCTTTCCATAACAATATTTTTTCTGAGTCTTATTCTGATTTCATCGTTTAGTAATCTTTTTAATAGTTCAACAGCAACGTTTTTATGTTTCATTCCTCTTACTTCTGCTAAGAATGATTCTGAGAGTATTGAGAGATCTGGTTTTTTCAATCCTGCAGCATCAAATATATCAATAACATCTTTTGTGACTATTGCTTCAGATACTATTTGTTTTACTGCGCTATCATAATCTATGCCAGACTCTGCTCTGTCTGTTGTGAGTTTTATCAACCTAGCTTTTACTGCTTGGAAAAATCCAACCTCATCTTTGATTTCCATTGCTTTTGGCTGTGGAACAGCAAGAGCAAATGCTTTAGATAATTCAGTAACATATTTGATGTAACGTTTTTTACCATCTTTGAGTTTTGGGTTAAGTATGTGTTCTTCTGCATCTAGAATTAATTGCATTTTTTCTTTAGGGGAAACCTTAAAGAACTTTTTATAATTAAAACCATGCATTATTCCTTGTACTATTTCGAATTTCTCTAGCATAAGAGCAACTGCTTCTCTTTGGTCAACGAACAGATTGCCTTTTCCTCCGCTCTCAGTATATGTGAATAAGGCTTTTTTTAATTCATGAGCAATTCCTAAATAATCAACTATTAATCCTCCTTCTTTATCTTTGTAAACCCTATTAACTCTGGCAATTGCTTGCATTAATGTATGTTCTTTCATGGGCTTATCAATATACATTGTGTGAAGAGAAGGAACATCAAATCCTGTGAGCCACATATCTCTTACAATAGCAATTTTGAAAGGATCTTTATCATCTTTAAATCTATCACCTAAAGCTCTTCTTCTTGGTTTATTTCTAATATGTTCTTGCCATTCTTTAGGATCACTGGCAGAACCAGTCATAATAATCTTTATTTCTCCTTTTTTATCATCTTCATCATGCCATTCTGGCTTTAACTTGATTATTTCATTATATAAGTCAACACAAATTCTTCTGCTCATACAAACAATCATGGCTTTGCCTTCTAAGGCTTCAAGTCTTTTTCCAAAATGAGAAATAATATCTTTAGCTATCTGTTTAATCCTCTTTTCATTACCCACAACAGCTGCAAGTTGTGACCATTTACTCTTGAGAGGGGCTTTTTCTTCTTCTCCTTCAGTCACTTCTTCAAAATCTTTATCAATATTTATATTTTTATTAAGTTCAATTCTTGCTAGTCTACTTTCATAAAGTATTCTTACAGTTGCTTTATCAGTAACTGCTTGCTGAATATCATAAGTGTCTATGATATTTCCAAAAACAGCAGGAGTGCTTCTATCAGTTTTTTCAATAGGTGTTCCTGTGAAGCCAATAAACGAAGCATTAGGAAGAGCATCTCTTATATGTTTAGCAAAACCATAAGTAACCTTAGCTTTATCATCTTTTTGCACTACCTTTGCTTTGAAACCATACTGTGTTCTATGCGCCTCATCAGCAATAACAATAATATTTCTTCTATCAGATAATAAAGGAAACTGATCTCCTGTTTCTTCAGGGGAAAATTTCTGAATTGTAGTAAAAACAACTCCTCCAGAAGCCACACTAAGTAAGTCTTTGAGTTTAGTTCTGCTTTCTGCTTGAACAGGTTTTTGCCTTAATAAATCCTGACAATTACCAAACGTGTTGAATAATTGATCATCTAAGTCGTTTCTGTCGGTGATTACAACTATTGTTGGGTTTTCTAATGATTTATCTAAAACAACTTTACCAGTGTAAAAAACCATAGTTAAACTCTTACCAGAACCTTGAGTATGCCAAACAACACCACCTCGTTTATCACCAGATGGTTTAATTGCTTTAATAGTTGAATCTAAGGCTTTGTTAGTAGCATAATATTGATGATAAGCAGCAAGAATCTTAGTAGAACCTTCTTTTTTCTTTTCAAAAATAATAAAGTTTCTTATTAAGTCTAATAAAGTAATCTTGGAAAACATGCCTGTTGTAAGGCCATATATTTGAGGAAGCTTTTTTTCATATTTATTTTCTTCAGAAGCTTTTTTCCAAGGCATAAATCTTTCAAACTTGGAACTAATAGTGCCTGCTCTGGCATCTAAACCATCACTTGCAATTAAAATTTCATTGTATTGGAATAATGAAGGAATTTTGTGAATATAAGTGTTAAAGAATTGATTATAAGCACTCTTCACACCAGCTTTTTCATCAGCAGGATTCTTGAATTCTAAAACAACTAAAGGCAAACCATTAATGAATATAATAACATCCGGTCTTCGATTATCTTTTTCAATTATTGTAAATTGATTAATAGCCAAGAACTCATTCTTCTTAGGATTATTAAAATCAATAAGCCAAACCATGTCATCCTTTATTCTATCTTTATCTCTGTACTGAACAGGAACTCCATTAACAAGCAAGTTGTGAAAACGTTGATTATTAATTAACAAGTCAGGACTTTCAGTTCTCAGAACTTTCTTCAATGCTTCTTCTCTAGCAGAAGCAGGAATATTAGGATTAAGCTTAGCAATAGTTTGTTTCAACTTATCAACAAGCACAACTTCAGAATAACTTTTCCTCAAAGGATTATCAGACTCAGGTCCACAATCAGGACCATAAAGAACCTCATAACCTAAATCCTGCAAAATACTTAGGGATTCTTTTTCAATTTCTTCTTCATTCATGAATTTAGTCATTTTTTAATTCTCTTTTTATGAGGTGCTTCATAATCAATTCCTGTTAATAAAGATTTAACATAATCATCATCTAAAATATGAAGTATTTCCCAAGGGTCCGTGGAACTCACTATTAACGTGCCGTCTTTGTCTTTCTTTGTGGTAACAGTGTTTAATATTCCTGCTTTTATTAATACTTGGATACTCTCTGGCTTTATCTTTTCAAGAATTTTTGTTGAATAAATATTATTTAGTTTCCTCACTTTTTGTTCGTGTTCCATCCAACCGGTTTTGATTTTATCAAAATTATCTATTTTAAAGGGTAGTTTTTCTTCAATGAATTTAATTGCGGCTTTAGCATTTTCTTCAATTAAATGGATGAAATTAAAAATCTTCTCAAAATTACCTTTGGATCTTATTATTAGATTATTATCAAAAAGTACACAATCACTTTTATCAGGTATGATAAAAGTATCTTTTTTAATTTTATCAAAATTTCCTGATTTAAAAGTCCATGCTAGACCCCAACCTTTAGTTAAAACCATTCCTTGTGAGTATTTTTTAAAAAATAGAACTTCTTTTTTACCATCGCTTAAATGAATAACATAGAACCATAAGTTACTGAGAAACTTTTTATCAAGTTTTTTTAAATCATAAGGTGTCCCGTCAATCGTATTAAGAATTGGTTGGATTTGGTCCAATTCAGGGCCTTCAATATATTCTGTACAATTACTTCCTTTTTGAGAAGGATCATAGGGTGCAAAACTTTTCTTTTCTGGATTACTGTATGATTTTTCTGAAATTCTAAGACACAACTCTCTCAATATTTTACTAAGTTCATCTGATAAATTGCCTTTGTGAATTTCATAAGAATCATCTTCTTTGCTGCGAGTTACAAAGAGAATGCTGACTGCTAACTCTTTATTTTTTAGTAGAGATAATAATTTATTAAAGTATTCTTTTTTGTTTTTTATCATTTTTACTTAGCCACCCCGACTTTTTTTGAAATATTATATATCCTAATTCGATCTTGTTTTGCAATTTCTTTTTTTGAAATGACCATTAAATTTCCTTCTGCCAAAGTAACTTTAAACATTTTGTATCCGAGGAAATTTAATACTGGGTTCATATATATTAGATCTGAGCGTATATATAAAATCCCAATTATGATAAATACTATGATTAATGCGATCATATCTGCGACATTATTTGGATTAAAACCTAGAAAAGGTATGATGTATGCGATTATATATTCTAAATATTGGTGAGATTTGTCTTTGGCATCTACAATGCTTTTATAATCTCCACTCATTTTGGAAGCTTTCTTAGTAACATAAACTAAAAAAAGTAGAGATATCAAAATAAGAGCAATCATGATAATAACGAGAGGAATAGAAAAATAATTCTTTATACCTAAAATTAGGAAAAGAGGCGCATATGAACTTAAAAACAAAAATATCTTAACATATTCTTTAATCATTTTTCACCTCAACAGGCACCCTTATCTGACCGGACATGAGTTTAGGAAGGAGAGCATCGCGGATTTTTGATAAAATAATATTTTCTCCTAAGTTTTGAACCAATTTTTCATAAATTGAATCTATTATTTGGTTAAACTTAGAAAGAGTTTCTTGATTAGGTAAAATTATTTCAATATTTTCAATATCTGTATTACTAACATTTGCCTGAGCGCTGCTGGCTGATGATGTACCTGTAATAAGTGATTGTATCATTTTCGATTTGAGAAATAAGTATATTAGGTACTTATTGTCTGAAATAACTTTTCCAACACGTTGATTTAATAACATAATCTCTTTGTTTTTTGGAATAATTCCTATTTTTCCTATTTTCGCTCCGGTCATAGCTATCAAAACATCTCCTGATTTTAAATGAAATTTATTATCCATGCTATCAAAAATATTCTTAGGTAAATAACTTTCACAAGTTAAATTTATCTCTGAATTTTGAATGTTTCTTATTTTAACTAATTTAATTCCATCTTCAACAAAATCTTTACTTTTAAAAGCAAAACCAGGCTGAATTTTTCCTAAACCATCGAATTTTCCAACCCTCCACCCCTTCGGAATCTTCCCTAACTCACTATTAACCATTTCTCCACCGCTTGATTTGTAAGGCTTTCCTTGTTCATTAGGGAATTCAAAGTCAACAAACCAGTGCTTGAAGATGGCTTGGCCGATTGATTCAAGGGTTTGGTTCATTTGAGTGTTGAGTTCGATCTTAGCATCAAGGTCCGAGAGGATTTTGATTATGTTTTTTTGTTCTTCAAGTTTCGGTAAAGTGATTTTTGCTCTTTCAAATTTGCTTTTTGAAATATTTGTATATACTGAGCCACCGCCACCCAGACTTTCTAAGTATTTTGTTTTTATTTTAAAGTAATAATAAATCCATTCTGGATAAATTTTTGTTAAATTAGGTATAACTGAATTTATTTGCTGGTTTGTGAAAGAATCTCTAATAGTTATTCCAACTTTTCCAATAGTAGCCAAACATGAAATCATAACTGTTTTAGGAGGTAACTTCAATTTCTTCATATATTCTGCGCCTTTCTCTGATAAACTTATTTCTGTTTTTTCTACATACACAGATTTTCCCATATCGGGTATTCGAATGAAGGGGTATGCACTTCCGAAGTAATTTTTATTTTTAGTGGGTGGTGTTTTTCCGGTTACAACTTTACCAATTTCATGTACTTCAACAACTTCCCAATCTTCAGGAATTTTTCCTATTTCAGTTTGTTTGAATTTTGTTTTCATTTTCTTTTTGAAGTCGTCTAAAGATATTGCCTTTCCAGGATAGAATTTATTTACAATTTTTCTAAGTTTCACTTCGTTTGTCACTAATATTGCGTCAGATTGTATCGCATTTTCAGCAATTAATGCATCATCAAGATTATTTTCTTCCTTTTTATAAGTATTCAATTCTTCTAATAATTTGGATGTTATTTTTCCGCCATCGATTTTTAGTGTGGAGGAATCAAGCACGCATGCTTCGGGATGATCTGGAACGAATGAACATAATAATGACTTTTGTGTTTTTATTGATTTACATACTTTTAGAAATCTTTCTTTTCTTTCTTGGTCAGGAAATTTTTGTTCCTGAATCTCCCTCTCTTGTATGGGAGTAATTAATATTTGAAAATTATTAAACTTATCAGTTTCAGAAGATTTTATTTTATAGAAGCAATTTGTATCAAACATATATTTTTTCATTAATTTTCACCTGTAAATGCACCAACCAAATTCCCTGCTATTTGTCCGATAATTATTCCAGGCCAGTATTTGACAAACCAGTTTACCATGTCTTCGATTGCTGTTAACCCTGATTCTGGATTAAAAGATATTCTTAGTATGATTACAAGCAAAGGAAGTATAATTATGATTGCTCCCGCATCTGCAGCAAGTATCGCTGGATTAAGACCTGCAAGTTTTCCAATCCCAAAACCTATTAATCCAAATACGACTCCAAATATTAATTGACCGACTAAATCCATTTTATTTTTTATCCTTATACTCTTTAAAACATTTCATCAGAGTTTCTCTTCTGAGCATGAAAAAGGGGAATTTTTTTCTTAGTTCAGTTGAGTAGCCCCATGGAACCATGCTTGTTAGCACTTCATTTCCATTCTTTGTAATGAGTTCTAATGCGGGTACAAAATCTGCATCTCCAGATATTAAAACACAGACTTCACATTCTTTTTCAATTAGACATTTACGAAGCATGTCAACAGCCACCCAAATATCAATCCCTTTTTCTTTTTTCTTTATATCAGCTAAGTCTAGAAACACAGATTCAAGTAATGGCTTGCAGTGTTCACATAAATAGAGGTTTTCAATTGTTTCTTTTTTCTTCTTTATGATTTCTTCATTTGATAATCTTTGAAGCTTTCTTTTTATGACTTTAATGCCTGATTTTTCTAAATGTCCCAGATAAGACATGTGTTTATAATACATCCTTTCGCCATCTTTTATGCTTGGTGTTGAAGCGTACCATCTTATTTCAACTAACTCATAGCCTTTGGCATCTGCTAGAAGTTCTGCTATTTTTTTAATATCTATGTCTCCAGGGGGAAAGAACTTTTTTACATTGTGATACCAGTTATTTGCATCTACGAAAAATATGGCTTTTTTCATATTAAACCTCTAGAATTAGTGTGAGTAGGATGCCCAGCATTCCCTCCGTAGAGGTCATACTGGGGACTTAAATATAAGATATGGTATATACAAGGGTATATATAAAAATTTCGCTTTTTCATGATTTTACCTCATACCCAATCCCTTCCAAATTCTTCTTTATCTCTTCATCTAGCTTTTTGCCTTCTTCCATTTGTTTTGCTAGTTCTGATGTCAGTTTCTTCATCTTTTCTTCGAATGGTATTCCGTCGTCTTCCTCTTCTTCTATGCCAATGTATCTGCCGGGTGTTAAAATGTGCCCATGTTTTCTTATTTCTTCTAGTTTGGCTGATTTACAGAAGCCAAGAATATCTTCATACTTGCTTTCTTTGCTTTTCCAAGCATGATAAGTATCTGATATTTTCTTAATATCTTCATCTGTTAAATCTCTGTGTCTTCTGTCAATCATTTCTCCCATATTCCTAGCATCAATAAAAAGAACTTCTCCTCTTCTGTCTCTGAAATTATGGTCCTTTCTGTCTCGAGAAACAAACCATAAGCATGCAGGTATCATTGTATTGTAAAACAACTGTGAAGGCAGTGCTATCATGCAATCAACAACATCTTCTTCAATAATATTTTTCCTGATTTCTCCTTCATTAGATGTCATTGAACTCATTGAACCATTAGAAAGAACAAAACCAGCAATTCCAGTTGGTTTAAGATGATAAATAAAGTGTTGTACCCATGCAAAGTTAGCATTTCCTGTTGGTGGCAAGCCATATTTCCATCTTGCATCATCTCTTAATAAGTCTCCTTTCCAGTCAGAATCATTAAATGGAGGATTTGCTAGGATAAAATCTGCTTTCAAATCAGGATGAGCGTCTTTTAAAAAGCTTCCTTCATTATTCCATTCAACTTTATTATCAATTGCTCTGATAGCAAGATTCATTTTACATAAACGCCAGGTTGTTGAATTGCTTTCTTGTCCATAAACATAGATGTCTCCTTTTTTTCCGCCATGTTCTTCAACAAATTTTTCAGATTGAACAAACATTCCTCCTGAACCACAGCAGGGGTCAAAAACTCTTCCCTTGTAAGGCTTTATCATATGAACTAATAATTTAACTATGCATCTAGGAGTATAGAACTGACCTCCTTTCTTACCTTCAGCATCAGCAAATTCTCCTAAGAAGTACTCATAAACTCTTCCAAGAATATCCTTGCTTCTATTCTCTTTATCACCAAGACCTATTGTTCCTATTAAGTCAATTAATTCTCCAAGTCTTTGCTTGTCAAGAGCTTCTCTGTTATAATTTTTAGGAAGCACTCCTTTTAATGAAGGATTATCTCGTTCTATGGCTTCCATTGCATCATCAATAATACTACCTATAGTTGGTTGCTTTGCGTTTTTTTGCAAATACTCCCATCTAGCACTTGGTGGAACCCAGAACACATTTTCTGCAATGTATTCATCTCTTTCTTCAGGATCACTTTCAGGATCATTACTTAGTTTATCATAGAGTTCTTTGAAAGAATCTGAAATGTATTTTAAGAATATAATGCCTAGAACTACGTGCTTATACTCAGCAGCATCCATGTTGCTCCTCATCTTGTCAGCTGCAGCCCAGAGCTTTTTTTCAAAGCCCAAATCTCCTTGTGAATTATTGTTTTCCATAGCCACTCCCTCCTCGATAAGGGAGACATTAGAAGTTTATAAAGGTATTGAAGGCAAGGTTGTCATTTTTTTGGGTTTTGGGATAAATTCGGTCCTTTTAGGTGACTTTCCATAAAAGAAGAAGTTAAATTTTCTTAAGTTCTTTAAAGAATGTATAAGTCAATTCGGACATAGTATCAAAATCTTTATTTTTTTGTGCTTCTTTAAATTTTTTAACGTAGTCTGCACTTAGAAGCATTTTTTTAATTTGTTTTTTTTCGTCTTTCTCTTTCATTACTAATTCATCAAAGAGTTTAGGATAAGTATTTATTTCTTTATGTAAAAAGTTTTGAAATCCACGGATACTCGAAAGTCTTTTAGTTTCATCAATTACATGAGGTACTTCTAAAGAGTGTATTAACGACTTAATTATTTGGAAATATATGAATGAAATACCCAGCAAAATTGTTCCGAGTATAAAAATCACATTCCATAATTCTGGTATTAAATGGATATTAAGATTCTTATCAAGGGGAATTACAATATTTACTTGAAAAAGTAGCAAAATGAAACTAACTATTATGAGAGAAATAGCTAAATATTTGAGCTTTCTAAATCGAGGTATATATTTCTTTTCCGATTTAAAAGAACTCTCAAGTAGAGACTTTACAGATTCGCTAACTTTTTTTGATATTTTTTTTGCCGTTTTTTTAATTCTTTGTATTTTGATGGATTTGAGGGAATTATTAAGGAAGGTGGTTTTATATGGTTAATATGTTTATGTTCCGAAATTCCAACAAATGTTTTATTCTTTTTTATTACCATTTTTTGACTTTGCTTTCTTCGAAAGCATACCTAATTCTTGTACAGAAAAATCCATTACAAAACCACAATCACTACATATTATGGATTTACAAGGAATAATTATTCCGCTGTAGGGCTTAAATAAATTCTGTTTTAAAGGTCTGTGAGCATAATGGGGTGCGATCTGAAGATTATTTTGTGACTTACATATAGGACATTCTACAAATGTTTTGTTCTTCTTAAGTTTAGACCTTAAAGCATTAACAAATTCCAGGTCTTCCTTGCTCAATTTATTCTTTACCATATTAATAGAATATGAATCGTTCTTGCTTTTAAATATTTTTTTACTAATTATGCGTATCTCCCTCAGCTTCCACCCTCTTGCTAGCAATCGATTGTGGAAGCCAAAATTATTTTCTTTCTAATTATTTCCGTTGCGGAGCTCTTTCCCTCCCTTCGGTCCGGGGTTGTGCCTCGGGAAACCTGCATGAATCGGTTCCCCTCGTGGTCGTTCTCCAAGGCAACAAAAGAACTTTCAAAAGCAGCTACTTGCATAACCAATACCTCTTATCTTCATCAACTCTTTTATACTGAGAGTATTTAACTCTTCAACACCATACTCATTAATAAGATTATTACTCACATCAATAACATTCTCTCCAGAACTTCCACTCTGTAGAATAATAGCTATTAACTCAGCATCTGAAAGAACACTAACTCCTTGATAGATTAATCTTTCTCTAGGTCTGTTTTCTATTGAAATGTCTTTTATTCGCATTTTTCCAGTAATTCAAGTGCTTTTTTATTAAACTTTGAGAATGCAAACCATTTCTTTCCTAAATCTTTCAAAGAAGCACCAAAATGATAGACATCGTCATCTATCAATAAGAATCTGTCATGACTTTTATTAAACTCTTTAACATTAATGTTTTTGTATTGCTCATTTAACTTTTTTAAACTAAGCTTTAACTGGTCAGTTATCTTCTTTGTGTAAATCATGACTTCAATATCTTTTTTCTTCTTAGATATGAGCACAAGAACATCTTCATCAATATAATTATCTATCAAAACAATTCTTTTCTCTGCCTTTCTTATCAAATCACTAACAAATTTATGAGCATCAAAAACCTGTCCGTCAAAAAATATGCCTTTAGAAGGCTTTATCTCTTTTGATTCAATAGCATCAAAAACTTTCTCAAACTTCTTATCATGCTCAATTTGTTTTATCTCCACTTTATCCAGCCTCTGAAAAAACCCGGCATTTGAAGAAATAAATTTTCGCATGGCAACAAACGCTCTTATTACTTGGATATTGACTTTAATAGCAGTTTTGCTTTTTAATACTCCGGAAAGTGCTGTAACTCCATGTTCTGTAAAAGCAAAGGGCAATGAACCGCCCAAATACTGTTTGGAAGGTATCACAAATTGTGATACCATAGATTCTACTTCATTATGTGTTAGAACAAACATAAAATCTTCTGGAAATCTTTCTTTATTTCTTTTAACTGCTTGATTCAGAGCTCTTGTTTCAACTTCATACATTTCAGCCAAATCCCTGTCAAGTATGACTTGTTGTCCTCTTATTGTATGAATCTTGTCTTTTATTCGCACATATAACTTTCTAAAGAACTTATTTATAAATTTCACTGAGAAAAAAACGAAAGAATTGCGGTTTTCAAGCAACGCCCATATTTTGATGAAAATTCATACATTTTTAACCGAAAAAACAAAAGATTTATATATGTCTAAACCTTACTATTTCCGTAAGGTTTAATTAAAATGATTATTAAGGCTTTTAAAATTGAACCTGAAGCAGCAATTAAGATTTTTGAGAAACATAATGTGCGTCAGGAAGAGATTTACGATGTATTGAAAAACAATAAGCCCAAGTTTAAAAAAGCGGGTGGTAATCAATACGTTGCAATCGGGTCGAGCAGGAGCAGATACATAACTATTTTTTTTAATTATGATGAGAAAACAAAGGAAGCAGAAATAACAACTGCTTACCCTTCAGGTAAAAGTCAGATTAAGTTTTATAAAAAGAAATAAAATTTAAAGGTGATTTAAAATGAATAAAAAAAATTTGAAATTTGAAGAACTAGAAGATGCCAAATTCACGATAGAAAAAGAGGCTTTTAAACCAAAAACTCTGATTTGCTCCAAGTGCAACATCAGAATGAAGAGGTCAGATATGAATATTAGTTTTAAACATGGTGTTAGTCTTGAATTACTAGGTTTTGAATGCTCCCGATGCAAGAAAAGATACCTGGACTTAGCAGAAGCCAGGAAACTGGACAGAGCATTGATAATGAGTAGAATTATGGGGGCTGACTTTAAATTAGAACGTTCCCTGAGTTTTGACGGAGACAACTTTACCTTTAGAATACCTAAGGAATTCACTCGTGATGTTCATAAGAAAAAAATAGAGATAATGCCCTTGGGAGCTAAAGAGTTTTGCGCCTTGATTCGGTGAATTGTAGTGAATGTGTAAATCAAGTTATCATCACAAAAGACTAATCAATCTCATTCCTCAGCTTCCACCTTTTTCTAAAGAATCGATTGTGGAAGCCAAAATTAATTTAATTGTTGCGGAGCTCTTTCTCCAAGGCAACAATTTATTCGCATTTTTCCAGTATTTCAAGTGCTTTTTTATTAAACTTTGAGAATGCAAACCATTTCTTTCCTAAATCTTTCAACGAAGCACCAAAATGATAAACATCGTCATCTATCAACAGAAACCTGTCATGGCTTTTATTAAACTCTTTAACACTAATGTTTTTGTATTGCTCGTTTAACTTTTTTAAACTAAGTTTTAACTGGTCAGTTATCTTCCTTGTGTAAATTGTTGCTTCAATATCTTTTTTCTTCTTAGATATGAGCATAAGAACATCTTCATCAATATAATTATCTATCAAAATAATTCTCTTCTCTGCTTTTCTTATCAAATCACTAACAAATTTATGTGCATCAAAAACCTGTCCGTCAAAAAATATGCCTTTAGAAGGCTTTATCTCTTTTGCTTCAATTGCTTCAAACACTTTCTCAAACTTCTTGTCCTGCTCAATTTGTTTTATCTCCACTCTGTCCAGCCTCTGAAAAAATCCTGCATTTGAAGCAATGAATTTTCGCATGGCAACAAACGCATTCATTATTTGAATACTAACTTTGACTGCTGTTTCACTCCTTATTACTGCTGAAAGCATGGAAACTCCTTGTTCTGTAAAAGCATAAGGTAAATTTCTTCTACCACCATGTTTAGAACTTGAGGTCACAAATTGTGACCTCAAAACCTTATTACTAGGTATCACAGATTGTGATACCATTGATTCTACTTCATTGTGTGTTAGAATAAACATGAAATCAGAAGGAAATCTTTCTTTATTTCTCTTAACTGCTTGATTTAATGCTTTTGTTTTAACTTCATACATTTCAGCTAAATCACTGTCAAGTATGACTTGTTCTCCTCTTATTGTGTGAATCTTGTCTTTTATTTGCATAAGTTCAAATTTAAAGAACTTATTTATAAATTTCACTGAGAAAAACACGTAAGATTTTCGGTTTTCTCGTGTTGAGCACTGGACAAGTTGACACAGGGTTTATAAATGAGTAATCTTTTCTTTTATTCTATGAATAAAAAATCAGATCATGATAAAGCATTAGTTGTTTTTGAAGGAAAACATATTAGGAGAACCTGGCATGATAATGAATGGTATTTCTCTGTTGTTGATGTGATTGCAGCTTTGACAGATAGTGTTGATGCAAAAGATTACTGGTATAGGTTAAAAAAAGAGAGCTTGAATCAAGTGAAATTGAGTTATCGACATTTTGTCGACAACTGAAATTAGTGTCTTCAGATGGCAAAAAATATTTTACTGATTGTGCCAATACAAAATCAATTTTTCGAATAATTCAGTCAATTCCTTCTAAGAAAGCCGAACCTTTCAAGCTTTGGCTGGCAAAGGTCGGTTATGAGAGAGTGCAGGAAATACAAGACCCTGAACTAGCACAAAAAAGAATGAAAGAACTCTACAGAGCTAAGGGTTATTCTGATGAATGGATTGAGAAAAGAGTCAGAGGAATTGCAGTAAGACAAGAATTAACAGATGAATGGAGGACTAGAAAAGTTGATGAGAATGTTGAATTTGCAATCCTGACAAATGAAATCAGCAAAGCAACTTTCGGAAAAACTGTTGAAGAATACAAGGAATTCAAAGGATTAAAAAAACAGAACCTAAGGGATCATATGGGTGATTTGGAATTAATCTTCAATATGCTGGGAGAAGCATCTACAACTGAAATTGCAAGAGCAAAAGACACACAAGGCTTTGCTGAGAACAAAACAGCTGCTAAAGAAGGAGGAGATGTTGCTGGCAATGCAAGAAAGGAATTAGAAAAAAATCAGGCAAACCAATTGTTTCTGATGATAACTATCTTTCTGAACCTGAAAAGGTTAAGAGAAAGAGATTGAGATAAATTCCAGACAGTGTCTGGAAAATTTGAAACGCAATCTTCAGCTCTCCACCCTCTTCTTAACAATCGATTGTGGAAGCCAAAATTATTTTCCTGAGTCTTCTCCAAGGCAACATTTTATCTGCGTAAGTTTTTTGATTTTGTCGTGTTGAGCACTGGACATGTGCGCGTAGGGTTTATAAACATCAGTTCCTTTGGAAAATTTTATATACTTCAAAACATATTTAAAACACAGGGTATTGCCTGTAAAAGATGGAAGATAAAAAAGCCAAGTTCATGCGCATATTTGCGAACATTCCTGACAAGATACGTGGAGAAGATATTATTGTAGTGATTGATGATAACCCTTACACCTGGAATGCTGCCATGATTGAGCTAAAGAATGATTCAGAGCTCGGCAAGAAGATTATCAAAAAATTAGAACAAACAGGGATAATATGATTAATAAGAATGTCAAGGAACTGGTATTGTGGCGTTTGGAAACAAGCGTGCCTGAACATTTTAAATTATCTGTTGGCGCCAAAGGAAGTTTTACCAAGAAAGAATTAAAAGAACACATCCAAAAAGAGGATGATATAGGATTGGCATTTGTGGATTTACAGCTTAATTTTATCAAGGCTCTTACCAACGGCGAGTTTTCTAAGAGTTTAGCAGAATGAAAAAAACTATTCTTGTAACAAGACCGGACTATGATGATGCAACAGGATATCTCTTCCACTATTCAAAGCAAATAATAAATTCTGCAAAGAACATCAAGGTTCTTGATTTAACAAGACCCAGGTTAACCAGAAAGAACTTCACGAATCTAATTCACAAACAAAATCCTTTATTAATCTTCTTCAATGCTCATGGAAATGAGAATTTAATATACGGTGATAAGATAGGAGGAAAAGAAGAGATATTAGTAGAAGAAAATAAGAACCACTCTCTTTTAACTAACAGAATTACTTATGCTCGTGCCTGCTGGGCAGCAGCTTCTCTGGGAAAGACCTGTGTTGCAGAAGGTGGCTGTTTCATAGGATATAAAACCCCGTTTAGTTTCTGGTTTGATGAAAGATGGTCTGCTAAACCGTCAAATGATAAAATAGCAAGGATTTTTCTTGAACCATCAAATTTAATAGTTTCTTCTTTGTTAAAAGGCAATTCTGCACAGGAAGCATTTGATAAGTCAATAACCCTGTCAAAGAAACATATTATGAAACTATTAAAGATAAAAGAAGAGCCGGGAATGATGGCTTCAATCATGATATTATGGAACAATATTAAAGGACAGGATATTTTTGGAGACAGAAATCTTTGTTTTTTATAAGGCTTGAGAAATGTGCTGTTTTGATTGAAGCTTGAGCTTCCACCCTCTTCTTAACATTCTTTTGTGGAAGCCAAAATTATCATCTCCAAGGCAACAAGAATCTTTTCACAACATCAATAACATTGGTATGATTGAACTTCTTCCTTTTTCTTTGATGATTTCTCCTATTTTTTCTCTTTTGTCTTTGTTAAGGTAATATTTAGTTCCATACTTTTTCTTTTTTCCTAACACAATTTTTTGTTTTCTTAGTGCTTCAAGAACAATTTTTGCAATCTGCTTATCAGGAAGCCCTTTAAGAACATTATCTTCATACATTGAGCCGGTTCCATAGCATCCTGTTACGTGTAGTTTTCTGACTATGAATCTGCTGTAATGAATATAGTCACTTTTCATTACTTTCATAACTTATTTTTTTAAACAACTTATTTATATACTCTCTGTTTTTAAGGGTTATTAATATATCCCTTAAGGGATAAATAGAAACCTTTAAATATTAGTTATGTAATATTATCTTTTATGGAACCCAAATCATTATTCCTGAAAAGAGAAGGATTTACATCAAAGAACAAAATACTTAATTTCCTGATAATCGCACAGGATTTTGATTACTCGCTTAAAGACCTTGCTAATTTCTCAGGCATAAGTTATCCTTGCATGAAACAGCTAAAAAAAGACCTTATCAAGAATAATTGGATTGTTCATACCAGAAATGTTGGCAAAGCCCAAATGTACAAATTAAATATTAACAGCAAAAAAGTGCAAAAATTCATAGAATTCTATTGGAGTGTTATTGAATCAGCACAAGATGATAAGCCAAGTTCATCATACACACATTCAGGAACTCAGGGTGTTTCTATTTCAGCAAGAAACATTTAATCACAAAAAATAAATCCTCAGCTTTCCACCCTCTTGCTAGCAATCAATTGTGGAAGCCAAAATTATTTTCCTGCTTCTTCTTCAATGCAATTTTATTCGCATTTTTCCAGTATTTCAAGTGCTTTTTTATTAAACTTTGAGAATGCAAACCATTTCTTTCCTAAATCTTTCAATGAAGCTCCGAAATGATAGACATCGTCATCTATCAATAGAAATCTGTCATGGCTTCTATTAAACTCTTTAACACTAATGTTTTTGTATTGCTCATTTAACTTTTTTAAACTAAGTCTTAACTGGTCAGTTATCTTCTTTGTGTAAATTGTTGCTTCAACATTTTTTTTCTTCTTAGATATGAGCACAAGAACATCTTCATCAATATAATTGTCTATCAAAATAATTCTCTTCTCTGCCTTTCTTATGAGATCACTAACAAACTTATGCGCATCAAAAACCTGCCCGTCAAAAAATATGCCTTTGGAAGGCTTTATCTCTTTTGCTTCAATTGCTTCAAACACTTTCTCAAACTTCTTATCATGCTCAATTTGTTTTATCTCCACTTTATCCAGCCTCTGAAAAAACCCTGCATTTGAAGAAATGAATTTTCGCATGGCAACAAACGCTCTAATTACTTGAATATTGACTTGAATTGCCTTTTCACTTTTTAGAATTCCAGAAAGTGCTGTAACTCCATGTTCTGTAAAAGCATATGGTGGTTTTCTCAACCCCATTTTTTCTTTATTGGATATCACAATTTGTGACATCCAATTATTAAATTCTTTTTTAGTCAGTTGAAACATAAAATCTTCTGGGAATCTTTCTTTATTCCTCTTTACACCTTGATTGAGGATTCTTGTTTCAACTTCATACATTTCAGCCAAATCCCTGTCAAGTATGACTTGTTCTTCTCTTATTGTATGAATCTTGTCTTTAATTTGCATAAGTTCATTTCTAAAGAACTTATTTATAAATTTCGCTAAGAAAAACACGTAAGATTTTCGATTTTGTCGTGTTGAGCACTGGACAAGTTGACGTAATACTTATAAATTAAAAGCAAAATGAATTATGAATAGAAACATTTAAATATATGGTATAACATACCATAATATTATGGTAAAAAAATGAAGTTCACTAATCAAATACTAAAAAAACTAATAGAAAACAAAGATAAAGAATTCACCAACAGAGAAATCTCCATATTATTAAAAAAAGATTATAAAAACACATATGATGCAGTCCAAAAACTCAGCAATTCAATAAAAATAAAGAAAAAAGGCAATTCATCATATCTTTCATTCAAACCTGTATTAACAGATGAAGTTTACAAAGTTGAAAACATAAGAAACGCAAATATACAGAATCCTAAATTAAAACTTATTGAGAATGATCTGGAAAGCATTAATAATCCGTTTTTCATAGCTGTACTTTTTGGTTCATATGCAAAAAATACACATACAAAACATTCAGACATAGATATCTGTATAATTCATGATAATAAAAAAGAATTTGAAAAAATCCGTTCTGCACTCTCCATCCATTCAAATATAGAGATACATGATTTTACATATGAAGAATTCATTAAAATGTTAAGAGACAAACCATTCAATGTAGGCCATGAAATCGTAAAATCAGGAATAATTTTGAAAAACATAGAATCATATTATAACTTGATGAAACATGAATGAAAAAAGAATAAAAGAAGCAGAGAATAATTTTCATAGTTACATTTCAGAACAATTATTAAAAAAAGAAGAATTTAATCAAAACATTTACAATAGATTACATCAGAATTCTCTGGAAAGCTTAAGAGTTGCAAATGAAATATTTAAAACTTCATTTTTGTGGACTATTGTAACAAGCTATTATGCCATGTTCTACATTGCAAGCGCATACATCTATAAGAAAGGATATAAGGCACAGCATAAAATTGTCCATAAGGTAATAAATGATGCATTGATTGTCCTTGCAAAAAATAATTTAAAAGAGAAATTGCTGGAAGAGTACGAAGAAGAAAGAGAAAAGGCTTTGAGCATTGCGGAAAATTTGCTTGACAATTATGAATATGAAAGATCAAAAAGAGCAAGATTTCAATATGAAATGACTGAAGATTTAAAAGAATCAAAAGCCAAAACTTCATTAAACAGGTCAAAAGAATTTGTCGAAATATTCAGGCGAATGCTGGGTAATATCTGAGAAACCATTTCCTTGGTGTCAGGAAAATGGTTGATACTGCTTCTTATCCAAGGCAATTTATTATTATTCACGTAAGTTTTTCGAGATTTCTGTATCAGCACTGGACAAGTGCGCGTAGGGTTTATAAACAAATAAATCATTTTTTTTGTAATGATATCAAAACATTTAAATAGTATATCTGAGACATACTATTATATGGCATCACCAAGCAAAGAACAACAACTCTTAAGACTAATCCTGGAAAACAGCCCTACCAAGCACTGGCATTTTGAGGAAATAGTAAAAAAAGCAAAACTAACAAGAGCAGTAGCTAATAAATGGCTTAAAAAATACTCCAAAGAAGGATTATTAAAAAGAATAAAAGAAAAAGGAAAATTCCCTTACTTCACAGCAGGCAGCAACAACCCTGCATACCAGTCAAAAAAAAAGCTTTATGCATTAGAAGAATTATATCAAAGCGGATTAATACCTCATCTAAACACAATTAATGCTAAAACAATAATAGTTTTCGGCAGTATGATAAAAGGTGACTGGTACAAGGAATCTGATATAGACATCTTTATCTATGGAGAACCTAAAGGAATAGACAAGCAGAAATATGAGAAAAAACTTAAAAGAAGCATTGAGCTGCATGTATTTGAGACAAAAAAAGACATAAAAGCAGTCAGAACAGGAATTATCAATAACATTATTAATGGTTATCTTGTCAAAGGCCAGCTCCAGGACTTTGCAGAGGTAGGATGAAACACGAAATTGACATCTTAAACAAAACATATGATGTGTGCCTTGCCAATGGCAGGTTTAAGGAGAAGAATACAATTGACCTTGAATTAATTAAGTCTCTTAAAGAAGTGGCTGAGAAAGGGCTTGAATTCATAAAGCAGAAATCCAGTGATATAAAGAGGAACAGTACTGACTGGACTTTTGTATTCAGGGATTATTATGAATCATTAAGAGGATTAATCGAAGCAGTGCTATTGTTTGACAGGACAGAAGCAGACAGCCACCAGTGCAAGAATGCATATATCTGCACAAAACATCCTGAGATGGAGTTGGATTGGGATTTTCTGGAAACCATACGATTAAAAAGAAATGCCATAAACTACAGAGGCCAATTACTAAAATATGATGACTGGAGCAAATTAAAAATACAGTTCGAGCTTCATATTAAAATCCTGATGAGAGAATTAGATAACAGATTAAAATAATTCTCAGCTGTCCACTCTCTTGCTAGCAATCTTTTGTGGAAGCCAATGAGTTATTTTCTTATAGGAAATCTCAAAGCTTCTCACACATTCTTCAGCGCTTCTTCTAGCTTATTTACTTCATAATCTTGTCTTTCAACAACTTTCATTTCTCTATATAATGTGGCTTGTAAATATCCTCTTAAGTTTGCTCTTCGTGTTGTATCTAAGTCAGGTGTGTTTTCAGCCACATAGTTGTCAATAGCTTTTTCAAATTCATCTTTAAATACAGGTTCACCAAAGTTCTCTTTTAAGTAATTTTTTACACCTGTTTCTAGAGTAGTGCAATCAAGCAAGTCTTGTTTGGCTTCATCAGAAAGTGGTGTGCTCTCCATAGCCATATAATTCTGCCTTAATCCAAATAAATGGTGTACAGATAATTTGTGGTCTAAATTCACTGAAATTGTTGCTGCTTTTGTAATGTTGTCATTATCCCACTCCCCTTCTAATATTCCTCTTTCTTTGCATTTCTGAAAAACATAATACATATGATCGTTTGCATAATGTTCTTTTTGAGAAAGGCTGTCAATGATGTCTTGTTTTACTAGTTTTAGTTTATTTTCGAGATCTGTCATTTTCAGCAGAAGTAATGAATATTAAGTATTTAAACTTTATTATTCTTCAGTGAGAACTAAATTATTTCGTGAAAATTTTCATAAAACTTTTGATGTCTCCAACTACTTCATCATATCCTTAAACTTCTCAGAGTGCAATTCTCCTCCACTTCCCCAGTTTTCCATGGGCGTGTCGTGGATTACGATGGTTACTGCTTGTGCTGGTATTCCTGTTTTTGAGAACACTTCTGTAATCTTCTGAATCAGTTCTTTTTTCATGTCATTTTTCAATGGCCATGTTTCTATGGTTACAATTGGCATTTATTTTTCACCTCGCGTTGTTTATTGTGTTTTTTTGTATCTTTTAAATGTTTTCCGTAAAACTTTCGTGCTCCACTGGACATGTGCGCGTGAGATATTTAAACAAATTAATTCTCTTCCTGACTGAAGCTTTTATGAAAAAAGAAAAAACAAAACAAAATTAGAAATTTTGAATATTTTTCCAAAAAAGGAAAAATATTTAAATACCAAATGGTATCTAGTGGTATTATGAATAAACAAATAAATTTGAGACTGCCTGAGCAGATGTTAATCACAGCCCAAAAATATGCCAAAACCAATGGCTATGGTAATGTGCAGGAGTTCATTAAAGAGACTGTAAGAGAAAAAATCTTTGAAGAAAAAGCATTATCAGATAAAGAAATGGATTTGGTAAAAAAACTAATACAGGCATCTGATAAAAAGTCTCTCTATGGAACTGAAAAAGAATTAATCCGAAAGCTTCGGAGCAAATGAATGTTTGAGCTGAAACCCACAGAATTCTTCTTAGAGCAATTAGACGATATAAGCAAAGAAGCTACTTTGTTAATTGAAAAAAAGCTAAACCTTGTGAAAATTAATCCTTTTAGAAATAAACGAATCCATAGACAAAATCTTTTTCTTTTCAGGATAAGGTTTCAAGATAATAGAAAAGAAAAGAGAATAATTTATCTGGTTGACAAACCATTCATAAAGATTTTATGCATTCTTGACAGAGATAAAGAATACAAAGATTTAGAAAAATACCTGAAAAAACTAGGTTATGCTTAATCTCACAACGGACTAATCAATCTCAACTTCTTAATAATCCCTGGCAAATGTTTCATCAAATAATCAATCTCTTGTTCAGTTGTGAATCTGGAAATACTCAATCTAATTGAACCATTTGCCTGCTCTTTGCTTCTTCCAATAGCTAACAAAACATGGCTTGGTTCGAGTGTATGAGCTGAACATGCTGAACCTGTAGAAGAAGCAATGCCTTTCAAATCAAGATATCCGCCAATAGCTTCGCCTTCAATCCGTTTAAAATAAAAATTAGCATTATTGCAGAGTCTTTTATCACCAACAGGACCATTTAACTCAACTTCAGGAATC